>Ga0209078_1000179_pt1 | contig 11811 bp, 22 predicted proteins | sample PPLLak21cMay2015_2_FD_187257 | JGI IMG/M metagenome (GOLD analysis project Ga0209078, IMG submission 187257) | Freshwater sediment microbial communities from Prairie Pothole Lake near Jamestown, North Dakota, USA - PPLs Lake P8 Core (1) Depth... | ecosystem: Environmental > Aquatic > Freshwater...
CGGGGACAATGTTTCGTTGACGATCGAGTTGATTACGCCGATCGCGATGGAGAAGGAGTTGCGGTTTGCGATCCGGGAGGGAGGCCGTACGGTCGGCGCAGGCGTCATCAGTGATATCCTCGAATAAAGGAGAGGGGCTTTGAAATGACAACTCAGAAGATCAGAGTCTGTTTGAAATCTTATGATCATAAACTTCTGGATAAGTCGACTTCCGAGATCGTCGATACGGTCCGTCGAACAGGAGCGAGTGTGGCAGGGCCCATCCCTCTTCCGACAAGGATCAACAAATACTGCGTGCTGAGATCCCCTCATGTGGATAAGAAATCGAGAGAGCAGTTCGAGATTCGGACGCACAAGCGCCTTCTGGATATTTTAGAGCCAACCCAGCAAACGGTGGATGCCTTGATGAAACTCGATCTTGCAGCCGGAATCGATGTGGAGATCAAGTTATAATTTTTTTGTTCCCTCTTTCAATTAGGGAGGGAAGATTTGGGACGGAAAACAATGAAAAGGACCTTAGGAATCATCGGGAGAAAATTAGGGATGACTCAGATCTTTCTCGATGACGGCTCCGTCATCCCGGCGACCGTCGTCGAAGTCGGCCCTTGTTCGGTGATTCAGAAGAAAACCAAGGAGACGGACGGCTATCCTGCCCTTCAGCTCGGTTTCCTTCCGAAGAAGAGCCAGAGAGTGAACAAACCCCTCTCCGGCCATTTTAAGAAAGCAGGAAAGGGACCGTTTTATTACATCAAGGAATTCCGCGTGGAGGATTCAGGAGGGTATGAGGTGGGCCAGGAAGTCACCGTCAACCTTTTTAAGCCTGGAGATGTGGTGGATGTCACTGGCCTCAGCAAGGGGAAAGGGTTTGCGGGGGTGATCAAACGCCATAAATTTCACGGGGCTCCTGGATCTCATGGAACCCATGAATATTTTCGTCACGGAGGTTCCGTCGGCTCAAACACCTTCCCGCATCATACCTTTAAAGGATTAAAGATGCCGGGGCATATGGGGAACCGAAGGGTGACCATACAAAATATCAAGGTCGTGGATATCAAAGAGGATCAGAACCTTCTCCTTCTCAGAGGAAGCATTCCGGGAAGTCCAAGCGGTTGGGTTCTCATCCAGAGTGCGACTAAAAAGAAAGCTTCTGCTGCCTCAGCGGTTTAAGAAAGGGAATGGGATGACCACATTCGCTGTCTATGACATTGGAAATCAAAAAGTGAGCGACATCGAATTGGATGGCCGGATCTTTGAGGCAAAGATTAATGAGACCCTGATCCATGATGTCATCCGAAGGGATCTTGCTTCCCAGAGAAAAGGGACGGCGGCTACAAAAAACAGGGCCCTCGTCCGTGGAGGGGGAGCCAAACCCTGGAGACAAAAAGGAACCGGAAGGGCCCGGGCAGGAACCCGAAGATCTCCTCTCTGGAGAGGGGGGGGAACCATCTTTGGTCCCATGCCAAGAGACTATTCCTTCTCCCTTCCCAAGAAAGTCAAGAGGGCAGCTCTCCGCGCGGCTCTCAGCTTAAAACGTCAGGAAGGAAAACTCATCCTTCTGAACGACTTTCCACTGGCAGGGTTTAAAACCCGCCAGGTTCTTGAAGTGCTGAGAAGATTTCAAGTGGAGGATGCCCTGATTGTCACGGATGAAAAGCATGACCATTTAGAAAGATCGTCTCGAAATATCCCTGGAATTGAAGTTCTCCGTTATGAAAGCTTAAATGTCTATGAGATCTTAAATCATGAACATCTGATTTTACTCCGTCCAACGGTTGAAAAGATCGAAGGGGCACTCGCATCATGAAGGAACCACAGAAAATTATCCGAAAGCCTTGGATTACTGAAAAGAGCACCCGGCAGAAAGAGGACAGTGGTCAATACGTTTTTGAAGTTCATCGGGATGCCAATAAGATTGAGATTCAGTCAGCCGTCGAACGCCTCTTTAAGGTGAAGGTCCTCCAGGTAAGAACCTCGAAGGTCCTGGGCAAGATAAAACGATTGGGGAAAAGATACGGGAAAAGACCTGACTGGAAAAAAGCCATCGTCACCCTGAAGGAAGGGGATCGTATTGATTTCTTCGAAGGAGCATGATTTGGAAATTCGAAATTCCAAGCACCAAATTCCAAATAAGCTCCAATGTTCAAAATACAAAATTTCCAAACAAAAAAGTTTGGAATTTGGATATTAGAATTTGGAAATTATTTGGGATTTGGAATTTGGATATTGGAATTTATAGGAGTTAAGTTATGGCCATTAAAAAATTCAGACCCACCTCTCCCGGAAAGCGGTTTCAGACGGTCTCAAAGTTTGAGGAAATCACCTCGACGACACCGGAAAGAAGTCTTCTTCGTCCTTTGAATAAGACGGGGGGAAGAAACTGTTACGGAAGAGTGACCGCCTGGCATCGAGGAGGACGGCACAAACGAAAATATCGATTGATTGACTTCAAACGGGACAAACGGGAGGTCCCTGCGAAAGTCGCCTCGATTGAATACGATCCAAATCGATCGGCCCGGATTGCCTTGCTTCACTATACCGATGGTGAAAAACGGTATATCCTTGCCCCTTCCCAGCTGCGGGTGGGGGAGCGGGTGGTGGCAAGCCCGGCAGCGGATATTCGACCCGGCAATGCCCTGCCCCTCCGAAACATTCCGGCTGGCACATTGATTCACAATATCGAACTGAAAGTGGGAAAAGGGGGGCAGATTATTCGGAGCGCCGGAGCCTCCGGCCAGTTGATGGCGAAAGAAGGAAAGTATGCCCATGTCAAACTCCCGTCGGGGGAAGTCCGGTTGATCCTACAGGATTGTTATGCCACCATTGGCCAGGTGAGCAACCTCGAACATGAAACCATCTCGTTGGGAAAGGCGGGTAGAAATCGTTGGCTGGGGTGGAGGCCCACGGTGCGCGGGGTGGCCATGAATCCGGTGGATCATCCTTTAGGCGGCGGCGAAGGAAAGAGTTCCGGGGGAAGACATCCCTGTACGCCCTGGGGAGTGCTGGAAAAGAAGACTCGAAAAAATAAAACGACTGATAAATATATTTTGAAGAGGAGAGATTGATGGCCCGTTCAATCAAAAAGGGGCCTTTTGTCGACTCCCATTTGATGAAAAAAGTGGAGGAGGCCCGAAGGACAAAGGAAGCGCGAGTGATCAAGATCTGGACGAGGCGATCGACCATTGTCCCTGAAATGGTTGGGTTGACCTTTGCTGTCCATAACGGGAAAAAGTTTATCCCGGTCTTCGTGACCGAGGAAATGGTCGGACACAAGTTGGGGGAATTCTCCCCGACCCGGACCTTCCACGGCCATTCTGGAGACCGAAAAACCAAAATTAAAGGGAAGGTAACTCCCTAGCGGGTGAGCGGCGAGATGGAAGTGAAAGCAAAATTAAGATTTGTTCGGGTTGGGCCTAGAAAGGCACAGTTGGTAGCCGATCTGATCCGGGGCAAGGGATCCGAAGAGGCTTTAAATATCCTGACGTTTACAAAGAAGGCAGCGGCGAAGACCGTCATCAAATTATTAAGATCGGCCATCGCCAACGCCACCCAGAAGAAGAATATCGACGTCGATCGTCTTTTCGTTAAAAAGATTACGGTGGACCAGGGGCCGACGATGAAACGTTTCCAGCCCAGGGCCTTGGGCCGCGCGACCACGATTCGAAAGAGAACCAGCCATATTACGATCGTCTTGGATGAAGGACGAAGCTAGGACAGGAGGATGAACCTTGGGACAGAAAGTACATCCGATCAGTTTTCGACTGGGAATCATTAAGTCCTGGGATTCCCGGTGGTATGCGGAGAAGGACTACTCTGAGCTTCTCATCGAGGATATTCGAATCCGTGAGTATCTGAAGAAAAAACTTCACCATGCAGGGGTCTCCAAGATCGAGATTGAACGGGCTGCCAGCAAGTCCAAGAAGGCGAAGGTCACCATCTTCACCGCCCGGCCCGGCATCATCATCGGAAAAAAGGGAGCGGAGGTGGAGAACCTGAAGAGGGAACTTCAAAAGAGGACCCAAAAAGAAATCTTCATCAATATCCAGGAAGTCAAGCGGGCAGAGACCGACGCCCAACTCGTGGCCGAGAACGTGGCCCTCCAGCTGGAAAGGCGGGTTGGATTTCGAAGGGCCATGAAAAAGGCCGTGACTTCCGCCCTCAAGCTGGGCGCAAAGGGAATTAAGATTGCCTGCGGAGGAAGATTGGGCGGGGCAGAAATGGCCCGCAGAGAATGGTATCGGGAGGGTCGGGTTCCCCTTCACACCCTCAGGGCGGATATCGACTTCGGCCAAGCCGAAGCGAAGACGACCTATGGGATCATTGGAGTGAAGGTTTGGATCTTTAAGGGAGAAGTCTTCCCGACAAGAGAGGGAGAAGAAAAAGCAGCGTAAGGCAGGTTGAGGTCAAGGCTAAGGTTGGGGACTTAAGCAGTTTTTCCTCAACCTTAACCTCAGCCTCAGCCTTTGAGGTGATTGAATCATGTTAATGCCGAAGAAGACGAAATATCGAAAACAACAAAAGGGAAAGAGAAGAGGAGTGGCTTCCCGGGGGAATACCCTCAACTTTGGCGACTTCGGACTGCAGGCGGTCGAATGCGGCTGGTTGACTTCCCGTCAGATTGAAGCCGCTCGAATCGCCATGACCCGTTTCATCAAGCGGACCGGCCGGATCTGGATTCGCATTTTCCCGGACAAACCGATTACCAAGAAACCTGCGGAAACCCGGATGGGGAAGGGAAAGGGCGCTCCGGAAGATTGGGTAGCCGTTATCCGGCCAGGTCGTATTCTTTATGAGATGGAAGGGGTCCCCGAAGAAAGGGCCAGGGAGGCTTTCCTTCTCGCCTCTCATAAATTGCCGCTTCATACCAAGTTCATCATGAGGGGGAGCCATCTATGAAGGTCAAGGAACTCCGCCAGCTGAGCGAAGGGGAGTTGCTCATCAAGGAAAAGGAGCTGGGTGACGAGCTGTTCAATCTTCGCTTTCAGCATGCCACGGGACAGCTGGAGAATGTGATGCGAATCCCTCAGGTCAGACGGGACATTGCACGGGTGAAGACGATCCTGAGGGAAAAGGCTCCGGATACAGGGAAATAAATATCTTTCGCACCTCCCACCGGAGGAGGGGCGAGATTGGGGAGCCCATCCCGAGGGGGTGGGGAAATTTCGGAGGGAACTTTTGAATATGCCAACGGAAGAGAGAGGCAAACGCAAAACGCTCACGGGCGTGGTATCGAGCGATAAAATGGATAAGACGATCGTTGTCAGGGTCAATCGCCTCGTCCGTCACCCTGTCTATAAGAAATATATTCGGAAGAGGACGAAGGTGAAGGCCCACGACGAAAAGAATCAATGCCATGTCGGAGATAAGGTCCTGCTGGTGGAAACCCGTCCCCTGAGCAAAGATAAAAGGTGGCGTGTCAGGGAAGTCCTGGAACGGGCCGCTTAACGAATTGGAAAGTAGAAGGTAGAACGTGGATAATAGTCTCAAGAAATTCTCTTCCACTTACCACTCACCACTTTCCACCTTCCAAAAGGGAGTGGATCATGATTCAGATGCGGAGTATTCTCGAGGTCGCCGATAATTCAGGGGCCAGGAAATTGGGATGCATTAAAGTTCTCGGCGGAACCCGTCGGAAATATGCTACCTTGGGAGATATCATTATTGTATCCGTCAAAGATGCCCTCCCCAATTCTAAGATTAAGAAAGGGGATGTGGCTCGTGCGGTCATCGTCCGGACGAGGAAAGAAGTGAGGCGTCTGGACGGTTCTTACATCAAATTTGATGACAACTCCGCTGTCCTCATCAATCCCCAGGGGGATCCTGTGGGGACCCGAATTTTCGGTCCGGTGGCTCGCGAACTTCGGGCCAAACGATTTATGAAAATCATCTCCTTGGCTCCAGAGGTCCTCTAAGGACAGTGGGCCTCGCAGGCAGGGATGAGGGTGAAAAGGGATTTGAAATGATCGTTCCAAAATATCACATCAAAAAGAATGACCTGGTCATGGTCATCAACGGAAAAGAGAAGGGGAAAAGCGGTCGAGTTCTGAAGGTCCATCCCGGGAAGGAGAAGGTGCTGATTGAGAAGATTAATTTTGTCAAGAGGCATGCTCGCCCCCACGGGAAACAAAGGCAGGGAGGGATTCTGGAAAAGGAGGCGCCGCTCCATATCTCCAATGTGATGCTTCTGTGTGAGAAATGCAATAAACCCATCCGAATCGGACACCGCGTCTTGGAAGATGGAAAGAAGGCGCGGTTCTGTCGAAAATGTGGGGAACTCTTGGATAAGTAGGTGATGGAATGGCTAAATTAAAAGACGTCTACCAGGAAAAAGCAGTTCCCGCGCTGATCAAGCGGTTCAACTACAAGAATGGGATGCAAGTCCCCAAGCTGGAGAAGATCGTGATCAATATGGGACTGGGAGAGGCCATCCAGAACATAAAGATTCTCGATTCCGCCGCTCAAGAGCTCGGCCAGATTACGGGTCAGAAACCTGTCATTACGAAGGCGAAAAAATCCATTGCCCAGTTTAAATTGAGAACGGGGATGCCGATTGGATGCTGCGTGACCCTTCGAAAAGAGAGGATGTACGAGTTTTTCGGTCGCTTGGTCAATGTCGCTCTCCCGAGGGTCAGGGACTTTAAGGGTCTCTCCGGAAAGTCTTTCGACGGGAGGGGAAATTACGCTCTTGGAATTCGTGAACAGCTGATCTTTCCCGAAATTCATTACGATAAGATTGACAAGGTAAAAGGGATGAACATTGTCATCGTGACCACGGCCAGGACCGACGAAGAAGGAAAGGAACTGCTGAAACTGCTGGGAATGCCTTTTAGAAATTAATACGCGACAGGTTTGAGGCTGAAGGCGCGAGGCAAAACCTTTTTGACCTCTCACCTCAACCCTCTAACAAACATTTTAGGGAGGAAAAATTGGCGAAGCTTTCTTTGATGAATAAGTCAAAAAGACCTCAGAAATTCAAGGTACGCGAATACCATCGATGTCCTCTTTGCGGAAGGCCGAGGGCTTATTATCGAAAATTTGACATGTGCCGGCTCTGTTTAAGAAAGTATGCCTCCCGAGGCGAGATCCCCGGGATGATCAAATCCAGCTGGTGAAAGGTGTGGGAGTTCGTATGTCCATGACAGATCCGATAGCCGATATGTTTACGCGAATTCGCAATGGGTCTAAAGCGAAATTCGAAAAGGTGGATGTCCCCCTGTCTAAAATGAAACGAGAGATCGCGAAAATTCTAAAAGAGGAAGGGTTTATCAAGAGCTTCAAGGTCGTCACCGACGACCAACACCACGAGAAGATCCGGATTTTCCTCAAATATGATGCCGCCCGAAAGGAGGTCATTCATCTCCGACGGATCAGCAAACCAGGACGGAGGGTTTATGTGGGAAAAGACAGCATTCCTTCTGTCATGAGCGGGTTAGGATTTTCGATCCTCTCGACCTCCAAGGGAATCCTGACGGATAGATCTGCCCGAAAGGCGGACGTGGGGGGAGAGGTCTTGTGCTATATCTGGTAGCGTTCCATAGGCGTGTAACTTGTAACTCGAACGATAGTCATTGCGTATAAGCACCAAATGACAAGCACCAAATACCAAACAAATTCCAATGTTCGAAATTCGAAACGCGAAACGAACTTCTTTCCTCATTTGGATTTGGAGATTTATTTGAGATTTGGAGTTTGGGATTTGGAATTTGAGGTGTAGGATGTCTCGTATTGGAAAGATGCCCGTATCCCTGCCGAAGGAAGTGAAGGTCGCCTCGGATCCCTCAAAGGTCGAGGTGACAGGCCCCAAAGGCCTTCTCACTCACCTGCTTCCTCAGGGAATTTCAGTTTCCGTGGACGGGGAAAAGATCCTTGTTCAACGTGCCAACGATCAAAGGACCACCAAAGCGCTTCAGGGGCTGACGCGGAGTCTCGTCGCCAACATGGTGACTGGCGTGACGCAGGGGTTTGAAAAGAAGCTTGAGATCGTGGGGGTGGGTTTCCGGGCAGATCTTCAGGGCGCCACCCTCAAACTCACCCTGGGATTTTCTCACCCCGTCCTCTATCCCCTCCCCAAGGGGATCAAGGTGGAGATAGAGAAACAAACTCTCCTCACGGTGAAAGGAATTGACAGGCAACAGGTGGGAACCGTTGCCGCCCAACTTCGTTCGATTAAACCCCCCGAACCCTACAAGGGGAAGGGCGTAAAATATTTCGGGGAACGGATCCATAAGAAGGTCGGGAAGACCAAAGCTTAAAAAAGAAACCCGTCCCGCTTTGACGGGGCAGGGAGGAATGCCTTGAAAGACAGAAAGCAGCTAGCCAGATCGAAAAGAAAAAAGAGAGTGAGAAGCCGTGTCGTCGGGACTTCTGAGCGTCCTCGTCTCAATGTCTTCCGAAGCCTGAAACATATTTATGCTCAAGCCATTGAGGATACGACGGGAAAAACCCTCGCCAGTGCCTCCTCCCTGAGCTCCGAACTGAAAGGAAGCCTTCGTTATCCGGGGAATGTGGAAGCGGCAAAGAAGGTGGGGGAATTGATTGCCAAGAAGTGCCTTGAAAAGGGAATTCAAAAAGTGGTTTTTGACCGAAGCGGATATCTTTATCACGGCAGGATTAAGGCCTTAGCAGAGGCTGCCAGATCCAGTGGTTTGATCTTTTAACGGAGGGAAAGACATTGCCGAAAATTGATCCAAGTACTTTGGAACTAACCGACCGAGTGGTTCATATTAACCGAGTGGCCAAAGTGGTCAAGGGAGGGAGGCGTTTCAGCTTCAGTGCCCTGGTGGTGGTAGGAGATGGAAACGGCACCGTGGGAAGTGGTCTGGGGAAGGCCAATGAAGTCCCGGAGGCCATTCGAAAGGGGATTGAACACGCCAAAAGGAACTTGATCAAGGTTCCCATCATCAATAAAACGATCCCCTATGAGGTGTTGGGGAAATTTGGGGCAGCAAGAGTCATGCTCAAACCAGCCTCCGAGGGGACCGGGGTGATCGCTGGGGCAGCCGTCAGGGCCATTGCTGAGTCTGCAGGGATCCAAAACATTTTGACAAAATCTCTCGGATCGAACAACCCTTATAATCTCATCAAAGCCGCCCTCCAGGGGATTAATCAATTGAAGACTGCTGAGGAAGTGATGGATAAGAGGCGTGAACCGACGGCGGAGAACTAAGAGGGAACCGATATGGAGAAAACAATAACCGTCAAATGGGTTCGGAGTAAGATCGGGAGAACCCGCGATCAGAGAGAGACCCTTCGGGGCCTTGGATTCAAACGACTCCATCAAACCCTGACGTTGCCCGATCGACCCGAGGTTCGGGGAATGATCGACCGTGTCGCCCATCTGCTAGAAATAAAGGAATCACGACAAGGGGAACAGGGATGAGATTAGATAAATTAAGTTCTCCGAAAGGAGCGAGAAAAAAGGTCAAACGAGTGGGGAGAGGCATTGGGTCCGGCCATGGCAAAACAGCCTGCAAAGGCTCCAAAGGTCAGAATGCCCGCTCCGGGAGAGGCACCAAAGCCGGGTTTGAGGGAGGTCAGATGCCCATTCAACGGCGTCTTCCGAAAAGAGGGTTTCATTCCCCTTTTAAAAAACAGTTTGCCATCATCCATGTGGGAGATCTCAATCGCTTCCCGAAGGATACGGTGGTGGAACCCCAACTCCTCGTCCAATCTGGCCTTCTAAAAAAGGAGGGAATGGTGAAGCTTCTCTCTGACGGAGAGCTTCAGCATCCCCTGATCATCCGTGTTCATCACGCCAGCAAGGCCGCGCTTAAGAAAGTGGAAAGCGTCTCAGGGAGGGTGGAGGTTATTGGCTCATGATTTCAGGGGCCCAGAACATCTTTAAAATACCCGAGCTCAAAAGAAGGATCCTGTGGAGCCTCGCCTTGTTGGCGGTCTACCGTGTCGGCGTCCATATCCCCACCCCCGGGGTGAACGGAGATGCTTTAGCCTCTTTCTTTGCCCAGGCCAGGGGGACGCTCTTTAGCCTCATCGATATGTTCACAGGAGGGGGGTTGGAGAGGCTCTCGGTCTTTGCCCTGGGCATTATGCCTTATATCAGTGCTTCGATCATCCTTCAGCTTCTCACCGTGGTCATTCCCTATCTCGCTCAGCTCCAAAAAGAAGGGGAAATGGGCCGAAAAAAGATCACCCAATATACGCGTTACGGAACTGTTGTCCTCAGCATGATCCAGGGATTTGGGATTGCGGTCGGTTTGGAGAATATGCAAGGGACGGCCGGTGAGATGGTGGTCATGGTTCCGGGATGGTCTTTTCGGATCCTGACCGTCATCACCTTAACCGCGGGGACAGCCTTCATCATGTGGTTGGGCGAGCAAATCACGGAAAGAGGAATCGGAAACGGCATCTCTTTGATCATCTTTGCAGGCATCGTTGCCAGAATGCCCAATGCCGTGGCCAGCACGTACGAATACTTCCGATTGGGACAGATGGGCATCATCACCGTCCTTTTCTTGATTGTCCTCATGATATTTGTGGTGGCGGTGATTATCTATTTTGAAACCGCGCAACGGAGGCTGCCAGTCCAGTACGCCAAACGGATTGTGGGAAGAAGGGTTTATGGCGGCCAGAGCACTCATCTTCCCCTCAAGTTGAACACATCGGGCGTCATCCCTCCCATCTTCGCCTCTTCGATACTGATGTTCCCCTTGACGATCGGAAGTTTTTTGCCCAAGCCATTATTGGAGGCACATCCATGGGTGGCTTCGGCTCTTCAGAATTTCGGCCCCCAGGCGATACTCTACAATCTTCTCTATGTGGCGTTCATCTTCTTCTTCTGCTATTTTTATACGGCTGTTACCTTTAACCCAAACGATGTCGCCGATAATATGAAAAAATTCGGCGGTTATATCCCCGGCATCCGTCCCGGTCAGAAGACGGCTGAATACATTGATAAAGTGCTTACCCGGATCACCCTCGGAGGAGCGATTTATGTCTCCGCCATCTGCGTCCTGCCCACGTTACTCTACAGTGAATTCAAAGTCTCCTTCTATTTTGGAGGGACATCGCTCTTGATCGTCGTCGGCGTGGCCCTGGATACCGTCCAACAGATTGAAGCCCACATGCTCTCAAGGCACTACGAGGGGTTGATGAGAAAAGGCAGATTGAAGGGGAGACGGGGGTAAGAGTTATGAAATTCCAAATCCCAAGCACCAATAACCAAATAATGACCAAAATTCCAATAATCAAAATTTCAAAATGCTCTGAGTCTTTTGATGTTTGGAATTTGGTGATTGGGTATTATTTGGAATTTGGCCTGCCTGCGCGTAGTCCCGCCTTGCGGGACGAAGGCAGGGATTTGGTAATTGGAATTTGACACATAGGTATACGGGGTTTTCAATGAATCTTATTTTACTCGGTCCCCCTGGGGCAGGAAAAGGGACTCAGGCTCAAAGAATTGTCGAAAGGTATCACCTCCCTCAGATCTCTACCGGAGATATCTTGAGGGCAGCGGTGAAGGGGGGCACCCCTTTGGGAACGAAGGCAAAGGGGTTTATGGACCAGGGGCAACTCGTCCCGGATGAAGTCGTCATCGGCATCGTGGAGGAACGTCTGAAGGAGAGGGATTGCCATCCGGGCTTTATCCTCGACGGATTTCCAAGGACCATTCCTCAAGCCGAGGCGCTCCAGCCCATCCTTGCCAATATCAAAAAGACCATTGACCATGTCATCAACATCGAAGTGGAATCCGAGGAATTGATCCGCCGGTTGACGGGAAGAAGGACCTGCAAGAGTTGCGGAGGGATGTTTCACGTCCTTTTCCAACCGCCGAAAGCAGAAGGGATTTGTGATCGG
>Ga0209078_1000182_pt1 | contig 11786 bp, 17 predicted proteins | sample PPLLak21cMay2015_2_FD_187257 | JGI IMG/M metagenome (GOLD analysis project Ga0209078, IMG submission 187257) | Freshwater sediment microbial communities from Prairie Pothole Lake near Jamestown, North Dakota, USA - PPLs Lake P8 Core (1) Depth... | ecosystem: Environmental > Aquatic > Freshwater...
TTTCCATCCTGGGTTATTTGGAAATCATCCCAAAGCCCGCTTTCTCCACCATGTAACCATCCAATATCAATTCTCCAATAAGTTCCTTCAACATATCCTTTAGAAGCAGTATAATTTATAGCACATGAATACTGTTTCCAATCTCCAGACATATCATTAGTATCAGAACAATTAATTAAATCTGTATCCTCATTAACTATTCTCAACCATGTATCATTTTTACTTTTAAACCAAACACTAAAATTATAATAATGATTAAATGGTAATTGTATCTCATAATAAGACCACGCTTCTTTAGTTTTATTAGTATCAAATGTCGTAATGTTAACACTATAACCGCCAAAATGTGCATCGGTTGATTGTGAAAATGTTGCAAAAGTACTTGAATTAAGTTTGTATCCTGTACATCCCAATCCTACAGGAATACTACAAGATACAGACATTCCAGATGTTGCATTATAAGTTGTTCCTACAACCCAATTCTCTGCATCTCCCCCCAGGATACTTGTATAATAATAGGGATAACCATCTCCAACTGAATGAGTGACAGAATCCCAAACCAATATAGAACCCATATTTGAATCTAAATATGTATCTTTATGCCAAGTAGAATTTGAATAAACATCCTTAGTAGAATTGTCATAAACCCCGATTAATTTATCATCATTCTCTCTGAACCAAAGTTGATTATTTAAATTAACCCCATAAAAATCCTCCCTGATTGCCCCAATTTCCTTGGAGAAATCAACATCTATTTGTGTTGTGGAATCTGCCTGCATTAAGATGGCATGGCCTGTTAAAGGCAGGCTTTTAGGATTTATACTGTTGTTTAAAGCAAGTATGGCAAATGAGATGATGAGCAAACCTGAAAAGCTAATTAAGGCTATTTTTCTTCTTCTGGTTTCTATAGGTCTGTATTCTATGCCTCTTTTCATTTTCACCTCTTTTCATTTTCACCTCTTTTCATTTAATTCTTGATTCAGATTTTTATTTAAGTTTTTATTTTGTTATTTTTTGTCCAGGTATTTTATCTCTTAAAGAACACTTTTCCGAAACAATATGCAAAAGCGCAAATAAATCCGGCTACTATAAATCCTGCTATTAAAACCCCGCTTAAACTTATGTCTAGGAGCCCTCTTAGATTCTCACCTTTTTTCATCTCTTTTATCATCTTTTCTCGTACTTTCAGTCTTATGCATAAGTTAAGTTACTTAACTAAAAGCACTCGACCTCTTTTCATGTCTCTTTTATTAATAATCCAACAGAATATTGTTTTTAAGAATTAATAGAGTTTATTATGTATGTTAGAATATATATGATAAATATAATAAAAAAGAGGATAAAAACAAAAGTAGCTATAATAGGCAAGTTTATAAATTAGAGTTCACTTAATCTAACATGTCAGAAGATTCTAATTACGAAGTTTTTATCAAAACCGATTTTGGGAAATATAAAGGTAAATGGGTTGCTATTTGCGAAGAAAGTATTGTTTCTGTAGGGGAAAATGCAAAAGAAACATATAAAGATGCTGAAAAAAAGTGCCCTAACAAAAAGATTTTAATTGCTAAGGTCCCAGAAGAACAAACTATGATATATTAAAATGGCCATTTCTTTTAAATATAAAAAGATAAAGAGGGGAGATGGAATTGAAAGAAAACTTCCATATATCCCAGTTTATATTAAAGGGGAAGCTTCATGGATCCAGGTAATGGCTTTATTGGATTCTGGAGCAGATGTTTCTGTAATCTCGCTTGATTTAGCAGAGCTACTAAATCTGGACCTTTCAGGTAAGGAAGAGTTCTCTAAGGGAATAGGCGGAAAAGTTAGGGTAAAAAATTCAAAAATGCTAATCGAGGTTAAAAATGTACATGAGTCGTACAGTTTTGAAATTCCAGTCCAAGTTATTTTAGATAAAACAGATTCCCCTCCAATAATCGGAAGAGATGGATTTTTTGACAAATTTATCATAGAACTGGATCATTCTGGAGAGCGGATAAGGCTAAAAAGAATTACTGTGCATAATATAACTTCTTAGAGTGATAGAATTACTTTCAAATTTAATTTTTTTTCTCACTTTTTAAATTTCTTTTTCAACGCTGTTCCCTGCTTCATCCAGAACCCTTATCCTAAGGTTTGGGGAATATCCTTGGAATCTTATTTTCTTCTCGCAAATACCATTTCTTAATCTTGTGCATAAATTTCTCCACCTTGCCCTTTCATCGTTATTATCGTAATACTGGATTTTGTCTAAATTGACTTCTGTTACATTTATCAAAAGGTAAGCATAGATTCTCTCGGTTTTGTTTAACATACTATCGGGATTGTTGATTTTTGGAGAAGTTGTGTCCACTTTAACTTTAATGAATTTAGAGCGAGTTTTCTTTTCAGATAAATCATAAACAGTAAATTGATAAGATACTTCCTGATTGTCAAACTTGGTAAGATTCAAGGAGAAACTCTCATTTTTGTTTCTTCCAGATTGACAAACTTTGCTTTCAGTTTTGTTTCCTGTGCCTCCAAATCCAAATACTTCTAACAGAACTGATTTGCAGTTTTCTTCTGTATACTTGACAAAAAATTCTGAGCCATTTGTAAATCTGTTTCCTCTTGGATTCATGGAATGTATAACTGGATATTTTGTATCTACTAAGAATGAAACAAAAGCAAATGCCTCTTTTCCATCGGTTCTGCCTCTTAGTGTTAGATTATGCTCTCCATCGTTGAAGATACGACTTCCTTTATAGCGATTGCAGTCCTCGCATAAACCCTCCCATTCGTTGTCTCCAAAATAGTCTATAAGCTCTAAAATCTCTAATTTAAGAGTTGAGTTAACATCAAAATCTATTCTTCTTGATTCGTAAAGAGCTTTAGAAGGCTCTTTTACAAAAATGTTAAGAGTAAGATTGCAGTCTTCTTCTTCACTGAAATTCCTGTATTCATTTAGTATCTCGCAGTCTTCTGGCAGATTTGTAACCTCGCAACAAGAATCAAAATTTAAATCAACATAGTATCCTTTTCTATTTTTCATTCCATAATCGTTGCATTCTGACCAGTTGTTATAAAATGGGCCTGTTATGTTCTGAGAGCAATAATCACAGAAAGTTTCTCTGTGCTCATAAAAGGTTTGATTTGCCATTCCACAATCGTTGGAATCGTACTGAGTTTTATGCCTTGTCTGGTTGACTTTGTTGTTAATGTTACATGAAAAATTATTTTCCCAATCGCCCCATGAAGTATTGGTGATATTAGGAGTGCAGGAATAATTTATAGAGAAAAATAATCTTTCATTGGCTTCATCATCGCTGGAATTTAAACAGCTAATATCTAAAAGATAGTTAGTGAGATGGTTGTTAACTATCCATAAATCTGCATAATGATTTAATCCATTTGATAAATTTATTGGTAAAAAATAAAGGCAAATAGTCATTCCGCTGTCGTTGCAAAATCCAGGCAAGGCGCTGCAATTAGCCTCTTCATCGGTTGTTACATTTACAGGAATTGTCAATCCAGAGTCAGAGGTATTCATGGAAAAAATAGAGTTGTTAATTGGAGAATGTGTTGTTATTTGTAAGGCATTCACAGAGAATACTAAAAATAAAAATGAAACTAGCGCCCCAATAAAAATCCCCCTTTTCATAGCTATAAACAGTCTTTTTTTCTATATAAACCTTATTTACTACTTTTTTCAGGTGACTTTCTCCAACTTATCCTGGCTAGAAAAAAATAACAAAAATTTAAATATGCTAACTTCTGATTCTATTTATGCAAGACAAAACTAGAAGAATAATTGAAAGAATATTTTTAACAATTTTCTTTTTCAGCCTTTTAGGAGGATTGTACATAGTTGGAAACGGCTGGTTTCACCCAGAAACCTTGAGATTGCAGTTGACTCACTATGCTTCCTGGCCAAGAGAAGATAATTTTGGAGTTTTCTGTTTTGTTGTCTCTTTTTTCAGTTTCTTAATTTGGAATTTGACAAGAAAATAAACCCCTAATTTTGAACATGATTCTTCAGGAACAAATAACAGACTATTTTCATCAGGAAAGGCTAGTTGAGAGAACAGATGAAGAAATAGCCGGAATTATGCGCGCTAATGACGAAATCAGGGCGGGCCGGGCAATTAGTGCATTAACAAAAGGGTACTACGGAACAGAAGGAGAGGAGGAGTTCATGGATGCGGTATCTGAACAATTTGATGGGATGGTGGTTTATGACATGCTGAAAGCCCGCGAGCCGCAGTTTTTGCAGTGGGAGTACGAAAGGATTGCTAGGGGAGATTTAAGAGACGCAGAAGTGTTGGATATTGGATGTGCATCAGGGCTAGAAGCTTGTTTCCTGGCTACCTTGGCAAGAAGGGTCACTGGAATTGATCCTTCTGCAAAGATGATTAGAGTGGCAAAAGAAAGAAAGGCAAGAAGAAATCAGGCGAATGTAGAATTCTTATTAGGAGACAGAAGCAAGTTGGATTTTCCTGATGGTAGTTTCGATAGGGTCATCTGTATTAACAGCTTAGTGACCCCTGGAGAGATGCGCATGGAAGATGCAGATCTCTACTATGGTTTTGCAATGCGTAACCGTATAGAACAAATGCATAGAGTATTAAGAAGCCGTGGCCAAGTAGTTCTAATAGAAGGAATAGAAGACGGTGAGTTGGATCATGGAAAAAACCTGACAGAATCAATTCTGAAATATGCTAAATTTAATATTTTAGATAGCAGCGAGTTCTATTCTAAATGGGGTATTAATGAAGTATGCTATTTTTGTGAAAAGACCTAATTGCAAACGTTTAAAAATTCCTTTACAGTTATGTATTTAATCAACTTACTCATAAAAAGGAGGTAAAATGGAAAAAGGACAATTAGTGATAATTATTGCTGTTGCAGTTATAGCTTCTATTTTAAGCTCAGTTATAACTGCGAATATAACTGGGAATATTATAAGAGTTACACCTGTTGTTGCAGGAACAGATGTTTACACCAAATCAGAGATAGACGCCAAGATAAATACTCTAAACTCTCAGATTTCTAGCATCAACACCCAGATTTCTAATATAAAAAGCTGGTTCGGAAGCTTGAATGTAGTTTCTATCCCAGCGGGTTCTTCTGTTTCTGTAGACGGAGTAAGCAGAGGAACAACACCTTCCACAGTATATGGATTGAGTCCGGGATCGCATTCTGTTTCAGTTTCTAAGTCAGGATATCTTCCTTACTCATCCACAAGGACAATAAATGTAGGAAGCAACTATCTAAATGTAACTTTAACACCAGCTAATACAACAGGAACAGGAATTCTGTATGTGTATACAGTTCCTTCAAGCGCCTCTCTTTATATAGATGGCTCTTATAAAGGACTAACACCTTACACAGCGAATTTAACCGTAGGAAACCATATTATAGGAATTACCAAGTCTGGATACGTCAATTACTCAACAACCAAGTATGTCGCTGCAGGAACCAATTCTATAAACGTAAGTTTAACACCAGCATAAACAGAATTAATTTTTTTATTTTTACCTTTTTTATTCTTTCTTACTTTTGATTATAAATAAAAAAAAGAATTAAAAAACTAAAAAATAATTCTTACTTTCTTCTTATTAAGAAGAATACTCCAATTGCGCTGACAACTGTCAATGTTCCTATGATCATTCCAAATTCAGGTATTAAAGGAACATTTACAATGCCAACATCAAGTGTAAAGCATCCTGCTGTGTATCGTGTATCAACAATGCTGCTGTTAGTTCCAGTAAGTCCGTTTTTCTGTGCGCTCACTGTTATTTCATCTCCATATTCACATTGGCTACTAGGGAAAAACACCATGTATTTTCCACCATACCAGCTTAATGCGTTCCTTGTGTACTCGCTTCCATTATGATAACAAGTAACTGTTACATATGCTCCTTTAATTCCGTTGCTTAAGTTTCCTTCATAAATAACCCCGTTTATTTTAGTCATACCAGCTACGATACAGCAATCACTGGAGTTAAAAGCGCAGGTATTGCATCCATTAGGGCTGCTGCACCCATCGCATGAAGGTCCAACAGTAGCAAGAACGCTTCCTAAGCACAGAGCAAATGCCAGCAAGGCAGTTATCCAAATTTTCATTTCCATTTTTATCCATTTATGTTTGATATTTAATTTCTTATGATTATTACTAAGAAAATTATAAAAATTAAAAAATAAATTTAATTTTCTTATTTACTTTCTTCTTATGATAAAAAATGCAACAATTGCGCCAGCCATGGTCAATGTTCCGATTGCTATTCCAAATTCTGGAATTAATGGGACATTAGCACAGGCAACGTTCACTATCATTTCTAAGCAGCCAATCTGACTGTTTTGGGTATACCAGTCAACACTATCGCTGCTTCCACTTAAGCTGTCATAGCTTGCAGAAACGCTGACAGTGTCATTGTAATCGCATTCTGATGCAAGGTACTGAACACTATATCCGCCATCGGCACCGCTTGTTGTACTCTTCAAATTGCCATTGCAAGTTACATCAACACTAGCGCCTGAGACAGGATCTCCAGTGCTTTGGTCAGTTATTGTTCCGCTCACGTAAGTAGTTTCTATTGTAGCGCAAATTGGGATTGCACTGACAAAACTTAAGGATAGAACCACTAGCATTGCAACAACGCTTAAACTAAATATTGATTTATTCACTTTATTTCCTCCGAAATTTAATTGTCCCTCTCATTAAAAACGAGCGCTTGTAGCGCATCGTTTTTTTGATTATAAAAAAAACAATAAAAAATAAAAAATGCTTTACTTTCTTCTTACTAGGAAGAAAACACCTATTGCGCTCAATACTGTAAGAGTCCCAACAATAAGTCCAAATTCTGGAATCAATGCTATGTTAACAATACCTAGATATATGTCAGGCATTACTGTAGTAAAGTCATGTACAATTCCGTATCCCGTGTTAGTTATTCCGCCTTTCTCTGCAACAACTGTTACGTTGCTTCCATCTGGGCAGTTTACTGAAGCTACATATTCAACAGAATATGTTCCATCAGATAAGCTTGTAGTATTCAATAGATTGCCATTGCAAGTTACATTGATGTTTGCATCTGCTACTGGATTTGCAGTCTCGAAGTTAGGCGAGTCGTATATCTTTCCAGCTACTATTGTCTTAGCGCTTACTGCTAAAATAGATGTTATAACCAATAAAGCAATCACTGGTAAAATTAATAATTTTTTCATCTTTTATTTATTTCCTCCTTACAAAAAAGAGTATAAGATAAACCTAAAAGTATGCCTACAAATTTAATTTTCATGTTACTATTATCAAATTACTATTTAAAAGCATTGTTTTGATTTAAAGATTACTTCTTAAAGGTAGCAATGGTAAAACATGTATCCTAAGCTATAAGTTTGTTTACTCTCAACTTAGGACGAAAATTATAGCTCACACGCTTCCAGCAAACAGGAAAATATGGGCTATTGCATTAAGAACCATTGTAAATAGCAGGCTTCTTACTCGGGTATAGAACAAGCCAAACAAGAGCGACATTGTAAAAAAGAAGAAAGCAGGCAGGATTCCAAGTCCCAGGCCTAAGATGCCATAAAATAATGAGCTGAAAATAACTGCGCTTTCTTCGTCACTCTCTCTTTCAGCTGAATTTAAAAGCAAGCCTCTGAAGAAATACTCTTCTGAAATAGCTATTAGCGGAATTAGTGTAAGCAACAGAATATTTTTCTCAAATTCTACAAGAATGCTCCCAGCATATCCTAAAATAACAGTCACAGAGACTGCCCAAAAAATATCCCTGACTTTTATTTCTTTTTTTGAAGTATTAAGTCCGGAAATGTAAAACAGGGAAATGAATATTAATAATGCATAAGCTGCTAAAGTTTTCCAGAACAGGTTAAATGGCAGAAAGAGGATTGTTGTCTTTACTGCGCAGACAGCTGCCACGAGGAGGATTATCTTCTTTTGGTTTTCATACTTATAGTTCAACTTAGAAACAACAATCAATGCTATGGCTATTACAATAAAGTATGCCAATGCTCCAATCAGCGGACTTGCTCTAATAATAAGTTCAAGCAAAAGTACAGTTAAAAGTAGCGTGACAAAAAAACCATATTTCATCTTATATCATTGAATAAATTTTCATTCCAGCAATAATTAAAAAAACAATTACTAAGATGATTACAAAAGGCAGCATAGTTTTCTTTATTTTCTCGCTGCCAAGCTCATAGATTATTAAAGTTATTAAAGTCACAACTGAGAAAACTATCGGAGATAAACCTGAATTATTGGATATAAGCATGCTTTTCCCAGTATGTATGCATATATAAATTTTTCATTAAGAAAAAGTGATGAATTTTCAATAGCCTTAGCACCACTTCTGGAAAGTTATCTTCATATTTTCTGCGTTAATGTTCATCCCTGTTGTTGCTGTTAAGTCTATCTCTTTGTTTATCTTATCGTAGTAGATTGTAGCTTCTTTATTTTTTTCCTTGATGCTGCCATTGACTTCAAGGGTACCCTTCACTATTATTTTTGCGTGGGTATTGTCATTTTCTATAACATTAAGTATGTCAAATTTGTAGGAAATCCTGCTCCGGTCTACCTGCCCGCTGAAAGTCCCTTTTCCATTGTTTGCATTTCCAAGAGGAACATGGAAGTTTATATTTGGTCTCTTAAAACTATCCTCGCCACCAACAAGTACTGCCCCGTCATTTGCTCTTATGGAACATCCACCGAGTTGAGGAACAGGCCCGGGAGGCGTTATCATTACAAATCCTTCTTCCTCCTCTTTATACTGCGAGTTATCAACAAAGATTGCAAGGAAAGTCTGATATTTTCCAGTGCTATAATCAGCGGTGTTGAGAGTTATGTTGAATATAAATTTCCCAGCAACATAATAGCCATAGCCATACCCGTTTGTTGGAGGAGAAGAGTCCTTTGTTATTGTCATGCCTATGCATCCGCTTATCACATTTCCATTAACATCAAAAGTGCACTCTATTGTTTGAGGATCAGTCTGCGGGCCAATTAATTTTAAAGTGAAATAGCTAACATCCAGGTGCTCTCCAGATTCAACCTCTGCTGATGCCTGGAAATATATCGTTTCCCCTTTTTTGACATTGCTGTTTTCTATAGCTAATCCGAGAATAACTGCCTGTGCAGGTCCTGCCAATAATAATATAATTAAAATTCCAATTGTGAGCAATACAGCTATCCCTCTTTTCATTCCTTCTTTTTTCATAGTTTTTAGAAGCATCTCTTATATATAAATTCGACTTATCCAATGAAAGTGGTAAAAAAATAAAAAAGGCGTTAAATCTTTTTCATGTGACTTCTATAAAGTAGCACAGGTTGTTAAAACAAGAATTTAAATAAAGTGTATTTTTAGTAAAATATGCCTCTTATACAATACCCAGAAGAAGTTATACGAACCTGGAGAACTGGAAGGCTTGGAGCTCTGTATATGAACAGTTTTACAGTTTCCAGGACAGACCCAGGCGAGTCTTCTCAGTTAGCCAGGATAACTAGAATTTTAGATTCACGTCCATTTGAAGAGAAAAGGGCACTTTATCTTGAAATTCAAGAACAAATAAGGGTTAATTGCAGGTCAGAAGATTATGAGCGTGCTGCTTTACTTGAAGATATGAAGCAACATCTTCTTCAACATATTTTTAATTAAGAGATAAAAAACATTTTGCAGTTTTATCCCTAACCGAAAGGTTTATAAATAACTCACCATAATTTATGTGTATGAATATTAGTAAGAAAGATTTGCTCAGAATCAACGAGGGATTTGGAGGGAATTTAAGAAGCGACTCTAGTTTGGATTATGCAATAGATATGCAGGAGAACAAAAGGTTAGGGGAGTATAAAAAACTAGCATATTTATTGAGAGCAATACTTGTTGACCATTCATTTTCAGATGGGAACAAAAGAACTGCAACTTTCCTTGTATTGAACTTTGCAGACCAAAACAAAAAACAAGCAGACAGAGAACTATTGCTCCATCATATAATCTCAATAGCCAAGCAAAACATAAACGATATAAGGAATATAGAGCAAAGGCTTAGGAGCTGCATAATATAAAAATGATAACAAAAAAACAAATAAGCAAGATAAGGAGAAAATACAAAGATGTATTTGATATGCTGGAAAATTATGATAAAACATATGAGCTTCCTTTTCAAAGGAAAAGGATGGACATCACTTTATCAGTAGAAGCAATAAACAAGCTTAAAAAAGTAAGCAAAGAGACAGGTAAGCCTATTTCAAGAATAATTGAAGAAAAAGTAATGCTTTAAAAATAAAAAATTATTTTACCCAGTAGGATTTTCTAGGGTTCCAATAAATAAAATATCTCCTGTTGTTTTTTCCTGTATTATGAAAATAAAAGGATGGTCTGCCTTGAATTCTTTTGTTTCCATAGGACCAATTGATGTAGCTTTCATCACAATTGCTGTTGCAGCTGCAGCTTCTGTTCCTTCTTCGTTGACTTCCACAAATGCCTTATGGATAACAGCCCCTATATACAAATCTTTATTCCCAGTCATTCCTGAAAAATCAGCTGTCCCTCCAACAAAAGCATCTTTCATTCCCATTTCCTGCAGATTTTCAACAAGCTCGTACTCTGTTTCAACTTTAAATTTAGGGAAATAAACATTTACCTCTTGTTCTCTCATACCGTTTTTCCAAGAGTTAAGATTTTCAGCTGTCAGCTCAATATCATCCAGCTTATCCTTTGGCAGTAAAACAAGCATCGATAAATCATCTCCTGCATAATCCATCTCTAACATCTTCATTTTATCGTTTTCAAAATAATTAAAATCTTCATTCTGGTACATCATGTCCGCCTTTACAGTTCCGCTCTTTGCAGAAAAATCCATTTTTTCTGTATTTGTTACATTGAATTCGTTTTCCCATTTTCCCTTGAAATAAATAGCATTGGTCAAAACCAGCCTTGTCATTGGGTCAATAACTCCGGCAGGAATAAGGTCTTTAATCCTATTGTTTGTCTGTTCCTCCACCCACTTGTTAATAGCTAATCTCGAATTTTCAGCATCATTTATAAAATCCATATTCACAACCCTGCCGCCATAAAACTGTTCAATTGTTGAGAAATAATCAGGAAGGAACGAATAAGTTTTTTCAGCCCATAAAGCATTTCCAGTGCTTAAGCTGTAGTTCTTGTCTTTCTTGTTGATTATATTATATATAGCTGCATTTCCATTTCTTAAAGAAGAGTCTTCTGGGAAATAAAAGACATTTTTCATCTCTGTTTTTGTATTTCCTTTTGCCCCTTCATAAGTCATTGCAACAGCAGTTGATATACTATAAGGAGAATAAAATATATTTTCTCCTTTATCAAGAGTCTTGTAAAAGTCAATTGCAAATTTATTATTAGCAGTGCTTACAGCCTGCCTGTCAGTTACAGTTGCCTTAGAGTCATCTACTTTTTCAGGCATGGCTTTAAGCTGTCCAATAGCAGAAGTATTGGTGGGAGGTATCTGGCTCTGGTTTTGATTAGGATTAGGAGGATTTGGATTATAAAAAAGCAGAACTCCAACTAAGACTAATGCAATTAATACAACAATTCCAATAATTAATATTGTTTTTTTCATCTTTTTATTATGTTTTTCCTCTTTTTAAATACTTTTTAAACTTCAAAGATATTTGAAGCTTTTTCTTAATGTAATACAATATACTCTTCTTTTTAAACCTTATTTTTATAATTGGCTATAATGAACTCCAATATTGACAGGGGATTTGCAAAGTATTCGGATTTAATAGATAACTCTAGATTCAGAGAAAGGAT
>Ga0209078_1000186_pt1 | contig 11708 bp, 10 predicted proteins | sample PPLLak21cMay2015_2_FD_187257 | JGI IMG/M metagenome (GOLD analysis project Ga0209078, IMG submission 187257) | Freshwater sediment microbial communities from Prairie Pothole Lake near Jamestown, North Dakota, USA - PPLs Lake P8 Core (1) Depth... | ecosystem: Environmental > Aquatic > Freshwater...
AGGGTGAACATTTTGGATTTTGTTTTTCTCATCTAATTAATTATTCCCTCATTTATAGATAACATAAAATTTGAAAGGCTGAGACCAGGGTGGGAGTCTCCAGCAATATGCAGGGTGGAGTCCAATTGGGGACGCAAGACGTCCTTTTTCACATTGGCAGGTAGAGGTGTCTCTCTGTATCGCTCAGTGAACTCTTTATCCACCCGGGTGCCCTATCCAAGAGATGAAAATTTATTTTGAAGCTCCCCGGCCACAAGCCGGGGCTTCCCGTCAATTTAACAGCATTTTTATATTGTGCCCCTTGACCCCGCACATCCCGCCAAAGCGGGACGGGGCACGTTCCGGTCAAAAGAGAACCCTTAAAGGTGAGACGAATATCTAAAAAAGGATGGAATTTTCATGGATTGGAAACTAACGTCGACAACATTATTTTGTGACACTGTGAAAAAGTGGGTTCCCATCATCGTTTACAAAGACGGAAAGACCCATTGTGGTTATTACCATAGGCATCAGGTCGTTACGAAAGAAAACCCTGGCGGGTTCTCATGCCATGGACCCCAGGGATGTTCGTTGTGCGAGGCTTATAAACAGGATGTCATTTCTCGGGTGGGTCAATGACTCAGGATAAACGAACTGAGTCGCTTTTGTTTGCACTGCAGCAAACAAGATGAAGAAAAAGGAGGGTGATATGAACAGAAAAGCATTGATCTTATTAGTAAGTATGATTTGTGTTTCTTTCGGGATGGGTGTCCTTGGATGTGCTGGACTTAAACCGGCTCCTGCTAAAATTCAACCTGTCACGGTTGAGCTTGCAGGCGTGGAGAGGCTTAATGCCATACCAGCGAAACCCCCTTACCAGGCCACGGATGTTATTGTATTCAGGGTTAATTTCAGACTGACCAATCCAAACAACGTTCTGGCAAAAGTGGATGATTTCTATTTTGAGGTAAAGGCAGAGGATGGCACTCCTGATAAGACGCTCCTTTTGACAAGTTCCATGTCTGCCACTGTGATTCCAGCTGGGGGGGAAATCGTGTGGTCTTGGACAGAACCTTATATCTTTGCTGTAATGCGTGCCTCTTACCTATACCGTGGCGTGGGTGGAGAAGAGGGGGTTCCAGGGGTAATGAAAAAGGTTGAAGAGTTTTGGACAGACTTGGGGGCCGATAAAAGGAAATTTTTCATCGATGGCAACATCACTACTTCCCTCCCTGATTCCCCTAGTTTGGGAACTGTTCGCAACCAATTCAAGACTGAATTCACCGTTCCGAAATTATAGAGAACAAGGAGAGAAGAGTGGCCAAATCGATTACAGAAGAGACTTGGAGCAAGTTCCAACCTCCCCCGGAAGAGGATACCTTTCCTAAATTATTGAAGCGCAATTATCTCAAGTGGGGAGATAAGAAGGTTGCCTACCGTTATAAAGATTATGGATACTGGCGGGAGCTTACCTGGAAAGACTTCTATGAGCGAACCAAATGGCTTGCCGGTGGGTTGGCCAGTCTGGGTTTTGGACCTGGGGACAAGATTGCAATCTGCGGTGAGAATGCCCCGGAATGGTTCTGGGGACAGACCGCCGCCCAAAGTCTTGGAGGGGCTTCTGTTGGTCTATATACCGACTCCATTCCTTCTGAACTTCAGTATATTATCGATCACTCCGATGCAAAAATCGTCATGGCGGATGATCAAGAGCAGATAGATAAAATCCTTTCTATCAAAGACCAGATTCCAAAAGTGGAAAAGATTGTTTACTGGGTCGCAAAGGGGATGTGGAATTATGATGACCCTTGGTTGATCGGTTTTGATGATATCATGGAGTTAGGAAAAACCTATGAAGCGGCTCATCCCAACTTTTTCGAAGAATGGATTGATAAAACAAAACTGGATGATGTGGCGGTTCTGCTTTATACTTCAGGGACGACCGGCCTGCCAAAGGGATCTACCGTCACCTATAGGAACCTTCTGAGTCTTTTCAATGGCTGGGATGCGGCCCTACCCTGGAATTTGAAAGATGAAAACCTCTCCTTCTTGCCACCGGCCTGGATTGGGGAGCAGATTTTTACGGTAGCGCCGAATTTGGCAAAAGGGATCGTGGTAAACTTCATTGAAAAGGCCGAGACCGTTCGTTCCGATCTTCGGGAAATAGCTCCCGGAGTCATCCTCCTCGGGGCAAGACAGTGGGAGATGACCTGCTCCGAAATCCAGGCCAAAATGATTGACGCTCCCTTCTGGAAAAGGTTCCTCTATAATCTGTTTCTCCCCGTGGGTTATAAAATTGCTCAAGGTCAAGAAGAACGGAAAAAAGTGAGTTGGCTTTGGCGTTTCCTCTTTTTCTTTGGGTATTGGGCCGTATATAGACACCTGCAGGACAAAATTGGCATGACGAGGACCAGAACTCCCATTACCGCTGGAGCGGCTCTGAGTCCGGATAATTTCCGACTTCTCAGGGCTATCGGGGTTCCAATTGCACAGGGATATGGTTCGACCGAGGTCTCTGGCCTCGATGTCCTCCAGCTCGAAAAGGATTATTATCGTTCCGAAGGATCAGGACAACCCTTCCCCGGGGTGGAGGTGAGGATCACCGAAGATGGAGAAATACTGCTCGGCGGTGTCGGTGTCGTTCAAGGTTATTACAAGCGACCTGAAGAGACCACGAAGAGTTTTAAGGAAGGCTATTTCTACACCGGCGATGGTGGATATATGGATGAGGAAGGAGAGCTTTATATCATCGACAGAGTGAGAGACATGCAGACCACGAAGACCGGTGAAAAGTTTTCCCCGACGTATACTGAGGGCCGATTAAAGTTCAGCCCCTTTATTAAAGATGCGATGGTGATCGGAAACGATAAACATTTCGTTACGGCGCTCCTCAATATGGATTTTGAGAATACGGGGAGGTGGGCTGAACGGAACCATATCGCCTACACCTCTCATCCAGACCTTTCACAAAAGCCTGAGGTCAGGAAGCTTTTATCTGGGATTTTGCAACGGATCAACACCACTTTGCCTGAGACAACTCGTGTGAAAAGGTTTATCGTCCTCCATAAGGATTTTGATCCAGACGAGGCGGAGTTGACTCGAACCCGGAAGTTAAGGCGGGAGTTCGTGGAGAAGCGTTACGAGAATATTGTGAACGCAATGTATGAGGGACAGAATCAAGTAGATATTGAAACCACGATTACCTACCGAGATGGCAGAAAGTCGGTCATGCGGCTTCCGATTTATATCGAGACGATCCAAGGGTGAGGAGACATGGCAGAAATTACCAGGGACATTACCAAAAAAAGAGAACAAAGATACAGCTATGGATTAACGCTGCTCCGGGAATGTATTGAAAAGAAACGACCTTTGTCCAATCCCAATAACAAAGAGACAGAGGCTAAGACATTGCTTCGGGCCGAGGACATCAGTATCGCCTTTGGTAAGCTTCAAGCTCTTAACCATGTCAAGGTTGAGGTCAAGGAAGGGGAAATCCTCGCCATCATCGGACCCAATGGAGCGGGAAAGACGTGTCTTCTCAATGTGATCAGTGGGTTCTACCGTGCTCAGAGTGGTGAGGTCTTTTTGGAAGACAAACGAATTACCCATTCCTCCTCCCACAGAATTGCTGAACTCGGTTTGTGCCGCACGTTCCAGAATATTGCGTTGTATACCGGCCTATCGGTCATTGATAACATCATTGCAGGGAGGCATCCCCATATCAAATACAATTTCGTCACTGGAATGATTTATTTCCCTTTCGCCAATCAGGAAGAGGCGAGGCAACGGGCCATCGCAGAGGACATTATCGACTTCTTAGAATTAGAACACGTCAGGGGATCGGTAGTGGGTATGCTGGCCTATGGGTTAAGAAAACGAGTCGAAATGGGACGGGCCTTGGCTCTGGAGCCAAGAATTCTCCTTCTCGATGAGCCAATGGCAGGGATGAATCTGGATGAAAAGGAGGATATGGCCCGGTTTATCATCGATATCAATGAATTTCTGAAGATCCCGATTGTCTTAATTGAGCATGATATGGGTGTGGTGATGGACATTGCAGATCGGATTGTCGTCCTCGATTTCGGCAATAAGATTGCTGAAGGCCCCCCCGAAGAGATCAAGAGTAACCCTAAGGTCATTTCCGCCTATTTAGGAGCAGGATAAAAATGGAAGAAACCATTAAATCGATCGTTTTAGGTCTTTGCAGCGGAGGGATTTACGCCTTGCTGGCTGTCAGTTATGTGGTTATTTATAAATCCACTCGTGTCTTCCCATTTTCTCAGGCAGCTGTTCTCATCATCGGTGCCTATATTATGTGGTATTGCTTGATTCCTTGGCATCTCCCGATATGGCTTGGATTTATCATTACCTGCATTGGAGGTGCGATCTTAGGCGTCATTGTTGAGCGAGCGTTCATGCGTCCCCTGGTGGGACAGCCCATCCTCGCCCCCATCGTCGTTACCTTGTGCCTCATGCTCTTTTTTCGAGGAATAGGAATCCTGATGGGAAAGGGAGATATTCAAGGCTTTGGAGAGTCTTTCTTGCCAGTAGGGGCTTGGAAGGTTGGGTTTCTTCACCTTCCCAAGATTCAAGTTTATGGGTTCATCCTCTGCGCTGTTCTCATCGCAGCACTGATGCTGTTCTACGAGAAAACAAGAACGGGTCTGGGAATGAGGGTTGTCCATGAAGATCATGTGGTCGCCCAGAACTTAGGTATCAATGTGAAAAGAATCTTTCAGTATAGCTGGGTGATCTCCTGTATTATTGCCGTGGTAGCAGGCATGCTGCTAGGAAATATCCAGGGAGTTGGATTAGCTCTCGATGCAAACGGTTTGATTGCTATCGCTGCCGTGCTCTTTGGAGGATTAGAATCCTTTGCGGGTGCTATTATTGCTGGCCTTGCCATAGGCATCCTCCAGATGTTGACAATCGCTCATATCGCTCCTCTTCTACCCGGCGAAACCACGATGATGGTTCCTTTTGTCTTTCTGTTGTTGATTCTTTTCATTAAACCGTATGGTCTTTTTGGTTTAGTCAGAATAGAGAGGTTATAAGCAATGAATATCAATCGGCCTTGTGGAACATTTGACCGGACCTACTTCCAAGCCAAAGAACTTTATAGAACTCCACTGCGTAAGACACTACTAGCACTCCTGATTGTTGGTATGTACCTCCTACCTTTCGTGACAGGCGATTATGGAATCTCCATTCTTACTCTTATCTGCGCATTTACGATTGGGATGCTCGGTTTACAGATCATCACTGGCTATTGTGGTCAGATCTCCATTGGGCATGCCGCTTTTATGGGTGTTGGGATGTACACCGTTGGGATTCTCCAGAGGCATTTTGGGCTCAGCTTTTGGGTTTGCTTACCCTTGGCTGGATTGGTTCCCATGTTCATCGGGATGATGTTCGGTCTTCCTGCTCTGAGGATGAAAGGATTATACCTTGCCTTTGCTACCTTAGCCGCTCATTTCGTGATTGTGTATGTCATCAGTAATTGGCGTTCTGTGACCAACGGTACGGATGGGATGTGGATGAAAAGACCTGACGTCCTTTTCGGAATCGATTTTAAGAGCGACCGAAATTATTATCTCCTCGTATTGACAATCACGATCATCATGACCTATCTGGCGACGAATTTAGCCAGGAGCAAACTGGGTCGATCCTTCGTTGCTGTTCGAGACAATGATATCGCTGCAGAAGTCATGGGGATTAATATTGCCTATACCAAGATCATGGCATTTGGCATCGGTTGCTTTTTTGCAGGGATTGCCGGAGCCCTGGGAGGGGCCTACTATGAATATGTCAATGTCGAATGGTTTGGCCTGGATGACTCCATCTGGTATTTGGGATTCCTCGTCGTCGGGGGCTTTGGCAGCATCTTTGGTGCCATTGCAGGAGCAACCGTTTGGAAGGTCATGGATGAGTTCAGCACCCTTGTCACCCCCTTAACAGAAACCTTATTAGGTGGTGTTGCTTTTTATGCGTCAGCAGCATTCTCTCTCATCTTTTATTCTTTGATCATTATTGTCTTCTTAGTGTTTGAACCCAGGGGAATTGCCCATCGTTGGGAAATCGTGAAAAGATCCTACCGACTTCATCCTTTCCCTTATTAACGATGGTGGAAATAGAGGTTTAAAGGAGAAAATCATATTAAACAAGGAGGGAAGAAAAATGAAAGGAAAAAGTGGGCTTATTTATTTATTAGCAGCTTTAGCGGTTTCCATTTTCTTTTTGTCTCCTACCGATGGGATAGCCGCTGGAAAGCCATCCATCACCATCCACAACATCATTGACCTCACTGGGGCTTATGCTCCCATTGCCATCCCTTCTGAAAAGGGAGGCAAGGACTTTTTGGCATGGATTGCTGAGCAAGGTGGGCTGGATGTTTTTGGCGATGGGAAGAGCAGGGTGGACGTCAAATACGTGTGGGCTGAATTTGGGAATGTTGATGCCCGGTTCATGTCGACCTACAAGAGGTTCAGGATGGGAAAGCCAAAACCCACGATCATTGAGATGTGGTCCTCTCCAAATCAGGAAATGATGAAACCCATCCTCGAAAGGGACAGCATCATATGCTATGGCATTGGTTTTAGCGACCCACAACTCTATCCGCCTATGTGGAATTACATGGACTGCTGGAGTTATGGTGAGTCAGCCGCAGGGGCCATCGAATATTACATCGATAATCTTTGGCCAAAGAAGGGCAGAGGCATAAAGGCCAAGGTAGCCCATTTAACCTGGGATACGGCCTATGGTCGGGCTGCCAATGAACCGACCAAAAGGCATGGAGAAAAAAGTGGAAAATATGAAGTTGCGCTGGAACGATTTTGCACCATGATGCCGACCGATCCAGAAATTATGGGTTTTCTCTCCGATTTTGACAAACAAGGGGTGGATATCGTCTGGTCAAATTCCATTGTGCAAACCCCGGCCGTTATCATGAAAGGCATTCACAAGTTGGGTCTGGCGGGAAAGATAGTTCATATGGCCAATCTGTGGGCGCCTGCCGATCAACTATTAGATATTGTTGGTCCTGGATCGGCTGAAGGTTATATGTGTCCTCAACCAGTCTTTGTCCCGGCCGCTGACCCGAATGAACCCGGTGTCAAATTCGCCAAGATGCTCAATGACAAATACCGCAAAGAGCCAGGAATGCCCAATATCCAATATATGCGTGGTATCCGGATGAAAGCCAATATTTTGGAGGCTGTGAGACGGGCTTTAGTGGGTATTATGAAACGGGATAAGGTTGATTTGGCGAAGGCCTGTGAAACGATCACTGGAAAGGATGTTAAAGAGTTGGGCATGCAGACCTTAGCAGGTTATACAGCCTATGACACAACAGTTAAATTCCAAGGTGCACCAGCAGGTAAAGATGACCGACGTCTGGCAAACCACGACCGATTAATGGGCATTAAAGGTGGGAAAGTGGTCGCCCTTTCTCCGTGGTACAAGGTTCCTCGGCTTGTCCCAGACGATATGATGGCAAAAGGTCTGTTCAAAGACGAAAAGATCAACATTCATTACGAAGTTGTAAAATAACACATCCCTCATTTCTCCCCTCTCTCCAGAAGGGAGAGGGGAGATGGGTGGGTAGGGGCGACTTAAGTCGCCCTTCACAGGGGAGGCTAAAGCCTCCCCTACCCTTCGTCGCCTTTTCAAGAGAGGACCTCCATGTTGGAATTAAAGAATGTCGAGGTAAAGTACCTCAATACCATCTTGGTCTTAAAGGGAGTCAACATCCAACTTGAAACAGGCGGATTTGCTTGTATCTTGGGGGCAAACGGCGCTGGCAAGACAACCACGCTAAAGGCCATCTCTGGATTGCTCCGAACCGAAGAGGGAGAGGTCACGGATGGGGGCGTTTATTATGAAGGAAAAGCGATTCATAAATTTTATCCTGAAGATATTGCAAGGATGGGAATCCTTCAGGTCATGGAGGGAAGGCGTTTAGCAGAACACCTCACGGTTGAGGAAAATCTTCGGGCAGGGGGCCTCATCATTCCAGGAAATGGGACGAGGTTCAAACGGGATCTGGAAATGGTGTACAGCTATTTTCCAAGGCTCCAAGGAATTAAAAACAATACGGCAGGCTATTGTTCAGGAGGGGAGCAGCAGATGATCGCCATGGGTCGCTGCCTGATGGGACATCCTAAAATCATGCTCCTCGACGAGCCTTCCATGGGGTTGTCTCCTCTGCTGGTTAGGGAGATCGCCGAGATTGTAAAGCGTATCCATGTGGAAGGAAAGGTGTCCATTCTCTTGGTCGAACAGAATGCCTATATCGCTTTGGAATTATCACAGTATGGTTATGTAATGGAAAACGGCAGAATTGTCTTGGACGGACCTGCAGAAAAATTGAAAAACAATGAAGATGTCAAAGAATTCTATCTCGGTTTTACCGGAGTGGGAGCGAAGCGGAGTTATAGAGACGTAAAGCATTACAAACGCCGAAAAAGGTGGTTGGGGTAGTAGAAGAAGTAAGAAGAAAAAATTTTACTTACTAAGGAGTCCATAATTGATTAGACATATTCTTCCAAAAATTTCCCCTCCCCTCGGTGGGAGGGGATGAAGGGGAGGGGGGACCAAAAGGTTTTCATCTTGTCCACCACCCTCGCCCTCCCCCATCGAAGGGGGAGGGGATTATTGGGAAGATTTGAAATATCTTTTGTTAATCTTTACCGTCCATACAATTATGGACTGATTAGTACCTACTGTTTATATCCTTTTTATCCCTTTATAGCGTCAAGTGAATAGTTTTATAAAGTTCTCAAGTGCCTATTTCTTATAGATTTGATGGCCGGGAGAATTAAGGGATTATATTAATTTTTTCACATTGTCAAAGTGGGCTTTCCGCTTGACAAAAGAATGAAGTTTTGCTAATCAACTAAAGCCCATTTGGGGTGGGGTATTCTTATCTCATTCATTCCTGACGAATCTAAGAAAATTTGAGGCGCTTGAAGAGGGTGAGGATTCTGTTGCTTCCCTTCGAATTTCAACCACCCTAGAATTCCAATTCGAACGGCTCAACAATGACGATAGACGAGAAGGGAGTTCTTTGATGGCTGTCACGAAAGAGGTTCAACTCAAAGTCGATAACATCTTCATGGCATTTGGAGGTGTCCAGGCCTTGATGGATATCAGTTTTGAAGTCAAGAAAGGTGAGATCTTTTCCGTCATCGGGCCGAATGGCGCTGGGAAAACGGTTTTGTTGAACTGCATCAATGGTCTCTACCATCCCCAAAGAGGTCAAATCTATTTTGAAGGGAAAGAGATCTCCAGGGTAAAGCCTCATCAAAGGGCGGAAATGGGAATATCACGAACCTTCCAGAAGATCGAACTCTTTAAGGGCACCACGGTCCTCGATAATATCCGACTCGGCCGCCATATTCATCTCAAAACAGGATTGATCAGCGGTTCCTTTTATGTCGGGAAGACCGCTCGTGAAGAGCTCGAGCACAGGGATTTCATTGAGAGGGAGATCATCGATCTCCTTGAAATTGAGCATATACGGGATAAGGTCGTGGGGATGCTTCCCTATGGGCTTCAAAAGAGGGTCGAATTGGCAAGGGCATTGGCACTCAATCCCAAGATCATCTTGCTCGATGAACCTCTTGCGGGGTTGAATTTAGAAGAAGTGGAGGATATGGCTCGATTCATTTTAGACATCAATGAGGAAGAACGCTGGCAAACCACCTGTGTTCTCGTTGAACACGATATGGGGGTCGTAATGGATATTTCCCATCGTGTCATGGCGCTCAACTTCGGCGAGAAAATCGCAGAAGGAACCCCTCCTGAGATTCAGAAAAATCCCCATGTGATCAAAGCCTATCTAGGTGAGGTGGAGGATCTCTATGTCACACGTCGGTAGTTGGAAAGAAATTGAGATTACGAAGGACCTGACGATCCCCAAACTCTTTCTGCAAGCCTCTAAAAAATATTGGGACAAAAAAGTGGCCATGCGTGAAAAGGAATTTGGAATCTGGATCCCCATCACTTGGAAACAATATTATGAAAATGTGAAACAGATCGCCTTAGGAATGGTTTCTTTGGGGTTGGAGAGAGAGGACAAAGTCGCCATGATTGGGGATAACCGTCCTGAGGCCCTCTGGGCCGAGATGGCCGCCATGTGTGTGGGAGGGGTGGGCGTGTGGCTATTTCAGGATTCTCTGATCGATGAGGTGAAATATATCATCGACCACGCCGATGCCAAATTGATGGTAGGGGAAGGCCAAGAAGAGGTTGATAAATGCCTCATGATTAAAGACAGGTGTCCCAAGCTCAAGAAAATGATCTGGGATGACCCGAAAGGGATGAGAGACTATGATGACCCAATTCTCATCAGCATCAAAGAGGTGATGAAGATTGGAGAAGAAATAGATAAGAAAGAACCGGGTCTCTTTGAGGATGTGATCATGAAAGGAAAGGGAGATGAGGTCTGTCTTCTTTTTTACACTTCGGGAACGACGGCCCTGCCTAAAGGTGCCCTCCTCACCCATTATAATATGCTCACCATGGGTCTGAATTTGATGCGCGTGGATCCTTACTTCGAAACAGATGACTTTGTCTCTTACCTTCCATTTGCCTGGATTGGAGAACAGATGATGTCGATCTCCTGTGGAATTCAGGCTGGATTTACAGTCAATTTCCCAGAAGAACCTGAGACAGCGCAGGAGAATATTCGTGAAATCGGGCCCCATGTCATGTTCGCTCCCCCTCGCATTTATGAGCAGATGGTTCGAAATGTTCAGGTCAAATACCTGGATGCGACCTGGTCCAAGAGGAGGTTCTACGAATTGGCGATGAAGATCGGTTATCATGTGGCCGACTTGGAATTTTCAAAAAAGCCCATCCCTTTGTACTGGAAGGCTCTCGACACTCTTGCCTACATGTGTGTCCACAAAAAATTGAAAGATCATTTGGGACTTTCCAGAATTCGGGACACCTATACCGGTGGGGCAGCCATGGGGCCAGACCATTTCCGCTTCTTCCATGCCATCGGAGTGAACCTGAAACAGATCTATGGTCAGACAGAGATTGCAGGAATTTCAGTACTGCATCGCGATGGGGATATTAAATTCGACACGGTGGGCAAACCCATTCCAGAGACCGAAGTAAAAATTACTCCTGAAGGAGAGATCATTTCAAAGAGTCCCTCTGTTTTCCAGGGATATTATAAGATGCAAGAGGAGACAACAAAAACACTTCGAGATGGATGGCTTCATTCAGGAGATACGGGTTTCATCGATTCCGAGGGCCATCTGGTCGTCTTTGACCGGACAAAAGATGTCATGACCTTAAACGATGGAACAAAATTCGCTCCTCAGTATTTGGAGACGCGGCTCAAATTCAGCCCGTATATTAGAGATGTTTGGGCGATCGGTGACAACAAACCCTATGTCACGGGCGTGGTCTGCATTGATTATGGCGTAGTGGGTAAATGGGCGGAGGACAGAAATCTTGCCTACACCAGTTATCCCGAACTTTCGCAGATGCCCGAGATTTATGAACTGGTGAAAAAAGAGATTATTCAAATGAACAAAGATTTGCCCCCTGTGGCAAAAATCAAGAAGTTCGTCAACCTCTACAAAGAATTTGATGCAGATGATGAGGAACTCACTCGAACACGAAAATTAAGACGGGCCTTTGTCGAAGAACGATATAAGGATATTGTGAATGGCCTCTATTCTGAAACACAAAACGTCCATATGGATACCAACATC
>Ga0209078_1000191_pt1 | contig 11451 bp, 8 predicted proteins | sample PPLLak21cMay2015_2_FD_187257 | JGI IMG/M metagenome (GOLD analysis project Ga0209078, IMG submission 187257) | Freshwater sediment microbial communities from Prairie Pothole Lake near Jamestown, North Dakota, USA - PPLs Lake P8 Core (1) Depth... | ecosystem: Environmental > Aquatic > Freshwater >...
AGCACCCTTCCCCGCGCGGGACAGAGCCGGGCAGAAGGCCGGGCTACCGTCGACGCCCAGAACTGGAAGCTTCTCAAGTACTTCAATTTCTACCGCCTGATCATTGCCCTGGCTGCGGCGGCCATTGCCGTTTTTCTCGGGAAATTCCCGCCTTTTGGCGAGGCCTATCCCGGGCTGTTTCTCAGCACCAGCGTGGTCTATGCCATCCTCAGCCTGACAGCAGTCTTTTCCATCCATTGGCAGAAACCCGACTATGACAGTCAGGCTGCGCTGCTCTCCTTCGCGGATGTCACACTGCTCACAATCATCATGCACGCGAGCGGCGGGCTGGACAGCGGCCTGGGGATAATGCTGGTGGTTGCCATCGCTGGCACCAGCCTGATGCTCGGCAAGCGCCTGACAATCTTTTACGCCTCGCTGGCCACCATTGCCGTATTGCTGGAACACTCATGGAGCTGGTTGACTGGCGCCGTCACGACCGATTTCGAGTTGCTGGAAGGATTTCCGCAGGTGGGGCTGTTCGGGATCGGTCTCTATGCCGCGGCCTTCTTCGGCTACCTGCTCGCCACGCGTCTGCGCGCCACCGAGGAGCTGGCCCAGCGCCGCGGCGTTGACGTCGCCAACCTCACGCAACTCAATGAACTCGTCATCCAGCGCATGCAGTCCGGTGTGGTCATCTGCGATCCGCAGGGAAACATGCGTCTGATCAACCAGTCGGCGCAGAAATACCTCGGCATCCACAACGAGGCCGAGAAGAAATCGCCCCTGAACGAAATCTCGCCGGAGCTTGCCATTCAGCTGTTCCAGTGGCTTGGCAACAGCGCGGTCAGCCGGGGAAGAAAGGTCTTCACCTCGCGCGTGGGCTATTCGTTGCTGCCCCGCTTTGTTTCCCTCGGCGATGACAAAGCCGCGGTCAAGCTGATTTTTCTGGAAGACATGTCAATCCTGAAGCAGCAGGCGCAGCAGCTGAAAATGGCGGCGCTGGCGCGCCTGACAGCGAGCATCGCGCACGAAATCCGCAATCCTCTCGGTGCACTCACCAACGCCGCACAGCTTCTCGGCGAAACCATGAACACCGAAAACGCCGAGGAAAAGCGTCTCGTCAAAATCATCGATGAACAAAGCAAGCGCATGAACGTCATCGTCCAGAACGTAACGCAACTCAGCCGGCGCGACCGCATCAACCCGATCCGTCTGGAACTCGAGCCATGGTTGCAGGATTTTCTGCGGCAGTACGGCGACACCGTTTCCGTGACGCGCGAGGCCTTCGTCATGCAGGGCATTCAGGGGCTGTCGGTATGCGTGGACCCGGATCAGCTGTACCAGGTCATATCCAATCTGTGCCAGAACGCCCTGCGTCACAGCCCGCCCTTTACCGGCACGCCACTGATCAAATTCCAGGGCAGCCGGGACGGCGAGGACCGGCCCATGCTGGATGTCATTGACTGGGGCAGCGGCGTCAATCCCGATATCGCCGACAACATTTTCGATCCTTTCTTCACGACCACCCCGAAAGGGACCGGGCTGGGCCTGTATATCGCCCGGGAATTGTGCGAAGGCAACGGCGCCACACTCAATTATTATCCCGGTGAAGGCGGCGTCGGCAGCCGCTTCCGGGTTACTTTCCTGCGCGCCGAGGATTGCGCCGAGCTGGGAACGCTATGAACAAACCGAAAAACCAGATTCTGATCGTTGACGACGAACCGGACATTCGCGAAGTTCTCGAATTGACACTGGGGCGCATGAACCTCGAAACGCGCTCGGCCTCGAACCTCGAAGAGGCGCGCCATCTGCTCGAGGATTACAAATTCGATCTGTGCCTGACCGACATGCGTCTGCCGGACGGCAACGGCATCGAGCTGGTGCGCCACATCCAGGACAGACACCCTTACCTGCCGGTGGCGGTCATCACCGCTTTCGGCAATATGGAAACCGCCGTGGCCGCGCTCAAGGCCGGCGCCTTCGATTTCGTTTCCAAACCACTCGATCTCAACGATCTGCGCAACATCGTGCGCGCCGCCCTGCGCGTGGGTCAGGCACCGGTGGCAAAGACAACTGTCAGCAGCAGCGAGACACCGGAAACCGGGGCCGGTACCAAAAAAATGCTGGGCCAGTCCCCCGCGATCGAGAAAGTGCGGGCCATGATCGAGCGGCTCGCCCGCGGACAGGCGCCGGTCTACATTGCCGGCGAATCCGGCACCGGCAAGGAGCTCGCGGCGCGCCTGATTCACGAGCTGGGTCCGCGCGCGGACAAGCCCTTCGTGCCGGTCAACTGCGGGGCCATTCCCGAAAGCCTCATGGAAAGCGAATTCTTCGGTCACAAGAAAGGCAGCTTCACCGGCGCGGTGACGGACAAGGACGGCCTGTTCAAGGCCGCCGACGGCGGCACGCTGTTTCTCGACGAGGTCGGCGATCTGCCCCTGTCCATGCAGGTCAAGCTGCTGCGCGCGATACAGGAAAAATCCGTCCGTCCCGTGGGCGCCCAAATCGAGATCAAGGTGGATGTGCGCATTCTCTCGGCGACCCACAAAAATCTGCATGACCTGGTGGCGCAGGGAAAATTCCGTCAGGACCTGTACTACCGGCTGAATGTCATCGAACTCATGATTCCGCCGTTGCGCGAGCGCGTCGAGGATATTCCCCTGCTCGCGGAAGCGCTGTGCCGCAAGCTATCCGACAACATGGGCATGAAACCGCCGTGCCTGACGACGGACGCGGCCGAGGCCTTGCAGCGTTACGCCTTCGCCGGCAACGTGCGCGAACTGGAAAATACCCTCGAGCGCGCCTTGACCCTGTGCAACGGCACGGAAATCACGGCGCAGGATCTGCAGCTCCAGGTGGCCGCGAACGAGAGTGAGGCGGAGACCGTCATGGGCGGCAAGGAATCGCTCGACGACTATCTCGAACGGATTGAGCGCGCCACCATCGAAAAGGCCCTGACCCAGACCCAGCAGAATAAAACCGCCGCCGCCAAGCTGCTGGGGATCAGTTTTCGTGCCCTGCGCTACAAGCTGGAGAAGCTAGGAATTGAATAAAGACTGACGTACGCGGGCAGTGCCGCCCAAAAACGGCAAATTCTCTTGAAAAAACAGGGGGGTGGATATTTATAAACGGAGATGGTAGCTTAAAATTCTCTTTTGATTTCAATGGGTCATGACAGTCTCTCCGCTGATCGCCGAAGGACGGTCGCTGGCATAGAACATGCACCATTTACAGATGGAAAAGTAGTGGAGTTGGGCAGGGTTTCAACTGAATTGACTTCGGAAAGGGCTCTGCTAAGTAGGTACGTTGAGGATGTCACGGAAAGCATCGGCCTGGCAGGGAGCCGGGGCCCCATGCTCGCAGACGGTCCCCGGTTTAAGGAAAAACAGGGCCGGTTATTTCCGGGGCACCCTCGCAACAATTATCCAATTGGAGGTATTTTTATGAACAAGTTGCAACAGGGTTTCACACTCATCGAGCTGATGATCGTGGTCGCGATCATCGGCATCCTGGCCGCGATCGCGGTACCGGCGTATCAGGACTACACCGTCCGGGCGCGTGTTTCGGAGGCGGCCAGTCTGTCTTCCGGCGTGCGTACGGCGATTGACGTCGCCTATTCGGAAGGCAGGCCACTGGACCAATTGCCGACCACACCCGCCGATCTTGGTGTTTCGCAGCCTGTGAGTTACACAGGCAAGTATGTCGCCTCGGTTTCGTATGTACCGACCAGCGGCAGCATCATCATAACCATGCAGACCGTCAACGATCTGCCGACCTCTGTCCAGGGCCAGACGATTGAGTATTCTCCGATCTCACGGACAGGTAACCTCGAGTGGACCGTCAAGGTACCTGCGGGCAGCACCATACCGCCGAAGTATCTGCCGAAACGCTGATCCTTCGGGAAAATCCGAAGACGACAAGGGCGACGCAAGTCGCCCTTGTTTTTTGGTGTCGTAATGGCCCGCGGCATCGGCAAACACACTCCTATCATTGCCGCCGAAAAGCCACTATTGTTGTTTCTACTGAAACAGGACCGTTCAGGTAGCCGTCATTTGACCGCCGCAAATAATCTTCCATCCGGCCGCTTTACCACCCGAGGCGTTTTGCGGGCGTACTCTCCCCAGCTATCCATCATAATTCTCGTTGCAGTGGGTGTCCTGATCTACCTGCCGGGGCTCAGCGGCCCATACCTGTTCGATGATTACGGCAACCTTATTGCGAACAGCTATATCCAGCTGGAGCAACTGACATGGGGCGATCTGTACCGTGCTGCGTTCTCCCTCGACTCCGGGCCACTGCGTCGTCCGCTCAGCGTCCTCAGCTTTGCACTCAACTACTGGTTTGCCGGCGGGTTCGAGAATTCAGCCGCCTTCAAGGGCGTCAACCTCGCGATCCACCTGGCCAACGGGATACTCGTGTTTATCCTGACGCGGCTCCTGCTCGCGCGCGCGGTTATCCACGCGCCTGGGGCCGACCGGCCCGAAACCATTGTGCGTCGAATGCTGCCTGGCCTGATTGCATTGCTTTGGACAGTGCACCCGATCCAGCTGACGAACGTGCTGTATGTCGTCCAACGCATGACGAGCCTTGCCGCGTTTTTCACGCTTGCGGCACTTTGTACGTACCTGCTGGGCCGCCAACAGCTGGCGGCGGGCAAACGCCGTAACGGCTGGCTTTTGATGTTCGGCGCCGGGTTGCTTGCAACGCTCGGGATCTTCAGCAAGGAAACTGCGGCCCTGTTCCCGCTGTACGTAATTGTCGTGGAGCTGGTGTTTTTCCGCGATTCGATACCCGGCTATCTTCGCCATCGCTTCGGCCGTCGACTGCTGCCCGTCACGATAGCGACAGCCGCTGCCCTCACCGTGACGATAATCTGGGCGATTGACTACGTTGAGCCGCGCTATTCGCACCTGACGTTCACGATGGGCGAACGACTGCTGACCCAGTTCAGAGTCCTGTTTTTTTACCTGTCACTGATTTTGCTGCCGAACCTGGGCCGGCTCGGACTGCATCACGACGACCTCGCCCTCTCGACCTCGTGGCTCACGCCATGGACGACCCTGCCCTCATTCGCAGGCATTCTGCTGCTGCTCGGCGCTGCCCTTGCCCTGCGCAGGCGCGACCCCCTGATTTCGCTTGGGGTGCTTTGGTTTCTGGCCGGGCACAGCCTTGAGTCCACGATCCTGCCGCTCGAGATTGCCCACGAACATCGGAACTATCTGCCCTCCCTCGGCATTGTCCTTGTATTGCTGCACGCACTGACGCACCCCAGGCTCGCGATATCAAGGCCTCCGGTGGCGGCTGCTCTAACCTGGGTTATCCCTGTCTTCATATTGTCCGCCGCCGCGACAACGACAATACGTGCCACGCAATGGTCTGAGCTTCGCACACTGAGCGTTTACGAGGTGCTGCACCACCCGCGTTCGGCCCGATCACACGCCGTGCTCGGGAGTATGCACGCCTCCGCGGGACAACCAGGCGCTGCCATCGAGGCCGTGCAGCAGGCGGCAATTCTCGACCCTCTGGAGCCAGGATACCTTTTACTTGCGATGCAAATCGCCGCTCCCCATGACATTGCGCTGACGGACGCGGTCCATGCTGAGCTTGACCGGCGCCTGGGCATGCGCACGCCTTCGATGCTGACGCGCACGGTCATGGGTGAAATCACGAATTGCCTGCCACATGGCTGCCGCCGCCTTGCAGAACCGATGATAGGCTGGACCGACATATTGATCGGCGCGACCCCGCAGGACAGTCCTCGGCTACAATCCTATTGGTATCACATACGGGGTCGCGCACTTGCCGTCCTGAAGCGCCCGGCCGAGGCCATTGTCAACCTTGAAAGGTCGCACGAGCTCGATCCGCACTATCTGCATCCGCTTTTCGAGATCTTGCGCCTTCACATTACCGCGGGAGATCGGGTTAGCGCCGAAAAAACCCTGATACGACTCATGCGCGCGAATGAAAAGGCCCCCCACCCGCGCAACCGCGAGCTCCTGGAAGCCAGCCAGCATGTCTATGCCATGCGCGAAGCACAGGACACCGAAAAACACCCGGGCATCGAACCGGCCCCGGACACTCATGAATAAAACGATAACAAACAAATTCGGCTTTCTTGCCGCGCTGCTCGTTCTGGTGGCGCTTGCTTACGCTCCCGGTGTCAACGGTCCGTTCGTGTTCGATGACAGCATCAATATCGTCACGAACACAGCGGTACACATGACGCAATTCGATCTTGCCTCGTTGAGCCGGGCAGCACTTTCCGACGAAGGTACGATCTTCAAGCGTCCCCTGGCAACAATGAGTTTTGCCCTCAATCACCTGGCCGGCGGACTGGAGCCTTATGGCTACAAACTTATCAACATAGGTATTCACCTGGCCAACACCGTTCTCGTCTATTGGCTGGCGATCATCATCCTCGACGTCTTTACCAGCCGCCGCAACACTGGCCGGACCCGGCTTCACGCCTGGATCCCGCTCATCAGCGCCGCAATCTGGGCGTTACACCCTATTCAGCTTACCTCCGTGCTCTACGTGGTTCAGCGCATGACGAGCCTGTCGGCATTGTTTGTCCTCGCCGGGCTCATTGTCTTCCTGATCGGACGCCGGGGTATCGACACGGGTCGCCAGCACAGTTTCGCACTGATGGTCGCGGGGATCGGTGGCGGGACCCTCCTGGGTGTTCTCAGCAAGGAAAACGCCGTGCTGCTGCCCTTGTTCGCCCTGCTGCTGGAAATTACATTTTTCCGTTTTGTGACGGGAACCCCAGAGTCAAGACGTCGCTTGTTTTTGTTCTATGGCGTTATCGTCGGCCTTCCGTTACTGGCCGCTGCGGCATGGCTGATGATCAATCCCACCTATATCACCGGCGGCTACCGCTGGCGCGACTTCACGCTGGACGAACGCCTGCTGACGCAACCGCGGGTCCTCTGGTTCTATGTATCGCTGTTCCTGTTTCCTGACATCCGCCGATACAGCCTTTACTATGACGACATCGAGATCAGCACCGGCTTGCTGATGCCGGTTGCTACTCTTGTCGCCATGGCAGGTCTCGCCGCCGCTGTGGTCGTTGCCCTGTATGCGTACCGGCGTGCCCCATGGTTGTTCCTCGGGATATCGTGGTTCCTCGCCGGCCACCTCATCGAATCGAGTGCCATCGCGCTGGAGCTCGTGCACATACACCGCAACTATGTGCCCACCGTCGGGCTCGCGCTGGCATCCGGATACGGACTGGTATACCTGCTCAACAGTCTCACACAGCCAAAGCTCGCCACCGTTCTCATGCTTTCAGTATGCATGACACTCGCCGCTATCACGGCGAGCTATGCCTCGATCTGGCGCGAGGAAGAATCCCTGGCGCAGTTCATGCTCCGATATCGTCCGCTATCCGCCCGCGCCCACGTCATGCTTGCCTCGGCTCGCGTCAATTCAGGCGACGATCCGCTGTCAACGCTTATGCTCTTTCAGCGCGCCGTCGAACTCGCGCCAACGGAGACTGCATACCTCATACGCGTCGCAGAAGTCGCTGCGCGATCGCTCGTCCACATGCGCGACAAACATCCGGCCCCGGGCCAGTCCTTGACGGAGCATCTGCCGCCTGAATTATCGGAATATCTCGTGGTCCATACCAGCTCAGGCAAGAGCCGTCTCTGGCTCAAGCCGGCAATGATTGACAAGGTTCGCTCCCAACTGCGGGACCTGCCCGTCAAGTCAATGACCGAGCAGACGCTGGTCAGCATTGCAACGTGCGTCACCGATGACGTTGGCGACTGTGCGCCGTTCTACGACGAGATCGTCAACTGGATCAACATCGCGCTCAGCAACCCGCGTATTCTGCACTACGCCAAGCGCAATTTGACACTCACGCTTGGCAAGCTCTATTTTGAATTCGGCCAATTTCATCTCGTCACAAAACTTGCCGAGACTGCGCGACAGTCAGACCCCAAGTCTGTCCAGCTGGCCATCATGCACGCGAATGCCCTGTATGTTCTCGGGCAACGCGCACAGGCAGGCAACATTCTGTCCGCTTTCGCCGACACGCATCCCAATGAAATCACAAGGGCCCGCGCGGAGATACTTCGGCTTATGAATTCTCTCTCCGGCAACCGATAGGTCGTCGCGCAGGGGATGTCCCATTAAAATGTGTGTGCGGGCAGACAACAACCACTCGTACAATACAAGAAACGAATGAACCTAGGAGACCCTACAATGCCAACGATCTCGGTGATCATTCCCGCTAAAAACGAAGCCACCGGCCTGAACCAGATCCTGCCCCGCATCCGGTCGCTCTACAAGAACGCGGAGGTGATTGTCGTGGACGACGGCTCTGGCGACGATACTGCCGATATTTGTGCCCGTTACGATGCCGTTCACCTCAAACATCCCTACAGCATGGGCAATGGTGCAGCGGTCAAGTCCGGGGCGCGCGCGGCAAACGGCGAGGTGCTGGTTTTAATGGACGGCGACGGACAACACAATCCAGACGATATTCCGCGGTTGCTGGCCAAGCTGGACGAAGGCTATGAGATGGTGGTGGGCGCCCGCTCGTTCCGTACGCAAGCGGGCCTGCACCGCGCTCTCGGGAATATCGGCTACAATCGCCTGGCCTCGTGGATGACCGGCCATCGCATCGAGGACCTGACATCCGGTTTCCGGGCCGTGCGCGCCGCCAAGTTCAAGCGCTTTCTCTATCTTCTTCCCAACGGGTTCTCGTATCCAACGACCATCACGATGGCCTTCTTCCGCTCCGCCTATCCCGTCGCCTATGTCCCCATTGAGGCCGCCCGCCGGGAGGGGCGCAGCAAGATCCGGTTGCTCAAGGACGGGGTGCGTTTCTTGGTCATCATCATGCGTATCGGAACGTTGTTCTCCCCGATGCGGCTGTTCCTGCCGGTCAGCGCGGTCTTTTTCCTTTTCGGCCTCGGCTACTATACCTACACCTATCTGAGTTGGGGGAGGCTGACAATCATGAGTGCGTTGTTGTTCATAGCCTCGATGCTGACCTTCCTTATCGGAATCGTGTCGGAGCAGGTTTCGTCACTGCACTACAAGAGCAATGAGGACGATACCGGGCGGGACGCCTAGCGCGTCTGCTCAGGAGGCGCGTCGTGCCGCAATCGCCTCGCGGCAGATCTGGCGGAGACGGTCGCCAAACCGGGGCCAGGCAAAATCAGCGGCAAACTCGCGACAGCGCCCGTACCAGAGCGCCGGGTCCTCACCGCTGAGATGCATGAGCACGGTTCGCGCGAATCCCTCCTCGTCCCCCGGCGCAATCAGATATCCGGACACGCCATGCCGGATCGCGTCCGTAACGCCTCCGAGGGAAAAAGCAACAGTCGGCAATCCGTGGGCCGCCGCCTCGAGCGCCACCATGCCAAAACCCTCGACGTCACCAGGCACGTCGCGTACCGGGAACACCAGCAGGCGCGCGGCGGCATAGGCCTGGTTCAATCTGACATCGTCGACCGCGCCGAGCAGGCGCAGATGGTACGACAGGCCGCGCTTGGCAGCCGCGCGCTCAATTCGCTGGCGCTCACCGGAACGATGCCGCAGCGCGTGCTCAGGCTCCACACCGATCACCGCCAGCACAACTTCCGGGTTCCTCGCAACGATCCGCGGGAGCACACTTTCCACGAACTCCGCCAATCCCTTGCGGGGTATCAAGCGGCCAACCGCCAACAGGATATGGCTTCGCGAATCTATGCCAGCGAATGCCCGGAAGTCTGCAGGATCGGCTTTACCATCAGGCAGGCTTACACCGGGGTGCAATATCTGGATCCGCTCCGATGCGATGCCTGCCCTGCCAGCAAGGGCGCCGGTGTGGTGGCTGTTGACCAGCAGGTGTTGGCAGCGACGAATCGCCGGCAGAAATATGGATTTATAAAGCAAACCCGGCACCACAAGATCCAGGCCGTGCAGATAACAGACTGCCGGTGCGCCGCAATACCGCGCGGCAAGGATGGCAGCCGGCGCCGTGGCACCGCTGCCCGCGATAACCAGGTCTGGCCTGAAGCGGCGCGCGAGCTGGAGGCTCTTGATCTGGCAATGCCACAGAAATCGCGGCACCGGTGAGAGCGGGCAGGCCAGCATCTCCTGGGCGGCGCCTGCAAAATCCTCACTGCCCTCCGGCCCCACGAGTGCCAGGCTGAACTCGCGCGCCAGTTCCAGGAAGGCGTGATGGATCAGTCGCTCCATTCCTCCGACCTGGGGAGGAAAGTTGCGCGTTACGAGCAGTATCTTTTTACGGGTTTCAGTCACCAGCATTTCGAGAGCCATAACATCGCCCGCTTTACCGTTTGCGCCACGGCGCGAGAATCGAGATGGAGCGCGAACGGACCCGGTAAAGCCCGCGAGATCTGATTCACTAACCAGCCTTCTTCAGCAACCAGATATAGGTTGGGCAGAGCCAATAGGCCAGACGCAGCATGATCAGCGATATCTTCTGTTTAGCCGAGCCCGGCTCGATAACATCCAAAGCAGAAAAACGCACGGGATCCTTCACGGCCTTGACTGTATAGTCAATCACCTCGAATTCTGAAACCAGCTTTTTCAAACCCCAATACGTCAGATGTGTTTCGTAGTAAAAATTTCCGCGATTAAGTATTCTCAGATAAATATGCGCCAATGTTTTCGGTAACATTGATAACAGCGGTAACCGATAATGTGGCTCAATCAAGCTGATGCGGTTGCCTGCAGTAAAATAACAGGCGCCCCCCGCCTTTAAGAGCCGGTATATTTCCGACATTAGCTGATGTGCGTCGGGGACATGCTCGTATACATGTGTACAAATGATCATGTCAAATGATCCATCCGGGAATGCGATACGCTGAGAATCCATAACCAGATAATCAATATTCGAACTTCCGTTGTGTCTTGCAGCATGCCTGACTGCTGGTTCATCGATATCTATGCCTACCACATGGTGAAAATGCTCTGCATATACTCTGGTTCCAATACCGGCAGCACAGCCAATGTCGAGCATGTCGAGCTTTGCCATGTGCGGATAAGCATCTTCTATAATAGATAATGCTTTCGCAGCCTTTTTCGCTCTTGTCCCGGCGTCAAAAATGGTGGATCCATGAATGGCAGAAAAGCCTTTTTGTAATTTATCATTAGCTGTCATACGGAAATATTCCTGCCCTGTCGTTAGCGCGCAATAAAACCTAGTATAGGCGACGCACAGACAGAATTCTTGCCGTCAGGATCATCATGTGGAAGAACAAAAAGCCGGCCCTATTGTTCGCACTACTGATAATTTTTGGCTCTGTTCTCTTTGTGGCCTCTAAATCCCCGCGCACAAGCATCATATACGGTGGACTCGTGCGTAGCTGAAAATCCTTTTTGCAATTTTTCGTTAGACACCGCTCGTGCGAATATCGTCCACAAAACACCTCCGCCCTTGATAAACGGTCATGGCAAACCTGACTTCCGGGAAAACGAACGGTATGGGCATGGTTTTGATTTCCTTCG
>Ga0209078_1000198_pt1 | contig 11312 bp, 11 predicted proteins | sample PPLLak21cMay2015_2_FD_187257 | JGI IMG/M metagenome (GOLD analysis project Ga0209078, IMG submission 187257) | Freshwater sediment microbial communities from Prairie Pothole Lake near Jamestown, North Dakota, USA - PPLs Lake P8 Core (1) Depth... | ecosystem: Environmental > Aquatic > Freshwater...
CCGGCTGGAATACCACATTCCCGCGCGCGGCCTGATCGGCTTCCAGTCCGACTTCATGACGATGACGCGCGGCACCGGCCTGATGAGCCACGTATTCGACGACTACGGTCCGGTGAAGGCCGACCTGCCCGGCCGCCATAACGGCGTGCTGGTCAGCCAAGACAACGGCGAAGCCGTGGCCTATGCCTTGTGGAAACTGGAAGACCGCGGCCGCATGTTCGTCTCGCCCGGCGACAAGCTGTACGAAGGCATGATCATCGGCATCCACACCCGCGACAACGATCTGGTGGTCAACCCGATCAAGGGCAAGCAGCTGACCAACGTCCGCTCCTCGGGTACCGACGAAGCGGTTCGACTGACCACCCCGATCAAGCTGACACTGGAATCCGCGGTGGAATTCATCGACGACGACGAACTGGTTGAAATCACGCCAAAATCGATCCGCATCCGCAAGCGCCATCTGCAGGAACACGACCGGAAAAAGGCCTCGCGCGCAGCGGCCTGAGCCTGCTGAACATTAAAAACCCGGCGAAAGCCGGGTTTTTAATGTCTGCCGTATTCAATCCCCGCCACCGCAACTGCCTCCGCCGCAACCACTGTCCGCGCTATCCGACACACCCCCACCGCCACAGCCCGAGCCACAACCGATATGGCTGGCGCAATAGCTTCCCGATCCGGGTGTGCATCGCGTGTCATAGCGAAAGCCATTGGGGATATTCAGCGCGCCATCCAGCGCAAACAAACGCGGCAAACGCTCCGGCTGCTTTGGGTTGATTTTCTCCAGCGCACAGGCCAGACGCCAGGCGCGCCGAATGCCATCGGTCACCAGTGTCTGTGTGCGCATGGCCTCGGCGGGGGTGTGATGCAGGAAGCGACCAAAGGCCTTGTTGCAGAAATCCTGGTAGGTGCGCGTGCGCAAGATAAATGCATGCCAGGCATCGTCCGCCACCTGAGACGGCATCGAAACAAAGCGCCCCCGCGCTTGCGCGCACAGAATGAAATAGTCGCGCAATCCGTCGAACACCCGCTGCTCCTGTGCCGAATCCAGATCGGGGCGCGCATCACGGAATTTCATCCGCACCGATTGCGGAAAAGGATACGCACGGATCGCGTCCAGCCGGTGTCGCAGCGCCAGCCTGCGCCAGTAATGTTGGGCAACAAACACCGTTGCCGCGAGAAAAACAGCCGAAACGAACAGGTTCACCTTATCCCCTTTTTTTCGACGCCAGCATAACGGTATTCCCATGCCATCGGCAGCCTGAACGTGCCAGGCTTTTAACCCTCCGCCGTATAATCCGGCAATGCTTCCCGTCGATATCGGCCTCCTCGTCGGCCTTGCCATCCTCATCTTCCTGGTTGCCTTGCTGCTGCGGCTCGGCGCGCTGCGGCGCGAACAGGCCGGTTTGCCCGCGCTGCTGGCGCACGACATGGAAGCGCGCCACCGCGCCGTGCTGACCGATCTGCATGCGGGCCTGTCGCAGCAATCCGATCGCATGCAGGCCCAACTCTCCGCCCTGCAGGTTGCGCAGACCGAGCGGCTGGCCGAAACGCGCGAAACCGTCACCGGCCAGTTCGGCCAGTTCCAGACCGCGATGCTGGAAAAGCTGATCGAACAAGGACGCGCCGAGCAAAGCCTGCTGCAGGACACGCTGAAAGGCATGACTGCGCACTTCAACGAGCGCGTGCAGCAGTTGTCGCAGACGGTGGACGGCCGCTTGAATGAAATCTCCGGCAAGGTCGCCGAGCGGCTCGACGAAGGCTTCAAGAAAACCAATGAAACCTTCACCTCGGTGATGTCTCGGCTGGCGGTGATCGACGAAGCGCAGAAGAAAATCGAAGGGCTGGCTTCCAACGTCGTATCGCTACAGGAAATATTGGGGGACAAGCGATCGCGCGGCGCCTTCGGCGAAGTGCAGCTGGAAGCACTGGTTCGAAACAGTCTCCCGCCTGACGCCTACGCCTTCCAGCACACCCTGAAAAGCGGCGCGCGCGTCGACTGTGCCCTGATCCTGCCCGAGCCGACGGGCACGGTGTGCGTCGATTCCAAGTTCCCGCTGGAAAACTACAGCCGCATGTTCGACGACAGCCTGCCGGCGGCCGAGCGCGATGCGGCCAAGCGGCAGTTCAAGATCGACGTCAAAAAGCATGTTGACGACATTGCCGCCAAATACATCGTCGAAGGCGAAACCTCGGATGGCGCGGTGATGTTCCTGCCCGCCGAAGCGGTGTTCGCCGAAATCCACGCCTACCATCCGGATCTGGTCGAGCACGCGCAGAAAAAGCGCGTGTGGCTCACCTCTCCGACCACGCTGATGGCGGTTCTGAACACCGCGCGGGCAGTGATCCGCGATTCGGAAACCCGGCGCATGGCGCACGTCATCAAGGACGAGCTCTCCAAGTTGGCGAAGGATTTCGCGCGCTTCGACGATCGCATGAAAAAACTCGCCAGCCACATCGAGCAGGCCAACAAGGATGTCAGCGAAGTGCGCATTTCCAGCGACAAGATCAGCCGCCGCTTCCAGCAGATCGAGCGGGTCGAGCTCGAACATCCGGACGCTGCCAGCGCGCGCCTGCTCGACAGCGAGGACTGATTGCATGAACTGGTTTGCCCGCTGGCGTCGGACCCGCATTCTGGAGCGGCATGCAATTCCACCCGATGCCTTCGACGCAGCCGTTGCCCGCCTGCCGATCCTGCAAGGGCTGACGCCCGATGAACTGATGCGATTGCGGGAAGCGGCCAGCCTGTTCATCCACGACAAGACCTTCTCCGCAGCAGGCGGAGCGGACGTCGACGACACCATGCAGCTTGCCATCGCATTGCAGGCCTGTCTGCTGACGCTCAATCTCACCGAAGACAGCTACCGCGGCTGGAACGAGATCATTCTCTACCCGGACGAATTCCTGCGTCAGCGTGAAGAAATGGACGAGGCCGGGGTGGTTCATCACTCGCGCGATATTTTGGCGGGTGAATCCTGGCACGGTGGACCGCTGGTGCTGTCGCTGGCCGATGTGACAAGCAGCGGCCAGGCCGACGGCGTCAACGTGGTGCTGCACGAGTTCGCCCACAAGCTCGACATGCTGAACGGCGACGCCAACGGGTTTCCGCCGCTGCATCGCGGCATGGATGCCGCCCGTTGGGCGAACGATTTCACGGCGGCCTATGAAGACTTGTGTGCCCGCGTCGACGCAGGCGTGGATACGGCCATCGATCCCTACGCCACCACCGATCCAGCCGAATATTTTGCGGTGCTGACCGAAGTGTTCTTCGAGACGCCGCACATCCTCCATACAGAATACCCGGCCATTTACCGGCAGCTGCAGCAGTTCTATCGCCAGCATCCGCTGGTGCGGCTGGCGACCCATGGACACGCTTAAGCCCCACATCGCCGCGCGCATGGACGGCATCGTGCCGTTCCACGTGATGGACATCCTGGCGCGCGCGCAGGCGCTGGAAGCCGCTGGACGCGACATCATCCACCTTGAAATCGGCGAGCCCGACTTTGCCACCCCCGCCCCCATCGTCGAAGCGGGCGTTGCCGCGCTGCGCGCCGGCCACACGCACTACACCGGCGCGCTGGGCCTGCCCGCCCTGCGCGAAGCCATCGCCGGGTTTTATGCGACACGCTGGCAAGCCACGGTCGACCCCGCACGCGTCGTCGTCACCCCCGGCGCGTCGGGTGCGCTGCTGCTGACGCTGGGCCTGCTGGCCGGTCCTGGCGACGAGGTGCTGATGGCCGACCCCGGCTATCCCTGCAACCGTCATTTCGCCCGCTTTTGCGATGCGCGCGCAGTCAGCATCCCGGTCGACGCCAGCAGTGGCTTTCAGCTCACGCTCGATCTGATCGATGCCCATGCCACCCCGGCTACCCGCGCCGTGCTGATCGCCAGCCCCTCCAATCCCACCGGCACCGCCATTTCACCCGTCGAACTCGCGCGCATCCATGACTGGTGCGTCGCAAAGGGCATCGCCCTGATCGTCGACGAAATTTATCTGGCACTCACCTACGACGGCGGCGAACACAGCGCCGCGCGCTGGGACGACGTGTTCGTGATCAACAGCTTCTCGAAGTATTTTCAGATGACCGGCTGGCGGCTGGGCTGGCTGGCTGCTCCTGCCTGGGCCCTGCCCGATCTGGAGCGGCTGGCGCAGAATCTGTTTCTGGCTGCACCCACCCCGGCGCAGCACGCGGCGCTGGCGGCATTCTCGCCCGCCACCCTGACCGAACTCGAAATCCGCAAGGCCGAATTGCGCAACCGCCGTGACTATCTGCTGCCCGCGCTGTGCGAGCGCGACTTCGTCATTCCCACACAGCCGCACGGAGCGTTTTACCTGTATGCCGACTGCAGTGCGCATACCAAAGACAGCTTCCCCTTTGCGCAGACCCTGCTGGAACAGATCGGGGTGGCGGTAACCCCGGGACTCGATTTTGGCCAGCACCAGCCGCAACGCTACCTGCGCATCGCCTACACGCAGCCTCTCCCGCGTCTGATCGAGGCCATTGCCCGGCTGGATCGCTTTCTAGATCGATAGCACACGTGCCGCCGCAGCAAATCGCAGGCGAAAAAAAACCGGCCCGAAGGCCGGTTTTTCGTTCCTGAGCCAGGAATTACTTGGCAGGAGCGGGAGCCGGAGCAGCAGCATCAGCAGCGGCGCCAGCAGCGGTTGCAGCTTCGCCAGCAGCGGTTGCAGCTTCGCCAGCAGCAGCAGCAGCGTCAGCAGCGGGAGCAGCAGCTTCGGAAGCAGCTTCTTCAGCAGCTTTGCTGGCATCGACTGCAGCTTCGCCAGCAGTGACTGCAGCTTCGCCAGCAACTTCAGCAGCAGGAGCAGCAGCTTCTTCTTTTTGACCACAAGCGGTCATGGAAACAGCCAGCAGAGCAGCCAGGAGGACGGAATATTTCATTTGATTTCCCTTTACTTACGAAGATAAAAACCCACACCAGAGATCGGTCCGGGACGTGTAATCCAGCCGACGCGCGGAATTCTAACAAATCGCCAAAAGAAAACCACTATCTAATTATTTTCTTCTATCACGAAAAGAATGTGTTGTCTGGATGCAACAGGCTACCCGGCTCTAGCCAAGGCACAGTATATCCAAAAATCAGGAGTTTTCGGCGTCAAAAAAACCTCAGGATTTTCGATTGAATCAACGCGGGATCGCAGGTTCATTTTTCACTTGTATGCGCAAACTCCGGGCTCATCGTGCCTGCTGCTCGATCCACTCGCCCGGCTGCGTACCCGGGCGCAGTCGGCCCTGGTAGATGAAGCCCGCGCCGTAGCGGCGGCGGCCGTCGGCCGCGGTGATCGGCTCGTTCTCGCTCCATATCCAGACATGCCCCTCTCGGGTATCCAGAATGAACGCCCGTCCGCCGCCCTGGCCACCGGCCGCGCCGGCCAGCGGCAAGGCCTGATAACGTCCGTCTTCAGCCAGCGCCCCGGTCGCCAGGGCCATGAGTCCCAACACCATCCATCCTGTCCGCATCGTACATCCTTTCGTCAGGTCAGTTGAAAAGTGCCGCGACCGCAGCAGCATCCAGCACATATTCATGGTTGCAGATTTCGTCGTGCACGCGGATTTCACCCTGCTCGGCGAGAATGGCTTCGCATTCCGTCCGCCCCACGCTGCGCAGCATGGCATGAATCTTGGACGGATCATACGGACAGTGATAGCTGACCGGACGCGGGTCGTAGATCCGCACATCCTCTTCCGGAAACAGCCGCTCGATCAGCTTGATCACGCCCAGACCGGTCAATTCATCCGCCTTGACGGTGTCGGCCAGGATCTGCAGGCGGTTCCAGCCGTCGGCATCGCGTTCGCCCGCCCCCGGCAAGGCCTGCAGGAACAGGCCCGCGGCGGTCTCGTGGTTGGCTGCCAGCCACAGGCGGGTCGGCGTCTGCTCGGACTGTTCCAGATAATGCTCGAACACCGCGGCCAGGGTCTCGCCCTGCAGCGGCACATGGCTCTGGTAGGGCTGGCGCATGCCGGCGGCGTCGAGCGTCAGGGTCAGTGCGCCTTCGCCCAGCAGGGCCGGCAAGCTGCCCGCCGACAGATCCGGGGCGGCGCGCGCCATGCCCCGCAGATGCAACTGCTCGTCGCAATCCATCACCAGCAAGGACACCGCGCCTTCGCCGCGCAGCTGAAACGTCAGCCGCCCCGCCTGCTTGAGATTGGCGGTGATCAGCGTTGTCACCACCGCCAGTTGGCCCAGCAGTTCAAGGACGGGTTCGGGGTAATTGCGCCCTGCCGTCATCTCTCGCCAGGCGGGTCCCAGTTGCACCCAGGCGCCGCGAATGTCGAGTTGCTCGAACAGGAAGCTGCGTACCCGGCTGGTCTGGGCGTCGGTCAGGCTCAATTGAGTTGCACCCGCTCGCCCCACGGCACCGCGCCCTTGCCCTTGACCAGCCAGATCACCGGGTAATTCGGCGGCAGCTTGGGGAAATCGCCTTCAGCATCGGTGAAATACACCAGCATGTTGGGGCTGCGGTTTTCGTGTTCGACCCAGTCGAACACCGGGCGGAAATCGGTGCCGCCGCCGCCTTCTATATCTGTGGGCAACTGCATGGTGTCCCACGGCTCGAATTCCCATGGTGCGGCGTCAGCCACGTGGTTGTCGCAGGCCAGGAGCGTAATTCGGGCGCGCACCTGGCCTTTCAGCGCGTCGAGTTCGGTGACGAATTCACGCAGTTCGTCGTCGCTGATCGAACCGCTGGTGTCGATCGCCGCCACCACGTCGATGCCTTCGCTCGACAGGCGCGGCAACAACGCGTCGCCTTCGCGCCGCGACGGCCGCCGCCACGAATAATCGTCGCGCTGGTTGGCCGCAAAGAAGCGCGCCAGCAGCGCGCGCCACGGCAGGCTCGGCGCCAGCAGGCCGTCGACCCAGCGCATCATCGACTGCGACAGCTTGCCGGCCTGGCGCGCGGCTTGGGCAGCGGCGGCGAGGCGGTTCTTCCATTGCTCGGCGAGTTCCTCGCGCTCGCTGGGCGACAGCTCGTTCGGCTTCTGCGAGGCCTGGCTGCCGCTGCCTTCTTTTTCCTCGGCTTCGCTCTGGCCTTCCTTGCCCTGCCCGCCGGACTCGCCGGCGTCGGGATTGTCCTGGCGCTGGTTGTCGTCGGGGCTGGCGCCGGATTCGTTGTCGTTGTCGAACAGGTGCTGGTCGAAAGATTCTTCCGGCGTGTCCTCCGGAATCAGCGGGTAGATTTCCTCCGCCGACAGCGTCATGAAATTCTGGTCGGCGAGGATGCCGTGCAGCGGCGGCTTCAGGCCTTCCTCGATCAAAATGAGGTTCACCGCGTGATCGCACGCCACGTCCCAGCGCCGCTTCACCCGGTGGTTGCGGCGGTGGGGGTGACCCATCGCGCAGTGCATCGCTTCGTGCGCCAGCACGAACTGCGTCTGCGCGAGGTTGAGATTCTCGATGAACCTGGGATTGAAATAGAAAGCCTGCGCATCGGTGCCAGTGGTGGCGCACCACTCGCCGCCGGGCTTCAGCGGCAGGTGCATCACCAGCGCGCCGAGGAAGGGGCGCTCCATGATGAGACGGGTGCGCGCGGCGGCGAGCTTGGTGAGGATGGGTTCGAGCGCGGCGTCGGGCTGGTTAGCCATAAGCTTAATGTTCGTACAGGACCAGGTCGGTAATGCTGTTGGCCCACTCGGCGAACGCCGGCACGGCGAACAGCGGGCGGCCTACCGCGCGGTGCAGGTCGGACACCAGCATCACGCCCATCTCGCGCTGCGGAAAGCGCTGCGCGTATTTGAGGATGTTGCCGTATACCGCGGCGGCGTTGCCCTTGTCGGCTGCCTGCAGCGCCTTCCTGACGAGCGCGGCGGCGACGCCGTACTGCAGGTCGATGCCTTCAGGCACTTCCGCGGCCTCGCCGGCGATGATGGCGTCGATGTCGGGCATCTGCGCCATGTTGTCGACGAAAGTCTTCAGCTCCAGCCCGGCCGATTGCCCCACGCAGGCCATCAGCGCGTCGGCCAGCAGCGCGGTCTTGTCGAATTTCTGCAATGCGCGGTGCGCGTATTCCCACGAACGCGGGCTGGGGAAGGCGATCGGCGTGTGCGCGGGATCGAAGCTGAACAGCAGGTCGGGGCGGAAGCGCAGGAAGGCGATCACACGCGGGTCGATGTCCTCGCTGTGCGCCCAGTCCACCCAGTCGTCCAGATTCACCTCGACTTCGTAATGGGTGAAGCGGTTGGCCAGCGGCGCTGGCATGGCGTAGGTGACGCCGCGGTCGCCCTGGCGGTTGCCGGCGGCGAAGATCACCCAGCCGTCGGGCACCCGGTATTCGCCCAGGCGGCGGTCGAGAATCAGCTGGTAGGCTGCGGCCGACACGGTGGGCGGCGCCGAGGTGATTTCGTCGAGGAACAGGATGCCGGACGGGCCATGGCGCTCGGCATCGGGCAGCACCGCGGGAATCGACCATTCGACCAGCTGGCCGTTGCGGAACGGAATGCCGCGCAGGTCGGTCGGCTCCATCTGGCTCAAGCGGATATCGATCAGCGGCACGCTGTGCTGCAGGGCAATCTTGGCGACGATCTGCGATTTGCCGACGCCCGGCGGGCCCCACAGCATCACCGGCGTGTGGTGGCCGTCGGCGGCGCTTTCAAATTCGCGGTCGAGGATGGTTTCGATGTGGGAGGGGCGCATGGCGAATCAAAACAACAGTAGGGCTTCGAATGATAATCGCTCGCGCCCCCCGGTTCCACCCGTAAAGAGTAGGCCGTGGTTGTAAAGCCACTAAAGCCCTAAAGGACTCCGATCCACTACGTGCTAAAGCACGTGTGGAGTCGTATGTGTCAACAACCACGCTCCAGTTTCGCCCTTGATCGATGTGGGGGGATTTTGTTACCGTGCTGCAGACCGAATGAAATGGATGCAGCATGAATTTTTGCAGTGAATGTGGCAGCGTCGTGGTGCTGCGTGTGCCCACCGGGGATCACCTGCCGCGCCATGTCTGTCCCGACTGCGGCACCATCCATTATCAGAACCCCAAGATGGTGGTCGGCTGTATCCCAGAATGGGAAGACAAGGTGCTGCTGTGCCGCCGCGCCATCGAACCCAAGTACGGTCTGTGGACGCTGCCCGCCGGCTTTATGGAGAATGGCGAAACCACGCTCGAAGGGGCGGCGCGCGAAACCTGGGAAGAAGCCGGCGCGCGCATCGAAATCGGCGGCCTGTATACCCTGTTCAACCTGCCGCATATCAACCAGGTGTACTTCATGTTCCGCGCCCGGCTGCTGGATCTGGATTTCCAGCCCGGCATCGAATCGCTCGAAACGAAGCTGTTCACCGAAGCCGAAATCCCCTGGGACGACATCGCTTTCCGCACCGTGCGTGCCACGCTGGAACAGTATTTCAGCGATCGGCGTACCGGCTCATTCGACTTTCACTTCGGCGATATCCGCACGCGCTGAGCGAAAAACTCAGGCTGCGGCAGCGAACTGCTCCCGCCCCACCACCTCCATCCCCACGCGCAACCAGCCTTCGTGGCTTTCGTGCACCTCGCCCAGCCGCAGGCGATAGACCACGTCACCGTCAAGCAGGGTCAGCGGCGCGCCCAGCTGATAATGCGTCTTCGGAATCAACAGGTTGCTGACGTTCTGCCCCAGGTGATTCATCGGCAGGAACACTGCCCAGGTCTTTTCCTGCCTTGCGCCCGATCCCGCTTCCTCGAACTGGATTTCAACCCGTTTGGGGTGACGGGACAGGCACTGCGTTCCGACCAGGTGCTGGCCCTCTTCCTCACGCGTCCAACGTATCGCCAGCAATTGCCAGACGTTCTCCGACGGATCCCAGCTGACCGCCATCAGGCGGCCATGCGGCAAGGCTTGTGCCTGCGATTCAGACAAGGCAAACCCCATGCCTTCCATGCTCTCGTCACGCAAGGCCCAGGAGTCCATGGCCGCGCGGCTCTTGGCTGTATCGGGATCGGCCAGGGCTGTCAGGATCGTATCCATGCCCGCCGCAACCCAGACGTGGCCAAAGCGATGGGTACGCTCACGATTGCGGCCAATGCCGCCACGCTCGATCAGGCTCGCAATCTGGCGCGGGAAGCCCCTGTCCACCTCGGCCGCCTGGGTTTGATCCATCGACTTCAGATAATCGACCATCGGGCGCAAGGCAAAGTAACGCAGGCGCCGGCCCTGAACGCAAGCGCCGTCCAGCACGCTGGCGCCTTCAGACAGGGAAAGATCCACCACATGCGTGTGTTCGCCCGGCCGTGGCACCTGGGCGGGCAACGGCAGCGGTTCATAGCCATCGAGAATCTGCGCGATGGCCTCGACTTCCTGTGCACGGTAGCCCAGCGGATGCACCAGCCCCATCAGCACCACCAGTGCATATTCGCGCGCGCAATGGGTGGGGCGCGCATTGATCAGAACCTCCTGCATCGCATAGCCGTCACGCTCGACCAGCCGGTAAATCTTGTGGACGCGCCGCCAGGCAGACTCGGCCGGATTACGCGTCTGATGGTAGTCCCAGCGCATGACCAGGCCCGCGTAGCGCAGCGCGCGCGTGGCAATCTCGGCAGTGAAAGGCTTGAGTTCCACGCTGGCGGGGCTGCGGTAGGCCTGCTTCAGTATGGCGAGCCAGGCCTCGGCCAGCAGCGACCAGAATATCCACGATTCGCGCCACAAGGCCTGGCGCGCCAGCCGGAATGCCGCCTGGTTGCGCACATACTGCTCGACGACGCGCAATTGCATCGGCAGGCCCGCTTCTTCCAGCTTCATCAGCGATTTCATGCGGTTGAGCGAAGACGGTTCATTTTCGGCATTGAAACGCTCCAGCCCCTGGACCAGCGCGTGATGGGTGTCGTAATCCGATTCTGAAGGCAGATTTTTCAGCCATTTTTCGGTGGATTTCACCGAAGCAAACGGCGAACCCGCCACGGCCTTGCGGCGGCGGGTAATCGTATTCAGCATTTCAAACAAATCGGTCATGGCGGGTTCAGCTGGGTTCGGTTGATTGCTGACGAGCACCATTTATGCCAGCCTCACCCTGGGGGTGCCCCATTCCAGCCCCTTGGTTTTACTGGCTTGCGCGGCGCCCCCTCGCCGCCCCGACCCGCTTGACCCATGAAAAACCGTCACTCCCTGTTGAAGCCACGTCACGCCGGCCAACAGGTCAACCCGCGACAGGCCCGCCCCGCACAAACCCGGGCGAAGCCGTTACAATGCGCGCCTTGGAAGCGTGGCCGAGCGGTTTAAGGCACCGGTCTTGAAAACCGGCGATGGTGCAAGCCATCCGTGAGTTCGAATCTCACCGCTTCCGCCAAGACACCCGCACCCATCCCACTTTCCCCTGGCCGG
>Ga0209078_1000210_pt1 | contig 11034 bp, 11 predicted proteins | sample PPLLak21cMay2015_2_FD_187257 | JGI IMG/M metagenome (GOLD analysis project Ga0209078, IMG submission 187257) | Freshwater sediment microbial communities from Prairie Pothole Lake near Jamestown, North Dakota, USA - PPLs Lake P8 Core (1) Depth... | ecosystem: Environmental > Aquatic > Freshwater...
TCGGACAGCATCGAACGCACCTTGGTGCCGGACAGCAGGATGCGGTCGTCCTTGGTGTGCGGGCAGGTGCGCTGCGAAGCCATGCCGCCGCACTTGTTGCACCAGAAGGTCCAGTCGATGTTCATGTTGACGGTCTCGAGCGAACCCTTGGGAATCTCGTCGAAAATCTTCTGCGCGTCGAACGGGCCGTAGTAGTCGCCCACGCCGGCATGGTCGCGGCCGACGATCAGGTGCGAACAGCCGTAGTTCTGGCGGAACAGGGCGTGCAGCAGCGCTTCACGCGGGCCGGCATAGCGCATGTCGAGCGGGTAGCCTGCCTGGATCACGGTGTTGGGGGCAAAATAGTTGTCGACCAGTACGCTGATGGCCTCGGAACGCACTTCGGCTGGGATGTCGCCCGGCTTCAGCGCGCCCAGCAGGGAGTGAACCAGCACGCCGTCCATGGTTTCGATGGCGATTTTCGCCAGATATTCATGGCTGCGGTGCATCGGGTTGCGGGTCTGGAACGCGGCGATCCTGGACCAGCCCAGCTGTTCGAATTTGGCGCGGGTCTCGGCCGGGGTCATGAACTGGTCGCCGTACTCTTCCTTGAAGGTGCCGGTGGACAGGACCTTGACCGGGCCGGCCAGGTTGTACTTGCCCTGGGCCATGACCATCTTGACGCCGGGGTGCTCGAGGTCGGTGGTCTTGTAGACCTGCATGCACTCGTGGGCCTTGTCGATGCCGTATTTCTCGGTCACTTTCATGGTGCCCATGATCTCGCCGGACTCGCCGTCCACCAGCGCGATGTCGTCGCCGGCCTTGATGGTCTCGTCATCGGTCGACAGGGTGACGGGAATCGGCCAGAACAGGCCGTTGGCCATCTTGTAGCCGTCGCATACGCCTTCCCAGTCGCCGTGGGTCATGAAGCCGTCCAGCGGCGTGAAGCCGCCGATGCCCATCATGATGAGGTCGCCTGTTTCACGCGAGCTCATCCTGACCTTCGGCAACGAGGCAGCGCGGGTTTTCTCGGCGGCGAGAGCGTCGCCCGTCAGCAGCAGGGGTTTGAGTTCACCACCGCCATGGGGGCGTACCAGTTTGGACATGCTGTCTCCTCAGACTTTATGGGGGTATTAGAGTCGGGGCAGCATAGCACCGGGCTTGGCGCCTGAATAATCCTTTATTTTTATAAAAGGATAAGCGGGTTTGATATTGATTGGCGGCAACAAAAAGCCCGGATAAACCGGGCTTTTTCATTCTGGAACAATTGCTTATGCGTCAAAGAAGGCCGGCATGTCGGTCTGCTCGGTCTTGATCACATCGACCCAGGCGGGTTTGGTGTCAGCCCCGGCTGCAGCCAGCTTTTTGGTCTCTTCGTAGAGCATTTTCCAGCGGTTGTAGAGACAGTCGCTGACCTTGCGCATGCTGGAGTCGAAATAGGAGTTGTGCAGGTCACCGATGGTGCGGGTGAAGGATTCCATCTGCTCCAGCAGGTTGTGCGGGTAACCCTGGCGATTGGGATCGGCATACTTGACCATTTCGCGCTTGACCGCGCGCACGAATACTTTCTGGCCTTCGGTGAGGTCGGCTTCAGTGCGGGGTGCACCACCGAAATTCATGACTTCCTGAATGAAACTGTTCAGGCGTTCGCCGAAATCGAAGTTGGCGTAATCGACGTTTTGCATAAAGCCTCCGTTGTCTGATATTGCTTTTGAAACTGGATCTGAATCCGGCGCCTATCCTACCCCGCGCGATGCGGCTGTCTAGCCTCTTCTCGAGGCGGTCGCGCGATTATTTTCTAAGCCCTTGAATCCAGCGGGAATAAATTTTGTCCGCCAACTGGTGGAGTTTGGCGGTACGAACAGCCATACCCGCCTGGATGGCGCTGACCGATTGTACCCCGGGGCTGTTGCTGGCAGCGATTTCGGCGGCGCCGTTGTCGCACCATCTGGTGATGAGTTCGGGCGTCATTTCGACGTGGCATTGCATGCCGATATGGCGGTCGTTCAGCACATAGGCCTGGTTGGCGCAGTAGAGGCTTTCGAGGATGCGCGTGGCGCCCGGCGGCAGGGTGAAGGTTTCGCCGTGCCAGTGAAACGCCAGCATGGGCTGCGTGACATCGCCCAACCAGGGGCGGGCGGCATCGGCATCGGTGATGCGAACGTCACCCCAGCCGATTTCCTTGAGCGGGTTGGCACTGACCGAGCCGCCCAGCGCCTTGGCCATCAACTGGCCGCCCAGGCAGTGGCCGATGACCGGGATGTCGGACGCGACGGCCTCGCGGATCAGGGCCAGCACCCGCGGGATCCAGGGCAGGTCGTCGTTCACGCTCATGTGTCCACCCATCAAGCAGACGCCGGAAACGCCGTTAAGGCTTTCAGGCACGGCGTCGCCGGCGTCAATGCGCACGAGCTTCCAGGGAATGCCGTGGTGTTCCAGAAACGTGGTGAAATACCCCGGCCCTTCGGTGGGGGAATGACGAAAAATCAGAACAGGAAGCATGATGGCGCTCAAGCAAAAATCAATTCCACTTATCTTAGCTGTCGGGGCATTTGTCTGCACGTCCGCTTGGGCGACCAGTGTGTCGGTGGTGGGCCTCTTCAAGGACAAGGCCATCGTCACAATCGACGGCAGCAAGCCGCGCACGCTGAGCGTAGGGCAGTCGATGGGCGGGGTGAGGCTGCTGGCTGCGGATTCGGACAGCGCCAGCTTCGACGTTGACGGCAAGCGCCGCACCTTGAGCATGGGGCAGTCGTTCGCCGGTGGGGCGGCAACGGGCGCGCGCCAGAGCGTTTCGCTCACTGCCGACGCGCGGGGCCATTTTTCCGCAGCCGGCTCGATCAACGGCTACCCGATGAGTTTTCTGGTCGACACTGGCGCAACGGCCATTGCGATCAACGCCACTGAAGCCAGTCGCATCGGCCTCGATTACAAGGCCGGGCAGGCCGTCAGTGTCGGCACGGCCGCGGGCGTGGTGCCAGCCTGGCGCGTCACTTTCAACGCCGTCAAGATCGGCGGCATCAGCGTCAATCAGGTGGACGGCCTGGTGGTGGAAACCGGTCTGAATGTGCCGCTCCTGGGGATGAGTTTTCTCAACCGCATGGAAATGAAGCGCGACGGCCAGACGATGACGCTGACGCAGCGTTACTGATTTCCCGGCGTTCCAATGCAACAAGGCCCGCATCTGCGGGCCTTGTTGCATTGGCGGTGCGGTTTAAGGTTTGGACTTGTCGCGCTCGATCAGCGCATACGCCGAGTGATTGTGGATGGATTCGAAATTCTCGGCCTCCACCACATACGCATCGATCAGCGGCTCGGCGTTCATCGCGGCGGCGACGTCGCGGACGATGTCCTCGACGAATTTCGGATTGTCGTAGGCGCGCTCGGTGACGTACTTCTCGTCCGGGCGCTTCAAGAGGCCGAAGAGTTCGCACGAGGCCTGGTCTTCCACCTTGCGCACCAGGTCCTCGATCCACAGGAATCCATTGGTTTTCGCGGTGACGGTGACGTGCGAGCGCTGGTTGTGCGCGCCGTAGTCGGAGATTTTCTTCGAGCACGGGCACAGGCTGGTCACCGGCACCAGCACCTTGGTGGTGTGGGTGAACTGGCCGTTCTCGATGGAACCGATGAAGGTGACCTCGTAATCGAGCAGGCTCTGCACCCCGGAAATGGGCGCGGCCTTGTTGACGAAGTAGGGGAAGGTCATTTCGATGTAGCCCGACTCGGCCTCCAGACGTTCGACCATCTGGCGCAGCATGCCTTCGAAGTTCTCGACCGAAATCTCGCGCTCGCGCGTGTTGAGGATTTCGATGAAGCGCGACATGTGCGTGCCCTTGAAGTTGTGCGGCAGGTACACGTACATGTTGAAGGTGGCGATGGTGTGCTGGACGCCGTCGTTCTTGTCCGCGACCCGGATCGGGTGGCGGATGCTCTTGATGCCGACCTTGTTGATGGCGATTTGCCGCGTGTCGGCCGAGCTTTGCACGTCGGGCATGAAAACGGCGGTGTCGCAAATCTGGTTCATGGCAGGCTCCTTAAGTCTTTGCAGTTTAGACTCAGTATAAACTGCCGAAATAGTTGAGTAAACTACTCAGGTAATAGGGTTATGCGCTGGCGGACGGTACGCTCGATACCTGTCGCGTCGAGTCCGCATCCAGCCAGCATTTTGGCCGGGTCGCCGTGTTCGATGAAGGTGTCGGGCAGGCCCAGATGAAGGACTGGCACATTCAGGCCAAGTTCAGCGAGGGCTTCGGCCACGCCTGCGCCGGCGCCGCCCGCCACCGCGTTTTCCTCCAGCGTGACCAGCAGGCGGTGGCTGTGCGCCAGTTCGCGCAGCAGTTCCTCGTCCAGCGGTTTGACGAAGCGCATGTCGGCCACGCTGGCGTCGAGCGCTTCAGCGGCCGTGAGCGCGGGGGCGACCAGGCTGCCGAAGGCGATGAGGGCCACGTCGCGGCCGCGGCGACGCATGACGCCCGTGCCGATTTCGACGGGTTCGAGGCCGGGTTCGATCGCGGTACCGACGCCGCTGCCGCGCGGGTAGCGCACCGCCGACGGGCCGTCGTGCAGGAACGCGGTAGTCAGCAGGCGACGGCACTCGTTCTCGTCCGACGGCGCGGCGATCAGCATGTTGGGGATGCAGCGCAGGAAACTCAGGTCAAAACTGCCGGCATGAGTGGGACCGTCGGCACCCACCAGCCCGGCGCGGTCGATCGCCAGCATCACCGGAAGGTCCTGCAGGGCGATGTCGTGGATCAACTGGTCGTAGGCGCGCTGCAGGAAGGTCGAGTAGATCGCCACCACCGGCTTGATGCCCTCGCAGGCGAGGCCGGCGGCAAAGGTCAGCGCGTGCTGTTCGGCGATGCCGACGTCGAAGTAGCGTTTGGGGTAGTCCTGCGAGAAGCGCACCAGGCCGGAGCCTTCGCGCATCGCCGGGGTGATGCCGACCAGCCGTGTGTCGGCGGCCGCCATGTCGCACAGCCAGTCGCCGAACACCTGGGTGTAGGTGGGCTTGCCACCGGTTTTTTCGGCAACGCCTGCGGCCGGGTCGAAGCGCGACACGCCGTGGTACAGGCAGGGATTGGATTCGGCGGGTTCATAGCCCTTGCCCTTTTTGGTGACCACATGCAGGAACTGCGGGCCGCTCAGCTGCTTGATGTTGGAGAGCGTGTCCAGCAGCACGTCGAGATCGTGGCCGTCGATCGGGCCGATGTAATTGAAGCCGAACTCCTCGAACAGCGTGCCCGGCGTCACCATGCCCTTCATGTGCTCCTCGGCGCGCTTGGCGAGTTCGCGGATCGGTGGCGCAACGGACAGCACTTTCTCGCCGGCCCTGCGCGCGGCCGCATAGAATTTGCCCGACATCAGCCGTGCCAGGTAGTTGTTGAGTGCGCCGACGTTGGGCGAGATCGACATGTCGTTGTCGTTCAGCACCACCAGCAGCGGCAGGTCGGTGGCGCCGGCATTGTTGAGTGCCTCGAAGGCCATCCCCGCGGTCATCGCGCCGTCGCCGATGACCGCCACGGCACGCTGGTCCGATCCCAATTGATGAAAGGCCTCGGCCATGCCGAGCGCGGCCGAGATCGAGGTGCTGGAGTGGCCGGCGCCGAAGGCATCGTATTCGCTCTCGGCGCGGCGCGGGAAGCCAGCGATGCCGCCGGCCTGGCGCAGCCCGGCCATCGCTTCCCGACGGCCGGTGAGGATCTTGTGCGGATAACTCTGGTGGCCGACATCCCACACGATGCGGTCGCGCGGGGTGTCGAATACGTAGTGCAGGGCCAGGGTCAATTCCACAGCGCCCAGGTTCGAGGCCAGATGGCCGCCGGTATGGGAGATGGAATTCACCAGAAACGCGCGCAGTTCGGCCGCCAGCTTCGGCAGCTCGGCAGGCGCGAGCGCCCGCAGGTCAGCGGGGGTGTTGATGGAGTCGAGCAAAGGGGTGGTCATGTCAGAAGGTCCGCTCGACCACGAAGTCGGCCAGCTGGCGCAGCCGTGCGGCCGGGGCGCCGAGATCGGCCAGCGCGGCGTGGGCGTCGGCGCGCAGTTCCTGCGCCAGTTCGCGCGCGCGCGCCGCGCCGAGCAGGCTGACGTAGGTCGGCTTGTTGTTGGCCGCGTCCTTGCCGGCAGTCTTGCCGAGCGTAGCAGTGGGCGCTTCGGCATCGAGCACGTCGTCGACCACCTGGAAGGCCAACCCGATGCACTTGGCGTAATGGTCGAGCGCAGCGGTGGTGGCGTCAGAAAGCGTACCGCACTGCGCGCCCAGCAGCACTGAGGCGCGGATCAGCGCGCCGGTCTTGTGGATGTGCATGAATTCGAGTTCGGTCAGGTCGAGCGGCTTGCCCACGCTGGCCAGATCGATCGCCTGGCCGCCGGCCATGCCGCGCGAGCCGGATGCCTGTGCCAGCAGCTGCACCATCTTCAACTGCGTGGCCGCATTGTCGGCCAGCGGCTGCGACGCGAGGATGTCGAACGCCAGGCTCTGCAGGGCGTCGCCGACCAGCAGCGCGGTGGCTTCGTCGAACTCCACATGCACCGTGGGCTTGCCACGCCGCAGTGCGTCGTCATCCATCGCCGGCATGTCGTCATGCACCAGCGAATAGGCGTGGATCAGTTCGACCGCGGCGGCCGCGTGCTGCACGCGGCCGGGGTCGGCGCCGCTGACCTCGCCGGCGGCAAACGCCAGCAGCGGGCGCACCCGCTTGCCGCCGCCCAGCACGGCATAGCGCATTGCCTCGTGCAGGCGCTCGGGAGCAATCTGGGAAGGGGGAAGCCACTCGGCCAGCACGCTTTCCACGCGTGCCTGGCATGCCTGTGTCCAGGCAGCGAAATCAGTCATCGGTGTCTTCGGTCCTGAAGGGCTGCAGGGCGCCATTTTCCAGAATCTTCACCTGCTGTTCCGCATCGGCCAGTTGCTGGCGGCAATACTGCAGCAGTTCGGCGCCGCGCTTGTAGGCGGCGAGCGAAGCTTCCAGCGGCAGTTGGCCGGATTCCATTTCGGCCACAATGGCTTCCAGTTCGGCCAGTGCGGACTCGTAATCCTTGGGGGGGGTGGCGCGGGATTTGGCCATTGAATCGAACCGGCGGGCAAAGACCGCTACTTTAACAAATTCAGCGCGGAGGCGCCTCTCCGGCTCAGTCGGCTGTGCTAAAATTTTGCCCTTTCCCTGCGTTGTGATGCCTTTTCTCAGGCGGGGGTTCATCCGTTAATCCGGTGGGTCATCTTGCCGCTCCAGTGCTTTTGCTGGAGGGGGCTTGGTTTTGAGTAGGGTACGCCATGAGCGATCTCGCCGAATCCAGCGCCTTGTCGCTAACTTCGCCTCAGTTGCCAGTTTCCTGGTACTTCGATCCAGCCGTCTACGCGCTGGAACTCGAGCATTTGTTCAAGCACGGCCCCGGCTATGCGGGCCATCAACTGATGGTGCCCGAGGCGGGCGACTATCACGCGCTGGAAAAATTCGGCGGCGGGAAAATGCTGGTCAACAGCGGGTCGGGCATCGAGCTGCTGTCCAACGTCTGCCGCCATCGCCAGGCGCTGATGCTGTCCGGGCGCGGCAAGCTGCCGTCGAACAACATCGTCTGCCCGATCCACCGCTGGACCTACGACAGCCAGGGCAGGCTGATGGGCGCGCCGGAATTTCCCGGCAATCCCTGCCTCAATCTCAACCGCACCGGCCTGCAGAACTGGCAGGGGCTGCTGTTCACCAGCGACCGCGACATCAAGGCCGATCTGGCCGGCATGCAGGCGGCGCGTGAACTGGATTTCTCCGGCTTCATGCTCGACCGCGTGCAGGTGTCCCAATACGCCTGCAACTGGAAGACCTTCATCGAGGTGTATCTGGAGGACTACCACGTCGCGCCCTACCACCCCGGCCTCGGTCACTTCGTCACCTGCGACGACCTCACGTGGGAATATGGCGACTGGTGGTCGGTGCAGACGGTGGGGGTGAACCGCGGGCTGGCCAAGGCGGGCTCGCCGGTGTACCAGAAATGGCACGAGCAGGTGCTGGCGTATCAGCAGGGCAAGGCGCCTGCGCACGGCTCCATCTGGCTGACCTATTACCCCGGCCTGATGGTCGAGTGGTATCCGCACGTGCTGGTGGTGTCGTCGATCGTGCCGACCGGGGTGGAGTCGTGCACCAACGTGGTCGAGTTTTATTATCCCGAGGACATCGCGCTGTTCGAGCGCGCCTTCATCGAGGCGGAGCAGGCGGCGTATCACGAGACCGCGCTGGAAGACGAGGATATCTGCGAGCGCATGCACAAGGGGCGGCGCGCGCTGTACCAGCAGGGCATTTCGGAAACCGGGCCGTACCAGTCGCCGCTGGAAGACGGCATGATGCATTTTCATAGTTTCCTGCGGCGCGAGATCGAGCCGCACCTGAAATGAGTTTGCACCATCTCACCCAACGGGCGGCACACACCGCCCGTTTTTTCATTCGAATGCGATGAACGGTCTCCCATGAAATCAAGCTGGATGCTGGTGGCGGCAGCGCTGTTCGCGCTGATGAGCGTGCTGGTGAAGCACGCGTCCGCCACCTTTTCTCCGGCCGAACTGGTGTTCTATCGTTCCTCATTCGGATTGCTCGCGATCTGGGGCGTGATTGCAATCGGCCAGCGCCGCTTGCTGGCGCCGCTCGCCACCGACCATTTCAAGTCACATTTCTGGCGCGGGCTGTCGGGCTTTGCCGCCCTGGTGTTGTTCTTCTACGCACTGGCGCGGTTGCCGCTCGCCACCGCCGTCACCCTCAATTACACCGCACCGCTGTTTCTTGCCGCGCTGTCGGCCTGGTGGCTGCGCGAACGCCACGGCCAGGGCGTCGTCGGCGCGGTGCTGCTGGGTTTTGTCGGCATCGTGCTGCTGCTGCGGCCACAGGTGCAGGGGCAGGCCTGGCTGCCGGCGCTGGCCGGGCTGGTGTCGGGCATGCTGGCGGCGGTGGCCTACGTCAACGTCAAGCAGCTGGGCAGGCTGGGCGAACCTGAGTGGCGGGTGGTGTTTTATTTCACCCTGATCTCGACCGTGGGCGCCGCCGCCTGGATGACAGTCGCCGGATTCCACACGCCGCAGGCAGCCGACTGGCCGTGGCTGATCGGCATCGGCGTCACCGCGACGGTGGCGCAGTTGGCGCTGACGCGGGCGTATCATCGCGGCCGCACGCTCACGGTTGGCTCGCTCGCCTACACCACGGTCGGGTTTTCCGCCCTGTACGGCGTGCTGCTGTTCGGCGAACGTTTGCCGCTGCTGGCCTGGATCGGCATGGCAGTGGTGGCGGCAGCCGGCGTGTGGGCGGTGCGCGCGTCGACACCGGTGCGGCCCGATTCGCTATAGTTGGAACCTATTCCAGAGGAGACCACCATGATCAGCCTGAACGTCAAGGACAACCAGATTGCCGTCACCGTGATGGGCCAGTTCACGCTGGACGATTACCGTGAATTCGAGCAGGCGGTGTGCTACGGCATCCAGTTTCAGGGCACGGTCAACCTGCTGTTCGACCTGCGCGACATGCTGTCGTACAGCGTCGACGTGGCGTGGGAGGAACTGAAATTCTCGCGCGAGCACAAGAACGATTTCGGCCGCATCGCTATCCTGACGGGCGACCAGTGGGTGGCGTGGAGCATGTGGGTGAACCGCCTGTTCATGTCAGCGGATATCCGCCTGTTCGACGAACTGGAACTGGCTCAGGCGTGGGTGGCCGGAGGCGAGTTGCCTGCCACCGCTGCCTAGTTCGCCGGCCGGAAAACCGCCTGGTTGGCGTAGTAACTTGCCTGCGCGTTGGCCGGGTCCCAGTCGGGAATGCCTTGGATCGGCAACGGCGCAAGCTGGCGCGGGGTGTCGACGGTTTCAAGCGGGGTGACTGCCAGCGCATCGGCAGCATCGAGGTCGAGCGAATCCGACATCAGCATCAGGCATTTGCCGGTCATCGACGGGTAGGGTTCCAGCGCCTTTTCCAGCAGCGCATGGCCGACCACCACGAAGCACATGTCATGTTCCACACGGGCCCGCGCTTCCCAGAACAGCGCGCGCCACGCACGCCCGGCCAGCCATTCGGTCAAGGCCGGGTCGCGGCTGATTACCCACACGCCAGACTCGTCCAGCACCGTCAGCGCGTCACGCCGGCGGCCGCGCCGGGTGTCGGTTTCAAGCGCGATGGCCTCGCCGTGGGCTGCGTTCAGCGCCGATTTGAAGCGCGGAAAGCGCAGCCACACCAACGCATTCAGCACATCGTGCCAGGCGTCGGCGCGGGTCGGCACCTGGCCGGTGTTCAGGATATGGGTTTCGTAATCACGCGCGGAGAGGCGGCCGTCGGGGGCGAAAAAGCGCAGCGGCAGCCCGCGCGACTGCGTCGTGCCGCGCGCGACGGCCAGCGCGTTGAGCGCGTCCAGCGAAGGCAGGCCACGCGCCAGTTCCAGCGCGTCGATCAACGCCCGGTAGGGCGCAAAAGCGGCGTGATCGAAGTTCAATGCAGCGCTTCGGACAAAGCCTGGCGGTATTGCCGCGTCAGCGGATGCGCGCTGCCCAGCAGGTCGAACAGCGCCAGCAGGCTGGTGCGGCCGATGTCGTTGCGAAAGCCGCGGTCGCTGCGGGCAATGGCGAGCAGCTCTTCCATCGCGCCGGCAAAATCGTCCGCCGCCAGCAGCACGGCAGCGCGCTGGTAGCGCGCGTCGAGGTCGTCCGGGTTGCGCGCGATGTTCGCATCCAGAGCCGCCAGCGGCGGCGCCAGGCGTGCGGTTTCCGCCAGATTCAGGTGGGCATGCAGGGGCGCGATCATGGCGTCGTTGCGCGCTTCGGGCGACAGGCTGTCGAGCAGCTTGAGCGCCTGTTCGCCTTCGCCTTCGGCCCACAACAGCTTGGCGAGGTCACGCGGAATGGCGAGGTTGTCGGGTTCGGCCATCGCGGCATTGGCCAGAAGCATGCGTGCCTGCTGGACGTTGCCTGACTGCCACGCCGCCACCCCCAGCGCGTGGGCGCGATTGGCGTCGCCGGCGATGAAGCGGTCGAGCGCTTCGCGGAAGCTGCTGTCGGGGTCGGCGCCGTGGATGGTGTGGGCGACTTCGCCGCGC
>Ga0209078_1000213_pt1 | contig 11009 bp, 15 predicted proteins | sample PPLLak21cMay2015_2_FD_187257 | JGI IMG/M metagenome (GOLD analysis project Ga0209078, IMG submission 187257) | Freshwater sediment microbial communities from Prairie Pothole Lake near Jamestown, North Dakota, USA - PPLs Lake P8 Core (1) Depth... | ecosystem: Environmental > Aquatic > Freshwater...
TAGGTACAAACATAGTGCAAACATAGTGCAAACCACATCACTTTTCATCAGAATTCATCCGAATTTCGCGGTTTTTTCTTACCCATCTTGCCTAATCGTTATAATCGTTACGCAAAAATAAGCACTTACATCAATTCCAGCAACGTAAAATAAGCACTTACAACAAATTCCCCACAACGAAAAATAAGGAGTTACGTTCATTCCCGCCGAACCAAAAATAAGCACTTACGTCAAATCCGCACATCGAAAAACAACGACTTACATCAACCTGCAAGGCTGCAATAATATCAACATACATAGTAGTGTATGATTTTGACTGAACAATCGTCTATAATAACGGTACCATTTTGCAATACCATAAAAAGCTAATTTGAAAGGTACAACATCCAATGAAACTAAAAACAGTCTTAATTTTTGTACTGGTTGCCTCTATCTTGTCGGTCTCAGCCGGGTTCGCAGCCCAGGAACCCTATTCACGACGAACACCCATCGTCGAGGCATTCGAAAAGAATAAAAACTCGGTAGTCAGTATTACCAGCAAATATGCCACCAAAGTCGATTTAGCCACTCCGTTCTGGTTCTGGGGCGGAGACGATTTCCCATTCTTACGACGCCAGATGGAAATACCCTCATTGGGCTCGGGTTTCATCATTAATCCCGATGGCTACATCCTAACCAACGCCCACGTCGTGGCCCGCGCCGATTCCATAGAAGTCATCACCTCCGACGGCAGTCGGTACCAATCGCAAAAAGTGGCGGAGGACCGGTTGGCCGATTTGGCTTTGCTGAAAATCGATTCCGACAAACCTCTGTCAGTCGTTACGTTCAATTGTGACGATCTGATGATCGGAGAAACTGTCCTGGCCGTCGGCAACCCCTTCGGTTATCAACAGACTCTAACCGATGGCATTCTAAGCGCCATCCATCGGGACGTAGAGTTGGACGAAGACCTCGTTTTGCCGGAAATGATCCAGATTTCCGCGCCGATCAACCCCGGAAACAGTGGCGGACCATTGCTCAACATCAACGGTGAGGTAATCGGCATGAACACAGCCATCCGCCGCGCAGCCCAGGGAATCGGTTTTGCCATACCAATCGAACGCATACGTAAGAATTTGCTGAACATGCTCAATAAAGAAATCGAAACACAGCGACGACTCGATTTCGGCCTGACGGTGGACGACATCAAACAACAAGAAAATTCAAATGGAATTCTCGTACGTTCGCTTCGCCCAGACCGGGCCGCCAGCAGAGTCGGTTTTCAGCCAGACGATATCATTACAGCCGTGGACGGACAAAAAATCACCTCTGCGATAGATTTTTACCTGGCTATCATGGCTCACAGACCTCCCACAGCGATCACTTTTCAGTTGCTCCGTGACAAACTCACAGATCACAACGCAAAAGAACGTTACCGTGAGATCACTTTGACTTTGCGAGAGCGGGATAAACCGGACGGGATAAAATTAGCCCAGCGGTTGTTGGGTATGCAGGTAGAAAGTCTGACGCAGGCCAAGATCAATCTGCTCAGATTGGTTGCAGAACCTGGCGATATCATGGTTAAGAAGGTGGAAAATAAATCGGCTGCTTACGAAGCTGGGATCAAGACAGGCGATATTATTGCGGAGTTGGATGATCAGGCGATTGGGGATATTGATCAACTGGGACTGAAGCTGGAAACGCTGGAAGGTGAAACCTGGGTCAAAATTTTGCTGTACCGAACGCAAAAATGGAGTTCAACGGTCCTGGAACGGAAATATTATACCGGTTTTGTGCGAATCCAAGGCAATGACCGCCAAGTGGAGGCAGACACCGAACGCGTGGATCTGTAAATTCATACAACGCAAAAGGTTACAGCGACTACGGCGTTATTGTTTTAGGCCACAACCAGTCTATTTTCTGGTAAAAATTACTTTTTTGAAGAGAAAAAACAGTGTTCTTCTAGGGGAAAAAACGGGTTTTTCAGGAAAAGGAATGCCCTCGGTTACCTGTTGGCAACATGTGGATAACCTATGAGCAAAAGACCCGTCCACATTGGATGGGGCCTTGAATGAGGCCGTAGAATCCAGTGAAACTCTTCGCCGTGGAAAGCCAGAATATGATCTAAGACCTTTGTCCTAAAGCAGTAAGGCATCGTTTCTTTTCGGGCAAATTACTATTTGTTTGGTTACAGAGATGTGATTGCCTAGTAGTTTGGCCCCTATATTGTTTGGGTGAATTGGCATATCAGTTTGTGGATAACTTGTTAGTTCGCAGCATACAACATCCAAATGTCCATAAGTTCTTTTTTGAGAAACTGTTATAATCCATATAATCACCACAATGTAACCCGAATAACCGTTATAATCCATACAATCGCTACAACATAACCCGAATAACCGTTATAATCCGCATAACTGTTACAATAACATTACGGGTCCTTCATTTGATTCGCAGACGAACTTAATGCGCGAAAGTAGTTGTCTTTGCGGTAGAGCTTAACGTAAGTCGTTGTTTTCCGATGTGCGGATTTGACGTAAGTGCTTATTTTTGGTTCGGCGGGAATGAACGTAACTCCTTATTTTTCGTTGTGGGGAATTTGTTGTAAGTGCTTATTTTACGTTGCTGGAATTGCTGTATGTAGGCTCGCGCTTAAAGTGGCGGAAATTCTCAGAAGATGGCGGAGAGTGGTAGGCGCAGACACTATCCGTCGATAATTCAGCCCAAAACTGAAAATATCGCCGGATATTACTGCCCTCTGGACATATAAGCTGTCTTGACTTTAGACAGCGCGATCCAATACCTGCCAATAGACGACTTACTACACTTAATGGCTCTGTGTGTTCTAAGCCATTCTACGGTCTCGTGTGCTGTCATACCTCGCAGGTAGCACTTGATTACCTCTCCCTCCAGCCCGGCTTGAGCAACGGCACTCCTAGGCCGGTTCCTTTTCTTCTGTGCAAGTTCTTGCCGGACAATCTTTATGGTCGCGTCTATGCCTGGCTTTTCCCTTGATGGATTTACCACTTCGGATACAGCTTCTGGCGTCAGAAACATAAGATCGTCCCAAGTTTCAGCCTCAATATCACACTTTCCATTCGGTGTCTCGATCACTATTTTATAGTCTTTTGTCATCGCTTTAATACCTTTTTTGCCCCTATTCGTAAGGCCAGTAATTCCCTTGGTTCCATCGCCTTAAATACATTGGCGATACGCTCTCGGTTTTCTGCTCTTGTCGGTTTTAGCACGGCATACAATCGCCTGTTAGGGTTTGACTCTACCGCCCGCCGCCCTGCCTCGGAATTTTCAAAGACTTGACGATCCGCGTCAAGCCCTGCGTCGCTCTCTTGGCAGAGCCTTCGTAAAATCGCTTCTACGCTTGGCAGGTCATCTTCTGTTGTCACGGCCGCTGTAGCCGCCTGTGGCGGCTCCTGGACAGGCTCAGGCGTAGCGTGAGGCTGTCTGTTGCATATCGCGTCGAGTTTGCGATCCCACACCTTCACAACCAGGCTCATAAGCCCCAACAGCGATTGCCCAGCCGCGATAACAGACAACGCCAATCGCAGCGGTAAGCGGCTAACAACTAAAACACAATATATCGTCAACTTCATTTTTGCGATTTTCCTGCCGGTATCGGCATACTCGTTTTTAGCTCAACCTCCACTATGCCGTCCTCAATTCGTATCCGCCCATATTTGAGAGTTTTCACGGACAACGTATGGGCGCAATAATGTTTTTCCGCGAACGCTTGCAATACCTGAAACAGTATTGCCTCTCGCCGTTCCAGTTTTATTATAACCGCATCTGATTTGTCTTTGATTTTCAGAATTTGTTGGTTCCGCTGTGCCCTCTCAGCTTTGATGTTAGTTCCTATTTCCCCTAGTTCTTGTAGTACGCTGTCCACGTGTTCCCAGGTGTGTTCTTTAGGGCTTTCCGGCATTTTTATACCCTTATTAAAGCGTCTTTAACCGCTGCATAAACTACAGGCAAACACCTTTTAATTTTCAATGTCACTGCGACTGACACGGGGAGTGGGTTCAACGCCGGGCCGGGCAAAAACAGGGCCGCTATTATAGTTATAGTTGATTGTAATTCCGGCTTGTCTTTCCAGCGGGCTAAGCATTGTATTCGCCCTGCCGACCTCGGCAGGCGTAAGTGGATTTGGAGGGAACAACGTTGGATACTCGCTAGAAATATATTGTCCTATATTCTCGACATCTTCCCTTTGATTTTCTGGGAGTTTGCCTTCGTCTATGGCTTTTATTAACGCGTCATGACGGCGTATTAAAGGCCCCCATACCCCCCTTCGCGACTTTTCTAACGTGTTCGGCATTAATACCCAATCCTGTCCGGCTCTTTTAATCCGTCTCCACCTTGTTTCCCCGGCGTTTATTAAAACCTGGCCTATTCGTTCCTCTGGCGTGGCAGTTGCGCCGAGACGCTCTGTCTCGGCCTGTATAGCCTCTATCCTGCCCTGGGTGGTTTCATGCCATGCAGCCGCATCGGCTCGACGCTGCTCTCCTGTGGCGATTTTGAATACATCAAGAGTCTCCCCGATACTTCGCAATTGTTTGGGCGAGTAAAGGGCTTTCATTTGCAAGACTTCGCCTACACCGGCATCCATAAGTTGCTGATTACTGGAGCGGGCAACCCATTGCGCAAAGGCCATTTTCTGCTGATCGGGGGGTAAGTTGGGAAAATTGCCGCCGATAGCCTTAGCGACTTCGGGCCGCAGCATCATGGCGGATACCTGAGTGGTCATAGTAGCGGCCAGTTCGGGGGACTTCATTGCATCCAGGGCAGAGACATACTGAGCCATTGCCATTTCCGGGCTTTCACCGGCGGCAAGGGCGGGGATAATGCTCTTGACTCCGCTGGCTATAAACTGATCGAAGCCCTTGCCTTTGCTGGCAGCAGATAGCTGTTGAATACGTCTATCGGCTTCTTGAGCGTTAGTAACACCCATCTTGGACAGGAGCTTAAATAAATCGCCGACAGAAGATGGGCTGACAGATCTTTCTTGCGCAAACTCCGCAACGGACCCGGCTATGGCTAATTGCTCCGGTGTAAGCAATTGCCCTGAAGTGCCAAAGGCTGAATGGGCGGCGACGGCGACACCCTCGGCAAGCTCGAACGAGCCGAGCCTGCCGACCTTTTGTATGGCCAAGACTTGCTCGCGTGCGGCCTCGACGCCGCCGGGCACACCCATTACATTGGCCTGGCCCGCGAGCGACTTGGCGGCCTGGTCGAGGGCTTTAGTGGATTCGACAAGCTCTTTTTGAGCTTCGGAGATTTCGTTGACATAGTCGAGCCATTTTTGAAAAAACTCCCAAAGACCTTTTATGCTAACGTATCCGAGCAGATAGTTTTGGACCGAGTTGACAGCCTTGCCGAGCAGGTTTATCTTCCCGGTCGCTCCCTCGGCATGGCCGCCGGCCTCGTTGACTTTTTTGCCGGCGGCGTCGAACGCGTTGCCGTACTCATCGACCTTGGCCTTGTCGGTCTCGGTCCTTATATTGACATTTATATCTTTACTCATTTTTTTATACCTCAAAATCCATAACAGGGCGGGCGGTTAGACTGGTTGCCGCCGCCCGCCCTTGTTAATAGACCAGTTGCTTGCCGCTTATGAGGCTGCGGTTATCAAACCGACAATCGGCCCTGGCTCGGTAGTGTCACCGACGCCATAGGCGTTAATATCGATTCGCTCCACGCCTCGAAAGGCAATTTGGTTGTTGGTAAAAAAGACGTCTTTGCTACTCTCGATTGTGAGGTGTTTGCGTTCGCCGAGCATAGCGCCGAGTTGCAGATCGCCCAGGATAGCACAAATTTGCGAGTTCGCTTCCGTCGAAGGCATACAGGACACAAATTCGACTTCGTAGCCTAAGAGGTACCTGCTCTTCCGATCGGACAATATCTCAAAGATATTGGCAACACCCGCCGCTTCAGCCAAGGGCCAGACTACGTCAAAGTAAAACTTCTTACTCATGTACCACTTGGCGGTATCTTCACACTCTTCCGGCAACAACGCGACCACGCCCCGAAAATCGCCAAGGGTGATTTCCGCGTAGGTGTTGCCGCTGGCAACTTTCAGGCCCTTGATATTGGCTATGGTGTCATCGACTTTTCTTAACGCACCGACAATACCGGTCATGCCGAAATAAGTTGAGGTTCCATCACCCATAAAGCCGACCAGGTCCTCCTTTTTGGCCATAGACCGGGTAATGCTTATGCCGAGGATTTCGCCGATACCAGTAACAGCGTCCTCGTCGAGTTCACTGCTTACCTTGCAAAGGCACGCCCAGCTTTTCGGGTTCATGTTGACCTGGCCAAAACTCATATCGCTCGGAGTGATCGTTCCTCCTTCCTGGACACAGTACACTGTTAGATCGGCATCGACTTTCGGTATCATGGTCATCGCAGAACCCATCGACACCACAGTGGCGTCACGGCGAAATTTACCATACTTACCCAGCTTCTGGATAATCCAGTCCTTCATCTCATCGGGCACAAGAAACCCGCCGCCGACGTTGGTACTTTCGCCCATTGCTTTCCTGCCGAGGGCTTTCAGGACTAGCTCGCCAAAATTTTTCGCCATTCCCTCATTAGGCCAGAAACTTCGCTTGCCTGTGCCGTCGCCCGGTGCGCTAAATGACCTATGACGGATCAATTTTAATTGGGATACCACATCAGCCTTAAAGTGTTCCAGTTCCTCATTTCCGGCCTCTAGGAGTGCTAGTTTCTCGCTAACCGCAGTAAAACCAGATTTAACGTTTTCTTCAAAAGTTTTCATTTTTCAAAATCCTTCATAATTGAATGTTATGCCAGTGAAACAAAGGGCCGGCGTCACTGGCTGCCGCCGGCCCTGACAACAGAATCACAACAACTCGCATACCCACGACACACACAGACGATATAATCGCAGAACGTGGGTTTCCAGCGGTCATATTTATTGTCTGTGTTTTTAAGCAAGCCATAAGAAAGGGTTCCTAGACACCTGACACCAGTTTGGCAAAGTCACAATAATCGTCAACTTGTTTACAGCCAATCAGGTCTAAAAGTTCGTTTTTGTTATTGTCCGTTTCCTCAGCCTCTCCCCCCTCACCACAGCCCATGAGGTAATTCGCATACTCACGGCATTCCCGATCAAAGTTCTCTCTAAATTCTGCACCCTTTGTTGACAAAATCTTTTCGATATCCGCCTGCTCTTCCTCTATCTCGCTCCAATCTGCATCGGCCATCATCTTGTCGTAAGCCGCCTCGTCAATTTTATCCTGAACAAAATCAGCCTTCCGCTGTTTCGCTTTACTCAGTGCGTTTGCGTTTGCGCCGATTGCCACAGGGGAAATTTCCAAAAGCTCTAATTCCGTGATTTTGCGTATTTGGCCGTATTTGGGATCGTGGGCATCTTTCCATTTTATCGGCAGAAACCCTATCGATACCGCTCGCATGTGTTTGTTACTGTACGCCTGCCAGTATTGGTCTCCCAGTTTCGTCTCGACCGCAAAATGCAGTCTCATCTCGGAATGATGGTTGAATTTTCTGAATGAGTCGGTATCCCACGAGCCTACAGCCGGCGGCATTCCATCGTCGAGTTTAGGCCTGTGGCAGGCAAGGGCAATGGGGTTTTTTGCGAACGCTTTGATTGCCTTGGCAATGGCCTCGACCGTTATAATCTCATTGTCGCGATCCACTTCGTCCGTAGATATAACAAAATTAATACTATGGGTACCCTCATCTATCGAACCGGCCGCTTTGCTAGCATAGCCGAGGTAATGCTTAACGTCTTTAGTCTCGACCTCTGCCGATTTCTTTACGGATACAATCTCCGCAAAGGTCTGAGTTTCCGTACTCATACTCATATACTCCTTTTTGTTCGTTTCTCAGTTGTCCTGGCCGCAAATTGCCCAGCGATTAAGCGCTGATTATCTCAGTGAAACCTTGCTCGGCGGCGCTGATCGGGCTGTTGGCAGGCCGGCTCAGCAGTGCGATTATACACATATTAGCGCCGTTAGTACCGTCACCCGCTGTCGGCGCATTGACCTGCATATAACGCTTGTGCGTCTTTTTGAGGTCAATATCAATGGCATAATTTTTGCCATCGTCCCCGGCCCCGATCACGGCACTTAATGCGCCATCGGTAACGGCAGTATAAGCGCCGCCGGTGGTGTCGCATTCTTCGACATACGGAGCAGTCGCTGCGGAAGTCGAGCCGACGGCAATATCCAAAGTGCCGACAATAAAAGCGATCCGCAGCTTATTCCAGCCCGAAGTATCGATATAGGTATTTCCGGTGAACGCACCATTGTCTTTTATCTGCGGTGGGGTTAGTTGCACGAGTTTCATGGCCTCAATTGGTTGCATCTTGTTTTTCCTTTATGTAAGAAGATTCACTAATACCATTTTGTCCTGATCGGCCTGGTGTCAAGTTCAGTCTGTCACGAAAATGTACTGGTAAAACCTTTCGCGTAGGGCGAAGAATACAGCAGAGTCCAGCCGCCCCATATCGCTGCACATCTGGGCAAATTGTTTGCGGTCGATTCCGTCTGTAAGCTCTGCCCTGACAGTAACCTCGCCACGGGTCTTTACTTTATTAGTTTTATTAGTTTTATTAGCCTTCACATTCTGCCCCTTTCGTTATGTTCATTAAGTTTTCGTTAGCCGTGTTAAGTCTGCTCAAACGCAGGCTTCCTGTAAACCCTCTTGATACCCTGCTACAATTTCTTGTATCCGCTCCCGGACACAAGAAAAAAGAGCGCGGTCCATAGCTCCGAGTGTTTGACAGATTTCGGTCCATTCCTTGCGGTCGATTCCCGGCGTAAGCTCGGTTATAATCATGGTTTTGCTGTCGTCAATCTCCTCGATAGTCATCGTCATTGCCATCCGATAAAGCGCTTCGTTAAAGGCCTTTCGCGGCACCGGGTATGCGTTTTTTACTTCATTTACTTGCCCTACATTCTTTACTTTCTTTTTCTTGTCCATAATTCTTCACCTTTCTTTTATTGTGTTCATTAATGCTATTAATAACCAGTTTGTTGATCCTGTTAAAACTTTGAGGGCACAACACGGCAAAAATGAATAATTCTTCGTAAGATGTTTTCTTGTGTTTTGTTAAGTTTTGATTGGCTTTCTTATTTCGTCTTCTGTCCATTCTGTTGTCCTTGCGCCTTTCTTGTTGTGTTGTTGATTGCCTTTCTGTTGTATCACAAAAAACTCTGAATGTTTTTTACCACATTTTTTAGCCGCTCTATCTCAGTCAATAATACTCCAACAGGTAGGGAAACTTGTTTCCCTAGCTGTACTTCTCTACAATCCGCCGGGCACACCTTTTTTACTTTATTTACCTTCCCTACTTTCTTTACTTGCTTTTTCTGTTTCATCCTTCTCAATACTCCGATAATAGATGCTCCGTTTTTATCATTGTGTTTGACAGGCTGTCACGGTATCATTCTGCTTTTGCCCAAGTGCCTGTTTGACTGTAAAGGCCAAAGCGTTAGAGCGTGACCGACCTTCTCGGTCTGCCCTTGCGATGATTAGTTCTAACGCCTCTTGGTCGATTAAGGGTATTGGTTTGCGCTTGGTGGAAGTATTAGTTTTCATAATAAGCTCCGAAATTAATAGCAATCTATCGCTTATGCACACTATATATGCCTAAGTATGCACGATATTTGTGCATTGTCAAGCACAATATATAAAAAAAATGTCAAAAAAAATAAAAAAAGATAAGGTGTCACCAGAAAACGCCATAATTCCCGCATGCGACGTGTTTTGTAACCCACAACTAACAGGAGAAGCCTATAAGTGGACAGGTTGGGGATTGGCAATACTCCATCTTCGCCAGTACGGCGGGCTAGATCAGGCTGTTTTTGGTCGCCTGCTACGGGGCTACACCCGTGGCCAGATTAGCCGTTATGAGACCGAAGCAACCGAACCGCCTATAGATTTTTGGATAAAAATGGCGAGGACGTTTGGATTGAACATTACTTGGGCTTTAACCGGTCACGGTACCCCTTACATCACAGACTATCAAGACTGCGAGGAACGGTCACGTTTTTATGAATGGATAGTTCTCATAGCGGACAAAGAAAATTTCCTCCGTGATTTACGAGGCTCATAGCACCGCCGCCATAAGGCTGAAAAAAAGACTTGACAGATATCCGCTCATCAGCATACTATACAGACAGTTGGCCGTCAAAGGCTATAAAATAACGGTAACTACCGATACAATAGAGACTTATGATTGATTCACAAAAAAACTTTCGCTTCCCGGCACCTAAAAACACACATAAAGCCTGTTTTGGCAACGGGTTACAACTATTTTTAATAAATTTTATTTTTTTGGCTCAATGCCTGTCCCCTATTATCAAAAAATGGGCAAAAACACCCTTGGCCCTACCTCCTATTTTACCTATCTTACCATTTTCCCCTATTTTGGGCACTCCACAACGCCAAAAAATGTCCGAATCGATGTCCGATGTCCGCAAATTTTGCGGACATCTTTTGACCGTTTTTGGTGATTTTCCCGATCATAAGTCTAGTATTAAATACCCCTTAACGACTTTTTAACGCCCCGGCCCGTCTCCGCCATCTTCTGAGAGATTTTGCCAAATAAGGCCAAAAACAGCCATTCTCCGCCACATTGCTTTTGGCGGATATTACCCCTCGACCGCCCCTCAAAAACCGCGTTCTTGACCCCCGGACCCACGATTACCCCGCTAACTGCGACTTCTCCCACGCAATGTCCCTCTCCGCCACATTGACTGTCAGCGCACACTGTAAGTGCTTATTTTTGCGTAACGATTATAACGATTAGGCAAGATGGGTAAGAAAAAACTGCGAAATTTGGATGAATTCTGATGAAAAGTGATGTGGTTTGTACTATGTTTGCACTATGTTTGTACCTACTTTGCACCCTGTTTGCACTATGTTTGTACTATGTTTTGATGAAAAGTGAATGGAGGGATGGGGGGGGATAGGGGAGATAGGTAAGATGGTGGAAGGAGGCGAGGAAATGGGGGAAGTTGGAGGGG
>Ga0209078_1000218_pt1 | contig 10929 bp, 9 predicted proteins | sample PPLLak21cMay2015_2_FD_187257 | JGI IMG/M metagenome (GOLD analysis project Ga0209078, IMG submission 187257) | Freshwater sediment microbial communities from Prairie Pothole Lake near Jamestown, North Dakota, USA - PPLs Lake P8 Core (1) Depth... | ecosystem: Environmental > Aquatic > Freshwater >...
TTGAAACCAGGCACGTCTTACCCCCGCCCGTACCAGCAATGTCGCCCCCCACGTGGGGGCGTGGATTGAAACGTTGTAAATGAAAATAGTAATTTCCGGGCCTTGTGGTCGCCCCCCACGTGGGGGCGTGGATTGAAACCAAAAAGTAACAGTTGACCAGGCGGCGGAGTGTTGTCGCCCCCCACGTGGGGGCGTGGATTGAAACAGTCAAGCAAGTCTTTGCCGTCCGGCGGGTTTGGCGTCGCCCCCCACGTGGGGGCGTGGATTGAAACTCATTAAATCGCGATGCAGATCGTCTGGAAAGTTGTCGCCCCCCACGTGGGGGCGTGGATTGAAACGCTAATAAAGGCTGAAGGCATCAATCCTCCAGCGTCGCCCCCCACGTGGGGGCGTGGATTGAAACGCTTTCGCACGATTGGTACATGTCGTAAGAAATAAGTCGCCCCCCACGTGGGGGCGTGGATTGAAACAGCGAGGCGGCGGTGCCCACAACAAGCTGCTTGGCGTCGCCCCCCACGTGGGGGCGTGGATTGAAACATCGTCTATGTGGATTGTGCCTCTTACAACAAGGGTCGCCCCCCACGTGGGGGCGTGGATTGAAACGGTGTTTATAGCGCCGGCGGTCTGGGTGCGGGCGAGTCGCCCCCCACGTGGGGGCGTGGATTGAAACCTGGTGGATTCGCGGGGCGGGAGAGTTTGGGATGTCGCCCCCCACGTGGGGGCGTGGATTGAAACTTGATCGTAAGCGTCGTCAGGTCCATATTGGCCGTCGCCCCCCACGTGGGGGCGTGGATTGAAACCGTAAAACGTCGGCGGTAACCTGGGAGTGAGAGGTCGCCCCCCACGTGGGGGCGTGGATTGAAACATTGTTAGATACCTGGCCTCCACGGCGGCCAATGTCGCCCCCCACGTGGGGGCGTGGATTGAAACATCGGCATACCCGGCAACCGCATCGAACCACAATGTCGCCCCCCACGTGGGGGCGTGGATTGAAACTTATTTAAAGCTCGCGATTGCTCGTGTGTTTTTGGTCGCCCCCCACGTGGGGGCGTGGATTGAAACGATACGGAGACGCTGGCCAGGTACCTGGGCGTCGTCGCCCCCCACGTGGGGGCGTGGATTGAAACACTGAGATTGTGAGATCCTGGTGGCGGGCTTTTTTGTCGCCCCCCACGTGGGGGCGTGGATTGAAACAATCTCCTTTATCTTTAAATTCTCTAATAAAATGTCGCCCCCGCGGCGGTGCCAACGGCACACGAAGCTTGGTGCCAACGGCACACGAAGCTTGGTGCCAACGGCACACGAAGCTTGTGGGAGTAGCTGAAAATTTTTTTATTTTTCTCCCAAAAGAGTCGTTTGCGTCCTATATCCGGCCGCCGGTGAGGTGTTTTTTGGCGGACAAGGTGGTGGGGGGTTTGTTGTCAGCCGGTGGATTTTGTCGGTTTTGTCGATATTTTGTTCGTATCGGACCACGGTTTGTCAGGGTTCGCACCACAGTTTGTTAGGGTTTGCAACACGGTTATGTCGAGGTCCGACATCGGTTATGTTGGAGGCGCGCATCGGTTATGTGCGCCGCGCGCATCGGTTATGTCGGAGGCTCGCATCTATGCATCAAGGCCGTCGGCACTACTATCATAACCCCTACAATCGGTGCGACACATAGAGCCGCGTAAGTGAGATCGTACTCGTAGTTAGCTTTCTATTATAAAGGGTTTTTAGCCGCCGCATATTGGTGGCATGATTGAAAGCTCATCCTGGTCGCTCAAGATGTATTGGTCGTTTCGGGCGATGCCGTTGACGAAGAATAGTTTCACCGCGGGTAATTGCAACTGTTGAGCTATCTGGCCTGTTGTGGCGCCGGGGGTTACTTCTATCGGCATTGTCTGGCCTGGTTTGAGGTTGGGAAACTGATGGCGGAAGCCGGCAAACAACTTTACATGAACCGTAAGCATTAGCGATCCTTGTGATATACTACAACTTTACAAAACCAATCAGGCACATTATACTAAACAATGTATCCAGGTGTCAACAATGGGAATATGCGCAATGGGCGTACGTAACTGTCGATTTTGATAGACCAGGGTAGCGGCAATGGAAAGGTAAGTATGCGACCTGTCAGCATGAAAAGAAAGCTTGTTGAAGAAGAATTGCACGAACATGTTGTCAGGAGGGGTTTTCTGGGAGTGTGGCACTTCGAGAATATGCCGCGGATGGTAAAGTTTTTCAAGTTTTTTATGCGATTCAGTTGTACGCGGCAGATGGGGATCCGAAATGCGATCGACATAAAGGTAGAGAACGCCCGGATAATTCATAATGATCTGCCGAGCGGCTTTGACAATACGCGGATATTACTGATAACGGACCTCCATGTCGATGGAATAGATATTCTGGCAGAGAAAATCATCAGCACTATCGATAAAATTGATTATGATTTCTGTATTCTGGGGGGCGATTACAGTTTCGGGCATAAGCAGCAGGGGGAATCGGCCCATCCAAAGATGAGGCTTCTGGCAGCGGAGCTTACCAGGAAGTCCAGGGTGTTCGGGGTGTTGGGCAATCATGACATGTATTCAATGGCCAAGGTTCTGGGTGAATGCGGGGTGGAGATGCTGATAAACGAAGGAGTTCGGCTCGAAAAGCATGGTGATGAAATATATCTGGCTGGACTGGACGATTGTCATTATTACGGCGCTGATAATATCACGCTGGCAGATAGCCAAGCCGATAGGGAGGCGTTTAAGATAGTAGTGTGCCATTCGCCGGAACGGTATAAAGAAGCGGCCGAGGCGGGATATAGGCTGTATCTGGCCGGTCACACTCATGGCGGTCAGATTTGTCTGCCCGGTGGCCTGGCGGTGGTTACCAACGCAACAGTTCCGCGAGAAATGCTCAAAGGCAAGTGGCGATGTCAGAAAATGATCGGCTACACCTCCCGAGGTGTGGGATCGTCTGGAATCGCGGTAAGGTTTTCCTGTCCGCCGGAGATAACCCTTATTACTCTCAGAGGCAGGCGATGAGACTTTCCGGGTTTTTCCTGGCCGCGGAAAATAACCGCATGGTTGTGCAGGGTGTTCGTAGCGGACGGGAAAGGCACGGTATTTGTGGATTTGGGGGCTTGGCTCAATCATCAGCCAAAACAGATAGAATTACATCTGCGAACTTGTTTTGTTGGATTGTTAGCTCAAACTGCCTAATATAGTCCCAATTGGGTCTGATGGATGCGATTCCACTGGTATGCTCATGGAAAAGCCTGCTGAGTTGTTTGGCGATAGCGCAAGGATCATCAGGCGCCGCGATGATTCCGGTCCCGGCTTCGGTGACCAGGTCCTTTGCCTCACCCGGCGGCAACAACGCCAAAATAGGGTTACCCGTAGCCAGGTAAGTATATACCTTGCTAGGTACACACCAATGATATGAGCAGTTTTTGATGCCGTACAACATCAGCACCAGCAGATCGGCCTGCCGGGCGAGTTGCCGTGCCTGCTCCGGCGGTAACGAACCATATTGCTCAATATTTTCGGTCAGGTTCATCTTTTGTGCCCATGTGTCGATTTGAGGAAACTTCTCACCGGCAAATACCAGCCGCACGCGGCGGGCAAAATCCCCATTGACAGAGGCAACCTGAGATACAGCTTTCATAAGATAATGGGGACACATCCAGTCAAGTCGCAGTTTCTCACAGAAATTGGCGCCGACAAAAATCCGCTTAAGCGTATGAATAATGGTACGAAACACACGCAGCAACACTCTGGTTTCGACAATATCGAAGCCACGTAACTGGCCGATGTGGGCGATGGTAAAGGTTTTCCTGTCCTTATCGGTGTGGCGATTGTTTGCTGAAGTAGGTTGTTTGTCGATATCGCAAGCATCGAAGCCGTGCCTGATGGTGGTAGTCTTTTGGGCTATGCCCGGTCCGAAAGTGTCGATGAGGATTTGACGGTAAGCATCGGTTACGGTGATAATTCTCGTCGCGTTCGAAACACAACGTCGCTCCCATCGTTTGGCGCTGAGACGCTCCAGCACGTTCTTATAGGGCCAGGGCATTGCGGTGTACCAGGCATCACGAAACTCCAGTATCATCGGCAGATGATAAATCGCGGCCAATTCGCAGGTCAACGCCATCAACGAAAATGGCGGTCCAGTAACGAAAACCAGGTTGGGTCGATATTGCTCGATAAGCCATTGGCATGCCCGGTAAATGGTCTTGCTGCTCTTACCGGGCGGGTCCGGCCCAGGCAACACGCTCCACCAGGGCCAGCGGCGGTCCTGTCCGTCCATCTCGCAAGGAAGCCGGCCATTCAGTGAAACCCAACAAACAGTCAACCGATCTGAAACCTTTTCTATCTTCGCTTGCGAGCCGACCGTAACTACTATCACATGCAGGTTCCGCTGCAAAAGAGCGTCAACAAAATTCCCCGCGCGAATTCCGGCGGCACTGGTACTGGGCCGGTAGTATCTGGTAATATACAAAACTGTACGTTGCTTTTGGGGCATAGCGTAAATCTTTTTGCATGGGTTAGATTCTGTAGAGCCACTCATACGGGTGTGGAAAACAACCGCCAGGCCCCAGTCCGTGTGCTCAAAAGAAAGTCGCCTTTTTTTCAACGGAGTCGGGCGCCCAGATTTTTATATTATCGATCTTGCCGGAATCGTCGAACGAGCCAAACCCAACGTATCCCAGCCCAAAGGTTTTGTCCTGACCAACCATAATCGGATCGGTCATCTCGTCGTAATAAACCTTGATCGTTTCACTGCGGATATCTCGCTCCAGGCGTACCTTGTGCCAAAGGTTTCTGCCCCAGTCGATGCCGGCTGTGGTCTTCTCGGCGATGGCGATGCGTGGCTTGTCGTTTACAATAAATATGTTGTGGGCATTGGGGTCGGCCTTGGTGGCTAAGTGCACATAGTAAAAATGGCTGGGATCCCGAAAGCCGAAAAACAGGCACATATCGCGATGTCCGTAGTCTTTGCCGGTCTGTAGCATATCGGCTTCCAGAACAAAATCACCGAACATATAATTGCCCAGCAGTCCGATGATATAAGGCGAACGGACCCTGGGTTGGTATTCACCCGAACCGAGAAATTCCATGGTTGGGTTGTTTTCGTCTGATTTGTTCAGCAGCCATTTGTCCGAATTGGTAAATGAAAAATCGTCGATGGCTTTATCGTCATCGAAACTTTGCGAATAGACCAGCCGATAACCGGCCGGCACATTATCGCCGGACAACAAACTACACCCTGCCACCCAGGTCAAACTTGCTGAAGCCAACACCAAAATTGCGGTAAACAGTCGATTCATAGTTCAACTTCTAACCAGGCATGGGCCTGAAACCAAATAGGGTTATATGAATATCTGTACTTATGCCAATATCTTGCGACTACTACCAGCTTTTGCGGGCGCAGGCTTGCGCCCAATTCTATAACCATCAGGCCGAACAAGCAACAATTTTTTCAAAAGCACACCATACAAGAAACTGTTTGTGACTGCCGCTGTCGTATAATTATGGGCACGGTGAAGCTGTGTTGCGTATATATTGTCTGACTTTGAGAAAATCCTGAGCGTTTATGAACCCATTGCAGTTAATATCGTACCTGGCGGTCTGGCAATCTACAGGTTCGCCAATGTATGCCCCAATTTTGAGGAAGTCCTGAGCGTTAACCATCCTGTTACCATTAGCGTCACCCTTGAGAATTGTCAGACAGATCTCGCGATCACCGCCGAGGGCACAACCGCCGACGGATTCCAACTCATCGCTAACGGTAATCGTGTAGCTGTCCTGATCAGGCAAAGCTTCATTGAGTCCGACAGTCATGCAATAACTATCATTCCAGGATATTGTCCAGGTCTCAGGAAGAATACCGCTATCTACGCCTTCAATCGAAATCATGCCCGGATCAACCTGCGACGTATTCATTGTCCGGTCGAATGAAATGACCAGCCTGGTCGCGTTCCTGAAGCGGGGTTCGACATAGCCGTCTTCTATCCGGCAGAGCAACTCGCCTACAGATGGTCCGTGGTACACACAGTTGTGCCATGATGTTATACAGGGCTTCGTATGCTCGACTGAAAACGACCACACCGGACCGGGCGTCTGGCCGACCGGATTCTCCGCGATCACCTGCCAGTAATATCTCGTACACTCGTCCAGCAAACCCGGATCGCACGTCGTTTCACTAATATCCCCGCAAATCAAATCCAACGCGTCCGGTTGCGTACCAAAGTACACATCGTACGTCGTCGGACAAGGAGGTGGTACATCATCTGCAGGTTCAATGGCAATACCGCTTATTGTTTGGCTGCTGTTAGTAACGTTATTTACCTCAACGATCAGTTCACCATTGCCGGTAGCCGTCATTACTTCCGCGAAAGACTCCAACTCTCGCGTACTACTGCCACATTCACCGTTGACCCACAGATTCCCGCTGGTCAAATCGTTCTGGATAAAATGGATCGGCGGTAAACCACCGATGATCGTAACGTCATTGGCCAGGTCGAATCTACGCAAACCAAACACATATACGTTGTAGGCCGCCTCAGGCGCCAGATTGCTGAACGTGAAGGTCCACAGTTGGGGAGCATTGCTCCAGAAGTAATCATTAATATCTATGAGCGAGGGAGTATGGATCGGTATAGTCGATGCGTTGGCGGCAGCGCTGTAATTGTCGATCACTCCACCCGGCGTCGCCAGCGTCAGGCTCACAGGACTACCGCTGCCGTTTTCCCTGATCAGGTTCGTCAGAGATATCGATGATGTACCGTTGACTAACATTGTGTTCCAGTTTGCGGGCGAGCCGGCGTAGGCATCCAGGTCAACGCCTATCAACTCGCCGGAATCGGTCACTGCGACGGAACCTCCCGTCTGCCACGTCAGATAATCAAGATCAATCGGCACGTTCTTAGCACCGTCGGCCGGGTCGGGATTGCATGGCAGCGGCGGAGTATCGCAGATACAACCCACCGTGGTGAACGACCAGATCGGACCGGGCGTCTGGCCTGCCGGATTTCTGGCGATCACCTGCCAATAGTACTCCGTGCACTCATCGAGCGGACTCGGATCACACGTTCTTTCGCTGATATCTTCGCAAATCAGCTCCATCGCACCCGGATTGGCGCCTAAGTACACGTCGTACGTCGTCGGACAATCAGTCGCCGTTTCGATATCGATCTGGTAAATCATTAGCGAATCATAGTCGGCATCCCAAAGATACTGTCCATCAAAAGTAATCCCCACCCCTTTCGCTCCCGGACCTGGTGGTGTCGGAAAGGACGCCAGTACACTGCCGTCTGCTCGACTGATCCGATAGGTGGTACGGGTGTTTCGTCCGTTGGTCCACAAAGCCGTACCATCGAACGCCATTCCGGCAACGTAACTGTCAGGCGCAGGAATTGACGATTCGATGCTTCCGTCGTCCGGGTTAACCTGATAGATCATGTCTGTCTCCCAGTCACAGACCCACAAAGAAAACCCGTCCCAGGTGATTCCAACAGGGCCGCTACCCGGTGCCGCAAACGTCCCCAGGATCGTTCCGCCGATATCAAACTTGTAAATCGTATCATATACCGGCTCAGCAGCCCAAAAATTCGCCCCATCCCAGGTAAGTCCGCCGACCGCCGAAAATGGACCAATCGTTGACAGTACCTTTCCATCTGATGGATTGAGTTCATACACCAGGTTTGTGGAAGGACAAGCGATGAACAGCCGTCCGTCCTTCCAGGCCAGCCAAGACGGCCCCCTGGCGGGACACTCAATTGAATGGATAACGTCTCCCATACCCAGAGGCAAAATGACGCCCGCGGGCACATCACCTGCCGGGTTCAAATTACCATACTCGTCGAGATCGTCAGCCGTACAGCCGGCCTTGCCGAGCCAGCCATTTTGATTTAGGGTCACGTTCCATGACAGGTCTGTATCGATTGGCACGTTGCCGAATCCGTTGGACGGATCGGGATCAGCAGGGGTCGGCGCAATCACGCAACCGGACTGATCCATAGGAAGCATAGTCTCATTCTCATACAATTCCACCATGCCAACCTTGCAATCAACATCTTGATCAGCGTTGGAATTCCGGGGTGCAAAGGCGTTCAGGATGGGCTGTTGGCTGTTGTCAACCGTAAGCGGGGCCTGGAGACCATTCGGCTGACCCGCTTGCACGGGGCAAAGTAAAACCTGACAAGCAATCAGTACCGTTGCATAAACCAACAGCACCAGCTTGCGTACGCGGCTCCCGACGATCTGCTGGTAGGCCCAGGCAGGACCTGTCGATGCCAAAAGATCAATAACAATGGGATTCAACCTCCGAGACATGAGATATTTCTTTTCCTAAACAGGCAGGGGCCTGAACCAAATAGGGTTATGTGAAAATTTGTAGTGAGTTAGATAACTTGTGACCATTTTGCGCAAAATCCTACCTGTAAGGGACTAAACCGGCAAGTTTGAGCCTAAGGCTCAATATCCTCAACCGTCATTGTAAATCAAACTGTGACGCCAGGCAATACTGATTCTATATTCATAACGATCGAGTTTTCGCTTACGCGGCTCTACGTGTCCCGTTTTCTTTTTAGCAGGTCAGTCCAGAAAAAACCGGCAATTAAACTTCTTGACAAAGTTGGACCGATTCTGCTATAAAGCTATCAAAGCAGGTAGCTCTGCGAAACCAGACGCCACCATCAGGAAGTTCTTTCTTAGGAAAGCCGCAATTGACTTGCGGGCGTAGCTTAATGGTAAAGCCCCAGCCTTCCAAGCTGGTCATGTGAGTTCGATTCTCATCGCCCGCTTTTGACCGACAATCAAAAGGCATTTTCATTTTTGGATGATTACAAAGCATCCCGGCCATTTCTGCCTGGATACGCGGTTACGGTTTTCGCGTAGCAGGCCCTGTTTGATGAAAATTCGGTAAAAAAAACTGCGAAAGTCAAGACCATACATTTATGTTGATAATTATTCGGTTCTGGAAAAGCTGATAACCCGGCTGAATAGTGCCCGCAAGGTCGCTCTGGACACGGAAGCCGACAGTTTGCACCATTACTTCGAAAAAGTCTGTCTGATTCAGTTGACCATGGAAGGGGACGACTATATCGTTGATCCATTGTCGGGTATAGATCTTTCGCAATTCATGACAACCCTGGCCCAAAAACCCCTTATACTTCATTGTGCCGATTATGATCTGCGGATGCTGTACACTTCGTTCAGCTTTCGGCCCCAAAGTGAAGTATTTGATACCATGCTGGCGGCCCGACTGTTGGGTTACAGTCACTACAGCCTTACTGCGATGGCAGAACAGCTCCTCGACGTAGAACTGACCAAAAAAGGACAGAAATCCGACTGGTCACGTCGGCCGTTGACTTCGGAGCAACTGGGGTATGCCAGTGACGATACGCACTATCTGGAACCGCTGGCCGAGAAACTTCAAGTCGAATTGCACAGCCTTGGACGATGTGATTGGCACCGGCAGACAGTCCGCAACATGATCCAGTTGACAGCTCATGAACAGTCGCCCTGCGAGCCTGATGCCCAGTGGCGTATCAAGGGCTTGAGATCGCTGGGGCGGCGGGACTTGGCATTCGTCCGCCAGTTGTGGTACTGGCGCGAAAACGAGGCCAAAAGAGCAGATATTCCTCCCTTCAAGATTATGGGTAACCAGCAGATTCTGGAGTTGGCCTTGTGGGCGGCTTCGTATCCAACGGACTCTTTAATAGACACACAGATCGTTAAACTACCTCGTCATTGCACAGGAGACCGCCTCGAAGCATTGAAAAGTGCGATACGCCAGGCACAGAATTTGCCCGAAACCGATTGGCCAAAAAAACGCAAACGTCATTATCGCTCAGTGCTATCGAGTCCGCTGATTAAAACATTGCGGGCACAGTGCTCCCGCATAGCAGATGAACTGGGCATTAACCCGGCTGTTCTGGCGCCACGAGCGGCGATGGAAGCCATTGCCGAGAAGCGCCCCCAAACTGTCAGCGAGATTATGGCGTGCGGCCCTCTGATGCGTTGGCAGGCCGAGGTACTCGAATCGGTGATAAGGCATGTCCTCAAAGAGCATCAACTCTGATTCGAAAACAAAACAGCCCCTGGCGAATTGCCAGACCCTGCAAATGAAGCTATTTTCTACAATGTGGTCACCAACTCTGGCAAGTTCATTACCTTTATATCATGCCCCGGTATTTCCTGAATGGTGTCACGCAAATCAGCATCACCTGTTACAAAAGTGCCAACAGCCGCCGCTAAAATACAATGTAGGAAATCAATCGCTACACTGGGTCTTCCTATTCGCCCCTTGGTTATCTGATCGAACACATCAGGCCAGCCGCCGTGGAGTTAGATTGCTTGGTCTCAAGCATAACCAATTCTACCAAATCTCTTCCTGCTGCACTTTTAATACAAGTTTTACTTGAACGTAATTGCTCGACGATACCAGACAGGCGTATTATCTTGATTCCTTCTTTTTCTATAAAAGGTAGTTCATCGGGATGCCTTACTTCGTTAACCACAAGCTCATACTGCCATTTGCCAGGATATAGAGATTCGCGAAGAACACACTTTTCAGGCATTAGAAATTTCTTGTGTACCCACTCTTTTACGCTGGCTTTCAGTTCGTCTGCATTGCGTTTGCTTGCGTTAAAGGGAGCCCGCCCCAATTTTCGTTGTACCTGTTTTGGAATGGGTGTTATGTAGCTGACGGGTCTGATAGATGCCTGTACCTCGATGTGACGACGTTCTATTTTTGAGCCGTTTTTTTTGATTGCCAATAAATCTATTTCATATAGGCCAACCTTTGCTCCACGAATTGTGAAGTGCCCATTGCGATTGAGCCATTCTTCAACTATTTCTTCAGCTAATAAAGCCATAGTTGACGCCTGCGTCAAAAGTAGTTCGCCACTTAAAAATATCACAACTTATTGTAAATTCAGCTATTTACATTGAT
>Ga0209078_1000223_pt1 | contig 10780 bp, 6 predicted proteins | sample PPLLak21cMay2015_2_FD_187257 | JGI IMG/M metagenome (GOLD analysis project Ga0209078, IMG submission 187257) | Freshwater sediment microbial communities from Prairie Pothole Lake near Jamestown, North Dakota, USA - PPLs Lake P8 Core (1) Depth... | ecosystem: Environmental > Aquatic > Freshwater >...
CCCTATGTCATCACTTTCCATCGGGATCATCGGCGGCAGCGGCCTCTACGACATGGCCGAGCTGACCGATCGCGACGAGGTCCTGCTCGAGACGCCGTTCGGCGAGCCCTCGGCGCCGTACGTGATCGGCACCCTGCGCGGCAAGCGCGTCGCATTTCTCGCACGCCACGGCGCCGGGCTGCTCGAGGATCTCCTTCTGCATGTAGTGCCGGTACGGTCCGAGCTCGGCGGCCTCGGACGCGAGCTCGGACAGGTGCGCGTCGCGCTTCACCGGCGCGCCGCCGGCGTCGACGATGCGCACGCCGTCGGGACGGATCTCGGCGCAGTCGCCGTTCTCGAGGTAGACCACCCGCCGCGTGACCTGGACCAGGGCCGATACGTCGGAGGCGGCGAAGTTCTCCCCTTTGCCGAGCCCGAGAAGCAGGGGCGGACCTCTTCGCGCCACGACCACGGTCGCCGGGTCGTCGACCGAGACGAGCGCGATGGCGAAGGCGCCTTCGAGCTCCGCCGCCGCGCGGACCAGCGCGCCGAGCAGATCCGGGGCGGTCTTGCGCAGCTCGACGACCAGGTGCGCGATGACCTCGGTGTCCGTCTGGGAAGCGAACGCATAGCCGGCCTTCTTCAGGCGCGCGCGAATCTGCTCGTAGTTCTCGATGATGCCGTTGTGCACCACCGCCAGGCCGCCGGAGACATGCGGATGCGCGTTGGCTTCGGTCGGGGCGCCGTGCGTCGCCCAGCGGGTATGCGCGATGCCCGTCATCCCGGAGAGCGCCTGGCTGTCGACCTGCGAGGCGAGCTCGCTGACGCGCCCGGCGGCGCGCAGCCGCTTCAGTTTTGCATCGTCGAGCACGGCGATGCCCGCAGAGTCGTAGCCGCGGTACTCGAGCCGCCGCAGCCCCTCGATGAGGACGGGGACGATGTCACGGCGCGCAGCCGCGCCGACGATGCCGCACATTGGCGCTAGCCCTTCTTCTTCGGCGGCTTCCAGCCGGGGACCGACACCTGCTTCGCGCGCGCGACGGTGAGCTGCCCGGGCGGGGTGTCCTTGCTGATGGTGGAGCCCGCGCCGATATAGGAGCCGCGGGCGATGCGCACCGGCGCCACCAGCGTCGCGTCGGAGCCGATGAAGCAGTCGTCCTCGATGACGGTGCGGTGCTTCTCCGCGCCGTCGTAGTTGCAGGTGATGGTCCCGGCGCCGACGTTGACGCGCGCGCCCAGCTCGGCGTCGCCGATATAGGCGAGGTGGTTCGCCTTCGACGCGGCGCCGAGGCGGCTCGCCTTGATCTCGACGAAATTGCCGATGTGCACCTCGTCGGCGAGGTCCGCGCCGGGGCGCAGGCGCGCATACGGGCCGATGCGGCAGCGCGCGCCGATGACGGAGCTGTCGAGGTGGCTGAAGGCGAAGACCTCGGTCCCGGTCCCGACGGTGACGTCGCGCAGGACGCAGTTCGCGCCCACCCGCGCCCCGTCACCCAGCGTCACGCGGCCCTCGAACACGCAATTCACGTCGATCGAGACGTCGCGCCCGCATTGCAGCGCGCCGCGCACGTCGATGCGCGCCGGGTCGGCGAGCGTCACGCCTTCGTCGAGCAGGCGCTCGGCCGCCTGCTTCTGGTAGCGCCTCTCGAGCGCGGCGAGCTCGCGCTTGGAATTGACGCCGGCGACTTCCCATTCATCCTCGGCCCTCACCCCGATCACCGGCACGTCCTCGGCGACCGCCAGGGCCACGATGTCGGTGAGGTAGTACTCCTTCTGCGCGTTGCGGTTGGTGATCCTCTTCAGCCATCCGGCGAGGCGCGGCGCGCTCAGGGCGTAGAAGCCGGCGTTGACCTCGCGCACGGCGCGCTCGCTCGGGGAGGCGTCCTTGTGCTCGACGATGCGCGCCACCCGGCCGGCCTGGTCGCGCAGCACGCGCCCGTAGCCCGCCGGGTCGTCGAGCTCGACGGTGAGCACGGCCAGGCCCTCGCGCGCTGCCTCGAGCAGCCGGCGCAGCGTCGCCTCGCGCACCAGCGGCACGTCGCCGTAAAGAACGAGCACGTCGCCGCCCGCCTCGAGGTGCGGCATCGCCTGCTGTACCGCGTGCCCGGTGCCGAGCTGCTCGGGCTGCAGCGCCCATGCGATGCCGGCATCGGGAAAGGCAGCGCGCACGGCCTCGGCGCCGTGGCCGTGCACGACCACGATTCTCCGCGCCTTCAGCGCGCGCGCGGTGTCGAGCACATGGGCGAGCAGCGGGCGGCCGGCGAGAGGGTGCAGCACCTTGGGCAGGCCCGAGCGCATGCGCTTGCCCTGGCCCGCCGCGAGAATCACGATTTGTAGCGCCATCCGTTTGAATCCGTGCCGATTCTATCGTTTTCGCCTAGACTCGGCGGCATGGCCCAGGAGTATTTCGAGATCCTCTTCCGCCTGGTGGCCGCGCTTGCCGCCGGCGGACTGATCGGCCTGGAGCGCAGCCATCGGGGCCGGCCGGCCGGGTTCCGCACGCACGCGCTGGTCTGCCTCGCCTCCAGCCTGCTGATGCTGGTGACGGTCTACGAGACGCACTGGATGCCCGACAGCACCACGGCGCGAGTGGTCATCGATCCGACACGCATGGCGCAGGGCATCATGACCGGCATCGGCTTCCTCGGTGCCGGGGCGATCATCAAGGAAGGCTTCACGGTGCGCGGCCTGACCACCGCGGCGTCGATCTGGATCACGGCGGCGATCGGCATCCTCACCGGCGTCGGCTTCTATTTCGCCGCCGTGGTCGGCACGCTGCTCGCGCTCGGCACGCTGTCGCTGTTCCGCTGGATCGAAGCGCGCCTGCCGACCGAGACCTACGCCAACTTCATGGTGCGCTTTTCGCGCGATGCCGCGATGCCGGAGGGGGAGCTGCTGAAGGCGGTCACCGCCCACGGCTTCTCCGTGTACAACCTCACCTACCGGCTCGCCGCCGAGGGAACGCAGTTCGAGTACCGCATGGTGTTGCGCAGCATGGGCCGCGAAAGCGCGCGCGCCCTGTCCGACGCCCTGCGCGCGAACCGCGCGGTGCTCGAGTACCGCATCGCGCCCACCAGCGATTGAGCCGGCTCGACGCCGACACCGCCGGGCGACTCGCCCGCGTCGCGCTCGCCAACGTCGCGCGGCCCTACCCGCACAAGCTCGACCACCTGCTGACCGCGGCAGGCGAGCAGCTCGACCACCGCCGCGTCCATCCCGCGTTCTTCGGCAGCTACGACTGGCATTCGGCGGTGCACATGCACTGGTCGCTGGCGAGGATCCACAGGGCGTTTCCTTCCACGGACATTGCGGCGTGTCTCGACAGGCACCTGAGCACGGAACATCTTGCCGCAGAGCTCGCGTACTTTCGCAGTCCCGCGGGCCGCACTTTCGAGCGCCCTTACGGCTGGGCCTGGCTGCTCAAGCTGCAGGTCGAGCTCGCCGGCACGCGCTGGGAGAAGGCCGTCGCCCCGCTCGCCGCGGAGCTGGCCGCGCGCCTCGCCCAGTACCTTCAAGCGCCGTACCCCGTGCGGGCGGGAAGCCACGGCAACAGTGCCTTCGCCTGCGTGCTCGCCCTCGACTATGCACGGGCCGCCGGCGATCACGCTCTGTCAGCGGCGATCGAAAGGGCTGCCCACACCTGGTACCTGCAGGATCGGGAGGCGCCGCTCGCCTATGAGCCGTCGCTCGACGATTTCCTCTCGCCGTCGCTCATCGAAGCGCTGCTCATGCAGGAAGTCTTGCCGCCCGAGCGCTTCGGTCCATGGAAGAGCGGCTTCCTGCCGGCCGGCATCGGCCCGCTCGCCCAGCCGCCGCGCGGATTCGACCGCGCCGACGCAAAGCAGGTGCATCTGGACGGGTTGTCGCTCTCGCGCGCCTGGTGCCTGCGCCGCTTGAACCACCCGGAACCGGCCGAGCGCCACCTGGCTGAAGCCCTGCCGCACGTGGCTGCCAACTACGTCGGCGCGCACTGGCTCGCCTCCTTTGCGCTGCTCGCCCTGACCGAAGGCTAGCGCGGCAGCTCGGAGGCGCCCATCAGGAATTCGTCGACGGCGCGCGCGCACTGGCGGCCTTCGCGGATCGCCCAGACGACGAGCGACTGGCCGCGGCGCATGTCGCCGGCGGCAAAGAGCTTGGGCACCGAGGTGGCATAGGCGCCGCGCCCCTCGGTGGCCGCCTTGGCGTTGCCGCGCGCGTCGCGCTCGAGCCCGAATTCCTCGAGCAGCGACTGCAGCGGCGAGACGAATCCCATCGCCAGCAGCACGAGGTCGGCCGGCAGCTCGAACTCGGAGCCGGCGACCTCCACCGGCTTGCCGTCGTGCCACTCCAGGCGCACGCCCTTCAGCGCCTTCAGCTTGCCCCTCATTTCACCTGACCCGCCGATGAATTCCTTCGTGGCGACCGACCAGTCGCGGTTGGCGCCTTCCTCGTGCGATGAGGAGGTGCGCAGCCGCGTCGGCCAGTAGGGCCAGACCGGGTTGCGCTCGACGTCGGGCGGCATCGGCAGCAGCTCGAACTGCGTCACGCTCTTCGCGCCGTGGCGGTTGGAGGTGCCGACGCAGTCGGAGCCGGTGTCGCCGCCGCCGATGATGACGACGTGCTTGTCCGTGGCCCACAGCTCGTCGGCGACGATGTCGCCGGCGACGCGGCGGTTCTGCAGGGGCAGGAACTCCATCGCGAAATGCACGCCTTCGAGGCTGCGCCCCGGGATCGGCAGGTCGCGCGGCTGCTCCGATCCGCCGGCAAGCACCACGGCGTCGAACCCCGAGATCAGCTTGGCCGCAGCAATATTCTCGCGGGCATCGCTGACGATGCCCTTGCCGGGCGGCTGCGTGCCGACGAGGACCGAAGTGCGGAACTTCACCCCTTCGCTGCGCATCTGCTCGAGGCGCCGGTCGATGACGCCCTTGTCGAGCTTGAAGTCGGGGATGCCATAGCGGAGGAGCCCGCCGATGCGGTCGGATTTCTCGAGCACGGTGACGGCGTGCCCGGCGCGCGCGAGCTGCTGCGCGCAGGCGAGCCCCGCGGGTCCGGAGCCGACCACGGCGACTTTCCTGCCGCTCTTCACGGCCGGCGGCTGCGGGCGCACCCAGCCTTCCTCCCAGGCCTTGTCGGCGATGGCGTGCTCGATCGACTTGATGCCGACCGCGTCTTCGTTGATGCGCAGCACGCAGGACTCCTCGCAGGGCGCCGGGCAGATGCGGCCGGTGAACTCGGGGAAATTGTTGGTCGAGTGCAGCACCTCGATGGCCCGCTGCCAGTCCTGGCGGTACACGAGGTCGTTCCAGTCGGGAATGATGTTGTTGACCGGGCAGCCCGACATGCAGAAGGGCACGCCGCAGTCCATGCAGCGTGCGCCCTGGATCCCGACCGCCTCGTCGGAGAGGCGCGCGTAGAACTCGCGGTAGTGCTTCTTGCGCGCCTCGGTCGGCTCGTGCGGCTCCTCGAGCCGCTCGAACTCGAGGAACCCGGTAATTTTGCCCACTTATTGATCCACCTTATTTTCCAAACTACGCGGCTGCCTTGGTCTTTGCCGCGAGCTCGGCGAGCGCGCGCCGGTACTCCTTCGGGAAGACCTTCACGAAGCGCCCGCGGTAGCTCGTCCACTGCTCGAGCACCTCCTTGCCGCGCTTCGAGCCGGTGTAGCGAACGTGGTTCTCGATCAAGCGCCTGAGCGTGGCGTCGTCCTCGGAGTCGGGCAGCACCGGCTCGAGATCCACCATCGCCGTGTTGCAGCGCCGGGCGAACTCGCCTTCGAGGTCGAGCACGTAGGCGAAGCCACCCGACATCCCTGCGGCGAAATTGCGTCCGGTCGAGCCGAGCACGACGACCAGCCCGCCGGTCATGTACTCGCAGCCGTGGTCGCCCACGCCCTCGACCACGGCGCGGGCGCCGGAATTGCGCACCGCGAAGCGCTCGCCCGCGACGCCGCGGAAATACGCCTCGCCGTCGATCGCACCGTAGAGCACGACATTGCCGGTGATGATGTTCTCGGTCGGCTCGCCGCGGAACTTCGGCGAAGGCTGGACCGAGATGCGCCCACCGCAGAGCCCCTTGCCGCAGTAGTCGTTCGTGTCCCCGACCAGCTCCAGGCTGATGCCGCGCGCGAGGAAGGCGCCGAAGCTCTGCCCGGCGGAGCCGGCGAAGCGGATGCGGATGGTGTCCTCGGGCAGGCCCTCGTGGCCGTAGCGCTTCGCCACCTCATACGAGAGCATGGTGCCGACGGTGCGGTTGATGTTGCGGATCGGCATCTCGATCGACACCTTCTCGCGCCGCTCGAGCGCCGCGCGCGCGAGCTCGATCAGGCGGTTGTCGAGCGCCTTTTCGAGCCCATGATTTTGCACTTCATTGTTGAAACGAGAAACCTCGGGGGGCATCTGCGGCATCGCGAAGACGCGCGAGAAGTTGAGGCCCTTCGCCTTCCAGTGCGCGATGCCCTTCTTAACGTCGAGCAATTCCGTATGGCCAATCAATTCGTTCAAAGTACGAACACCCAGGCGGGCCATCAGCTCCCGCGCTTCCTCGGCGACGAAGAAGAAGTAGTTGACGACGTGCTCGGGCTTGCCTTCGAACTTGCGCCGCAACACCGGATCCTGGGTCGCCACGCCGACCGGGCAGGTGTTGAGATGGCACTTGCGCATCATGATGCAGCCCTCGACCACCAGCGGCGCGGTGGCGAAGCCGAACTCGTCGGCCCCGAGGATGGCGCCGATCACCACGTCGCGGCCGGTCTTCATCTGGCCGTCGACCTGGACCGCAATCCTTCCCCTCAGGCGATTGAGGACGAGCGTTTGCTGGGTTTCCGCCAGGCCGAGTTCCCACGGCGTGCCGGCGTGCTTGATCGAGGACCACGGCGAGGCACCCGTACCGCCGTCGTGGCCGGCGATCGTCACGTGGTCGGACTTGCCCTTCGCTACGCCCGCGGCGATGGTGCCGACGCCGATCTCGGAGACGAGCTTCACCGAGATCGCCGCCTGCGGGTTGGAATTCTTCAGGTCGTGGATGAGCTGCGCCAGGTCCTCGATCGAGTAGATGTCGTGGTGCGGCGGCGGCGAGATCAGCTCCACGCCCGGGGTCGAGTAGCGCAGCTCGGCGATGTACTCGGAGACCTTCTTCCCTGGCAGCTGCCCGCCCTCGCCGGGCTTCGCGCCCTGGGCGATCTTGATCTGCAGCATCTCGGCGCTCGCCAGGTCCTCCGCAGTAACGCCGAAACGCCCGGAGGCAACCTGCTTGATCTTCGACTTGAGCGAGTCTCCCTCGCGCAGCGGCAGGTCGACCTCGACCCGGCCTTTTCCCAGCCTGCTTTGCAGGGACTCTCCCGCCTTTACGGGCGCATAGCGGCGGCGATCCTCGCCGCCTTCGCCGGTGTTCGACTTGCCGCCGATGCGGTTCATCGCGATCGCGAGGGTGGTATGCGCCTCGGTCGAGATCGAGCCGAGCGACATGGCGCCCGTGGAGAAGCGCTTGACGATCTCCGCGGCCGGCTCGACTTCCTCGATCGGCACCGGCTTCCTGCTGTCGAAGCGGAACTCGAACAGCCCGCGGAAGGTCTTGTGGCGCTCCGACTGGTTGTTGATGAGCGCCGCGTACTCCCGGTAGGTCTCGTACGAGTTCGCGCGTGACGCATGCTGCAGCTTGGCGATCGCGTCCGGCGTCCACGTATGCTCCTCGCCGCGCACGCGCCAGGCGTACTCGCCGCCCGCCTCGAGCATGGTGGCGAGCACCGGGTCGCGCTCGCCGAATGCCGCGCGGTGCGTGCGGATCGCCTCCTCGGCGACGTCGAACACGTCGATGCCCTCGATGTTCGAGGCGGTCCCGGTGAAGTACTTCTCGACGATGGACCTCGCCAGCCCGACCGCCTCGAACTGCTGGGAGCCGGTATAGGACATGTAGGTGGAGATGCCCATCTTGGACATCACCTTCTTCAGCCCCTTGCCGATCGCCTTGACGTAGTTCTTCACGGCCTTGGAGGCATTGGTCCGGTCCCCGCCGTGCGAGAGCAAGAGCGTTTCGAGCGCGAGGTAGGGATGGACGGCTTCCGCGCCGTAGGCGCCGAGCAGCGCGAAGTGGTGCACTTCGCGAGCGCTCCCGGTCTCGACCACGAGGCCGGTGGACGTACGCAGTCCCCTGTACACCAGGTGCTGGTGGATCGCCGAGAGCGCGAGCAGCGCCGGGATGGCGACGCGCTCGGCGTCGACCAGCCGGTCGGAGATGACGATGATCGAGTAGCCCGAGCGCACCGCGTCCTCGGCCTGCGCGGCAAGCGAGGCGAGGCGCGCCTCGACCGCCTCCTTGCCCCAGGACACCGGGTAGGTGATGTCGAGCTCGCAGGCCTTGAACTTGCCGGCGGTGTAGCGCTCGATGTGGCGCACCTTCTCCATCTCGTAGAAGTCGAGCACCGGCTGCGTGACTTCCAGCCGCAGCGGCGGGTTCATCTCGTCGATGCCGAGCAGGTTCGGCTTCGGGCCGATGAAGGAGACGAGCGACATCACCAGGTCCTCGCGGATCGGGTCGATGGCCGGGTTGGTGACCTGCGCGAAAAGCTGCTTGAAATAGTTGTAGAGGGTCTTGTTCTTGCTCGACAGCACCGCGAGCGGCGAATCGTTGCCCATCGAGCCGATCGGCTCCTCGCCGGCGGCCGCCATCGGCTCCATGATGAACTTCAGGTCTTCCTGCGTGTAGCCGAAGGCCTGCTGGCGGTCGAGAAGGCGCACCTCGGACTTGAGCGGCGCGGTCTTCTCGGTCTCGACCTCGTCGAGCTTGACGCGGATGCGCTCGATCCATTCGGCGTAGGGCTTGGCGCCCGCGAGCGAGTCCTTGAGCTCCTTGTCGTCGACGATGCGGCCGCGCTCGAGGTCGACAAGGAACATCTTGCCCGGCTGCAGGCGCCACTTCTTGATGATCTTTTCCTCGGGCACCGGCAGGCAGCCGCACTCCGAGCCCATGATCACCAGGTCATCCGCGGTGACGATGTAGCGTGAAGGGCGAAGGCCGTTGCGATCGAGCGTGGCGCCGATCTGCCGCCCGTCGGTGAAGGCGATCGAGGCCGGGCCGTCCCAGGGCTCCATCATCGCGGCGTGATACTCGTAGAAGGCGCGCCGCGCCGGATCCATGAGCGCATGGTTCTCCCATGCCTCCGGGATCATCATCATCATGGCGTGGGCCACCGAGTAGCCGCCCATCACCAGGAGCTCGAGCGCGTTGTCGAACGAGGCGGAGTCGGACTGGCCGTCGTAGATGAGCGGCCAGATCTTCTCCAGGTCCTTGCCCAGGATCGGCGAGGAGATGGCGCCCTGGCGGGCGCGGATCCAGTTGACGTTGCCGCGCAGCGTGTTGATCTCGCCGTTGTGGCAGATCATGCGGAAGGGATGCGCGAGATCCCACGAGGGGAAGGTGTTGGTCGAGAACCTCTGGTGCACCAGCGCCAAGGCCGACTCGACGCGCGCGTCCTTGAGGTCGAGGTAGTACTCGCCGACCTGGTAGGCGAGGAGCATCCCCTTGTAGCAGATGGTGCGCGCCGACATCGTCGGCACGTAGAACTCCTTGCCGTGCTGCAGCTTCAGCGCCTGGATGGCGTGGCCGGAGCTCTTGCGGATGATGTAGAGCTTGCGCTCGAGGGCGTCGGTGACGGTCACGCCGCGGCCGCGGCCGATGAAGACCTGGCGGATCACCGGCTCGAGCTTCTTCGCCGGCTCGGCGAGGTCGCTCGAGTCGACCGGCACGTCGCGCCAGCCGAGCAGCACCTGCCCCTCGTCCTTGATGGCGCGCTCGATCTCGTACTCGCAGGCGATGCGCGAGGCGGGATCGCGCGGCAGGAACACCATGCCGACGCCGTATTGGCCCGCGGGCGGCAGCTTCACGCCCTGCTTGGCCATCTCCTCGCGGTAGAAGCGGTCCGGGATCTGGATCAGCAGCCCGGCGCCGTCGGAGAGCTTGGGATCCCAGCCCACCGCGCCGCGGTGCGTGAGGTTCTTAAGGACCGTGAGGCCCTGCTCGACGATGGTGTGCGACTTCTTGCCCTTGATGTGAGCGACGAAGCCGACGCCACACGCATCGTGCTCGTTTTCGGGGTTGTAGAGACCCTGCGCAGGCAAGCTCATGACCGGACTACTGAATATACAATTATTGCGCTGCAGCGACAATGGCGGCGCGCACCGCGCTCTCCTCGACGCCCGCGCGCAGGCTCGCCGCGCCGAGGCGATCCAGGACCACGAAGCGTGTGCTGCCCTTCGCCGCTTTCTTGTCGCCCGCCATCAGCGCGAGCATTTGCTCGGCGGAAAGTGGCGGCGCCTTCACCGGCAGACCGGCGCTCGAGATGAGGGCGCGCACCCGTGCGACGTCCCTCTCCCCGATCAGTTGCATTCGCAACGACAACTCCGCCGCCATCACCATGCCCGCAGCAACCGCCTCGCCGTGCAGCCAGGTGCCGTAGCCGGTACCCGCCTCGATGGCATGGCCGAAGGTATGGCCGAGGTTGAGCAGCGCACGGGCTCCCGCCTCGCGCTCGTCGGCGGCGACGATCGCGGCCTTGAGCTCGCAGCTGCGGCGCACGGCATGCGCCAGTGCGCCGCGGTCACGGGCGAGGAGCTTGTCGATGTTCTGCTCCAGCCACTGGAAGAAGTCGGCGTCGAGCGCAAGGCCGTGCTTGATCACCTCGGCAAGGCCGGCGCGCAGCTCGCGCTCCGGCAGCGTGTCGAGCGTGGCGAGGTCCGCGACGACCGCGCGCGGCTGGTGAAACGCGCCGATCATGTTCTTGCCGCGCGGGTGGTTGATCGCGGTCTTGCCGCCCACGGAGGAGTCG
>Ga0209078_1000234_pt1 | contig 10667 bp, 6 predicted proteins | sample PPLLak21cMay2015_2_FD_187257 | JGI IMG/M metagenome (GOLD analysis project Ga0209078, IMG submission 187257) | Freshwater sediment microbial communities from Prairie Pothole Lake near Jamestown, North Dakota, USA - PPLs Lake P8 Core (1) Depth... | ecosystem: Environmental > Aquatic > Freshwater >...
TGAGGTGGCCTCGTCGAGGATGACAATCCTGGGGTTGGCTACGATCATGCGCGCGATCGCCAGACGCTGGCGCTGGCCGCCCGACATGCGCACGCCCTGCCGTCCCACCACCGTATCCAGCCCGTGCGGTAGCGCGGCAATGTAGTCCTGCAGCTGGGCGATCTCGAGTGCCTGCCACAGCGTGGCGTCGTCGGCCTCGCGCCCCAGGGTCAGGTTGGCGCGCACGCTGTCGTTGAACAGCACCGGATGCTGCAGCACCACGCCGACGTGCTCGCGCACCGTTTCCCAGCCGATCTCGGTGACCGGCGCGTCGCCATAGAAAATCTGCCCGGACTTGACCGGATACAGGCCCAGGAGCGCCTGCACCAGGGTCGATTTGCCGCCGCCGGAAGCGCCCACCAGCGCCACTTTCTCGCCTGCCGCCACCGTGAGGCTGACGTCGTCGAGCACGGTCTCGCCCTCGTCGTAGGCAAAGCTCACGTGGTCAAGCGCGATGCCGACGGTGGGCCGGCCGGCGAAGGGGTCGCGCAGCGCCGGGTGCTGCGGTTCGCTGGCGAGGCCGAGCAGGGCATTGATGCGCCCCAGCGCGGCTTGAGCGGCAAACCACGAATACTGCATGTTCACCAGTTCCTGCACCGGCGTCATCATGAACCAGAGGTAGCCGAACACCGCCAGCATCTCGCCGATGGTGAGGTCGGAAAACACCACCATCAGCATCGCCCCGGCGCGGAAGGCGTCGAAGCCGGCCAGAAAAACAAAGAAGGAAAAACGGCTCATCGCGTCGGACTTCCAGGCGAACGCCGCGGCGTGCTGGCGGATGTCCACGGCCTTCTCGGTCACCCGCGCCAGATAATGCTTCTCGCGGTTCATCGCGCGAATCTGCGTCAGCGCATCCAGCGTTTCGGCGAGCGCGTCCTGGAACACCTCGAAGGCGCGGTTCTCGAATTTCTTCAGGTCCTTCACCCGCTTGCCGAGCCGGGTCGAAAACAGGATCACGACGGGGTTCAACAACAGGATGAACAGCGCCAGTTGCCAGTGCATCCAGAACAGCACCGCTGCGACGCCCACCAGCGTCAGCACCGACACCACCAGGCCCGAAACCGATGAGCCGAGGAAGCTGTCGATGGCGTTGAGGTCGGTCACGAAATGCGAGGTCACCCGCCCCGCGCCCACCGTTTCGAACTGCGACAAGGCAATTTTTGAAAGCCGGTTCAGCATGCGCACCCGGATGCGGTACACCACCTCCTTGGCCAGCAGCGAGAAGGTGCGCCCCTGCCACACGTTGAGCAGGATGGCCGTGAGCCGCAGCGCCACCGACAGCAGCAATGCCGCGCCGATGAACAGTACCGGACCATGCCAGGCGACCGGAAACCACGCGCCGATGGCAGCGACCATCTTGCCCGGATGGTGCAGCAGCACCTCGTCGACCATCAGCGGCAGCAAGAGCGGTATCGGCACCGAGGCCACCACCGCCAGCAAGGCAACGAAGTTGGCCATCAGCAGGCGCCGGCGATGGATCTTGAGCTCGTCGGCGATGCCGCGCCAGGTCAGCATGGGCGTCCGCTCACTTGCCGATACAGAATTTGCTGAAGATTTCGCCCAGCAGATCGTCGGCAGTGAATTCGCCGGTGATCTCCGACAGCGCGGCCTGCGCCAGCCGCAGTTCCTCGGCAAACAGCTCGAGCTGCGCGGCCGCCGCGCGCGCGGCGGAGAGATGCCCGGCGGCACGGCCGAGTGCGTCAAGGTGGCGCGCGCGCGCCATGAACGCGCCCTCGCCCACCGCCTGCCAGCCGGCCGCTTCAAGCAGCTTGTCGCGCAAGAGATCGACCCCGGCGCCGGTCTTGGCGGACAGCCAGACCTCGTCTCCTACCGCTCGCGGCGCCTCGGCAGTAACGTCGATCTTGTTGTGGAGGGTCAGCCGCGCCACTTGGGGCAGGCGCTGCAGGATGGCCGCCTCGCGCTCGCCCAGACCGTGCGCGGCGTCCACCAGCAGCAGCGCCACATCGGCCTTTTCCACCGCGGCCCAGGTGCGCGCGATGCCAATTTTCTCGACCGCATCGTCGGTGTCGCGCAGTCCCGCAGTGTCGACAAGGTGCAGCGGCACGCCCTTAATCTGGATCGACTCGCGCACGGTGTCGCGGGTGGTGCCGGCGACCTCGGTGACGATCGCCGCATCGAAGCCGGCCAGCCGGTTCATCAGGCTCGACTTGCCGACATTCGGCTGGCCGATCAGCACCACCGTCAGGCCTTCGCGCAGCAGCACGCCCTGCTTCGCCTGCGCCCGCACTGCCTGAAGGCTGGCGTCGATGGCATCGAGCCGGCCGAAGGCATCGGCATCGCGCAGAAAATCGATTTCTTCCTCGGGAAAGTCGAGCGTGGCTTCCACCAGCATGCGCAGGCGGGTCAATTGCTCAACCAGTTCGGCGATGCGTGCGGAAAAGGCTCCCGACAGCGAGCGCACCGCCGAGCGCGCCGCCTCGGTCGACGCCGCGTCGATCAGATCGGCCACCGCCTCGGCCTGCGCCAGATCGAGCTTGCCATTGAGAAATGCGCGGCGGGAAAACTCGCCCGGTTCGGCCAGGCGCGCGCCGAGTTCGATGCAGCGTTGCAGGATGAGATTCAGCACCACCGGCCCGCCGTGGCCCTGCAACTCGAGCACATGTTCGCCGGTAAACGAATGCGGCGCAGCGAAAACCAGGGCGATGCCCTCATCCAGCGTCGAGCCGTCTGCCGCCAGGAAGCGCGCATACGTCGCATGGCGCGGCTTTGGCTGGCGCCCAAGCAGACCAAGGGCAAACGGGGCGATGTCTGCGGCGGAGATCCGCACCACACCGACTCCGCCCCGCCCCGGCGCAGTCGCAATGGCGGCAATGGAATCGACAGGAAGCAGGGTATCGCGTGTCATTGAAGCCGGGGCGCGGGTTGCGGGTTCGGACTGATCAGGAAAACAGGCGGACATTGTAACGTGGCGTCCTGCTGGTGGCCGGTGTTAAGGCGCCGCGGCGGCCGGCCAACTAAATTAACAACCTGGATCACCGATATTGGTAACTCCTTTTCAGGAAAGCCGCTCCCCGCCCATAATGCGGGTCATCCAAGCTCGATTGCTCACGTGCCGGAAACGCCAACCTACGTGCCTCGCCCGATCCAGTTGCCTGCTGTCCTGCAAATAGCCGGGCTGGCGCCTTTTTTCGGCACCATCGCCACCCTGTCGGAACAGGGGCTGGCCTTTGATTTCCTGAGCAGCGCGCCGGTACAGCAGGCGGTCGGAAGCAAGGCCGTTCTCAATTTCGACTTCCTGGGCCAGCACTATTCCTGCAGCAGCCTGTTCATCCACGTTCAGGGCAGCCGTGCGCTGCTGTCCCTGCGGGACGCGACACCCGCCGTGCTCTCCGCCCTGCATTCCGTCAACCGGCACAACGCCCCCGGCCTGGCCACCAGCCTTTCCGTCCTGCAAAACCAGCAGGCTTGCCACGCGCGCTTCATGGACGGCATGAAGGCTGTGGTGAATGATTTTTATCAGCTGTTGCCCGACGAAATCGAGACGTACAGCAAGCAGGCCCTCTCCCCGGTTGAGCGATCGGGGCTTGCCCATCTGCAAACCAGCCTGTTGCAGCTGCGGCCGGCACTGACGCGCCTGTTCACGCAAACCTATCCCATGTATGCGGAGGCGGGCGCTGTCTATTCGGGCGGCAGGCAGCCGGAAAAATCGCTGGGGCTGGTGGACATGGATCAGGTCGATGACTGGATCCGCCGCACCTCGATCGCGAAAAATATCGTCGACTCCATTGCCCCCCTGCCCTATGAGCTCAATCGCCATTACAGCGCCCTGCTGAACCGTGACCCCAATCAGCTTGCCCATCCCTATCATCCGGATTCGGTGCTGAATCTGCTCGCCGAGCTGATCGCACCGCTCAATCTCGACGCCGACACACGCACCTTTTGCTACGAACTGATGGGGCAGGCCCTGCAAGAAGCGGCCGGACCGATGTACCACGCCATGATACAAATCATCGAGGTGGCACAGCCCGAAACCCAGGCCCCGCCCAGGACAGAAAAAAGCCTGGCGAAGTGGATGAAGGAATCCGCAGCGCACTCCGCCGCCGAGGCCGAAGGTGCGCCTCCCGCTTCTGTCGAGCGGGTCAGCGCGTTGACGGCCCTGCTGGCCACGCTGGCCGAGAATCTCGATTCGCTCGACCCGCGATCCTTCCTCCCGCATTCGGCAACACCGATCCCCGCACTGCTGGCGCGCGACCGCATCATGGACCGCTTCCTGACCGGGCCGGTTGTCACGGCAGCGGAGGGTTTGCTCCAGCCCGGCCTGGAGTGGGCCTCTGCCAGCGCATTCGGGAAAGCCCTGGGCGGGCTGACCGACCTTGACAGCACCGCCCTTGAGGGGCTACGCGCGCAACTGCGGCAGCCTCCCCCGATTGACCCGGGGCCCGACAAACTCGCCCAGGCGTCGCAGGTCCGGGCCCTGATGCTGCAGGCCCATGGGCTGGTGCTGGAATACACGTTAAACGGGCTCACCTATCAAACGCGGCCCGACCATCCCGCGTGGACACTGATCAACCAGCTGGACGCCCTGCATCGCGGCGCAGATGACCGCGGGCAATTTCTCGACCCGGCGATCTACAAAGCAACGAGCCTGGCCATGCAATGGCTGCTGGGGCAGGAAAACACCGATAACGCACTGGAGCAGATCAACGCCCTGCTGGAAAAGATCAACGAACAGTTTTACGAAGACCGGCAGTCGCGGCGCGAACAAATCCTCAGCACGCGGGGCGAGGCCGCCCCTGCCGACGCCCTCCTTCAAGCCGGCTGGTGTGTCATCAAGCGCGATGACGAAGCGATACCTTATGAAGTCCTTGGGCGGTTCGGCGACCAGTGCGTGCTGCTCAATCGGTCTGCCACCCATCTGCTGGAAATCCCGGCCGCACGTTTTGTCGAGGAGATGGAATGCGGCCTGATCGAAGAGGCCGGCAGCTTCGACGCACCCTTCCTTGAAAGGACGGTCAGCGCGACGCTCACCGCCAGCCTGAATGCCGTTCACGCCTACACCTGGAAAGATCCCGCGAGCGGCTGCCTGCGCCGCGTCGCGCTGATGGATGAACTGGAGCGGCGGCTCACCCACCCGGTCGTTGAGCCGCCCACCTTCTGCGCCCTGATTGAAATCCCCACCATGCGGCCCAGCCTGTCCGCCCTGCCCGGGGACGAGTTGACCGTCATGCAGAAGCGCAGCGGCGAGCTCCTGCTGGAAATGCTCGAGCACGGCGAGCAATGCGGCCGACTCAGCGATGTCTCATTCATGATGGTGTTTTCTCCGCAGGATCCGGCCCGGGTGGAGAAACGGATCGCCCAGCTCAAGGCCGAGATGGAGCAGCTGCATCCGGCCTGGAAAATGATCGGGGCCGTCGTGCCGCTGGTGGCAGACGGAAAAACTTCTCCAAGCCCTTCGGATGTGCTGCGACGGGCCAATCAGGCCTGCGCCAGCATGCGCCATCAGGCCGGATTTGACCTCTCCTGTCTGCGCAACGTCCCGCCGGTGGCCCATGAGGCGGGCCCCCTGCCTTTCTCTTCCCTGTATCTGCGCTGCCAGAAAATTGCGTCTTGCGATGACGGCGCGCCCTCGCATTACGAAATTCTGCTGGGCGTCGACGAAGCGCTGTCGCGCAGCCACTCCACGCAGAGCTTTGTCGTAATGGCCGAGCAGACCGGACGCGTCCATGACCTCGACGCCTGGGTGCTGCAATCGGTGATCGACTGGATGGATTGCAATGCCGCCGGGCTGGACCGGCTGAGCGGACTTTCAGTCAACCTGTCCGGCTCCAGCCTCACCCGCAAGGACCATGTTGATGCCATGGTGCGCCTGCTCTCCGAGCGCCCCCATCTGGCGAAGAAGCTCATCCTTGAGGTGACCGAAACCGCGGCGATCGACAACCTGGATGCTGCGGTGCGTGCCCTGCGCAAATTGCGCAAGCTGGGGTGCCGTACCGCGCTGGACGATTTTGGCAGCGGCTACAGTTCCTATAGCTATGTGCGCAGCCTGCCGTTGGATTACCTGAAGATCGACGGTACGTATATCCGCAACATCCTCACCGACAAGACCGACCAGGCGCTGACCGCGTCCATGGTGGACGTCGCCCATGCCCTCGGCCTTAAAGCCATCGCCGAATACGTCGACAGCGAGGCCACCTATTCGTGGCTAAAAGCCCTGGGCGTGGATTACGTGCAGGGTTACTGGGTGCACGAGCCGGAGCGACTCGACACCCTGGTGTTGAACTAGCCCTTGGTCTTGTGGGCCGGGGCGTCCACGACCTGCTTGTTGATCGCCCATTGCTGCGCGATCGACAGGATGTTGTTGACCACCCAGTAGAGCACCAGCCCGGCCGGGAAGAACACGAACATCACGGTGAACGCAATCGGCATGATCATCATGATCTTGGCCTGCATCGGATCCATCGGCTGCGGATTGAGCTTGACCTGCAGGATCGAGGTAATGCCCATGACGACCGGCAGGATGAACCACGGATCGGGCGCGGTCAGGTCGGTGATCCAGCCCAGCCACGGCGCACCGCGCATTTCCACCGCTGCCAGCAGCACCCAGTACAGGGCGATGAACACCGGGATCTGGATCAGGATCGGCAGGCAGCCGCCGAGCGGATTGATCTTCTCGGTCTTGTACATCTCCGCCATCGCCTGATGCAGCTTGGCGCGGTCGTCGCCGTAGGTTTCTTTCAGCTTCTGCAGGCGCGGGGTCAGCTTCTTCATCTTGGCCATCGACTTGTAGCCCGCCGCCGACAGCGGATACAGCGCCAGCTTGATGAGGATGGTCAGGATGATGATGGCCCAGCCCCAGTTGCCGACGATGCGCTCGATCTTTTCCAGCGACCAGAAAATCGGGTACGCCAGCGGCGTCAGCCAGCCATAGTCACGGGACAGATCCAGTCCCGGTGCGGTCTTTTCCAGCAGGGTCTGGGATTGCGGTCCGGCATACAGCGGCACGGTGAAGGTCTTTTGCTGGCCGGGCGCAAGCGTGCCCTCGGCCAGAATCACCCCCGCAGAGTACAGGCCGTCAACCTCACGGGTGTAGTACTCACGCTTGACGCTGCCCTCGGGCAGCCAGGCGGACACGAAATGATGCTGCACCATCCCGACCCAGCCGTTGTTGGCGGTCTTTTCGAAATCGGCCTTGCCTTCCTGGATGTCCTTGAACTTAACCTTCTGGAATTTCTTCGCGTCGGTGTAGAACGCCGGGCCGGTGTAGGTGTAGAGGAAGAAGGATTCGCCGCGCGGGGCCTCGCCGTGGCGGGTGAACTGGTAGTAGGGGGTCAGCTCGATGGGCTGGCTGCCGCCGTTGATGATGCGGGTTCTGACTGCGATCTGATAGCTGCCGCGCTTGAAAATATAGGTTTTTTCGACCCGCACGCCAGTGGCAGGATCGCTCCACACCAGCGGCACTTCCAGCTGCGCCGCGCCGCCGGCCAGACGGTAGGTGCCGGGGTTCAACTGAAACGCGCTGCGGTGTGTCGGCAAGCCGTTGCCGACCAGACCGCTTTGCGCCAGATAGGGCCGGGTCTTGGCATCCTCGAACAGGGTAAAGACCTGGTTCTTGTCTTCCGTCTCGCGGTACTGCAGCAACAGCAGTTCACGCAGGTCGCCGCCATTGGCATCGATGGTGGCGCGCAGCACATCGGTTTCCACCACGGCGCGCGGGCCCGTGGCAAAGCCGGCCTGTTCAGGCGCGGCAACGGGCGCATTCAGCGCCTGGCTGGGGGTGGGGGCGCCCGTGGCCGGCGCGCTCGTCGTGCTGGGAGCAACCGGTGCCGGTGCGTTCTTGTCTTGCCAGGCCTCCCACAACAAAAGCAGCGAGAAGGAGAAAACGATGAAAAGAATCAGCCGCTGGTTATCCATGGAACGGGACGCGTTTAGTTGGGGGAGAATTCCGGCACAGCTTCGTCTGCCGGAGCGCTTGGCCATTTTGCCATGGCCCGGTGACCGGCACGTTTAAACGTACGTGACAGATCTCGCGCCTCATCACCTGAAACAGGCTTGGCAATCAGGCGCACGACGAAATCACAGGCGGGCAGTTCCGGCAAAACCTGCCGGAAGCTTTCGCGAACGCAGCGCTTGACGCGATTGCGGTCCACCGCGCGCGCAAGCAGACGCTTGGCAACCACCATCCCCAATCGCGGATAACCCACCTGATTGGGACGTGCCATCACCATCACATAGTCTGTTCGGGCGCGCTGGTTGTCGGCAAATACCCGATCGAAATCGGCCTTCTCGACCAGGCGCGCGTCGCGCAGGCGCACGCCACCCGCTGGGTTGGATTGCGTGACGATTAGACAGCCAGACGGGCGCGGCCCTTGGCGCGGCGTGCGTTGATCACGGCACGGCCTGCCTTGGTTTTCATGCGGGCACGGAAACCGTGGGTGCGCTTGCGGCGGACGGTGGAAGGCTGGTAAGTGCGTTTCATGGCGTATCCTTTCAGGCTGGCATTGGCCTCGTCCCCCCGAAGCGGGATGGCCAAACACAAAAAAATCTGTTGAAAAACCGCGTATTAGACCTGCCCCCGGGGGGTGATGTCAAGTTCGCCCTGACAGGCCGGACAGGGCCAGGGGCAATTTTGCCTGTGGATAACCCGGTCGAAGGAGAGTAAGATTCGCGCTCGAATCCCATGCAGCTTTATGCCTCCTACCCCTCGACTATGGATTCCTTCTGGGACCTTTGCCAAGAGCGCTTCCGCGCCAACCTGACCCAGCAGCAATTCAGCACATGGATCAAGCCCCTGGTACTGGATGAAGCGGGCGGCGATGTCCGCATTCTGGCGCCCAATCATTTCGTGATGGACTGGGTTCGCGAAAAGTTTGCCGAGCATATCGACGCCTGGGCGCAGGAATTTTATGCGCGCCCTGTTGCCATCACCTATGCGCTCGGAAAGAAAACGGGCGCGCCGCGCTCGCCCGCATCGCCTGCCTCTGCCACGAATACCCCGCCTGCTGCTGCCAGCGTCGCGCCGCCCGCCCAGATCGGCCTGCGGATCAATCCGGGGTTTAATTTTGATAATTTCGTTTCCGGCCGTGCCAACCAGCTGGCGCGTGCCGCCGCGCTGCAAATTGCCAACAACCCCGGGGTCGCCTACAACCCGCTTTTTGTGTATGGCGGCGTAGGCCTGGGCAAAACCCACCTGCTGCAGGCCATCGGCAACACCGTGCGCCAAGCCAACCCCGAAGCGCGCATCAGCTACATCCACGCCAACGATTATGTGGACGACGTGGTCAAGGCTTACCTCAACAAGCAGTTCGACGACCTCAAGCGGCGCTACATGTCCCTGGATTTGCTGTTGATCGACGACATCCAGTTCCTGGCCAAGAAGGACCGCACCCAGGAAGAGTTTTTCTACGTCTTCAACTCGCTGATCGAGAACAAGAAACAGATCGTCATCACCTGCGACACCTTCCCCAAGGAAATCAGCGGGCTGGACGATCGGCTGAAATCACGCTTTGCCTGGGGCCTGACGGTGGCCGTCGAGCCGCCCGAACTGGAAATGCGGGTCGCCATCCTCCTGGCCAAGGCGCAGGCGGAGAACATCAAGCTCGACGAGAACGTCGCCTTCTTCATTGCCAAACAGGTGCGCTCCAACGTGCGCGAGCTCGAAGGCGCGCTGAAGCGGGTGATCGCATTTTCGCGCTTCCACGAAAAACCGATCTCGCTGGAACTGGTGAAAGAGGCGTTGCGCGACCTGATTGCGTCGACCTCGCGCATCGTTTCGATCGAGAATATCCAGAAAACCGTCGCCGACTTTTACAAGATCAAGGTCGCCGACATGTTTTCCAAGAAACGTACCCGCAACCTGGCACGCCCGCGCCAGATTGCCATGGCGCTGGCCAAGGAACTGACCAACCAGAGCCTGCCGGAAATCGGCGAATCGTTTGGCGGGCGCGACCACACCACGGTGATCCATGCCTGTCGCAAGGTCGCCGAGTTGCGCGAGACCGAAGCCGACATCGGGCGCGACTATCTGGTGTTGCTGCAAAGCCTGACAGGCTGAGGATGAAATGTGGATAAGGCAGACCCTACTGACGATGCGGGCAAATCCATCCCCACTCCTCCCGGGCTGCCAAGGCTTTACCCACACCCAAAAACCGATAACAAGCGGATGATTTAATTGAGTAAAAAGGCTTATCCCCAGTTTTGAGCCGCCTTTATTATGATTCTTAGGAATATATAAATGCTATTAATACAAAGCGAACGCAACGCCCTTCTGGCTTCCCTCACGGCTGTGGTTGGCGTGGTTGAGCGTCGCCACACCCTGCCCATCCTGTCCAATCTCCTGCTGGAGAAAAAAGGCGACAAGCTGACCGTGCTGGCGACCGACCTGGAACTGCAGGTCAGCACACAGCTCGATGCGCAGGCGGGCGAAGATTTCGCCATCACCATTGCCGCGCGCAAGCTATTTGACATCGTGCGTGCGCTGCCCGACGCCGCCAAGGTCAAGCTCGACACCAAGGACAGCCAGGTTGTGGTGAGCGCAGGCAAGTCGCGCTTCACCCTGCAAACCCTGCCTGCAGCTGATTTCCCGCGCGTCGAGACCGGTGCCGGTCTGGGCGAGGCGATCCGCCTGCCGCAAAAAACGCTGAAGCGCCTGTTGCAGCTGGTGCAGTTCG
>Ga0209078_1000238_pt1 | contig 10598 bp, 10 predicted proteins | sample PPLLak21cMay2015_2_FD_187257 | JGI IMG/M metagenome (GOLD analysis project Ga0209078, IMG submission 187257) | Freshwater sediment microbial communities from Prairie Pothole Lake near Jamestown, North Dakota, USA - PPLs Lake P8 Core (1) Depth... | ecosystem: Environmental > Aquatic > Freshwater...
CCTTATCAAAAATTGTCTTTGACAAAATCATTTGGAAACGCGCATGTCCGCCAGCAGCAATACTCCAACGGGCTTCCATCGGAACTTTTTCCAAATATCCTTGGATCGATTGCCCTAAGGCCTCTTTTGGATGGATCAACCAAGAACCAATAGCATACCCACCTGCCCCAATTGCTATACCTTTGAGAAATCCCCTTCGGCTTGAAGAATAAATCTTGGTATTCATTGGCATCCTCCTTTCTTTTCTGTGTAAGTTTCTTACCAAATTGGAGTGTTTATCATTAATTATGGGATGAGACCAAAAGGCTCCAAAGAGATTTTAGGTCCCTTTAGAGCTGTTGTATGGGCATCTTCTGAAAATCTCCTTTCATGATTTGCTCCTAAGATTAGTTTTCTGCTTAATAAAGTTTAAATTTTCTCTTTTTATTTATGAGTCCTATTTTTTTCGAGGAACTGAGGATTTCCCAGAGTTCATCGCAATCTGTAAACGCCTTTCTTCCCTTCACCCCAACCTGTTCTACAACTCCCAAAATAACTCGGGGTTTATTCTTTCTTAGACGGTAGATGCGAACGATATATGTGGCCAGTCGCATAAACGGAAAAAATTCAGAATAATGATTTCTTGGGCAACACCTATACCATGGGTGAGATTACAGATTAGGTACAGATTCGATGGGATGAGAAAAAAGTTTGGAGTCAAGAGATCGGAGTTCGGAGAGAAGAAAAAATAAGAATAACAAATAGATGGGGAGATAAAGGGATAAGGAAATAGGTAGAGAAGACTTACCGGTTCTCAAAACGCATTTTTTTATAGAGGGTTTCTATTTTAGTAGAGGGTTCAAGCCCGAGGGTAGAAAATGTTTTTTGATATCTTTGATAAACCGCCCGTGCATCGGCTATTCGGCCAAGGGAGTGATAGCAATTCATGAGACCTTGATAGAATTCCTCTGCAAGATCGTCTACTTCCAACCCCTTGAGATAACAATCCAAAGCCCTTTCATATTGATCAGTCTTCTGCCAATATTGGCCTACCTTTTCAATGATTCTTAAGAATCTGCTTCGGAGGAGCTCGCTTATAGATATCATCCAGGTTTTTTCGATCTCTTGTCCCAAAAAAGGGCCTTTGTAGATGTTAATTGCTTTCTCTGTAAGTTGAATTGCATCATCAATTTCCCCTCCTTTCCAATTAGCCTCTGCTTGCTCAAGTATGCCACCAAACGCCCAAATATCCACCCAGCAATATTGATCATCGAGAGTCAGTTTGCCTTCTTGACGTAGTATGGTCTTTTCATATCCAAGCAACTGGCGAAGGCGATGCAGGTTGGTGGCAAAAGACTGATGTGCCATATCACCATCTGCCTCGGGCCAGAGAGCATCCATGATCTGGTCTTCCCTCACAGCTTTTCCTCCGAATGCAATTAAGGCTTTAAGCACGGATAAAGGCTTTTGTTGAACCTTTCTAATGAATTGGACAGGTTGCCCGTCCTTTAAGATTGTGAAACGACCCAACGTATATATTTTTAAAGGCCAGGGCCAGCTTTCTAAAAGCGATGGTGGTTTCTCTGTAACCAAATTTCGTTTTCGAATAAAATCTTGTACATATTCCACTTCAATTCCTGCCTCAAGTGCTTTGGCACAGAGCTTCGCCATGGTTGAAGGGTAATCAATATAGGTTTCAATAAAACCTCCTTCCCTCCCCAGGGCGAAAGCTTCTCTGAGGAACGAAAGTCCTGAGGCATCGTTTCCTTCTTCAATGGCAAATCTCGATTTAGCCAATAGAATTAAGAACTTCATATAATTGTTGGATGACTTGGAAACAATACTGGAGGCGTGGGAAAGATGATCTTCAGACTCTTTGTGCCTCCCAAGTTCGTGCATCACATGGGCTCTTGCCACATCTAAAAAAACCACACTGAGTGTCGATTTCACATTGTTAATTAACTCAGAAGCCATATCGACATGAAAGCGGGCATGTTCTATATCTTTTCGAGATAAGGATTCCCTGATTCTCATGAGAGAATAACTCGATTTACTCCAAACCGTGAAAGTGTTTACAACGGAGTCTATCTTTGCAATAAACTCTTGAACCGTTTTGTCATCCCGAACATTTAAAGCGCTTGCCAGGGCATAAATCAAGAGCCAATAATCGAAACCATGGACACCCGTTTGCTGAGATAACTCCAACCCCTCCGATACAGATTGTAGACACTCCTCATGCATTCCAGCATATCTGTAATATAGTACTTCCATCACTCTGGCCATGATAAGAGTCAGAGGGGGAGCATTTGGGGTTTGAGATAATTGCTTTAATAGATTAATAGCGACCAAGGCTTTTTTTAACTCACCAAAGAAAATTCTATAGAAGGCTACCCGGAATAAAGCATTCATCCTATCAAAGATGTTGGGACATACTCCAGCAAGCGAAAGAGTCATTTCTGCCCATTTCTCAAGGTTTGGGTGCCAGAGCTGTCTGGTTACCAGGATCAACAACATATTTGAAGCCACCCGAAGTCCGATTTCATCAGAAGGGAATCCTTCATCATCACGCATTAACTCTTCAAGTACGAGAATCCAGCGATCAAGGAGTGAAAAGTCCTTCGACTCCATCCATATAGAGAAAACGAGTTCTGACCAAGCCAAAAACATCCCGGCTCTTTCTTTTTGATTCTTAAACTTTTCAAAGGCTTTTTCGAAAAAGGTCTTACTTTGTGATGGGTTGAATGGCAGACGGCATTGCCCCATCCAGTAAAGAAGCCAGGGATTACTCTTTAAGATTTCGATGGGAAGGCTGTTTAGCCAGTCTTCAAGAGGGCGATGCCTCCCCTGTTCCAGCATGTGTGAGGCATGTTGAGTGATTAAACGAATTAATTCATTCCAATCGCCAGCCTCGCGAAGGAGTGAAATGGCATTCTCTGTCTGACCTGATTCTTCAAGAAGTTTGGCTGCGCGAGAGCACAACACCGATAGGGTTTCGATCGTAAATAATTTTTTTGCCCGGGAAACTAAAAATTCTCTGAACAACGGATGATACTGATAAATAGGTTCATTTTGGAAACGCTTCTCTGTAAAGTAATTATTTCGGTTCAACGTAGAAAGAATGCTACTGGCAGAGGAAAGATAGGTCAGTTCTTCTGCCATCTTAGCGGTCATTTTAGGTAAGAAAGCAGTCTCTAAGAAAAACTTCTGGATTTCTTTATCCGTCTTATCAAAGAGTTCATTTGCGAAATAGTCAAAGATTTCTTCCGTGGTCGGATTCCCGAGCCTCTGAGGTTCGATTCCTCTCTTCATGCTCTCCAACAGCAGCACTAATCCAGCTGCCCATCCCTCCGTTGTATTGTGTAAATGTTGGATTGTCTCTTTGGGTAATTTTTGCGGTGTTCTTAACCTAATGATCCCGCTCGACTCCTCCAAAGTTAAACAGAGTTCATCCCATCCGATGACATTCATCAGATTATTGGCGCGTAATCGGATGAGAACTGAAGGAGGCTCGCGTCGGCTGAGTAGTATAACATTTATTTTTTCAGGAACCCTGGTTAAACCATTTAAAATCACTTCATGGAATGATGAATTGGTCGGGACTTCCTGATAATTATCAAAAACGATAACAGAGGGAGCCTTTAATCGGCTGTAGAGATTTTCAAAATATCTGTGAGTAAATGTGGTGATCCCTTGAAGATATTCTGGGGTGAGAAGAGGGAGTGGTTTTCGCTTTCGCGGGGAAGCTCTCTTTGCGGCCTGCCCCATATAATAGAAAAAGGTAGCAGGATCCGCATCCCCCTCGTCCAACTGGTACCAAAGACAAGGAGATCTGCAGGCGTCAATATAACTGCTGACCAAGGTAGTTTTTCCGGAACCTGCTGGACCAGAAATCCAGATGATGGGGCGTCTCCGCATGCGGTTTAAGAGGTTAAATAACCGTTTTCTGGGCAAGACCTCCATGATAATCGGACGTGTTATTTTACTCATATCCCAAAAAAGAACTAAAGTTCTCAATTTTGTTCAGAAAAAAAGGCTTCGTCAAATACTCACGGTAACGATGCCCGTATCGTTAAATGGTTACGTTTTTAGTCTCCAAAATCTTTTTACCGTAACCCCTTTGGCGTTCTACGAAACTGGCCTCGTCGCCGTAACCTTAACCTAAAATCTTGTTTGATATAACAGCAGTCTATAAAACTTGTATTAGGGAGTCAACAGATATATTAAAGAGGTAATATTTTTTAAGAGAGGGACGAGCTTGCTCCTTTTTTCAGAACACCTTGTCCTTATTTTAAGAGGCCTACGGAAAAAGCCAGCAAGAATTGGCCGGAATAATATAATGGCAAGCCGAGGAGCCGATTTGGGTATTCCTCTTTGATGAATTTGTCCCTTGCTACAAAAACATCCGAGAAGTAAAAGCAGAGGGACCCGGCTAAGATGAGCGCCCTTCCTGAAACTTGGAAGGAGGATTTTCCAAAAACCGCCCAGGCTATGGATACCATCACTGTAATCACCACGATATATAGCAACACGGGGATAAGCATGGATTTTAGATGAGGCCTGAGCCAGAAAAAAATAAGAGCACTTATACCAAAGATGATAAAGAGCATTGGTGAAAACCAATAAGAAATTGGGATGAGAGACGAAAAACTAAAGATGTAAAAAATGTGTCCAATCAAAAAAGCAACCAATCCTGCCTTAAATACTTTTTCCTGGGGCAAAGCCAGAAAGACATCGCCAATCAGACAAAAAATCAAACCCACGAAGAGATAATGATAATAAGTTGGAACCGAATGAGGTTGTAGTAGCGCGGCTGTCACAAAGAGCAATGAAAGAATGGATTTTGTGATTAATAAAGGTAGCCGGTCTCTCTTTTTCTCATAATAAAGTAAGCCAAACAGTAGTACGATACCCAAAATGATAATGAGGACATTCATCATGTTCAATCCTCCCGCAAACAACCTTATATGAGGAGAGTCTATAAAACCCGCATGAAAGAATCAATAGCAGTCGGTGAGGTTGTTTAATTCAATAAAAGTTTTGGTTATTATTCGATTGTCAGATTAAATTTCGAAGGATTTTTTAAGATTTCATTAACGTAAGCACAAAACATATTAAAATCTTCAAGCTCTTCTTGAATGATATTGTAGAGTTCTTGCTCGGAAATTTCTCCATAGAAATGAACCATGCGATTTCTATAACCCGCCATTTTTGTGAGTTGATTTGAAGCAAAATCATTTGGGATCATTTTGTATTTCTCCAGAAATCTTGGGATGTCCTTATAAGAAGAGGGCCTTGCGCCTGGAATTCTTGAGAGAATGTGAGACCCTATATCCATTACCGCCTCAAGGGCTCTATGAAGGTCATAAAAAGCAATCCGAAAATGATCGGAGTTTGAATGAAATTCTGCAAAGGAAACCCCTTTAAATCTCTCGAGACTTCTTGAAGAGTCTTCAATATAAGCGATCCTGGTTTGCAGGACCTCTTTGTTGAGAGGGACTCTGTTTCTATTTTTGGACATATCTTTCCATTCCCACTTGATCAAAGAAATCTAATACAGGCCTAAAATCAAGATATTGATTGACCACTCGACATTCATAATCGGCTGTAACTACTGGATTTTCTTCAAAAAGAACCTTTCTATATTTAATTGCAGAATATTGGAGGGAGATGGAAGTCCTTTGCAGAAAAACAATATCTATTTTTGAATTGGGGTACAATTCTGAAAATAATTTATATAAAGCATTGTATAAACCCCTTGTGTCGCTATCCGAAGGTAAATCTTTAAGCACCACCCCAATGTCCATATCACTTAATTTGTTGCTTCCACCTGTGATTTTTGAACCGAAGATGTACACGATTGAAACCCCCAGTCGTTTCAATTGCTCTTTAAATTCTTTCTTCATGCCATATTAATATACCAGTTAGAAGAAAGATGTCAATGATATGTCATTCAATGAATGGCGAAGAGAAGTGCTCCTCATCCATCTGTTATTGATATCTTGAAGGAATGGTTTGATAGTCTGTTTTAAAATAGGGGTTGACTTTTATTCTAATCTGGAGTAAGAGTAATACAGGTAAGAATAGGAAGGAGAGCGGCTCATGAAAATCACATCAAAGGGGCAAGTCACAATTCCCCTTGAGGTCAGAGAAAAGATGGGATTTCTCCCTGACACAGAGGTTGAATTCATCATCTCAGGAAATAACGTGCTTCTAAAGAAGGTCAGGTCTCCATCCAAACGCAGCCGCGATCTTATTGCCCGTATGCGAGGAAAGGCAACTGTTAAGATGGCCACAGATGAGATCATGGCTCTGACACGGGGATAGATCATGGATATGGTTGTGGACAGCAACGTCATCCTGGATATCGTGACGGAAGACAAAAGATGGTTCCCATGGTCTTCCGAAGCGCTGGCTCAATATGCGGAAACCCATGCCTTAATGATCAATCCGATCATTTACGCAGAGGTCTCAATAGGCTTTGAGCGAGTCGAAGATGTTGAGGCCGTCTTATCCCCGATGCATTTCCGCCGTGATCCCATCCCGTGGGAAGCTGCTTTTCTTGCCGGGAAATGTTTTCTTAACTACCGGAAAAAAGGAGGGGGTAAGCGTTCACCCCTCCCCGATTTTTTCATCGGGGCGCACGCCGCCGTACTCGGCATTCCCCTCTTAACGAGGGATGCTTCCCGATACCGGACCTACTTCCCGAAATTGAAATTAATCGCCCCCTGAATTCCATCATCACTTCAAAAGGCCTACGGAAAAGGCCAGTAAAAATTGACCTGCGTAATATAAGGGCAAGCCGAGGAGCCGATTTTGGTATTCCTCTTTTATGAATTTGTCCCGGGCGACAAACACGTCTGAAACATAAAAACAGAGGGACCCTGCTAAGATGAGTCCTCTTCCGGAAACTTGGAAGGGGGATTTCCAAAAAACCGCCCAGGCTCCGGATACCATCACAGTGATTACTACAATATATATTAACACGGGAATCAGCATGGACTTTAAGTGGGGACGGAGCCAGAAAAAAATAAGGGCGCTTATGCCAACAATAATAAACAGCCCTGATGAAAACCAATGGGAAATTGGAATGAGAGACGAAAAACTTAGGGAGTAGAGAAGATGCCCAACCAGAAAAGCGACCAGCCCTCCCATAAAGGCTTTTTTTTGCGGAAGGGCCAGACACACATCACCCACGAGACAAAAGATCAGACCGACGAGGAGATAATGAAAATAGGCTGGAACCGGATGAGGCTGCAAAAGTGCGGCCATAACAAAGAGCAACGAAAGAATGGCCTTTGTGATTAATAAAAGCATTCTATCTTTCTTTTTCTGAAAATAAAGTAACCCAAACAGCAAAACGGTACCCAAAATGATAATTAACACGTTGGTCATGCTCAACCTTACCCCAATATTTTTGTACGATATATAACGGGAGTCTATAAAATCCGTATGAATGGGTCAATAGAAATTAAAAAGAGGGAAGCAGAGGATCTTAATTTTACATTTTCAATGAAAGTTTCCTAAATAGGAATAAAGAAATCAATAGAAATTGAAAGTGGGGGAAGTAGAAAAGAGTTTGCAGTCCCCCATTTAATGTCAGTCTGAAAATATGAACCCGTTCCCAATTTCTACCAATTTCTACAAAATAGAAAGGGAAAAAGGGCACTCTCGTTGAAATAGAGGAATGCCCTTCTATTTTACTCACTTATTTCTTCGGCAATTCAAATGTTCCCGTCATTCTGATGCAACCTTGCACTGTCCCCGGGGTTATTGGTTTTCCTCCCGCTGCGGTCCGAAGTTTCCCTCCCCCCTTGATCCCCTTCCATTTTCCGGTGCCCTGTAAGAAATTCCAATCAGAGTCCGGCCCGGCATCAAGGGTGCGAAGATTCTCCGTAACCAAAATATCTCCATCGGGATCCATGAACTTGATATAACCGTATCTGTGCTTTCTTTTGTCCCCCAGATCCCGACCCACACCGATTCCGTGGAAGGTCAGATTATCGAATGCTTTGTTTTCAAGATTGCTTCGGGCAATGCCTTTGAAATCGAAGCTGTGAATGCTCAATTCCTGGGTCTCGGACACCATGGTGGTGGTCAAAGACAAGCAGTAGGTGATGTCGATTGGCTGTTCCGCCTGTGTCATTGGAACAAACATGGCTAAGGAAAAAACAATTGTGACCGCTGCACTCATAGGAATGGGAAGCCATATCTTCCATTTCTTGATAAACATGGTACACCTCCTTTTTTCTGTAACATACATAGTGCAGAGCCCTGCACTGCTTCCCTTTGCCCCCACCCTCTTCCCTCAGAGGGGAGGGGACGGGAAGCTATATATTGAGCTTTCAATTCTATTTCTTTGGCAATTCGAACGTTCCAGTTGACCTGAGACAACCTTGCCTAGTCCCAGGGACTATTGGTTTAGGACGGATGACAACTGTGGTTTTGCCGCTACCCTTGATTCCTTTCCATTTACCGGTGCCATACAGAAATTTCCAAGTTGCCTCTGTGCCGTCGAGGGGACGGAGGTTTTCCTGCACAACAAAGTCCCCATCGGAATCCATGTACCTGGAATAGCCGAAATTGGTATATTTGTCTGCCATCTGGAGTGAAACACCCAAGAGATGATAACTGCAGTTATCGAAGGCCTTGTTTTCGGGGTTACTTCGGACAGTTCCTTTACCCTCGAAGGTGGTGATTGTCAATTCCTTGCTCTCTAAGACTGTCTGTGTGGTCGTGATAGAACCACAGAACGTGATATCGAAAGGTTGTTGTGCTTGGGTAATTGAAATGAACATGACCAAACTTAACAGAATGATAACTACCATTTTCCATACATTCTTAAAATACATTTTGCACCTCCTTATTTTTAATAAAAACGCATAGGGTCTGGTTGCGGTAGGCAGGCAAAGAGCATAGCCCTGAAACGCATGGTTTACAGGCCATAGCCCTCTCACCCTCGACCTCTCCCACAGGGGGAGAGGGGAAAACTTTTTGTCCTCTCCCTTATTTCACCTCCTTTCTCCTTTGTTTTTGCGTCATACTTTTCGAAGAAATAAGGATCTCCCAGAGTTCGTCATAATTGGTAAAAGCCTTCTTCCCCTTTACCCCGACCTCTTCGACAACTCCCACAAGATGGCGAGGTTTGTCCTTTTGAAAACGATAAATCCGGACGATGTAGTCGACAGAAAAATCTGGCGTAGACAAGCTTCACTCCTTTTATGGAAGTGAATATCACAAAAGGACTCACAGATAACTCACAGATTCATATAAAAAATGAAAAGGAGAAATAAAAAGTCAGAAAAGGGGGATCGGAGGAGACGGAGATAGGAGAAAACGGTTCACCGTTTCTGAGTAAATATTGTTCTATAGATCGTTTCTGTTTCGGAGGAGGGTTCAATGCCAAGGGATGCAGAAAGAGTTCGTTTACATCTATTATAAACTGACAAGGCCTCAGCCTGGCGACCCAGGTGGTGATAGCACATCATGAGGTGTCGATATAGTTCTTCTGCAAGATCATCTACTTCGAGGCCGCGTTCGTAGCATTCCAGAGCTCTGTCATAACTTTGGCTTTGCTCCCAGTAATTGGCTAACCAGCTTACATTCCTTAGAAACTTACGCCTCAGACGTTCACGAATAGATACCATCCAGCTCTTTTCTACCTCACCAGCGAGAAAAGGCCCCCTGTATAATTTAATGGCTTTTTGGGTGGACAAAACAGCAGTCTCAATCAATCCTTCCCCCTGCTTGCCATCAACTCCTCCGAGGATACGCTCGAAGGCCCAAACATCCACCCAACAATATCCTGGATCAAGGGTTACCCTACCTTCCCGGTACTGTATCGCATTCTCATGTCCGATTAACTTCCGGAGGCGATGCAAAGTCATTTCAAAAGAGTGATGAGCATTATCTCCATCAGCGTCAGGCCAGAAGGCGTCTCCTAATTGGTCCTCTCTTACCTCTTTGCCTCCAAAAGCAATCAATGCTTTTAGCAGGGCCAGAGGTTTTTGTTGAGCCTTTCTGGAGAATTGGATTGGCTGTCCGTCTTTAAACAATTCAAACCGTCCCAGGCTGTATATTTTCAAAGGCCAGGGCCAGTTTTCTAAATGAAGGGGTGGTTTTTCGGGAGTCAGATGGCGCTTGCGAATAAGGTTTTGCACATACTCCACTTCTATGCCAGCCTCAAGAGCCTTTTCGCAGAGCCTTACCATAGTAGAGGGTTGATAAATGAATGTGTTTAGATAGCCGCCTTCTCTACCGAGACCTAAGGCTTCCCGTAGTGATGTTAAGGCAGAAGTTTCCTCCCCTTGATCGAGGGCAAATAGTGACTTAGCTAATAAGACCCAAAATTGGAAAATCTTGCTTTTTATCTGCCATGCAATATTTACGACGGCTGTAAGATGTCTTGTCGTTTCTTCTCGCTTTCCGAGGTGATTCATTACATGCGCTTTTGCCAGATTACAGTAAAGTGAGCTGAGAGGAGATCCCACATCGTTACTCAGTTTCAACGACATTTCGGCATGAAGAAGGGCTTCCTCCGGGTTTTCCCGGAGCAAAGCTTCTTGCGTTTTCAAGAGATGGTAAAAGCATTTCATCCAGGGTTTTTGTTCTCTCAAGTATGA
>Ga0209078_1000242_pt1 | contig 10549 bp, 8 predicted proteins | sample PPLLak21cMay2015_2_FD_187257 | JGI IMG/M metagenome (GOLD analysis project Ga0209078, IMG submission 187257) | Freshwater sediment microbial communities from Prairie Pothole Lake near Jamestown, North Dakota, USA - PPLs Lake P8 Core (1) Depth... | ecosystem: Environmental > Aquatic > Freshwater >...
TGTTGCGGATCGCCCCTCCTGCGCCCGCATGTATACGAGATATGGGCAGAGAGTTGAGTACATCAAGAAGATGATCAGGGATTTCAACGTGGACGGCGTCGTATATGTGCGGCTGACGTTCTGTGAACTGTGGGGGTTTGAACAGTACTCGCTGGTGAACGATTTCAAGCAATCCAACATACCCCTTCTGTGCATGGACCGCGAGTATACTCTGACCGGTGTCGGTCAATTGAGAACAAGGGTTCAGGCATTCTTGGAGACACTGGGGGACAAACATGGATGAGAAGAAAGAGAGAAGCCTGTCCAGAATGAGAGAGGAAATGGCCATGTTCCAGCCATTGCTGGAGATCCTCAAAGCGGACCCGGGCGAAATGGGGAATCTGCAGGCTTTCCTAGTCGAGAACATAATAAGCAACCACAAAGTAATCATTGATTGTGTCGAGCAAGGGAAGCCATTCCTGGCCAGCCAGTTCACCAATCCCGTCGAGATACTGACGGCCATGGACGTCCCCTGGTACTTCCACGTCCAGCAGCAGTTTGCCGCGGGTGGCACCGGAGGAAGCCCTCACACCCTGGAAGACCTGGAGAACATGGACAGGCTGGGGGTTCCTGCAGACTGTTGCACGCTTCTGCGACTCCTGCTCTACTATCAGGTTGCCGGCCTGTTGCCCATTCCCACAGCATATCTGGCGTTGACCGAGCCGTGTGACAGCGTGGCCGGCTTGCACGCAGCGTTCATGAACCACCCGGATTGGCGGGACGTCCCGGTTTTTGAACCGGAGGTTCCCTACCACGACGATGCTCGTGCTTACGACTACTATGCCGGGGAACTGAAGAGGATGATCGACTTCATTGCCAAACACAGCGGGAAGACGATGAACATGAACCGCCTCAAGGAAGTCGTGACTGAGACTAACAAGGGCTATGCATTATGGATAGAATACAGCGACCTGAGGCGGGCGGTGCCTACGCCCCACAGCTATGTCATGCCGTTGTCAGGCTTCTACACCCTCAACACTGCCGGCGCCGGAGAACCCGAGAAGACGCAATGGTACAGGGACCTTGTGGCCAATGCCGAAGCGCGAGTACGTGAGAACAGGCCTGAGGTGCCGAATCAGAAGATCAGGTTGCTCTGGTATGATATCCAACCCATGTTCTTCAGTGAGCTGGTCCCGTGGCTGGAGCAGGAATGGGGAGCAGTCATTGCCATGGACATGGTGAGCTACTGTCCCCACGAATTGGTGGATACCTCAACCGAGGATGCCATGTTTAGGGGTCTGGCCAAGAGAGCCCTGCAGCACGGGCCCATGATCCATCAGGCACGCGGCCTGGTAGAAAATGTTATTGCCGACATCAGGCGGATCGTCACAGACTACAAGATCGACTGTGTGATCTTCCCGGGCCATATGGGACACAAGGACATGGCGGCCACTGCCAGCATTGCGCGCGAGACCTGCCGCGAGCTTGGTGTCCCGTACCTGTACATAGGGATGGACATCTGTGACAAGCGCTACACCAGCGTAGATCAGATCAAGGACAAGATATCCAAGTTCTTCACCGCCATGAGGCTGGGCTAGCAGGCCCGGCCTGAACGAGCCTCACGATACGAGACTGATCTGCACCAGGCCTGCTTCAATCTTGGAGCCTTAGGCTATTCCTTTCTCTTCGCGTAGTACATCCACCACCCGGTCACGAACATCTCCGCGCCATCTGGCTCGACCAGCAGGCCCAATCGACGCCTGGCGTCCGCTGCGAAATGCCGGGCAACCGAGTTGGAGACGTAACCACGCTTCAGGCTGTGCTTGGAGGTAGAAGCGACAGGGAGAATGAGCGTGCTCGGAATCAAGGAGGTCCTCTATTGAGTGTCAGGTCCGCGACCTGACCTGCTCGGTGGGGGAACGGCCATTAGCTCCCGGTCAAGTCCCTTTGTCGAAAGAGCCAGATGGCCAGACCGCCCAGCGCCAGAATGTAGATCGTCAATACCAAGAACGCGTGAAGTGCGCTGGGGAATGAGCCGAAGCCTCCGCCGATGGCGAAGTTCATCACCATTGTGTCATCTCCCGATCTCATCAGCGCGGCGGCGTTGCGGCCCAGCAAATACGAGGCCACGGTCTCGAACCACGTGAAGAGGTTAAGGCAGATAGCCACCACAATCGATTCAGCATAGTAGTAGACCAGTGAGATGGCCATCCCGGCCGCTGACGAAGTGGTAAGCACGGTGAAGAAGGTGGCCAGCGCTATGTAAGGCAAGAAGGAAAACCAGGCTTTGCCAAAGGCAATCGGCACATCGATCCATCGCGCTGAGTCTGATGATCCCGCGGGAGCGTCTCCAGCCAGAGCTCCGGCAATAAGGCTACTGACAGCGGTGACCGCCATGACGATCAGGAGAGCGCCTCCTGCCAGTAGAATGAGCAGCACTATCTTGCTGGCCAAGTACTGCCAGCGCCCGGTGCCCCTGGCGAGAATGGAACGAATCGTCCTCCAACGGTACTCAGTACCCAGAACGGAGGCCGTGAGAATCACAACGAGAAAGACGCCAATGCTGTGGGCCAAACCAAGAACGTTGGGGATGCTCCCAGGCAGGGTGAAGTTGGCATAGATATCGCCGCTTTGCTCGCTACGGTTGACAGAGTAGCTCACCCACACGAACAGCTGCGAGACAACCAGGAGAACGCCCAGCATGATCCACGGCAGCCAACGTCGCCGGAGCTTGTACCACTCCCACCGTGTCAGGTTCATAATGTGGGCCATACGGGCAATCATGATGCTTCCCCTGGCGCGGAAGGGCTGTCGTCGCCTGTGACTTCCAAGAAGTAGCGCTCCAGAGAGACTTGGACCGGCGCCATCTCTTTCACAGAAACACCCTGGTCAGCCAGGGCTTTGGTCAGTTCCCAGGACCTCTCCGGCGGTGCCTCAGCCGTCAGGTACCCGTTCTCAGCCGCAACGGATGCGACCCATGGGAGGGCCGAGATAATGGCTGCAGCCCTGGTATCATCGGTGGTGGTGAATCTGACTGCTCCTCGCTGCTGCAGGATATCGCGCATGGCGCCCTGAGCTATGAGTCGTCCTCGCGACAGGATGGCAACGCGATCACATACCTGTTCCACTTCATGGAGCAAGTGGCTGGAAAGCAGCACCGTGCGTCCTTCGGTGCTGAGGTGGCGAATGAGCTCCCGTACTTCCGCCATACCCGCAGGGTCCAGCCCGTTTGTCGGCTCGTCCAGGAAGAGCAGATCCGGGTCACCGAGCATAGCATAGGCGATACTCAATCGCTGCTTCATGCCTTGGGAATAGGTGGAGAACTTGCTATGGGCGCGACTGGAGAGGCCGACCAAGTCCAGCAAACGCTCAATGTCTTTGGAATCGCCGCGACCGATGATGCCCTGGAAGTATCGCAGATTCATTCGCCCCGAAAGGTAGGGATAGAAGGACGGGCTTTCCACAATAGCCCCGATGTGGTGGAGAGCCTCCTGTCGTCCACTTCTCGTATCGTGGCCCAGAAGGCGGAAGGTCCCGGAGGTGGGGCTAACCAGACCCAGCAGCATGCTCATGGTTGTGGTTTTGCCGGAGCCATTGGGGCCGAGAAGCCCGAAGACACCACCGCGAGGCACCTGAATTGACAAACTGTCCACAGCAAGTACAGACGCGTACCGCTTGGTCAATGCGTGGGTCTCAACAACGAGTTCATGCATACGGGTGCGGCTCTTGGGCAGTGTACACCTCGCCCAGCACCTCGTCGACGTAGTTGGCGAGGCATTCCTCGCCCTCGCGTTTCTCGAAATTGATCTTGCCGCATTTGCGAAACACCGGATTGATCAGCCACGGGTCCAGGCTCACAAGCTCGGCGAACTCCCTGGCGATCTGCTGGTAGTGGGCGAAGTGCCGGGACTTGAGCCGCTTCCACCAGCCGAGCGCTACGGGCGGGACCAGCGGCTGATCGAGATTGTCCAGAATCGACGGCAGCCCGCCCGACAGATCGTTGTTGAGCAGCGCGAAGCAGGGATTGAAACCGGCCACCGTGACTTTATTGTCCTCCCGGACCAGCGGCTCCAGCGTAATGCGCCGGCCCGAGGGCAGTTCGATGATCCGGGGTTCGTGCAGGTCGGGCAACAGCGAGCCCACGCGTACGCGCAGGCCGGCCAGGGTCAGGATTTCGACAAGGGTGGCGAGGTTTTCAAAGTAATAGGTGTTGCGCGTGTGATTTTCCGGAATCACCAGCACGCCGCCGGCGCTGGGGCAGATGCGTTCGAGCGCCGCCTGCACCGCCTGCACCGCGAGCGACTCGAAGGCCGGGTTGAGATTGTTGAAACCGCCCGGGAACAGGTTGGTGTCCACCGGCGCCAGCTTGAAACCGGCGTTGCGCAGGTCCACGGAACAATAGAAGGGGGCGGGGGTCTGGAGCCACTGGGAGCGGAACCAGCGCTCGATGCCGGCCTGGTTCTGCAGCAGGTGGGCCTCGATTTCCAGCAGCGGCCCGGTCAGGGCCGTGGTGAGGTGCGGGACGTCCGCCCAAGCTTCGTTACCCATGGTTCCCTGGCTCATCCCTTAAATGAATGGATTGACGGTGGACTCCATGGTAGCCGATTGGTTCTGCCCAAGGTATGCCCGGGGGGTGGGTTGGCATGAATCCTGCTGACATTCAGCCATTTTGGGCGCCGGCCCTGCCGGGGCGGGTGGCTGACGCATGGATTTCGGGCACCTGCTGAAGCATGGACTATATTGTGTAGGAACTGCCAGCGGGCGGTATGTGCATGGATTTCAGGGAGAATTTGTGCTACCAAATCATTGTTGTAGCAAAATAACTGCACAAATTACATCACAAACCGATTCAATGCCGCGCGCTTGGGCCGTAAACAGCGTCCAGCATGCAGGATGTCGGCGAGGGTAGCGCACGTGAGCATCAAAGTGATGATTATTGACGACAGCAACACGATACGACGCACGGCCGAGGCGCTGCTGAAAAAGGCCGGCTACGAGGTTTACACCGCCGCCGACGGATTCGAGGCCATGTCGATGATCACGGACAACAATCCGGACATCATTTTCGTGGACATCATGATGCCGCGCCTGGACGGGTACCAGACCTGCCAGCTGATCAAGAACAACAAGAAGTTCCGGGACACCCCGGTGATCATGCTGTCGAGCAAGGACGGGCTTTTCGACCGGGCCCGCGGACGCATCGCCGGGTCGGAAGAGCATGTGAACAAGCCGTTTACCCAGGAAGAGTTGATCGACGTCATCAACAAGTACGTGCACTGATCGGAACGGGTCGACGGGACAAAAAATTTTAACGCAGTGAATGGAGCGGTCTATGGCCATAAAAAATGTATTGATCGTGGATGATTCGGCGACGGACTCTCACCTTCTGGGTGAGATGCTCAAGAAAAACGGTTACACCGTTCTCACGGCGACCAGCGGTGAGGAAGGCATTGCCAAGGCGAAGAAGGACAAGCCCGATCTGATTCTCATGGATATCGTGATGCCGGGGATGAGCGGTTTCGAGGCCACGCGCGCCATCAGCAAGGATCCCGAGACCTCGTCCATTCCGGTCATCGTCTGTTCCACCAAGGGGCAGGAGACCGACAAGGCCTGGGGCCTGCGCCAGGGCGCGAAGGATTACATCGTCAAACCGGTCGTGGAAAAGGTTTTGATGGAGAAGATCAGGGCGCTGTGAGCATGACCCAGAGCCGACAAGACCCGTACGAACTGCTGCGCAAGATGCAGCAGGACAGCCTGGAGAATGCCCCGGGGCTCCCGCAGGAGGTCGAGGCCACCAAGCTGTGGTCCGGCGTGGGATTCCGGCTGGGCGACATCATGCTGGTGACGCCGCTGGATCACGTGCTCGAGATCCTGCCGCCGCCGCCGATGACGCTGGTGCCGGGGGTGAAGTCGTGGCTCAAGGGCGTGGCCAACGTGCGCGGCAACCTGATCACGATCATCGATCTGCCGGAGTATTACGGCAAGCCGTCGGTGTTCCAGGACGACAAGGCGCGCATGCTCATCATGAACGTACCGGGCCTGAACGCGGGATTGCTGGTGAACGAGGTGCTGGGTTTGCGGCACTTCGACGAGGAGCTGGAGCGCCAGGACCTGTCCGGGCTGGACGATCCGGTGCTGGTTCAGCTGAACGGCGCGTTTTTGCGCGACAACGTGCTGTGGGGCGTGTTCGACATGAAGTCGCTGGCGGAAAGCCCCGCGTTCCGGCAGGTCGCGGCTTGAGTGGCACAAGGGATTTCCGGAATGGCCCGGTTTCAGGGCGTTTGAAAATTTTTTTGACAGATCTCAGTTTGAGATGAGGTGACAGCATGGCTAGAAAAAATTCATCCCAGGACGGCCTGATGGACCAACCTTCCGAGGACATCATCGAGCTTTCGGAAGGCTCTCCGGCGGTGCCGGACGAGTTTGTCGAGGTCGGCAAGCCGGGATCATCCGCGCTGACCGGCGGGATCATGAGCATGTTCGGCGGCCTGCCCTTCCTGCTGGGCGGCATGGTGATCGCCATGATCGCCATGATCTGGCTGCTGGTGGTCAACGCCCAGCGGTCCGAGCGCGAATCCAAGTACATCGAGCAATCCTCGCAACTGCTGATGTTGTCGCAGCGCCTGGCGAAGGATGCCCGCGAGGCGGTGCTGGGCCAGCCGACCGCGTTCCGGACCCTCAAGGAATCGCGCGACAAGTTCGACACCATCGTGACGTCGCTGCGCGACGGCAACCCCGGCTCGGGCGTGGTTGCGAGTCCGCCCGACATTGCCGGGGGTCCGTTGCAGGAGATCGTGAAGCTGTGGTCGCCGAAGCCGAACGAAGGCCTGCGCGCCCAGGTGGACCAGATTCTGTCGCTGGAAAAATCCCTGTTCAACATGCATGACTCGGTCATGGCCATCAACCAGATGAGCCCGATGCTGCTCACGGTTTCGGATGAAATCGTGGAACTCGGCGGCAAGGCCGGCCTGAAGCAGGAACAGCTTTATCTGGCGAGCCGCCAGGGCATGCTTTCGCAGCGCATCGCCAAGGACGTCAACCTGTTCTCGCAGGGCGGCAACGAAGCCGCGGTCGCCGCGGCGCAGTTCGGCAAGGACGCCAAGCTGTTCAAGGAATCGGATGAAAAGCTGCGCAAGGTCGCGCCGCCCGCCGTGCGCGAGAAGCTCGATGAATCCGCGGCAATTTTCGGCGAGATCAACAACCACGTCGAAGGTATTTTGGGGAACGCGGCGGAATTGTTCGTGTCCCAGCGCGCCAGCCAGGCCGTGTTCGAGCAATCCGATCCGATATTGAAGAAGTCGACGGAACTGGTGGATGCTTACGCGCAAATGGCCGAGCAGCGCACCGGCATCCGCACCTCCATCTTCGTCGCCGGTTTCGCCTCGCTGCTGTTCCTGTTCCTGCTGGCCCGCAAACTGATCGCGGACGCCCGCGACCGCGCGAAACAAAGTTCGGAACAGAACCGCCAGAGCCAGGACGCGATTCTGAAGCTGCTCGATGAAATGGGCGACCTCGCCGACGGCGATCTCACGATTCAGCCCGAGGTGACCGAGCAGATCACGGGCGCGATCGCGGACTCGATCAACTACGCGGTGCGCGAAATGCGCAACCTCGTGGTGCGCATCAAGAACGCCGCGCAACAGGTGGCCGTCGCGTCGGAACATTCACGCCAGACGGCAACCGAGCTGACCGAGGCGGCGTTGCGGCAGGCGGCGCAGATCACCGATGCCACCGGCAAGATGGTGGCCATGGCGCGCTCGATGGAAGACATGTCCAAGAGCGCCGAGCGCTCCGCCGAAGTGGCGCAGGGCTCGGTGGCGACCGCCAAGCGCGGCGCCGCGGCGGTGCAGGACACGATCACGGGCATGGACGGCATGCGCGAGCAGATCCAGGAGACCGCGAAACGCATTAAACGTCTCGGTGAGTCGTCACAGCAGATCGGTGAAATCGTGGAGCTGATCAACGACATCGCCGAACAGACCAACATCCTCTCGCTGAACGCCGCGATTCAGGCGGCCATGGCGGGCGAGGCGGGACGCGGCTTCGCGGTGGTGGCGGACGAAGTCCAACGACTGGCGGAGCGCTCGGCCGAGGCGACCAAGCAGATCGCCGACCTGGTGAAGACCATTCAGGCCGACACCAACGAAGCGGTGGCCTCGATGGAACAGGCGACCAACGGGGTGGTGCAGGCGACCCGCCTGGCCGACGCCGCGGGACAGGCGCTGGGCGAGATCGAATCGGTGTCCGAGCAGTTGTCGAGCCTGATCGTGAACATCGCGCGCGATGCCCAGCGGCAGTCCCAGACGGCGACCGACGTTTCGGGAAGCATGGCGAAAATTCAGGAAACCACCACGATGACCTCCTCTGGCAGCCGGCAAACGGCGGAAGCCATCGGCAAGCTCTCGGATCTGGCGCGCGAGCTGCAGGCCTCGGTGGCGGGTTTCAAGCTGCCGGCATAGCGTCGCGGCGGCGTTCCGCCGTACCGATCCATCCCCCCCGCGAAGGGGACAGGGAGTTGGACAGAGGTTTTATTTACGGATGAGCACGCACAGCAAAGTTGACCTGAGCACGCTGGGTTGGGTCAAGACCGAGATCGACGAGACGCTGAAACAGGCGCGTCTCGCGCTCGAAGCGTTCGCGGAAAATCCCTCCGACAAGACGCGCCTGCGTTTCTGCATCACCCATTTGCACCAGGTGGTGGGCACGCTGCTCATGGTCGAGCTCGACGGCGCCGCCATGCTCGCCAAGGAAGCGGAAGCGCTGGCCGATGACATCATCAACGACAAGGTCGCGCCCGATTCCCGGGCTCTCGACGCCCTCACGCGCGGCATCCTGACGCTGCCCGATTACCTGGCGCGGCTGCAGGCGGGACAGTCGGACGTCCCGCTCAAGCACATCGGACTGATGAACGAGATGCGCGCGGTGCGCAAGGCCGCGCCCATTTCGGAACTCGAGCTGTTCTCCCCCGATCTCTCGGTGCGCCCGCCACCCGCGGAAAGTCCTGCGGAAAAACTCGCGGAAGCGGAGTACCGCGACCTGGCCAAACAGCTCCGCAGCGGGTTCCAGCCGGCGCTGCTCGGCTGGTTGCGCGACGCCACGAACAAGGCGCCACTGGAGAAGATCGCCGATATCTTCGCCCAGCTGCAAACGAAGACCGGTGTTTCCGTTCTGGAGCAGTTGTTCTGGGTTACCGGCGGATTCATCGAGGCCATGAGGGAGGACGGTCTCGAGGTGACGGCCGAACGCAAGAAATTGTTCGGCCGGCTCGACCAGCATATCAAGAAAATCATCGACGGCGCGGACAAGTCAACCGTTCGCATCGCCTCCGAGGATCTAACGCGCGCCCTGCTGTGGGAGATCGCGCAGGCGAAATCGCCGGGCGCCAAAATCACGCAACTGAAACGCGCCTTCGATCTGGAGTTCCTGCTGTCCGGGGATACCGCCGAATCGTCCGCGGAGACCTCCGACCTGCCGACACCCGAAGCGCTGGCCTCGGTGTCCTCCGCGCTCGGCAAGGAAATCGAGGCGGCGCAGGATCTGATGTCCACCTACTTCGATCCGGAAAGCCGCGGCACGACCTCGCTGGAGCCGCTGCTGCAATCGTTGCACAAGATGTCGGGCACGCTCGACATGCTGAATGTGCCGATGCTGAAGGCGCTGGTGGACGAGCTGTCGCTCACCTGCCGCGCCGTGATCGACAACAAGATCGCAAACCCCGAGATCATCTCCATGCCGATGGCGGAAGCCCTGCTCATGGTGGAGAGCAGCACCCGCGACATCAGCCGCTCGCCCGCCGAGTGGAAAAAACAGATCGAAGAGGCGATCCGGCATCTTCACGGACTGCACTCGCCGGAGGACGCCGATGCCATGCCGGCCTCGGACGGCCTGGAAGTGTCGGACGCCGAGCTCACGGAGTCCGATTACAAGCAGCTGCTGGGTGTGGTGGCCGGCGAGGTCGGCGTCAATCTGGGCCGCATCGAAGAGGCGCTCGAGGGCTTTGCCGCCGATGCCTCGCGCGTGGAGGCGCTGGACGAGGTGCCGCAGCTGCTGTCCCAGATCCTCGGGGCGATGCAGATCCTGGGGCAGGGGCGCGCCGCCGAACTGGTGGAGGCGACCAAGGCGCACGTGGAAGACATCTGTCGCGGGGCGCTCGTGGCCGACAGCGCGATCATGGACGGTCTCGCGGTGTCGGTGGGCAGCATCGGCGCCTACGTGGAGGGTCTGCGCGCCGAGCGCCAGAACCTGGATTCCCTGATCGATTCGGCGTTCACGGAGATGGAAACGGCCCTGGCCAGCGGCCACGGCAAGAGCCGCGATCCGGCGATGCTTATCGACGGCGTGCGTTTGAGCCTCGAATCCTGGCTCGACGATCGCGAAAACGAGGCGGCCCTGGAAACCCTCACGCAGCAGCTGGAGGAACTCACCCGGCTGGCGCAGGAGCAGGGACAGGAGAAGATCACACGCATCAGCGCGGAGATGAACCATTTGCTGACGCTGGTCGCGGGTGATCCGTCGCGGGTGTCGGATGAAATCGTTGAGACCCTGAAACAGTCTTTTACCGCCATGTCGG
>Ga0209078_1000246_pt1 | contig 10509 bp, 12 predicted proteins | sample PPLLak21cMay2015_2_FD_187257 | JGI IMG/M metagenome (GOLD analysis project Ga0209078, IMG submission 187257) | Freshwater sediment microbial communities from Prairie Pothole Lake near Jamestown, North Dakota, USA - PPLs Lake P8 Core (1) Depth... | ecosystem: Environmental > Aquatic > Freshwater...
GGTGTGGGCCTGATGCGTTTCGTTGTCAAACATCTGTTCGGCGTTGCCGTGGTCGGCGGTGATCAGCATTTCGCCGCCGACCGCGCGCAACGCGTCGTACACGCGTTTCAGGCAGCCATCCAGGACTTCGATGGTTTTGACCGTGGCATCGAAGTCGCCGGTGTGTCCGACCATGTCGGCGTTCGCGAAATTGCAGACGATGACATCGTACACCCCGCCGCGGATCGCCTCGACCAGCTTGTCGGTCACCAGTGGCGCGCTCATCTCCGGCTTTTTGTTGTAGGTCGGCACGTCCGTGGGCGACGGCACCAGGATGCGATCCTCGAATTTGAACGCGGTCTCTTCGCCGCCGTTGAAGAAGAATGTGACGTGCGCGTACTTCTCGGTTTCGGCGATGCGCAACTGGCGAATGCCATGCTCGGCCAGGTAGGCGCCGAGCACGTTGCGCAGCCGTTCCGGCGGAAACGCGCACGGGACGTGAAACTCCGACTGGTACTCGGTGAGGCTGACGAAGCGCCCGAGACGCGGCCACAGTGCGCGCTCGAAGCCGTCGAATTTTTCCTCGATGAATGGGCGCGTGATCTGGCGCGCGCGATCGGAACGGAAATTCATGAACACCACCACGTCGCCGTCCAGGATGCGTACCGGTGCGCCGTTTGATTCCGGCGGTATGATGGTCGTCGCGGCGACGAACTCGTCGCTCTCGTCGCGCGCGTAGGCCAATTCCAGGCCTTCGCTCGCGGTGTTGGCGGTGTACTGGGCCTTGCCCTGGGTAATGAGGTCGTAGGCCGTCTGGATGCGCGGCCAGCGGTGATCGCGGTCCATGGCGTAATAGCGGCCGATAATCGAGGCAATGCGTCCCCGGCCGAGGGCGGTGAATTTTTCCTCCATGGCCTTGATCGACGTTGCCGCGCTGCGCGGCGGGGTGTCGCGTCCGTCGAGAAAGGCGTGCAGGTAGAGCTGCGTGGCACCGCGTTTCACTGCCATCTCGGCCATGGCATGGATGTGTTCCTCATGCGAGTGCACGCCGCCCGGCGACAGCAGCCCGAGGATGTGCACGGCCTTGCCGGTGGACACGGCCAGGTCCACGGCATCGGTCAGGGTCTTGTTGCTGAAAAAGGTGCCCGAGCTGATCGCGCGGTTGATGCGCGTGTATTCCTGGTACACCACCCGGCCGGCGCCGAGGTTCAGGTGTCCGACTTCGGAGTTGCCCATCTGGTTCGAGGGCAGGCCGACCGCGGCCTCGGAGGCGTGGATCAGGGTATGCGGGTAGTTCTGCCAGAAATAGTCCCAGGTGGGTTTTCTGGCCTTGGCGATGGCGTTGTGTTCGGGATCTTCCCGGTAACCCCAGCCGTCCAGCACGATTAACATCAGTGGTTTCGGGGGTGCTGACATGGATTTACTCTAGCCGCGTTGTCTATTAGTCTTTTCAAATCCACTAATATTGTATAATGTTTCCCAAGCAATAGCAGCAGGTTCACGGACGAATGAACATGGATCAACAATGTTGTGGTTTCGTTTTGAGTTCAGAGAGGCCCGAAGACATGAGCGCAACAGCCGAAAGAGTGGTTCTGATTACCAACGCCGAGGACATTATTCACGCCTCCCATTCGCTGAAGGCCATGGCGCACCCGCTGCGTCTTGAGATCCTCTGCGTTCTCGGTGGCACCACGGAAGTCAGCGTGCAGGACATTGTCGAAATCGTCGGTACCTCGCAGAGCAATATATCCCAGCATCTGTCGATCCTGCGTGAGAAGGGCATCCTGGCCTCGCGCAAGGATGCGAACAAGGTGTATTACCGGATCGCCGATCCGAAGATTCTGCAACTCATCGGCGCCATGCGCGCCGCTTTCTGCAGCAGCCGTTCGGAGTAACTGGCATTCAGGCGACTTGTTTTCAGCGCAGTCCGTGCCCCCCGATATCAACATCAAAAATCATGCAATTCGTCGTCAATAATTGGTACCTGATTCTCGGCATCGTGGTCGTGCTGGCCATGCTGGTGTGGGGTCCGCTCACCCAGCTGCTGCACGGTGTGCAACACGTGACGACCGCCGAGGCGATTCGCCTGATGAACCATGAGAAGGGCGTGCTGGTGGATGTGCGCGAGCCGGCCGAGTACCGTGGCGGCCATATTCCGAATGCCCTGAACCTGCCGCTCTCCGGGCTGGTCGCTGGCCTGAAGCAGATCGAGAAACACATGGCGCGTCCGCTCATTATCTGTTGCCGCACCAGCCAGCGCTCGGCGCGCGCCGCGGTGGCGCTGCGCAAGCACGGCTTCGCCAGCGTGCAGGTGCTGGCCGGCGGGATCACGGCCTGGCAGCGTGAGAATTTGCCGGTGGAGAAATGAGCGTGGCGCGCATCCGCATGTACAGCACGCGTATCTGCCCGTATTGCGTTCGCGCCGAGCAGTTGCTGGCCAAAAAAGGCATTCCCCCGGATCAAATCGAAAAAATCCGGGTGGACGAACACCCCGAGCAGCGCGAGGAAATGGCGCGCATCACCGGCCGCCGCAGCGTGCCGCAGATTTTCATTGGCGACCGGCATGTCGGCGGTTTCGACGAGCTGGCGGAGCTGGATGTGGACGGCGAGCTCGACAGCCTGCTGCGCGGCTGATATTTATTCTGTTGAAATTTAAGTGGGCAACAGAGGCTTACCCGTGGTTATCCTTGATACGAACGCAGAGAGCGCAGAGGACGTAAAGAACTTCCCGGTATAAACCCCAAAAACGTCTTAGCTCTGCGTTCTCTGCGCCTCTGCGACCTTTGCGTTAATTCCAGAAATTCTACAGAGCCACATTTAATTTCTCACCAGGTTCCATCCCCATGACTGAACAAAACACCCAGCCCGGAATCGCATTCAGCCTTGAGAAGATCTATATCAAGGACAGTTCCTTCGAAGTGCCCGACGCGCCGCAGGTGTTTCTCGATGCCACCAATCCGGAGGTCGGTGTGCAGCTTGGCATCAACCACCGTCAGATCGATGCCGGGCAGGGCCTGTACGAGGTGGTGCTGACCGTTACGGTGACCGCCAAGCACGCTGACAAGACCGTCTTTCTGGCCGAGGCGCACCAGGCCGGACTGTTTCGCATCACCAACGTGCCGGAGCCGGAGCTGCCCAAGGTTCTCGAAATCGCCTGTCCAAACGTGCTGTTGCCATTCGTGCGCCAGGCGGTGAACAACCTGGTCGAGAGCGGCGGGTTTCCACAACTGCTCTTGAACCCGATTAATTTCGAGGCGCTGTACCAGCAGAAACAGTCCGCCGCACAGCAGGCGGTTGCGCATTGATGGCGCCGCATGCCGGTCGCCCGCAGCGTTGAGACCGGCATGACCGCTGCCAAACCCGTGATCGCGGTGCTCGGCGCCGGTTCCTGGGGCACGGCGCTGGCGGTGCTGATTGCCCGCAACGGCTACCGCACGCTCTTCTGGGGACACGATGCCGCGCGCCAGGCACATCTTGCGCACGACCGTGAAAATGCCCGTTATCTGCCCGGCGTCCGCTTCCCGGAAAATCTGTTCATCCGCGAGGACCTGCTCGCGACCGCCGAAGAAGCATCACAGCTGCTGCTGGTGGTGCCGAGCCATGCCTTCCGCGCCACGCTCGACGCGCTGAAATCCAAATTGTCGGCGGACGCGATCGTCGCCTGGGCCACCAAGGGCCTGGAACCGGCTACCGGCCGGTTATTGAGTCAGGTGGCCGCTGATGTGTTGGGCGAAGGTCGGGCGCTCGGTGTGATTTCGGGACCGACCTTCGCGAAAGAGGTCGCCCACGGCCTGCCCACGGCCGTCACCGTGGCGGCGCGCGATACCGCCACGGCCGAGGCGATCGCCGCCTGGTTACGCAGCGACCGGGTGCGCGTCTATATCAGCACCGACATGGTTGGCGTGGAACTGGGTGGTGCCATCAAGAACGTGCTCGCCATCGCCACCGGCATCAGCGATGGCCTGGGGCTGGGCGCGAATGCACGTGCGGCACTGATTACCCGCGGCCTGGCCGAGATGCGTCGCCTCACCGAGGCCCTGGGTGGCAAGCCGGAAACCGTCATGGGGCTGGCCGGCATCGGCGATCTGGTGCTGACCTGTACCGACAACCAGTCGCGCAACCGTCAGGTCGGGCTGGCGCTCGGCAAGGGCCGCAAGCTGCAAGTGACGCTGGCCGAGATCGGTCAGGTGGCGGAAGGCGTGGCCACGGCGCGCGAGGTGCGCCAGCTTGCGCAGCGCATGCAGGTGGACATGCCGATCACCGAGCAGGTCTACCGGGTGTTGTTCGAGGGCGTGGCGCCGCAGACGGCGGTCGAAGCGCTGCTCAAGCGCGAGGTGCGCCCGGAGTAGTCCCGCGTCATGTTCCCGATGCCGTACTTCAGTCTCGCCAGTCTGGCGCAATTATTGCACTGGCGCTTGTAGGTTCCTCGTATAGACTCTTTAAGTAAGAGTGCACAACAAGGCTCGGCAGGGTTGCCGGCCAGGGAAAATCGCATGTCCGTGACGACCGTCAAACCCAAGAAAATCCGCATCGGTGACCTGCTCATCGAGCACAAGGTCATTTCGCAGGAGCAGCTCAACACCGCGCTCGCCGACCAGAAGAAAAGCGGCCGCAAGCTTGGGCGGGTGCTGATCGAAAGCGGCTATCTCACCGAAGACCAGCTGCTCGATTTCCTGTCCCGTCAGCTCAACATTCCATACATCGAGCTCAAACGTTACCAGGTCAAACCCGAAGTGGTGCGCCTCATTCCCGAGGTGCACGCCCGCCGTTTCCGGGTGCTGGCGCTCGAAGACGCGCGCGACGCGCTGCTGATTGGCATGGCCGATCCGACCGATATCTTCGCATACGATGAATTGACCCGCGTGCTGCGCCGGCCGATCAGGCTGGCCGTGGTGCGCGAGTCCGATCTGCTCAAGACCATCGATATCATGTACCGGCGCACCGCCGAGATCTCGGGTTTTGCCCAGGAGCTCGAACAGGAAATGTCGGCCTACGACGTCGATCTCGGGGCGCTGGCATCGGCCGAGGGACTGACCGATGCGCCGGTGGTCAAGCTCCTGCAGACCGTGTTCGAGGATGCCATCCAGGTGAACGCCTCCGACGTCCACATCGAACCGGACGAGAAAGAACTGCGCATCCGCTTCCGCCAGGATGGTGTGCTGCGCGTGCAGACCACGGCCGAACGCAAAATCGCGTCGGCGCTGGTTTCGCGTCTGAAACTCATGGCCGGTCTCGACATTTCCGAAAAGCGCCTGCCGCAGGACGGCCGCTTCAACGTGCGGGTGCGCGACAAGAGCATCGACGTGCGCCTATCCACAATGCCGGTGCAATACGGCGAGTCGGCCGTGATGCGCCTGCTCAACCAGTCTTCCGGCATACTCGACCTGGAACAGCTCGGCTTGCCGGCGGACCTGCTGGTGCGTGTGCGCCGTCTGATCAACCACCCGCACGGCATGTTGCTGGTGACCGGCCCGACCGGCAGCGGCAAGACCACGACGCTTTACGGCGCCCTCAAGGAACTCAACAAACCGGCAAACAAAATTATTACCGTTGAAGATCCGATCGAGTACCGCCTTCACGGCATCAATCAGGTTCAGGTGAATCCCAAAATAGAGCTGACGTTCGCGCGTGTGCTGCGGTCGGTCCTGCGCCAGGATCCGGACATCATCCTGGTCGGCGAAATGCGCGATCAGGAGACCGCCGAAATCGGCCTGCGCGCCGCCATGACCGGCCATATGGTGCTGTCGACCCTGCACACCAACGACGCCATTTCGACCGTGGCGCGCCTGCTCGATATGGACGCCGCGCCGTTCCTGATCGCGGCCAGCCTGCGCGGTATTCTCGCCCAGCGCCTGGTGCGCAGGGTGTGCGATGCCTGCGCCGAACCGGTTGAGCTCGAACCGGGCCAGGCGACGATTGCCAGGGAAGAGCTGGGCGCGGCCTTTGCCACCGCACAGTTCAAGCGCGGTCGCGGTTGCACCTACTGCAACCACAGCGGCTATCAGGGTCGTATCGGCGTGTACGAGCTGGTCGAAATCGACGACAGCATGGCCGCTTCCCTGCACCACGGCGACCCGGTGGCGTTCGGCGAGGCGGTGCACGCCCAACCCGGCTACCTGAACCTGCGCCAGAGCGCCATGCAGCTGGCGGCGCGCGGGCAAACCACCATGGATCAGGTGTTGCGCGCCACCTACGGCCTCGAGGACTGACGCCCGGTGCCGCAGTTTCAGTATTCCGGGCGCAACCGGCGCGGCGAGTCCGTGAATGGCCGCATGGATGGCGCCTCGATCGACGCCGTCGCCACCCAGCTGTTCAACAACGGCATCACCCCGATCGACATCAACGTGGCGGATGTGCGGCGCGACGTGCTCGGTTCCCTGCGGGGCTTGCGTTTGCAGTGGAACGAAGGCCGTGTCCGGATCGTCGACCAGATTTTTTTCTGCCGCCAGATGTACACCCTGCTCAAGGCCGGTGTGCCGATCATGCAGGCGCTGCGCGGCCTGCGCGACACCACCCAGAATCAGGCGTTGGCCAAGGTCATCGGCAGTCTCATCGACGGGCTGGATGCCGGTCTCGACCTGACCAGTGCCGTAAAACGGCACGCCGAGGTGTTTCCGCCGGTGTTTGTCAGCTTGATCAGTGTCGGTGAAAACACCGGCAGCCTGCCCGAGGCGTTCGCGCAGCTGGCGGATTACTTTAACCGCGAAAAAGACACTCGCGACCGTATCAAGCAGGCAGTTCGATATCCGGTATTCGTGATCATTGCCATGGTCATCGCCCTGCTGATCGTGAACATTTTCGTGATTCCGGCGTTTGCCAAGGTGTATGCCAACCTCAAGGTCGCCCTGCCGTTGCCGACACGCATGCTGATCGGTTTCTCGACCTTCACTTTGCAAAATTGGTATTGGATTATTATCGGCATGGTGGGCGCGGGGGTCGGTGCACGTCTGTACGTGCAGACCCCGGATGGCCGCTACCGCTGGGATCGCTTCCGGCTGCGGATTCCGGTGATTGGCGGCATCATTTACCGGGCGAGCCTAGGACGGTTTGCACGTGCGTTGTCCATGACCATGCGCTCGGGCGTGCCGGTGGTGCAGGGCATGACGGTCATCAGCAATGCCGTGGACAACGAATACATCGCCACGCGCATACTGCAAATGCGCGACGGACTGGAACGCGGCGAATCCATCACCCGCACGGCCGGGGCCACGGAAATGTTTCCGCCCCTGGTTTTGCAGATGATTTCGGTCGGCGAAGAATCGGGCGCGGTCGATACCCTGCTCACGGAAGTGGCCGAATACTATGAGCGCGAAGTGGACTACGACCTCAAGAACCTGAGCAGTTCCATCGAACCCATACTCTTGGTAGCAGTAGGCGGCCTGGTTCTGGTGCTGGCGCTGGGCGTGTTTCTGCCCATGTGGGACATGGCCGCAGCGTTTCGTGGCAAGTGAACCCCGTGTCCTGCCAGTGTTACCCCAGGCAGCCTGAATCCTCCTGTTCTGGACAAACTCTGTCTCGTAACCTATCTAATTGTAATGGGTTTCTGGATGGGTGGATCATCGAAAAGCGTCACCCAGGCGTCACAAAACGTCATACGAATGCCGGGTTTACCCTGGCTGAACTGACGGTTGTATTGCTGGTGATCGCGATCCTGGCGGCTGTCGCGCTGCATAAACTCTGGTCTTTTCAAGCCGAAGCCGAGCGCAGCGCGCTTGAAAACACGGTGGGAGGGCTGCGCAGCGCTCTTGGCATGAACGTTGCTAGTTACATTGCCAAGGACGACCTACGTGGTGCCCAGGTTCTGGCCGGCAGCAATCCGATGGATCTGCTGTCCGAAAGCCCGAAAAACTACCGGGGCGCCGTGGATGGCGAGCCGGCGGTTGCGGACGGTGAGTGGTACTTCGACCGGAAGCGCGGCGAACTGGCGTACCGGGTGCGAAATGCCGACGTGTTCCGCGGCGGTTACGGCCCACCGGCCGAGGCGCGATTCGCGATCCGGCCGGTGTACGAGGATCGCAACCGGAACGGCCGGTTGGATGCCGGGGACAGTTTTTATGGGGTACGGCTGGAAGCGCTCACGCCTTACCGTTGGGTGCCGGATTGACGACAGGGAACTTACAGGAGACAGACATGCTGATTAGCAGATTTCGGAAGGATCGCGGCTTTACCTTGATCGAACTCGTGATCGTCATGGCGATCGTGGGCTTGCTCGCCATCGTGGTGCTGCCGCGGTTCGTGAACCTCACGGGCGATGCGCGTGCCGCGCGTCTCAACGGTGCGCTGGGTTCGGTGCGCTCGGCCGCGGTGATTGCACACGGTACCGCCCTGGCCAGAAATCTCGGCAACGGCGCGGCCTCGGTGCTCGCCGAGGGCGTCAACATCACCATCGTTAACGGTTATCCGACCGCCGATACCAACGGTATTTTGACCGCCGCCCAGGTCACTGCCGCCGATTTCACCATTGTGGGTGGGGGCGCCGCCGCTGGTGACGCCATTACCGTACAAGCCACAGGTGCCGTGACGCTGGCCAATTGCCAGTTCACCTACACGAATCCGGCCGTTGCCGGCAACCCGCCCGCTTACACCGTGGATACCACTGGTTGCTAACGGACGTACTTTAACTTTGACGTACTTTAACTTTCCACAGGAGACAGCAAACATGCACAAGCAACAGAGTGGTTTTACCTTGATTGAACTGGTGATGGTCATTGTCATCCTCGGCATTCTGGCCGCGGTGGCCGTGCCACGTTACTTCGACATGAGCACCGACGCGCAGGATGCCGCCGAAGCCGGCGCGCGTAGCGCCGTCGCCTCGGGTCTGGCGATTGCCGCGGCCCGCGCCCGCGCGGCACCCACCGGGACCCTGGTCGCAGCCGATGTGCCGGGCACGACCTGCGGCGGCGGTGGCGTTATCACCGTCACAGGTACGGGCGGGGATACAATCACGGTTCAGCTCCTCGACGGCACCGGCGCGGCGCCGACGGCCTGCGCGGACGCGGTCGCCAGCGTGGGTACGGCGACCTACGTTCCCGCTCCTTAAAAGAGAGAGCGACACTACACCGTCGGGTTGACGAGTTCTGCAGGCAAGTTGGATTGTGTAGCTAGCGGGGTGTCGGCGGTGTCGACATCCCGCTTGTCGTTTCGAGGGACAAAGTAATGCTGATTCGCTGCCGTCATCATCCGCATCGAATCGGGGGGTTCACCCTGATCGAACTGGTCATGATTATCGTCGTGGTGTCGATTCTCGGGGTCGTGATGCTGACGCGTTACCACGACCCGGCCGAAACCACGGTCAGCATCGAGGCCGATCACCTGGCGCGCGACATTCGCCACATGCAGAGGCTGGCCATGACCTGGGGACAGACCCTGCGGTTCACCATTCTCCCCGGCAATACCCGCTATCGGGTAACCTGTGCATCGGGCAGTGCTGTGGCCCCTTGCACCGGCGCCGTGACGGCGGTGGTTGACCCGGCAACCGGAGCGCCCTTCGAGACACCGGTGGCCGGACTTCAGAACGGCGTGACCGTGGCCGGCGCCACGCTCGACATTGACGCCCTCGGCCGCCCCCTGTCGGGTGTTGGCGCCTTGCTCAACGGCGACACCACCTATACGCTTGCCGGCGGCACCGAGACTTCGACCGTTACCGTGTTGCGTCTCACCGGTTTCGTGGACGTGGTGCACTGATCATGCACACCGCACGTGGATTCAGCCTGATCGAACTCATCATGATCATCGTCGCGCTCGGTGTCGCGAGCGCGTTTCTTACCACGACGTTCACCCAGTTGCCACGCTCGCTGGAGGTGAGCGAAGACGCTCAGACCGCCTCCCAGCTTGCCCAGCAGTGCAGCGAGCGGGTACTGGCGCAGCGGCGCAATCCTGCGATCGGTTTTGGTCCGATCGCAAGCGGCACGTGCGCGGGTTTGCCGACGCTGGGTTACGTTGTCACCGATACCGTGACGGACGTGTCCGGGCCCCCCTGTCCGTCGGCCTTGGCCAATACCTGCAAACAGGTCGTCGTGACGGTGACACGCAATGGCGTCCCGGTGGCCGTTAACGATCTCCTGTTGGTGAATTTCTGAGCCATGCCTGATCCGTTCCGGAAAATGCAACCGCGCGCGCGCCGCCACAGAGCCCGGCGCAGCACCGGATTTACGCTCATCGAGCTGATCATGGTCATCGTGCTGGTCGGTATTCTTGCCGGCGCTACCGTCCCGCTGCTGGTCACCAGTTTTCGCGCCTACGAAACCAACCAGACAAACTATGTGACGCTCTCCAAGCTGCGCTATGCCACCGAGCGCGTGGCGCGCGAAATCCGTGACATTCAATACACCGGTGGTGCGTACGCGATCGTCATGGGGGCCAGCACGCTGCAATTCACCAAGAACGACGCCGCGGGCACGGTAGTCACCATCACGGCCACACCGCCGCTCGTGACCTTGCAATACAGCACGCCTGCCATGAGCGCCACGCTCACCGACCAAGTGGCCGGTCTGCAATTTGAGTATTTCGACATCAACAACAGTAACGTCG
>Ga0209078_1000247_pt1 | contig 10475 bp, 8 predicted proteins | sample PPLLak21cMay2015_2_FD_187257 | JGI IMG/M metagenome (GOLD analysis project Ga0209078, IMG submission 187257) | Freshwater sediment microbial communities from Prairie Pothole Lake near Jamestown, North Dakota, USA - PPLs Lake P8 Core (1) Depth... | ecosystem: Environmental > Aquatic > Freshwater >...
GTGAGATTATCGATCGTCGCCATGCGTTGAGTGGCGAGATGGCTGCCGGGCGGGTGTTGGTCCTGCCGCAAGGGAAAGGGTCCAGTACCGGCAGCGCCATTCTGCTGGAAAGCGTCCGTAGCGGCGTGGCGCCGGCGGCGATCATTAACCTCAAAGCGGATCCGATTATTGCACTGGGCAGTATAGTAGCAGATGAATTGTATAATAAACCGGTGCCGATTGTGGTTCTGCCGGAAGAGGCTTTTTATTCCATAAACAAAGGCGATCAGCTTACCATCGAACCGGATGGAACCGTGAGGGTTAATGCGGAACCTTCCACAAAAAATACGTAATAAAATCACGAAATTGAAGAAATTTTAGCAGGAGAATAGCTATGACTGAAATATACGGCCTGATTACGCCCGTTTGCACACCATTTTCGCCGGACGATAAGTCGATCGACGAAAACGCACTTAAACGTCTTATCGATTATCAGATCGATAGCGGTACTCACTGCATTATGAGCTGTGGGGGGACGGGTGAGTTTTATCATCTCGATGTGGACGAGCAAAAACGCGTAACCGAAGTGGTTATCGAACACGTAAATAAGCGTGCGGCCGTGATGGCGCATACCGGGGCGACCTCCACACGCCAGGTCGTCGAACTGAGCAAACACGCCGAGGCGGCCGGGGCCGATGCTCTGATGATCGTGCCTCCGTTTTATGAACTGCCGAGCGATGATGAGGTGGTCAGGCATTATGAAATTGTCAGTGAGGCTGTGAGTCTGCCGATTATGCTGTACAACTCCGGCAGTTGCCGGGTGGATTTTGGGGTTGGGCTTTTGGAACGATTGGCTGAGATCGATAATATTACCATGGTAAAGGACGCATGTTCCGGTTTGATCGATTTTCAGGATATTCTCAAGAATCGTCCCGACAGCATAGCTGTTTTTACCGGTGCCGATACGCTGGCCTTTTCGGCTATGAGCCTGGGCGGCGTGAAAGGATGGGTATCGGGCGGCGCTAACTGCACACCTAAACAGTGTGTTAAGCTCTATGAGCTTATTGTGGAACAGGACGATATTCCGACGGCTCGGAAGCTCTGGCAGTTACTTTATCCGCTGAACCAGTTTTTTGAGACGCAGGGGTATGTCGCCAGTGTCAAAGCGGCTACGAAACTGGCCGGGGTTGATGTCGGGGTGCCGCGCGATCCGTTCCAGGAACTGTCTGGGGAAAAAGTCCGGCAACTGCGTAAGCTCATGGAACCGCTGGGCGTGATCGGCACGGCAAAATAAAATAGCAGGTATCTGGTATGGAGCGAGTATCGTAACATACAAGGATAAGCTTGGTCTCATTCTGCTGTTTTTAGTAGGCGCCATATTCCTGGAGGGTTTCCCACCATGCGATGATGTTTTGCGGCGGGACTTGGTTTTGGATGACGTGGATGGGCGCGAAGATGAATCCGCCGCCGGGGGCCAAGTCTTCTATTCTTCTTTTGGTCTCGTCGCGTACCTGTTGGGGTGTGCCGAACGGCAGTATGTGCTGCGTGTCGCAACTGCCGCCCCATATAGTAATGTCCCTGCCGAACTCTTTCTTGAATCGTTTGGTGTCGCCCATGCCGGTACAATTGACCTGCCAGGGGTTGAGGATATCGACGCCGGCTTCGATAAGCAGTGGGATGGTCTCCCAAATTGCGCCGTCGTTATGGAAAAATATATATACCCTGGATTGGGCTTTTTTTTTGATGAATTCAAACAGTCTTTTATGATAGGGCCATATCAGTTTCTTGTATAAATTTAGTGAGACCAGCAAACCGGTTTGCGAGCCTAGATCATCGGCGGTCGAGACGACCAGGACATTTTGGCCGAGTGTCTCCAGTGCCTTGCCCCAATATTGCATTTTTATCTCGAGGATTTTTTCCATGATGGCGTGGACCAGTTTTTCGTTCTGGAGCATGTCACAGAAAAACTTTTCGTAGCCGGTCATCCACATGGCGTGTTCCCACATGCCGGAGCTCATTCTTTCGAGAAAATATGCCCGTTTTTCTTCATAGACGATTTTGTCGGCCCGCGTTTTGAGGCCGACGAACCGGGCCGGGTCGAGCGGGTTGGGCCAGGGATGGTTTTCGACGTCCCGGACGGTCCGGGCGTCTTTGAGAGGGCTGTGGTATAAGTCGTAATAAAAGCCGCCGTCGATAGGCATTTGCCAGCCCATGCCCCACTCATCGATCAACCGATCATAGCCGTCCTGTACGCCTAAGTCGTTCTGGAGGCCTTTTTCGGCCGGCGGGTTGGGAGCCACAATTTTGACGTCGATTTTCAATTTTTCAATAAGATCATCATCGACATGGGCGATCTGGGTTATCTTGTCCAGCAGCCGGACATTTTCGCTAAGCCCCAGATGTCTGCGCAGGTTCCTTAAAGTATTGATATTGATGCCGGTTACAGCGGCTGAACCGAGATCGAAAGGAACCTGATCCGGCTCCTTGTGCTCCAAGGCGGCCTTTACCCGTTCGTAACTGGTGTATTGCATATCTGGATACCTCAAGTTTATATTTTCAGGGAGGTTATGTCGTGCTCTTCCCGAATCAGCCAGGCCTGCATACCCCTGGTTTTGAGTCGGTAGGGCGTTATTTTCTCGACTTTTTCCAGCCAAATCAGCGTGCAAAATCGGCAATTCTGGCGGGCCTGCCAAAAATCGTCGGCTCCCATAATCAGGTTGTTATACTTGCGATGGATTTTTTTGATCGCTGCGGGGGTCAGGTTTTCAAAAAAAAGCACGTTTTTGACTACCGCCTCGGCCCGAACGGGACCGGCTGATTCCTTTAGCAACACCTTTTCGCCGGGAGCGATTCGGCGGAATGGCAGGCATGGGATTCTCGTCAGCCGACATTCCACGGATTTATGGCCCTGGACGATCAAATTTAGGTATCCGCGTTTCAGTATCGCTATGTGAATTTGCAAAATTATGGATCCTCTGTTCAGGCCGACGGAAAAATCAGCCAACTTGACGCCAGCGACAAAAAGATTGTAAAACGTTGATGCTGATACCAAAACAACGTTTTTAGGTGTGAATATCGACTTTTGATGCCAATATCCAGCTTGGTTAATTTACAAAAATCCGCTGTAATTTGCAAACAATTCTATATTGAAGACGTACTATCGGTATAATCGTCATTTTGACCGGGCAAAGGTGGTATGGCAAAGGTGCTGAACATCGAAAACACAGAAGCATTCTGGATCGCTTCCAAGTATTTGTCAAGAAGGAAGTAACGTAAAGACATATCTCTTTTTGGACGATAACTGACAATATGGATGACAATAGTGGTTCAACTGAGATGCAGGAGGAAATGGGGTATCTGCGTATCTATTTTCGGCAGGCTGTAATCATTCTGGCTCATGTATTGTTTTTTGCCATTTCGCTGTTTCTTTCCTTTACCGTCAATGATGAGATGCAGATCGGTGCGTGGTTTCCAGGGCTTTTCTTCAAATGGCTGCTGGTCACCCTGGCGGTGAAGCTGATCGTTTTTGGTCTGTTCCATCAGTATCAGGGCTGGTGGCGGTATGCGAGTGTTTCCGATCTTTTGAGTATTATCAAGGCATCGCACATCAGCGCCGTAATACTTGTGTTCGGCTGGTTCGTGGTGATCAATATCGAGGCTGTCCGAATACACATAGACTGGTGGAGTCGGGTCTCCTTTGCCGTAATGATGATTGATTGGGCCGCTACGATTGTGGTCATTTGTGGAGCACGATTGATAATCCGACTCTATTACGAAGAGACGCAGATGGTTTCCGGCGGTCGGCTGGCACGACTGCTCATTGTCGGGGCGGGAAATGCCGGGGAGGTACTTCTTCGTGAGATTTTGCGGATGCCCGTTTTGCGGTATGATGTCGTTGGCTTTATCGATGATAACCGCCGTAAGCACGGGGTGCGGATTAATGGAGTGCCGGTTCTGGGTTCTTCCGATCAAATCAAAGAGATGGCACGGATACATAATGTCGATGAGATTGTCATCGCTATGCCCTCGGCTTCGCATAAACAACTACGCCGTGTTATTGGGCATTGTCAGGGTGCCAATCTGCGTTTCAGTACCGTTCCGGACCTGGTTTCCATCGCCTCCGGCAAGGTGCGGGTCTCACAGATGCGTGAGATCGATATTAACGACTTGCTGGGGCGCGAACCGGTCACCCTTGACCTAGACCTTATCAGTGAGTTTACTAAGGACAAAATCGTCATGATAACCGGTGCGGGCGGGTCGATCGGTTCGGAGATGTGCCGCCAGGTGGGCCAGTTCGCCCCCAAAACCCTTGTACTTGTCGAGCAGTCGGAGAACTACCTGTTTTTTATTGAGCGGGAACTCAACAATAAATTTCCAGGGATAGATATCAAAGCTCATATCTGTGACATTACCGACCAGAAAAGAGTCAATGCGATGTTTGCCTGGTATCGTCCCGATGCGGTCATTCACTCCGCGGCTCATAAACATGTGCCGTTGATGGAAATGGACCCGGGTGAGGCGATAAAGAACAATGTGGTCGGTACTCGTAGCGTCGCTTTTGCCGCGGACAAATATCAATCCGGACTTTTTGTGATGATCTCCACTGACAAGGCGGTGAATCCCACCAGTATTATGGGATCGAGTAAGCGGCTGGCGGAGATGTCCATACAATGCCTTAACAATCGAAGCAGGACGCGATATGTTACCGTTCGTTTCGGTAATGTCCTTGGCAGCAATGGCAGTGTAATACCGATTTTCCGACAGCAGATCGCTAACGGCGGCCCTGTCACCGTAACCCATCCTGAAATGCAACGATATTTTATGACTATTCCAGAGGCTTCTCAATTGGTACTTCAGGCGGCGGCAATGGGACGCGGCGGCGAGATATTTCTGCTGGATATGGGCGAGCCGGTCAAGATAGTGGACCTGGCCCGGGAACTGATTACCCTTAGTGGTTTTAGGCCGGACGAAGATATCGAAATCGAATTTACCGGTATGAGACCCGGCGAAAAACTTTTCGAAGAATTGGCTATGGATGGTGAAGACATGCAACCGACTCGCCATCCTAAAATCAGTATCTGGAAAAACATTCCCGCCGATGAGACAGTTCTTGATAACGCTATCGAACGACTGCTGGCGGTCGTCAATGAGAAAGACAGCCACGACAAAATCGTTAAAATCGTAAAAGAGGTGATCCCGGAGTATGTCGGCGATGTGGACAGTATGAAACTTCACAAAGAACACATCTCCAAAATCAACGGCGACCATAACCATAACGCCAAGGATTCCACCGATCCCCGGAATAAAGAGCCCATCGGCCTGAAAGATCACCAGGAATAACACCACGTCGCGACATAAGACTCAGGCAGGACAATAGGTTGCAAACTCATAAGCGATTGGTATAATCGAGCGAACGAGCCGTGAATGTCCGATTAAAAACGTGGCGTATGGCTTGATTCCACGTGGAAAACGGGTGAGATTAATGAAATTACTGGTTAACGACAAGCAGATCGAAGGGGCCTTTAATGGGCCTGTCACCCTGGCCGGTGCGTTGGGAACTATTCAGGACAGCCACGTTGGTCCTAATGAGGTAATCGCCCATATCACCATTGACGGTTTGCCGCTCACGGCCGAGCGGCTGTCTATCTGGAAAGACCGTCCGACGAACGATTTTGATGAAATGCTCGTAGCGACAAAATCGCGAGGCTCGTTTGCGGCCGAGGCATTACGGATGATAGCTCAGAGACTTCGCGATGAGAGTGCCCCTCAACGTGCCCAGATCAGTGAACAACTCAGCCAGGGCCGCTGTCAGGAGGCCATGGAGTCGATGTTCGGTTATTTGCAGGTCTGGATCGCCGTCCAGCAGAATCTGGCCGCCGCCACCCGACTGATGGACATTGAAACAGACTCTCTCGAAATATTCAACCAGCCCGGCTCCACGTCACCGCAGGTTCGATCGGTCGCTGGGTACATTGACTACCTGACCGAACAACTCGCACGGGTCAAATCTGCTATCGAGGCTGGCGACCTGGTCCTGCTGGGCGATATTATGGAATACGAATTTTCCGAGCTGACCGACACCTGGGGCAACATCCTTCTGCAGTTAGCCGACCAGTTCGACCCCCAGGAATAGGGGGCTGGGGCAAGTGTGCCACGGCCGGAACGGCCGTGCTCTCAAGTGTTTCAACAGCCCAGCTTTGATTGAAGAGTACAACATTCTTTATGGTCGTGGATGGTACTTCTTATGCACACTGCGCAGGCGATCCTGGTCAACGTGCGTATAGATTTGGGTGGTGGTCACGTTGGCATGGCCGAGCATTTCCTGCACGCTGCGCAGGTCGGCGCCGCCCTGGAGCAGATGTGATCCGAAACAATGCCGCAATGTATGAGGCGTGATTCTACTCGTCATCCCTGCCCTGATCGCTACCTTACGTACGATTCGCCAAACCTCGATTCGGCTTAGAGGTCTGCCGGTCCGTGAAATAAAAACATTACTGACTATCTTTGGTTTAAGGCTGGTCTTGCGGAGGTTTGTTTCTTGGCCATTTTTTTCCTGTCCGGCCAATTGCGGGCGCAACTGCTGGAGATATTGCTGCAGAAAATCCAGAGCGGTTTTGTGAACAGGTATGATTCGTTCCTTGTGTCCTTTGCCGAAACATCGCAGGTACCCGATTTGAAAATTCACATCTTCTATGTTCAGGCCGGCGATCTCCGAGGCCCGCATACCCGTGGCATAGAGTGTTTCCATCAGTGCCCGATCGCGCAGGTAAAAAGGATCTTCCGGATCGACCGCGGTGATCAGATCGATGGTTTGTTTGGGACTGATGACTTTGGGCAGTCGCTGCCATGTTTTAGGGGTCTGGGTTACCGAGCAGATGTCTTTGTCCAGCAGACCGAACAGAACATGGTAACGTAAAAACATCCGCACCGCCACCAGATGCCGGGCGATACTGGTCGAGGCGAGCTGCTGATGGAAAAGATACCGCAGATAGTTCTGGAGGGCCGGTGGATTGATGGCATGGGGATCGGTAAGGTCGTTATCCAGACAATAACCGGCAAAACGTTGCAGATCGCTTCGATAAGCGACGATCGTATTGTCCGCCAGTCCGCACTCGATGTGCAGATAATCAAGATATGGTTTTATCTGAGTCAGGGGCCAAAGGCATGTTACGACATCAGCCATTTTCGGTTCCACCGAATTGTGACTATAGCGTTTTGCTGTCAAACTGTTTTACGTCGACGCCGACTGTTTCCAGTTGGCTCCGGCTCAATTGCAGGTAAAGCGGACACATCGTATAGTGGTTGGTACATAGATCAAAAGCTTCGTCCAGACGATTTATATTAAGGCTTTCGCTGCAATGGGGATTATTCGAATCAATAAACGGACAATTCATATTTATTCCTTTCGCGCATACGGCGTCACCTATATCCTCTTGTTGTCCTATCGGTCAGACAAGGCCGATTTGTACAGATTGTCGCTGGAAGGTGAGGCCCAACCCTGTGGCAGTATCAAGTATATTACGCATAAATGCCTTTGTTACAAATGGTTACCTTCATTTCAGCTTGTCATGCGTAATTTGGTCCATCATCTCCAGTGCTCGGCCGATTGGTATCCCGAAATTGGTCCCTGCAAACCCCTTCAAAATGGCTGTGTTGATTGCCATCACCTTGCCGTTACTGCCGATGACCGGCGCTCCCGAGGCGCCGATAGCGGTCGGGGCGTCATAGACGATCCTGCCGGCGCTCACCCGGCCGCACATTCCCCGCGTCGCCACCGGCTGAATCAGATGACGCTTGGCCATGTTCAACGCCACTTCTTCAAAACTCCTGCCCTCCTGACCCACAATCTGCTCGAGTTCATCCCGCCCCAAACGGGCCAACAGCAAATCGAATCCGGTCGGATAACCCAACACGATAACCGTTTGGCCCACCTTCAACGCGTCCTGTTTATCGACGCACGGTAGAACAGGTATCGTCGTACTGTCAAGCCGACAGTGCAGCATAGTTAAATCTTCCTCCTGGGCCGACCGAATCACTTCCAGATCGAACCCCTTGGCATGGTTGGGAAAAAACGCACGAAACAGCAGCATTTGCACTTCATATCCAGCCTGCAGAATCAGTTGATATTCCTCAGCGACCAGCCAGGGTGAAGTTACATGTTTATTGGTGGCGATGTAGCCTCGCCGGTCGATTAGAAAGCCGGTACCGGTATATTGCACAACCAGCGGTGGGCCGGCGCCTTCTATACTCAGACTAGGGGAGCTTGCCTGTATCTGTCCGTCACGCGAAAGCGGTGAAAATGGTTGATTTCGCCGGGTTCCTGCCTCATCGGCGCAACGTAGCGGCAATCCTGTCTTCGGATCGACAAACATATACTCGCCCTGAATCAGGCACACTCCGCCGGAAAGATCAGCCACGATCTTTTCCGAATTATAAGAACAGTTCGCAATCTCGTTTACCTGTTGATTGGACTGCTCGATCTCCCGATCAACATGCCGTTGCAGGTTCACCAGATGATTCGCCCAATCGCTGCTGCGGGCCTGAACATTGGCCTGCTTTAGCTGTTGTATTTGGTGGTACTGCCTTACGGATAAAACACCCAACACTGCCAGTCCGATAATAAACATTGCAGGGAAAAGCCATCTGCTCGGTCCCCTGATATGCCTGTTATTTTGCCCATCGTCAAACTGCATACGCCTTACTGTCCTACAAGTATAGGAATAATTTTCCAGATTTCCTGTTCCCCTACGGCCCTGACTGTCGCCTGTGGAGTCCAGACTGGCATCTCTCTCCGCCAACTAGAGTATCGGCAGAACAAAAACCGGCCTTCTTTGAATTATTTGACGGAAAACTGACGATCTATCCGTGTTGTATGGAGGCTTGATCGTTTGCATGAGGTATGGTCTGAATATCGTGACCAGAAAAGGGGCACAAAGACATTTGGCCGCACTTTTGTTGGCACTGGCGATGATAATCTGATTTATTGCAACCACGATACAGATCGGCTAATATCGCAAAATATGACTTAACTCTGTGTTTTGCAATAGGTTACGACCTTCATGCCGGCATATCTCGCCCGGTCCGGTCAATTAAAATACCAACAAAACACTTGACGAAATGTCATTATCGGATAGAATGGTGTATATAGATGGTAGTGAGTATTGGCTACGGGTCCTCCTCCTCGCTGCCGACTGCCCCCCCCAGTTGTGCAGCATCCCGTAGCCATTTTTTTTGCTCGGATGCCGCACTCTATGGGGTGGAAATTTGTATTTGGGTGATATGCCCCGGCCATTTTAGCTGTATTTTGCAGACGCTCCACCGATTTTTTCACATCCAAATCGCCCAATCTGATTTATAATGCACCATGAAATACCCGGCAGGCAACTATCCGGAAACAACTGACCTGGAGAGACGCTGATAAATGAGCCATTCGATACCGTTGTATAAGTTTCTTGACCCCGTCATGATCAGCCCCAGGCTTGTGCGTGCCGGTTTGAGTGAGCAGGCTGCCATGGAAAAGGCCCAGTTGCTGAACAAATCGGCACAGGCTCTCAGGCAAGCGGGTATCGCGGATGAAATCGAGGCTAACGCGTTTTTCGTGCCAGGCCGAATTGAGGTATTGGGCAAGCACACCGATTACGCTGGCGGCCGCAGTATAGTAGCCGCGACCGATAAAGGATTCTGCTTGATCGCGACCAGGCGCGACGATTCCACTGTTCGGATCACCGACGCCGTCAGTGATGAAGAGGTCACATTTCCCTTGAGTTCGCAACTGGTTGCCAAAACCGGCCACTGGTCCAACTATCCCATGACCGTCGCCCGTCGCATCAGCCGCAATTTTCCAGGTTCGCTTTGCGGGGCTGATATCGCTTTTGCCGGCGATCTGCCCCCGGCTGCGGGAATGAGCAGTTCCAGCGCCCTGATGATTGCGATATTTCTTGCCCTTTCCCGCATAAACCATCTCGACCGCCATGATGCCTACATCAGCAATATCGATGGTATGGAGTCATTGGCGGGATACCTTGCCACCATCGAGAACGGCCAAAACTTTGCCGCGCTGACTGGCGATAAAGGCGTGGGCACATTCGGCGGCAGTGAAGACCACACCGCCATCCTCAACTGCAAAACCGGGATGCTCAGTCAATATTCCTATTGCCCGGTCAGGTTCGAGCGACTGATAGTTGTCCCGGCGGGTTACATTTTCGCCGTGGCGACTAGCGGCGTTATTGCCGAAAAAACCGGCGCCGCACTGGCCAAATATAATCGGGCCTCGCAATTGGCATCAGCGGTCGTACAAATATGGCGGGATGAAACCGGCCGTGACGATCCGCATCTGGCCGCGGCGATTTCAAGCTCAGCCGATGCGGCTGATCGTATGCGAAGTATTTTGCGAAGGCGCAGTCATGCCAATTTTACCGCGGATGAGTTGACAGATCGTTTTGAGCAGTTTTACGCTGAAAGCGAACAGATTATCCCGGCTGCCGGCGAGGCGATTA
>Ga0209078_1000251_pt1 | contig 10425 bp, 10 predicted proteins | sample PPLLak21cMay2015_2_FD_187257 | JGI IMG/M metagenome (GOLD analysis project Ga0209078, IMG submission 187257) | Freshwater sediment microbial communities from Prairie Pothole Lake near Jamestown, North Dakota, USA - PPLs Lake P8 Core (1) Depth... | ecosystem: Environmental > Aquatic > Freshwater...
ACAAGTGATCAATATGCTGCGCAAAGACAAAGAAATAACTGACAAAAAGATTATCGATGAAATATTGAATAAATCTCAGATTTGCAGAATTGCATTTTTTGATGTTGAATTCCCATATATTGTTCCATTTAATTATGGTTACCTTGATAATGCATTATATTTTCATTCTGCAGCAAATGGTAAAAAGATCGATTTAATAAGAAAGAACAACAAAGTTTGTTTTGAAATTGAATATTTCAGTCAGATCACTGTACATGAGCTGCCATGCGAGTGGACAACAAAGTATCGTTCGGTAATTGGATCCGGTAACATTGATATAATTACCGGATTTGAGGAAAAGAAAAAAGGATTGGATATTATAATGGCTCATTATGGCAGTATAAAAAACAATGTTTATAACACCAATAATGTTGACAACATAGTGATTTTAAAATTGAATATTACTGGTTTATCAGCCAAACAATCAGGGAATTGGGATAATGAATCAAAACCGCACTTAACATAACACTATCAGTACTATGAATGGAAAACCTGCAAGTAAACCAAATATTGCCATCATCTCGGCAAGTATAAGGAATGGGAGGCAAAGCCATCGTGTTGCATTATATTTTCAAAAACATCTCAAAGAAAATAAACTTGCCGGAGTTGAAATCCTCGATCTGAACAAATATAAATTCCCTTTATTTGAAGAAAGACTGAATTACCTGAAATCACCATCGGCTGATGTAATTGATTTTGCACAAAAGGTGCGATCGGCGGATGGAATTATTATAGTAACCCCTGAGTACAACGGCGGTTATCCTGCAAGTTTAAAGAATGTGATTGACCTGCTTACTGATGACTGGTCACATAAACCCGTCGCACTTGCAACTGTTTCCAATGGAATTTTCGGTGGATCCCAGGTATTGACATCGTTACAGTTTTCTCTCTGGAAAATAAGGGCATGGACGGTGCCTGCAATGTTCCGTGTTCCCAATGTTGATGAATCATTTGATAAGAATGGTAATCCTGCCGGTAAACACACGTTTGCAAAAACAACAGCAGGCTTTATCAAAGAACTGTTATGGTGTATCGAGGCAAAATCAAGAATGAAAGATTTTAAGTAAGGAAGCAGTTTCCTATGGAGTACCATTTAATGACTTTATGCTATTTTTAAGGCGGATTTCATCTTAAAAATAGTGTTGAGAAAGTTTTTACCTGCATTATCCGCCTCACTTCTGCTAATCCATTGCATAGCAGCACAGGAAATTAAGCCTGGATTTAATTTCGATCTGAATGCGCGATACAGGTTTGAGTTATGGAACGGATTGAATGCAAAAAATTACGGAGATGATGGTCCGGATGCAACTGGCAGCCTTCATGATAAAATCCTGATGCAAAGGATTATCCTTGGATCAACATACAATCATTCCCAAAAATTAAGTGTTGCTTTTCATATTCAGGATTCACGTGCTTTCGGATGGTCGCTTCGGGAGAATGAATACCCTGATCTTTATAAAATCATACAGCCCGGAAATGAATCCCAATGCTACACCATGAATCCCCAGGAAGAGTATTTTGAGATTTATGACTTATTTGTTGAATATAAGCAATTTCTGAAGAATTTTACTGTCAAGATCGGCAGGCAGAAAATTTTTTATGGCGATTACCGGATCTTTGAACCGTCATTATGGGGTAATACAGGCCGCTGGACATGGGATGCAATAAAAATCTCATATAAAAAAGATGAAGATTATGTCGACATTTTTGGAGGTGGAACAAAAACACACGATCCTCAAAGAATTTCAATTCCATTTACAAACACTGAATTTTGGGGAGGAGGAATATATGCTCATGTTGGCTTAACTGACTGGCTGGATGCAGAACCCTTTTATGCCCTGAAAACAGAAGGATCAGCTGCATATATAAATACCCAGTCAATAAACAGGAACTGGATTGGGTTACGGTTAGTAAATCCTGAACAGCAAAATCTGATTTATGATCTGCTTTATGCCCATGAATTCGGAAATGAAAATGGTAAACGGATTAATGCTTTCGGATATGCACTGAAAACCGGATACAGATTCAGTTTTCTTCCGGCAGATCCTGCCATAAGTTTGCACTATACTTATGCTTCAGGAGGGAAGGAAAGTGATGAAGTAATTCACACTTTTGATCCCGCTTTCGGAGCACGGGCAAGGTTCTACGGCTGGATGCCGATTGCTTCATGGTCAAATCTGAGCAATCCCGAAATAATGTTAGTACTCTCACCACCCGGAAATAAGCTGCAGGTTGAAATGAAATATAACCGCTTTTATATTCCCGTGCCGAACGAATGTTTAATTCTCAATACGATGAAGATAAAAGATGATTCTCATCATCTTGGTGATGAAGCTGATGTTTTATTAAGGTATCAGCACAACAATCACTGGCAGTTTACGTCCATCCTTGGTTATTTCACTCCGGGAGATCTTGAACAGATAAATCTTAAACTGCCAAAAGATGCCTTATGGTTCTCAATTCAGGTAATGTTTACCCTGAATTGATCCCTGAAAAGTCAATGATCCCTATACCCCGGCCTTCCACACTTCCAGGAATACTCTGCGCAAAATTCACCGTGATAAAAATTATTTATTTCTCCATTTCTTCAGAATCCTTTTTTTGGCAAATTATCAATTTCTTCTTTGTCACGACTTATCTTATCCTTCCTTTTGCCTGTATTGAACTGATAGCTCAGCTTAAACCAAAAAGGCATTGAAAAACTTACGTTTCCTTCGTAATGGCTGTAGAAGCCAGATTCCTCGTATTCAGAACCTGAATAAATGAATGATTTTGTAAACGGGATAGCACTTACTATACCTGCCTTGATCTTATGTTTAAAAGTCTTTTCGAGTGAGATAAAGTAAAGTGCATCACTATATGAATTGCCCTGGATATTATTTTTCGGGGTGTTATACTGTATTACAAAAGATGCCGTCACGTCGCGTTTAAATGAAGCAACCGCGGAAAGACTTGATTCAAAAACCGGATTATGCCTGTTTCTGATGGCATACGATTTTGTAAGTTCGTTGACGGAAGTGTACCGGTCGTATATTCTGAACCAGGGGTTAAATGTAAAAATGCCCAGCTTCAATGTTCCGGAGACCTGCATACCATATTGACAGATAGTCCCCATATTGCCGACCTGTGTTTCAAAAGCACCTGTGTCGTTTATAAATGTCAGGTTGCCAATTACATCTTTCATGTTGTCGTAAAAAAGGCCGGAAGAAATGTAGTTACCATTGAACTGAATGGAATGTTCGACCGAAATACTGGCCCGGAGTTCAGATTTGAGTAACGGATTTCCTTTTTGTACAGAGTAAGGATCATTAACAGATATGGCGGGATTGAGCTGGTATATGTTTGGTCTCCTGACAGAACGCTTATAAGTTACCCGGACATTTTGTTTTCCGGATAGTTTGTATCTGAAGGACCCATAGGGCAAGAGAGAGAATTCCTGACTGGCGATACTGTTTTCCAGGTCCGATGCAGACATTTCGGCACGCAGCCCGGCACTTAAATCAATATTCTTGTTTTTATATCCTGCTGCTCCATAGGTGGCAAGCACCATTTCATTGTAATTAAATCCCGCAGAGGCTCTGTCCTGTAATTTTCTGTAATTCCCTTTTATTCCCATACTGAGATTCAGATCACTGCCAACCGGTGTGATGTAATCCATTCTGATACCTGACATATTCTGTTTTGGCTTTACGCTGTTGGTAAGGTCAGCCATAATTTCATCAGATCCCATGAAAATATAATCTGTTCTGTTCTCAGCCTGAAAGATTTGTTTGCTTATATCAAGTGTAAGTTCCCGTCCCTCATTAAAAATGTGTTTGTAATATATTGAATAAAATGTGCTTGTATTTTTATCAGTATCTTCCTTCCTGGCATTCCAGCTGTTACTGATGCTGCCTGATGTTAAAATCTCCGCAATTCCATCAAGTTCACGTGAATATGGATTATAAAAAGCATAAAAGTTGAACTGATCATTGGGGCTGATAAAATAATCGAATCCGTAGTTGAATCTGTTCGACCAGTTTTTCTGCCTTACATACTGATCTGAAAAAATCGCGGTTGTGTCATTAAAGCTCCATACTCTCCTGTAATTCTTCTCATTAAGATTCAGGTAACATATCTCTCCATTATAAGAAGTGTATAGATTCAATTTCTTAAATGCATAATTAAGGCTGTACGAAGGGAAGAGATACATCTCTGAACCACCTGCCGGTATTTCGGCGTTTATGTGTCCGCTGAATCCGGAGTCACGTTCTTCTTTCAATATGATGTTAATCGCTCCTGAAATATTACCATCATAATTTGAAGGTGGGGTATTTATTATTTCCACTTTGTCGATCCGGGCAGGGTCCAGCTGACTGATGAAGCTTCTGTCGCGTTCAGCACCGTTCACAAAAATCAGGATATCTCTGCTCCCGTCAAGTGAGATGTTTTGCATCAGGTCGACCTGGATGCCGGGTATAAGTTTAAGCACTTCTGTGCCGGTAGAGGAAGCATCAAGCATCTTCTTTGAAATAAAGAAAGTCGTTCTGTTTGTTTCAGATTTTGCTTTTGTCCTTTCAGCTGAAACTACCGCTCCACCAATAGTATATATGGTGTCAGGTAAAAAGATGGTGCCGGCATCTATAACAGTACTGCCGACTTCAATGTTTTTTGATTGCATCTGATAGCCTATAGCAGTTATAGAAAGCATATAGGTGCCTGCAGATACCGGACCAATTTTAAATTCTCCGTCCTGATCACTTAATGTCCTGTTAACCAGGGTTTCATCCGAAGACCTGAACAAAGATAAATAGGCATAAGGAATAGCTTCTTTGCGATTTTCATCCATCAGCTTTCCTGTAATCAATTGTTTTTCCTGGGCTGAGACCGGGGAAAAACTACTGATAGTAACTGTCAAAAGTAAAAATCCGGTACCCGCAATTCGTTGATGCAGTAAATTAATGATTCTCTTCATTTGCTATTAATTTTTAATGTTATCCGCAAATTGAAGAAGTATCAGATTGTTTTACAAATCATTGGGATACATAGCAAGGATTTGTTACCAGGTGTGGATATGCCTGACAGATCTGGTATGAATGGCAAATTTTTGTGACGAACGGATTATTTGAAACGCTTCAGGAGCATATCAAAATTCCGGGTGTTTTGCCTCGACACCGGGATTTCATTTTCGATACCTGATAGTTTAATACGATAACCAAGGGTATTCCCTTTTTGGGATACTACATTTTTAATATTCACAATAAAGGCGCGGTGGGTTCTCATAATGAACGGAATTTCCGCCAGTTGCTGCTCTATATTGCTTATGGAATTACGTATGACTTTTTTCCTGATCTGATTGTCAATATTCAGATAAAAAACAACATAATTACCCTCCGATTCTGCATAAAGCAACTGACCGTGGTAAAAACTCAATTCTTCTTTTTTAAGGCGGGAGACAATTTCAACCTTATCTTCCGTCTCTTCGGGTGTGAATGAATCATTATCCGGATTAAAATTTCTTACAATATCAGTTACAAACAGGTACCGGTAATTTATTATTGTGAAAAAAATAAAAGGAATCACCCCAACAAGAAAAGAACTCTTAAGTGAATCAAAAAAAGTTGAAAAATTCCATCGTTGAGCGGATTCTTCTATCACAAAGCCTGCAAAATAGATAGCGATACCCATTCCGGAAAGGATTAGAACAATGGATAATATTTCCTTTAAGATACTCCATTCTTCAGGAATTGAAAAATAGCGGCTCATTTTCAAAATCCTGACAAATCCAATTAAAGGAAGAGATATCAGCAGACAATAAATAGCTATGGTGATCTCCAGGCTGAAAAAACGGGCCTCGTGAATCTCAAGTGGTTTATAAATAATTGCAAATAAAAAAATGAATGACAGGAAGATCATTGTTCCCGGGTAAGGCCTTCTTATAATAAAATTCTGAGGATACTTTTTACTTAACCATTTTTGTAACCGTTCGAGCATTTCATCAACTTTTATACAATTATACAATTAAAAATGATCATGATTTGTTTATGCAAGGGCAACATTAGCTTCAGTGATAATTCCCTCTTTTGATGGTTAGTTTGTTTCTGTCAGCCAGGGACAGGGGCACTTCTGTTACCGGTAAACCGAATATACAATTATTATGTATGTCAAACTTCGCATATTTGTTAATTTTGGTCTCAGAAAGAATCATGAATAATAGAATTTTAAATAATGAAAAAAAGATATATGAATCCCTACCTGGCAGGTACACTTCTCGGGATTGTGTTGCTTCTGGCAATGTTTATTTCAGGCCGGGGACTGGGAGCAAGCGGCGGGATTAAATATTGCGTCGTTTCACTGGTAGGTGCTGTCAATCGTCCTCATGTCGAAAATTCAACCTACTACTCAACGTATTTTGAAGATGGCAGAAAACCTTTGACTAACTGGCTTACTCTTGAGATATTCGGGATAGTTGCAGGAGGTTTTATTTCCGGTGCCCTTTCAGGAAGATTAAAACTTAAAGTCGAAAAATCTCCGAAAATATCTGTTACCCGAAGATTGATATTTGCATTTCTCGGTGGAGTATTATTTGTTTACGGAGGTCAGCTTGCCAGAGGATGCACTAGCGGAGCTGCATTATCAGGTATGGCTGTTCTCTCTCTGGCAGGATTTGTAACCATGATTGCCATTTTCGGATCAGCTTTTGTATTTGCGTGGTTTTTCAGAAAGAACTGGATATGATAAACGGCGCAAAGGCGCAAAGGCGTAACGGTGTAATGACTTAAAGACAAAAAAATTATGGGACCACTTTCATCATATTTTGCATTTCCTGATTGGCTCAATATGTTAACTGCTTTTCTTATCGGGACAGGTTTTGGATTTGCTCTTGAACAGGCCGGCTTTTCTTCGAGCCGGAAACTGGCAGGGATGTTTTACGGATACGACACCACGGTACTTAAAGTCTTTTTTACGGCTGCAATAGTTGCTTTGATAGGATCACAGTTCCTGAGTTACCTGGGATTACTTAATTTAAATCAGGTATATGTCAATGAGTTTTATTTAACTGCATCAATTACAGGTGGTGTAATTATGGGTGCTGGTTTTATAATGGGCGGATTTTGTCCCGGCACCGGCCTGAGTGCACTGTCGATAGGTAAAATTGATGCGATGGTATTTGTTGCAGGAGGATTCACAGGCGCATTTATCTTTACTGAAACTTATCCTCTTATTGAGGGTATGGCTACTGCTCAATATAAGGGACCGGTTAAGATTAATGAATCACTGGGTCTCTCCCCGGGTCTCTTTACTCTTATTATGGTAGCAGCAGCAGCAGTTATGTTCCGGGTTGCCGAATCAGCTGAAAAGAAATTTGCAAGGCCGGAAATAACAAATGAATTAAAATGAAATGCTATGGAAATAAGAAGAAAATTTTCCGCATTGCTACTTCTGCTAAGTTTTGTATTGGCATTATTGCCGCTTTCTGCAAACCGCTCATTCACCGTAAAGCCTGACAAACTCCTTTCAGAAGTCCTGAATGAAGATGTTTCATTTACAGTTGATCAGGTTGCAGAATTTATTGTCAGGGAGGACAGCACAATTCAGCTGATCGACCTGAGATCGCCGGAAGAATTCAGAAAACAAACAATTCCGGGAGCTGTCAATATCCCCTACCACGACCTGATAAATACAGATCCGGATATCTGGCTCAACAATAAAAACATAAGGAATATTTTTTATTCAAATGGTAACATTGAACCGGATTATGCACTTGTTTATGCCAGGGGGCTGGGATATACAAACAGTTTTGTAATGGCCGGCGGAATGACGGAATGGATCAACACAGTCATTGAGACAAAGTTCGAAGGTGACAGGATCACAGCAAGGGAAAATACATTGTTTGAAGTAAGAAGAAGAGCCGGTGAAATGTTCACGGAGTTAAACAATTTGCCCGACAGTCTTAAAACCCGGTTTCTGGAATCGAAAAAGTTTTCGGCAAAAAAACTTGATGGCGGATGCCAGTAAATAAATGAAATATCAGAAAGGACGATGAAATTTCTAAAACAAAACTGGCTGGTTATTTCGATATTCTTACTGGTGTCATTACTGGTTCTGATAAGAACTTTCAGTCATAAGAATTTCAGATATGATGCCGTAAAATGGGCAGCACCGTCAGCACTCGGGACAAACATCCTTACTGAGGATCAGATACCGGCTTTAAGCGGTGACAAACTTCTGATTAACCTTGGAAATAAAGCAATATCCAATCAGCAATTCCGGGATATTACATTGGATATTAATCCTGAATCGCTTCTTGAAAAAACAAACCTCAAACTTATCCGCAGGAATAAAGGCCCGGTTATTCTGTATTCTGAGGAAAGCTCCGTATCAGCCAGGGTATGGATGGTTCTCAGTGAGATGGGTCTGAAAAATATCTATATTCTTTCAAATGATGCGACAATAAATAACCGATAGGGTTTATAGCACGATGCGATCCCTCACTTCGTTCGGGAAGGGATCTCTATTTTACCACCGGATAATCGTTGGATTCAGAAAGCGTGAATGGCAGCCATGATAATACATTTTTCTGTTTGACCATTTTGTCATACATGAAGCTGTTGTTTCCATACTTCAATGTTCTTGCATCGTAGCCGAAGAGCCGCAGGAACGCAGTCGCAAATCCTGAATTGTGTCCGGTCCCGCAGTAAATCACCACAGTTTTGTCAAACGGTATTGTAGACATCATGTCGGGGAAGCCGAGTGTTGATTCCGGCTTATACCTTACTGCGCCGGGGATATGACCATCGTCATATTTATCCTTTCTCTCAAGGTTTATTAAGAAATACTTCTCCGGATTACCGAAAATTTCATCTGCTGTGATCAGGATATCTCCGGTCCCATCCTTAAAGAGCTTTTTGAATCTTTCATCTCCAATCTCCTTTCCTGTTTTAAGACCGGTATTTAGTTCCGGCATTCCTTTGGGCTGTGGAGTCTCATTGACGGTAATTTCCAAACGATCTTCATATTTTCCGGATATCTCTTTTAACCAGCCTTCATGTGCATAATTCTTATTCCAACCGCTCATTCCCCAGCGCATGGCAAAAACATTTCCATATCCCATCATTCTGAGCAGTGAAGTAGCATAGCTTGATACCTGACCGTCATCACAGACCAGAATTATTTTATCAGATTCAAAAGGCTTGATACCAGCTTGAAAATACTCCGGAAGCTCATTAAACTTTTTATTTACAGCCCCTTTGATATGACCTTTTGAAAATAATTCAGGCGACCGGAGATCCAGGATCAGATTATTTTTACCAAGCTCTTCGAAAACAAATGATGCTTTAATAAGACTTGGAAAGAACTGACTGTTAATATAATCCCCGTTCTCCTCCAGATCCTTAAGTAAAAGCATGGTTTCCTGACCTATGACAGGCGGAGCGGTAATTTCTTTAGGGAGTTCAGATTTTTTTTCACTTTTATTCCCGGTGCAGCCTACTGCAGAAGCTGCAAGAAATAAAAACAAAAAAGGATACAACCCTGATTTATAACTCATGTTTTAACCGGATATTTCAGTTACTCGGAAACGACCATCCTGTCCCTGTCATATCTGATCGTTTCAATGCGATTACCCTTTTCATCGTATTTGTATTCGGTAATTGCGACACCATTCGCAGGATTATTAATAATATTTCTCTCCTTGTCCATGTTCTTTGTTTCAATCAGAGCACCATGCTTATCATAAGTATTTTGAGTCACAGGTATACTTTTCCCACCAACATATTCATTATCCTGATCATAAACTTCAGTTTCCAGAACGTACCCGTTCTCATCATACCTGCTGATCCTCCTGGACCATCCCCAGTAAAGGTTTGACATTTGTCCGGTTACATTAAAAACCGAAAAACTCTCGACATCGCCGAATTCATTCGGATCAAATTCAAAATACGAAACACCGATATCGCCACAATTCTCGGCAATACAGTTATACAGGGTATCTCCCATATAATTGGCCATTCTCACGACATAACCTTTGTCGTTATAAGAAAATCTGAGTTCATAGAATGGACAGAATGGATTCATTATAGTCTCTTCATTTGCCAGGTTATATCTTTTTTCCTGCACCATTCCGTCATCAAGAACAGCCCATACATATGAATGGATCTTATTCCGGTTCTCGACCGGCTGTCCGTTTTTGTCGAAGAATTTAAGGCCGGTTCGAATACCTTTATCATCCAGAGCATATTCCCAGGTAAAAACACCGCCCGATTCTACCGGCTGGTTATTCTCATCAAAAAAGTGCTTAATCTGTTTATTGTCTGAATATTCGTAGGTTATTTTTGCTGCACCGCCCATTGAGGAATACGCCAGCGGTTCATCACCTCTTACAAATTCAACTGACATAAGACGACC
>Ga0209078_1000253_pt1 | contig 10402 bp, 9 predicted proteins | sample PPLLak21cMay2015_2_FD_187257 | JGI IMG/M metagenome (GOLD analysis project Ga0209078, IMG submission 187257) | Freshwater sediment microbial communities from Prairie Pothole Lake near Jamestown, North Dakota, USA - PPLs Lake P8 Core (1) Depth... | ecosystem: Environmental > Aquatic > Freshwater >...
TGCTATAGAAGAGCTTACATTATACATAGCTATATCTGATTGTCAACCCTAAAATCAATGTAAATAGCTGAATTTACAATAAGTTGTGATATTTTTAAGTGGCGAACTACTTTTGACGCAGGCGTCACACATAGCCAAAATCCCTCAATTTCGCGGTTACTTAATAATACTACAATGTAACATAATATAGTGAATCTTGTACCAAAACACATACAATAATAAAAATCAATGATTCACATCCTTTTGACGCTGGCATCTAACAGGTTACCCCGGTTTGTGTGCTGTAACGAGCCAATGGGGCATAGGGGGAGCCAAAATACGACGTTTGAAATCGACAAAACCGGCCTCACCCAACCAGTCTTCCAGCTCTTGATCAGAGAATACCCACCCATTTTCGCTTGTCAGGGCCATATTTACAGCAAAGAGTGCAGAAAACTTTGGTTGAGTATGAGTGGCGTCAGTCATCATATCGAGTACATGCACCAGCCCGCCAGGTTCTAAAGCAACATAGGCCCGTTTAAAGAGTTCTCTTATGCTATCCGGGGATTCCTGGTGAAGCACACCAAAGAAGTTCACAGTATCATACCCTGGGGAAAAGGCCGTGTTGTGATAGTCGCCTGCCTGTGTCTTGACTCGATCCTGCATGGATTCGGCCTGGATCAGTTCCTCTGCCACTTTGACCACAGCCGGAAGGTCCAGGACCGTACAGGTTATTTCCGGATTGGCCTGGGCAATGAGCACGGAATAGGTACCCGGACCGCCTCCCACATCCAAAAGCCTTTTACGCCCTTGGAGTTGGAGTTGCCCCACCACGGCCCGGCCAATGCCCAGGGCACGACCGTGCATGGAAAGCACAAAGGTCCGTGTCCGTTCCTCGTCATGGCCCAGATGCAGATCAGGCGACTCCACCGGCCTGCCTGTTCGCGCCAATTCGGCTAACCGACTCCATGCTTGATATACATCGCGATTGTAACGTATGGCCTGACTGAGGTCACCCGGCGCCCCGGGCGCCAAAAACATCTGGGTTTCAGGGGTGTTTTGATAGGTATGATCCTTTTTCTCCAACAGACCCAGGGCTGTGCAGGCGTCCAGCAACAGGCGTGCACCACGTTCATTCAAATCGCAGGCCTTGGCGATTTGGGCTACATCTGCGGCCACCAATTCGGACAACCGGGCAAATATCCCCAAATCTGAGGCTGCGAACAGTACACAGGAATCATAGAAAGCTGAGGCCATATCGACGATACGCGAGGGATTGAGGCTTACATTTGTTTGGTCTTGTCTCATATAGTGCTCCCGAAACAATAAACAGCATTTCAAAAGAGAATGCCTCGAATGTTGTTAAAAAAAGATAAGCGGCTCGATAGTTTTAACTATCAGTTATGTAGATTTAAGTACCAGAAAAAGACCTCTCGGTCAAAGAGAAAATTGCGGAAAATCAAAAAAAATGCCGTCAAGGTGGATATCGCCAATGGGCAGGCGACCTTCCAGATAAATATCCCATTACTGATAAAAGCATTAAGAAGCATTGTTGACGATAAGGAGGTTGCTGCGTAGAATTGCCGAGTTGTTACCCGGCCACTGACCGAATTTCAACGGAAAGCGGGACAATTTCTTTCAAAACGCATTGAGTATAGATGAACAATAGAACAAAGATGACAACAAAAATAAATTGGTTTTTACTCTGTTTGGCGGTACTCGCCGCGATCATCATCCCTTTCCTGGTGTTTGGTGAACAATTAGAGGCCTGGACCGAGCGGATGCTTGAGTCTAGGCAGCAGCATCAGGGATTAGTTGCCATCCTGTTGGGCGGGCTTCTGGCCTCGGATATCTTCTTACCGGTTCCCTCAAGCATTGTCAGTACGGCCTGTGGATACCTGCTTGGATTGACACTTGGGGCCTTGGTATCCAGTGTTGGCATGACCCTTAGTTGTGTCATGGGATTTTATCTGGCTTACGGTCCGGGACGTCGGTTGGCCGAGAAAATGCTGGGACAGGAGGAAATGAAAAAGCTGGAGCATCTAACCACTCAATTTGGGGATTGGATGATCATATTGGCACGACCGGTCCCCGTATTGGCAGAGGCCTCCGTCTTGTTTGCGGGCATGGCCCACATGAAAACCATCCGGTTTCTTCTGCTCTCCACACTGTCAAACATAGGAATCTCCGCGGTCTATGCAGCGATCGGCGCGTACTCTGCGCAATTGAATTCATTCCTACTGGCAGGTGTGGCTTCGTTCTTATTACCCTATCTGATGATATCATGGGCGCGCAGGACAAAACATAAGTCTTGACTCTTATGGATACACCCGTTCTGTTATCGAAACGAATGTTACTTGGGGAAAACGCCAACCCGATCGGCCCAGGTTTGCCAATCCGATTTCATTCTTTCGACGCGTTCGGGATATTTTTCGGCCAGAGGTAGTGTCAAGAATCTTTCGCACATTTTTTCTGGTAGTCTTGTAATGCTTCAGTCGGAATTGGACATTTCCTGAAATTTAGGGAGCCTCTAAAAATTGCTTTTGTCACGAGAACGAGCGAAATTTTCATCAGCGAGGCAGAGGTCAAAAATCGCCGCAGGCGTAGTTTCAACTACGTTGAGGACGATTTTTGGCCGATAACGATGCTGACGAAAATTGCAGCCGTTCGTAGTAAAAATGAATTTTTAGAGGTTCCCTTATGTCTTGACAAACTTCCGTTTTTCCCATACTATCCCCTGGTAATTAATATCGTAAGGTGGTATTATCTCCCCCATTTGCAATAGACTGGAAAGCGAGCATCTGTGTGAAAAGTTTTGAAAAACAAAGGCATATCGACAGGATCGGTACCGCCGCGATCATAACAACTGCTGTATGCTGGATGACAGGCCCTTTATTTATACGCTATCTGACCGGCTATCTTGATGCGTGGAGTCAAAACCTCTGGCGATACACTGTGGCCATGATCTTCTGGCTGCCTTTTTTGTTCATGGCCCTCCGGCAGGGCCGGGCGGGGGCGACTCTGTGGAAAAAAGCCCTATGGCCCAGTATCCCGAATGTGCTCATGCAAAGTCTTTGGGCGTGGGGCTTCTATTTTATCGAACCGGGTTTCGCGTCTCTTCTGTCAAAATCGAGCCTGCTCTGGACCGCGGGATTTTGTCTGATTTACTTTCCTGACGAACGAGGGCTGATCTATAGCAAGCGGTTTTGGCTGGGAATAGGGTTGTCAATAACCGGCGTGATAATGGTTATTGTAAACAAAGAGGCTTTTACCGCAAAAGCAAACCTCACCGGTATAATAATAATGCTCTCGGCAGCCGCGATGTGGTCGGTTTATACGATATCGATGCGGATTGCATTTAAGGGCGTCGATCCGCGATTGGGTTATTCGGTGGTATGCGTATATACAGTGGGCGCCTTGGCAGTCTTGGCACTGCTGTGTGGGAATCCGGCTAAGGTGGCAAGTCTGGAAGCGTGGCCGTTGGCATGCGTTGTTATCAGCGGTATCTTGTGTATGGCTTTTGGCCATACGGCATACTACACCGCGGTTCAACGGCTGGGGGCCACGATACCGGCTCTGATACTGCAGGCATCGCCGTTTGGGATACTGCTTTTCTCGATGATCTTTTTCGATGAACGACTGAACCTCTGGCAGTGGATAGGGGGGTTGGTACTGATAGGAGGTTCGGTCATGGCGGTCATGGCACAGGGACATCTCAGAAAAATTGGCGAAGGCCCGGGGTAAAGAAAATTATTCCACTGTCAATGTCCTGGAATCTGTTACAGACTACCACGATGCAAACATACACTTCTCGGCAACTTGCCTGATTTTAGCCAATGCGCTTTTCTGTATCTGGCGAATCCTTTCCTTGGATAGATCCAGCTTGTAACCCACTTGTTTGAGCGTCAGGGGCTTGGAATACTCCTGGTTCAGAGAAAAACGCATCTCCAGTACGGACTGTTCTGTCGCGGACAAATCTGCCAGATTGTCACGCAGAATAGCACATACCTCTTCGGTTCTGTCTTGATGGGCTGCTTCCCTGATTTGCTGTAGATGGTCACTTTTTTCCATGGCCGATTCCAACTGGGCCGGGAAAAAACTGCGATATTGGTAACTCTTTTTAGCCACTCGCAGGAAAGACTTGGATATCGCCTGGCACGCGTATGTGCTGAACTTAAAACCACGTTGGCAATCGAACTTTTCCGTCGCACGCATAAGGGCCATGCTGCCTTCGCTGACTAAGTCGGTGAATTCCACGCCGTGGTAGTTGACACGCTTGACCATGGACAGTACCAGGCCCATATTGCTGGTTATGATCTTACTGCGACTGTCCAGTTGTTTTTGATTCCAACGCAGCAACTCCAGTACTTCGCTTCTGTGCCATTTCGCCTGGCTTAACAGCTTCTGTTGGATTTGGCCCATCTTGTGCCGGGCATAGTTCAACTGAAGAAATAGGGCCTGTTCATCTTCCAAACTGAGCGTTACGCCGGGTAAAACATCGATTTGGCGTTGTTCAATTGCCGACATGGTTGACGGACAATCAAAACGATCATCAAAAATATAGGCAATCGGATTGGCCAGAATATCCTCTAGCTCATGTTCCTTCGCGATGGAAAGTCCCAGGCAGGAAACCTTTGCCGGGTATTTCATCTCGCTGCATTTGGGGTTGTTATTCTGCACAACGTCTTCCCTCAAATACTACTACTTCCTCTCAATAGAGGACGCACTTTATGAGAAGCTAACAAATTCCTCTCAGAAAGTTAATCGGGGGAACCCCTATTTAATGCCTCCAAATTCCTGATTTGTTGATAGCGAAAATAATGCGAAGATTACTGGCGGGTAACTCGAACAGCTTTTGGGAGCCTCTAAAAATTGCTTTTGTCACGAGAACGAACGAAATTTTCGTCAGCGAGGCAGAGGTCAAAAATCGCCGCAGGCATAGTTGAAACTATGTTGAGGATGATTTTTGGCCGATAACGATGCTGACGGAAATTGCAGCCGTTCGTAGTAAAAATGAATTTTTAGAGGTTCCCTTTTGTGATAAACACCCAACTTTGAGTAAACAACTACTTTTCCAGGGAGGTCAATCCTTCACGAACGGCGTATTTGGTCAGCTCTGCCACACTGTGAATATCCAGCTTTTCCATGATATTTAGCCGATGGGTTTCGACTGTTTTTATGCTGATGTGGAGATTGCCGCCGATTTGCTTGGTACTTTTCCCCTCGGCCATCAACTGGAGAACTTCACGCTCACGCGGTGTCAATGCCGAAAACACGCTCTTGTCGGCCTTCGTCGGATTGCGAACATAATTCTCAATAACCAAATCGGTTAGAGATGGCGGCAGATAGATCCCTTCACCGATAACGGTACGAATGGCCTGGATCAACTCTTCGGCGGCGCTGTCTTTCAACAGGTAGCCGCGAGCACCCGCCTTGAGCATCTCAGCCACGAACTTCCGGTCAGAGTACATCGACAGGGCGATAACCTTGATTTGCGATCCTTTACTGAGTATTTGACGGGTGGCTTCGATGCCGTTCAAGTCCGGCATACCGATGTCCATGATAACCACATCGGGTAGTAATTCCTTGGCCAACTCTACCGCGGTCTGACCATTGTTCGCCTGGGCAATTATTTCTATGTCTGTTTGCTGATCGAGCAGGCTTGAGAGGCTTTCACGAAAAATCCTGTGGTCGTCAGCCAGAAGTATTTTTATTGACATGGCTTTTTCTCTTATCTTCTCTATCGTTTTAACGGTACTTCCAGGGTAACCTGCGTTCCGCGGCCCTGACCGGAACATATCTCCAGGTGCCCTCCGACGTAATTCAGACGCTCCCTGATACTGAATAGTCCATAACCGCTTGTACTGACTGAATCATATCTGACCTCGCCCGGATCGAACCCCACTCCGTCATCTTTGACGACGATGCGAATATTATTATCTACCTTCTCCACTGTTATACCGGCAAAATGGGCAGCCGCGTGCTTGCCCACGTTATTGAGTAGCTCACGAACCATTTGAAACAGAAGAATCTCTACCTCCTGGGCCATCGGTTTGGGTTCCTGGTCGCTCTCAAAGGAACATCGAATACCGTGCTGGGCGTATGACTGCTCTGCCAGCCATTCGAGTGCCGCCTCAAAACCCAGAGTGTATAACATAGGCGGACTCAGTTCAAATGTTAAAGTCCGGGTGTATTCGATCGCCTGGGACAACAGTTTGTGGATTGCCTCCAGGCAATTGTCTGTATCTGTGGACGATCCCGGTTTCACCAGTGAACTCAGCTTTATCTTTGAGGCGGCTAACAACGGGCCGACCTGACCATGCAGCCCATCTGCGATACGCCGACGCTGACGTTCCTCCGCCAGTGTCAATTCCATGGCCAACAACTGCAATTGTTTTTGATAGTTGAGAACTCTTCGCTCTGCCTGCCTGCGATCGGCAATATCGCGAAATACTATTTGGATGGCTGGTGTGTCTCGTAAGGAAATGGGCATAACCACCACGTTCACATCAATCGCGGTACCGTCCATACGCAGAAATTGTTCTTCTGTCATGGGTAGTGCCTTCTGCTTTTTATGCAGGTCTCTCAACTGACTTTGCACCCGCCTGCGATTGTCACAGTGCACAAAATCCATAATCGATTTCCCGACAAAATCTCCTGGACCGACGCCGCCCAGAAGGCGTACGCCCGCGCTATTGATAAAAACAATCGACTCCCCGCTTATCACCCCGATACCGTCTGGCGACAACTCCACTAGTTGGCGATAACGCTCTTCGCTTTCACGTAACGCATCCAGCGTTGCCGATAAATCCGCCGTACGCTCCCGTACTCGCTGTTCCAATTCGTCGTGTGCTTTACGCAGACGCTCCTCCGACTGCTTCCGTTCGGTGATGTCCCGGTCGATGCCACGGTATCCTTTCGGTTGGCCGTTCTCATCAAAAATGAGTATTCCACTTGTTTCCAGAACAACCAAATGCCCATCCTTATGGCGATTTGTATTTTCTAGTCGATAAAACGGCGCGTTCTTGGCAGACTTCTCTTTAAAGAATTGATCTATTCCTTCCGCTTCTTCTTGAGGCATCAAATCAAACGGCGTTTTGCCGATAATCTCCTCCGGCTCGTAACCTAACAAATCCCTGACCTTGGGGCTGGAGTAGGTATATACTCCATCTTTATCAACCTCCCATACCCAGTCGGTCGTAATTTCAACCAGGTCTTTGAACCTTTTTTCAGACGCTTCCAGCTTCGCTAAACCTTGCCTTTGCTCGGTCACATCGATAGCGTAGTGAAGAAACATCTCCTCATCGAGCGGTATCCAATACGTATCCCAAATCTTACCCCAGGCGCGAACATCACGATTACGCTTCGGTTGCTCTTTCGCCAACGCCTCATCCGCCAGGCAAAAATGACAACAGGTGCTGCCCGGCGGGGCTTTATGGTGGTCATTGACGTATTGTTTGTCCTGCTCAGGAATGAACAGGCTCCCTCCGAAATCACGCCAGCAGTAACCGCCGATCTTGGCACCGGCTTCTATCGCCAGACGGTTGGCAACCAGAACGATCCTCTCCTTATTGGTAATCATTGCCAGGTGTGGTAAGTTGTCCAGCAGCAACTCGTTAAGATGCCGCTTCTTCCGTAAGATATCCTCAACTTTCTTGTGCTCGGTGTTCTCCGATTTTTTCATTTCAGTTCCGATCAATCTCAACTCGTCAACTGCACACGCCACTGGAGCCGAAAGCCAAACAAACGATTTCCCAATTGGGCAATGAAAAAACTTCTACTTTTTAACAGCCATCGACTTTTAGAGATCATACCAAAATTTCGCTGAATTGGCAAGCCATGCCCAGAAATTCCTTCTCGGACGCCATGCCAGAATAGGCACTTAACCACTATCCTAAAACCAAAATGCCGTTCTTAATAGTGCCAGGGAGACCGTCCTCCACTACAAATGGACGATATTGTTTGTACTGGTTGTTATATATTTTCGGTGGAGTCGCCTTCGGAAAGATCATATTCAGTTTATCCACCTGAGTTCCAAAACTGCATTGATTATGTCAGTAGCAAATTTAGAACCAACGCAGCAAAATAGTTTTGACCCTGGCGCCATCTGGCTAAAGCGATTCGCCGTACTCCCAGCCTTTTCGCACCGGTTCTTTGACAAAAGCATTTAACTCCGGGTGGTTGGTAATTTGGGCATTTTTAGCATCCCACTCAATGCGGGTATTGAATCGCTGAGCCAGCACTCCCAGCAGGATAATCTCTGTCAAATTAGCGGAGTAACTGAAATTGGAACCTGGTTCGGGGCCTGTCCCTTTGATGGCACGCAGCCACTCACGAAAGGGGCCGCCTTCAACACGCGGGATAGACTGCTTTGGCGGGTCAGCCTGCCATTGCTTGCGTAGCGGGGCGGGAATAACCGTCGGCTCTCCGGCGTGTGTACCACAACCAATCATACCCTTGCTCCCTACCATCCAGCATGCTCTGCCAAGATGCGTAGCGTTCTCGGCGCCAAATTTATCAATGCGCCCCACTTTGCTCCAGTCCTGGGGACCGTCAAACCAATAGAGACTCACCGGGCCACGGGCGCCTTTGGCTGGAAAGTGAAACTTAAGTCGGCTGCCCGCGGGAATAACGCCCTTGAGCGAATCTTTGCGTTCCAAACATTCCACAACGGTCGGCGGATCCAAATCAAGAGCCCAAACAGGTGTATCCAGAGTATGACAACCCCAATCGCCCAGCATACCCGAACCAAAATCATAGAATGCCCGCCATTTGTAAGGCAGGTAATCCCTGTAGAACGGACGCATTGCCGCCGGGCCAATCCATTTATCCCACGAAAGCCCTTCGGGCGCCGGGGATTCCGGTGGCGGCATGGTCTTGGGATTGGCAAAATGTCGTCCGCCCATCTCCGGCCCGTCGTTGTAGGCGTAAACCTCGCTGACCTCGCCAATGACCCCGGCGCGATATGCTTCAACAGATTTGCGAATCCCGTCGTCTGCATGACCCTGATTGCCCATCTGGGTCATAACTTTATAGCGTTCTTTGGCCTTTACAAGAGTGCGTGTCTGCCAGATATTATGGGCCAGGGGTTTTTGTGTGTAAACATGAATCCCACGCTCCATAGCCGCCATGGTAGCTGGAAAATGTGAATGATCGGGGGGCGAGACAACGACTGCATCGATCCCCTTGCCCATCTTGTCGAACATCTCACGGTAGTCATCGAAGAAAGGCTGATTAGTACGCCAGTTTTTCATATTCTCCGCGCACTGGTCGCGGTCCACATCGCAAAATGCTACAAGATTTTCATCTTTGCAGCCTTGCTCATACGGCTGCTGGGCAATCCACCCACCGGAACCAATAAAAGCAACATTTACTTTACTGTTGGCCGATGGGCCGGACTTACCAATCGCAAAGCTGGGAAATACGGTGGAAGCAGCCAGGGCCCCAGCGGCTTTGGACAAAAAGGTTCTTCGTTTCATGACATCTCCTATCTTATATCTTAAAACTTTTGTTTCAATTTCCATAAAGTTAGTGTTTTTTACAAACCAAGATCCTCTAGCTGATGTATTAACTGCTGATACATATCTCCCATAAGCCAGCAAAACCAGATAGTTGCCACAATAACAACCACTGTGATAATAGCCTTGGTAATCACTTTATATCTCGGGCTTCTCCAGACCAGCGGCAAAGCAAGCGGACCCAGAAAAAGCAAACCAATCACAATAGCAGAGGTGGAATAATACCATTTTGTCATTGGTTTTGGCTTATAAGAGTCATCGAAAAACTCACCGCAAAAACGGCATTTTATCGCTTCTTCCTGAATCTCCTCCGCACAAAAGGGACATTTCTTCATAACTTGCCTTTATATTACAGCCAACTCCCGCGGTTTTTTAACCCAATCCCCAGCCCATTGGCCCTGCCAGGTATAATAATACCCATTGGGTATGACTTTGCGCATAAGCAGCACACAATAAAAAGTGACGCGTAGAGCCGCGCAAGCAAAATCGCACTACTGATATCTTTGAGGATACCCCACCCAATGTCAACTGTCTATATTAATCTTTTCAGCATTATCCACATGGAAGCCGCTGGTGGACATTGGCACAAACCCGCCCACGCCCGCCATTTATTCTGTCCGTGTTCGTCCGTGCCCGTCCGTGTTTGTCCATCTTCCGCCCTGTTCCCCTTCTGTCACCCCCGCGATAGCAGGGGTCTATCTTCCGCCCTACTCCCCTGTCATTCCCGCGAAAGCGGGACACGAAGCGAAGCGAAGAGCCGCGATAGCGAATCTATCTTCCGCCCTGTAAGGGCGACATAAAACGTCGGCTGCCTGCCCCACGCTTGCGTGGACATGTTAATTCCAACGTAGGTTATGCCGTGCATACCACATATTTAGCCACCGGCGTATGTACTCCGGGATTGA
>Ga0209078_1000260_pt1 | contig 10288 bp, 9 predicted proteins | sample PPLLak21cMay2015_2_FD_187257 | JGI IMG/M metagenome (GOLD analysis project Ga0209078, IMG submission 187257) | Freshwater sediment microbial communities from Prairie Pothole Lake near Jamestown, North Dakota, USA - PPLs Lake P8 Core (1) Depth... | ecosystem: Environmental > Aquatic > Freshwater >...
AATGGTTGCGGGGGCAGGATTTGAACCTACGACCTTCGGGTTATGAGCCCGACGAGCTGCCAGACTGCTCCACCCCGCGCCTGTCGCAATGAAACTGCGTCAATCGAGAAGCGGAACTATAGCAAAGCGTTGTGCACTGCGTCAACACTTACCATGCATATCAAACAGGCCATTGCGTCCTGGAACCAATATTCCCAATGTTTTCAGACGACTGTTGAAATCGATTTCACGCGACGTGGGTGGTGATCAATGCGATCACTGCAGCAAGACCGGCAATTCTGCACATTTATTGAGCAGACAGCGCGCCGGCAAACTCGCTACCATTCAGCGTCACCATTAGATCCGGAAGCCATCTGTGCACATCACTGAATTCTCCCTTTCGCGCTTGCCGTGCATCGAGTTCGGCTCGGGCGTGCTGGCCAAGCTGCCAGGCATTGCCCGCGGATTTGGGGCGCATGCATTGCTTGTGACCGGTGCGGGTTCGTTGAAAGCTTCGCCGATGTGGCCGTTAGTGACTGCCGGGCTGAAGGCTCAGGGCATGTCGTGGCTGCACCTTGCCATTCCGGGCGAGCCATCACCGCAAATGGTGGACGAGGCCGTGCGCGCCCTGCGTACCGAATCGATCGATGTGGTCATCGGCATCGGGGGCGGCAGCGCGCTGGATGCCGCCAAGGCGATTGCAGGCCTGCTCAGACCTGGCAATTCGGTGATGGATCATCTGGAGGGCGTGGGACCGGAACTGCCCTACGCCGGACCGGCGACCCCGCTCATTGCGGTGCCGACCACGGCGGGCACCGGCTCGGAAGCGACCAAGAATGCGGTGTTGAGCGTGCAGGGCGCGGATGGCTTTAAAAAGTCCTTCCGCGACGAGAAACTGGTGGCTGAGGTTGCGCTGGTCGATCCGGATCTTTTGGCAACCTGTCCGCCCGCCGTCATTGCGGCCAATGGCATGGATGCCCTGACCCAACTGCTGGAATCCTATGTTTCCAGCCGTGCCGCACCCCTGACCGATTCGCTCGCCTGGGGCGGGATGAAGGCCGCGCGCGACGGCCTGCTGGCGCTGTATGCCGATGCCGGTGATGCCACGGCGCGCGAGCGGATGGCGTATGCGGCGCTGGTGTCGGGCGTCACGCTGGCGCAGGTCGGGCTCGGTTCGGTGCACGGACTTGCCGCGCCACTCGGGGCATTTTTTCCGATTCCGCATGGCGTCGTCTGCGGCACGCTGGTGGCAACCGCTACGCGCATCAACATCCAAGCCCTGCGCGCACGCGAACCCGATCATCCGGCACTGGAGAAATACGCGCAGGTGGGACGCCTGCTGAGCAGACAGGGCCAGTTGGGCCAGGATGCTGCGCACGCCGCTCTGATCGACACGCTGGACGCCTGGACACGCGAACTCAGGCTGCCGGGGCTGGCGCATTACGGCGTCACGCCAGCCGACATCCCGCGCATCGTCGCCAACAGCCGCGGCAGCAGCATGAAGACTAATCCGGTTTGGCTTGAAGACAGCGAAATCACAGCCATCCTCGCAGCACGAATTTGAGGGCGGTGCGCTCAAGTTAGGCGTTACCCGTCCGCTATTTCTGCGACTCAACTTATCTGGAGCACATCATGTCCGGCCTCTTGGTTTTTTTTATCGTGCTGGCACTGTTCGCTGTTTTCGGCATATTTATCTTCAACCAACTGGTAAACCTGAAGCACAACGTCGGTAAAGCCTGGTCGAACATCGATATCCTGCTCAAGCAGCGTCACGACGAGTTGCCCAAGCTGGTCGAGACCTGCAAGCAATACATGCAGTTCGAGCAGGAGACGCTGGAAAAGGTGATGCAGGCACGCAGCCAGGTGGCCAGCGCGCGCGCATCGCACGACATTCCCGCACTGGGGCAGGCCGAAGGCGCGCTGCGGTTGGGGCTGGGTAATCTGTTTGCCGTCGCCGAGGCCTATCCCGAGCTGAAAACCAATGAAACCTTCCAGCATCTGCAGGCACGCATCAGCGGACTGGAAAATGCGATTGCCGACCGCCGCGAGTTCTACAATGATTCGGTCAACGTCAACAACGTGCGCGTCGAGCAGTTCCCCGATACCGTCATCGCGCGCCTGTTCGGCTTCCGCCTGTTTCCGCTGCTGCGCTTTGCCGCCGAGGAAAAGAAAGATGTCGACCTGAAGCAGCTGTTCAATAGCTGATGCTCCCCGCGCGCTGGGCGGCCGAATGGCGGCACGATTACGCCAACCTCGCGCTGGGTGGCGGCAACCTGCTGACCCTGCTGCTCGGCTTCCAGATGCACTCGCCGCTGGGATGGAAGATCAGCTTCGCGCTGGTCGGCCTGACCAGTTTCTGGGCGTGGATTGCCAACCTCAAGCGCTATCGCACCGTAGCGGACACGCCGACTTCACGTATCGCCTCGGCACCGCAGGGTTATATCGAACTCGTCGGGCGCGGCCAGCAGCCGCCCGGCGAACGCCTGGTCAGTCCGATCAGCGGGCTACCCTGCCTGTGGTACCGCTACCGCGTCGAACGCAGGAACGGCGACCGCTGGGAATACGTCGAATCCGGGATATCGCACGACACCTTCGGTGTCAGCGACGGCAGCGGCCATGTGCTGGTCGATCCCGACGGTGCGGAAATCATGACCTCGCACAAGCAGGTTTCAAACTCGGGCGGCTACCGCAAGACCGAGTGGACGCTGATTGAAGGCGAAACCCTTTATGTGATCGGCGAGCACGTCACCCTCGGCGGCCCTAGTGCCGTGCTCGACAAGAGGGCCGACCTTGCCACATTGCTGGCTGAATGGAAACGGGACAAATCTGCTCTGCTGGCACGCTTCGACGCCAATCGTGACGGGGAAATCAGCCTCGACGAATGGGAACGCGCGCGCCAGGCCGCGTCCGACGAAATCGACCGCGCCCATCTCGACATCCGCCTGAAAGACGGCATTCATCTCATGCGCCAACCCGCACATGGGCGACCCTTCCTGATTGCCAACCGTGAAGTCACCGCGCTGGTGCGGCATTTTCGTCTGTGGAGCTGGGCACATCTGTCGCTCATGCTGGCTGTGCTGCTTGGACTGATGCTGATCGGCCGGCTGGACTGACGGCTTGCCCAAGCCGGCCATGATGCCTATATTGAGAGCAGTGGAGGACAAGCGATGAAACACCCCGTACCTGAAACCCCGCCTGACTACGATCACACCCGCATCATTGAGCGGCCTGATGGCTGTTACTGGATCGATGCCGAAACCGGTGAAGAGTACGGTCCGTTCGCCAGCCTGCTCGAAGCCGTACAGGACATGGAATACAACGCCGAGAGTGATTACGAACCTGGCGAGTCATTGGAAGAAGCCGAGGATGAGATCGGCATCTCGGACTGGATCGATCCTGATACCGGCGAGCCCGGCGAAGAATCCCATCGACCAACAGAATAAAGTCCGGCCGCGTTTGCCCGTTCAGTTGCGACGGGTGGCATTCTCCGCTGCCCGCGCCTCACGCTCAAACACGTTGTCGCGATAAGGGCTGCCGCCCCGAAGCCAGGCAATCAATCCGGCCAGCGGATACAGCACCAGCAGCAGCGCCCCCCAACGCTCGAATTGCCTGACATGCGCACGCTCATGTGCGCGGGTTGCCGTCAGTGCGTCCAGTGACACCCCCACCACCACATGTCCCAGGGTGATCGCTGCCACCGCACCGCTGAATGGAAAGCCGTATTGCAGCATCCGGGCTGGCCAGCCGCCGGCGGATTCGAGCACGCCATCCACCCGCTGCAGCAGGCCGCCGCTACCGCGTGCAGTCAGCGCAACCAGTATTCCGAGCAGGGTCACCGGCAACGGCCACAAGTAGAGCAAAACCCGTAGCATCAGACATCCAGCACGTCCGCAAACCAGCGTGCCTCATGCAGGCCTTCGCGCACAAAATGCGCGCGCGCCTGCTCCAGTTGCGCCGCCGTGCCCGCCGCATAAACGTCGAAGCGGTGGAGATCGGGATAATCCACGACGATGCTTTCAAGCAGGGCATCCAGATCATCGGTCGGTCCGTGCGGCACGTAATTGAAGTTGTCCAGCGCATCGGTCCAGGCACGACAAAGATTGTCCTGATAATGCCCGGCTTCGTCGGCCAGCCAGTGCAGGTCAATCGACTCCGCAATCTCCAGCGACATGGCATGCTGGATCAGGCTCTTGATCGGCGCAAAGCCAGCGCCGAATGCCAGGAAGATCACCGGCCGCGGCGAATCCTCGTCCAGCACCAGTTCGCCGTAGGGGCCTTCAACAGTCACCGTGTCGTTGGCTTTCAGGGTGGTGAACAGGGCCTCGGCGAATGCATCGCCGGGCCGGCGCGGAATCTGCACTTCAATGTGGCGGTCTTCGCATGGACAACTGGCAATCGCATACCGACCGCGCGCGCCATTGATTCCAAGCTGGACGCTTTGACCGCCCAGGAAGCGCAGGCGCTGGCTGCGCGGTGCCAGAATGTGCAGCGCGGCAATATGGGTGTTGAATACCTCCACCGATTTGACCTTGGCGACCAACTGCTGCACCGGAATGTCGCGCGCACCCGCGACATTGGCCTCGATCACCACATCGTTCACCGGGGCGTACGCGCACAGCAGGATGACTCCGGCGTCCTTCTCCGCCTCCTTCAACACGTAATCATGGGCGTGGACCTTTTTGACCTCGCCCGACACCACGCGTGCCTTGCAGTCGCCGCAGTTGCCGTTGCTGCAGCCGTAGTTGAGCGACACACCGTTGCGCAACGCGGCTTCCAGCAAGGTGTCGTTGCCTTCCACGAAAAACTCGTGGCCGCTGGGCTGGATGGTGACGTGGGCTGACATGATTTTAAGTATCCTTTCCTGCGCAATCACCGCCTGCGCCTGTGCGGCATCCGGCGGCACTTCGGCCAGATTTCGCAACAGAAACGCGCGCACGCTGTGCAAGGCATGGTGTGTCTCGGGGCTCGCGTCTTCATCAATTTCCTCGATTTTCTCGTCCAGCCAGGTCATCACGTTTCCGTAGTGCAGCAGCAGGGCTTTTGCAGCGGCATAATCGTCGCCCAGTTCATTCAGCCGCGCGACCAGTACGTCCTTGTCCGGCAACGCACGCTCCAGCACCCGCTTGGCAAACGCCTTGTCCTTGATTTCGGTGACCCGGCGGAATTCCGCATCGTCGTCCCATTTCACCTCGGGAAACGCACGCAGCAATTCGTCAAGTTCGACCATGCCGTCGAACGTCGCCAGCGTGCCGTTGCGGATCATCTCCTGCAGCGCATGGCGTGGCTGAGAAACCAGCTTGGCAACGCGGGAAAGTGGGAGCAAATGACTCATGTTGCGATGTTACTCCGGGTTACTGGCGGACAGAATTGGCAAATCACCGGGTTCTTAAGTGCCGATTCAAACAGCCGACACTTCTGCCCATACAATCACGGCATGCCCGTTATTGCCACCCGCCCCTGCCCCGCCGACGTCCAGGCCGCACTCGAACAGACCGGCCTTTCCCCGGTCTGGGCCCGGCTGTATGCCGCACGCGGCGTCACCCACCCTGAGCAGATCGCGCACCGCCTGCCGCAGATGCTGCCGCCCGCCGGGCTGAAGCACATCGACCGTGCCGCCGCGCTGCTCGCCGATGCCATTCAGGAAAAAAAGCGCCTGCTCATCATTGCCGACTACGACGCCGACGGCGCCACGGCCTGCGCGGTCGGCGTACGCGGCCTGCGCATGCTCGGCGCGCACGTCGACTTTCTGGTGCCCAACCGGCTCGAGCACGGTTACGGCCTCACCCCCGACATCGTGAAGCTCGCCGCCGAGCGTCGGCCCGATCTGCTGGTCACGGTCGACAACGGCATCGCCGCGGTGGAAGGGGTGGCGGCGGCAAACGCGCTTGGCATACCGGTACTGGTCACCGACCATCACCTTCCCGGCGACGCATTGCCGGACGCCGCCTGCATCGTCAATCCCAATCAGCCCGGCTGCAGTTTCGCGTCGAAGCATCTGGCGGGCGTGGGGGTAATGTTCTACGTCCTCCTGGCGCTGCGCGCCGAACTGCGTCAGCGCGGGGCATACAAAGAACAACCCGAGCCGGATCTGCGCGTCCTGCTCGATCTGGTCGCACTCGGCACCGTCGCTGATGTGGTGAGGCTCGACGCCAACAACCGCACCCTGGTCGAAAGCGGCCTCGCGCGCATGCGCGCAGGCAAGGCCTGCGCCGGCATCAATGCGCTGTTCCGCGCTGCCGCGCGCGACCCCGCGCGCGCCACCGTGTTCGACCTCGGCTTCATGCTCGGCCCGCGGCTCAACGCCGCCGGACGCATCGACGACATGGCGCTCGGCATCGAATGCCTGCTGGCCGACGATCCCGCCACCGCGCAGCAGCTGGCGCAGCGGCTCGACACGCTCAACCGCGCCCGGCGCGACGTCGAATCCGACATGCTGGAGGAGGCGCTCGCCATCCTCGCCAGCTTCAACCCCGCCGACAGCCACAGCCTTACTGCCTACCAGCCCGGCTGGCACATCGGCGTCATCGGCATTCTCGCCTCGCGGCTGAAAGACAAATTCCACCGCCCCACCATCGTGCTGGCCAACAGTGAAAACGGCGAACTCAAGGGATCGGGGCGCTCCATCCCCGGCCTGCATTTGCGCGACGCACTCGACCTCGTCGACAAGCGCCATCCCGGCCTCATTCTCAAGTTCGGCGGCCACGCCATGGCGGCCGGACTCAGCCTGCCCGCCGGCCGTCACGACGAATTCAGCCAAGCCTTCGAAGCGGTGGTGCGCGGACTGATCGACCCGGCCGACCTGCAGGGCTTGATTGAAACCGACGGCGAGCTCGATGCCGCCGACCACCATTACGCACTCGCCGTCGAGATCGACCGCGCGGTCTGGGGCCAGGGCTTTCCCGCCCCGCTGTTCACCGCCACCTTCGCTGTCCTGGCGCAGCGCGTCGTCGGCGAAAAGCATCTGAAACTGAAACTGGCGCGAGACGGCGAATCGTTTGAAGCGATGCGCTTCTTCCACCCCGACCCGTTACCGGACCGCATCCGCGCCGTCTACGCGCTGATGCCCAATGAATTCAACGGGCAGCAAAGTCTGCAACTGAAATTGCAGCACTGGGAGCCGGCAGGCTGATTTCCCGGAAGCCGGACTTTCAAGATTTAAGCGTATCCGTCAGGATTGCCCTGCTGCCAGCGCCAGGCATCGGCGCACATGCGTGGCAGATCGTATTCCGCACGCCAGCCCAGTTCCTGCGCTGCGCGAGACGGGTCGGCCCAGCATTGCGCCACATCGCCGGCGCGCCGCGCCACGATCTGGTACGGCACCTTGCGCCCGCTGGCTGCCTCGAACGCGCGCACCATGTCGAGCACGCTCACCCCGCGCCCGGTGCCCAGGTTCCAGGTCTGCACCCCGCCCAGCTGCTGCAGCGTGTTCAGTGCCGCCACATGCCCGCGCGCCAGATCGACCACATGGATGTAGTCGCGCACGCCGGTGCCGTCGGGCGTCGGATAGTCGCCGCCGAACACGCTGAGGTGGGGGCGGCGCCCCACCGCCACCTGCGCCACATAGGGCATCAGGTTGTTGGGGATGCCGCGCGGGTCTTCGCCGATCAGCCCTGATTCGTGCGCGCCCACCGGGTTGAAATAGCGCAAGAGCGCAATGTTCCAGCCGCCGTCCGCGTGAGCGATGTCGCGCAGCATCTCCTCGATGAAGAGCTTGGAGCGGCCATAGGGATTGGTCGCCGACAGCGGGAAACCCTCGGTGATCGGCACCGTCGCCGGGTCGCCGTACACGGTGGCGGACGACGAGAACACCACCGATTTCACCCCGGCCGCCGCCATTTCCTCGAACAGCGCGATGCTGCCGGCAATGTTGTTGTCGTAATACAGGAGCGGCTTTTCCACCGACTCGCCCACTGCCTTCAGCCCGGCGAAATGCACCACCGCATCGATGGCATGATCGGCAAACAGCGCGCGCAGCGAAGCGCGGTCGCGGATGTCGCCCTCGACGAAGTCCACGGGCTTGCCCGCAATCTGCGCCACCCGGTCGAGCGACTTCGTGCTGCTGTTCGACAGGTTGTCGAATACCACGACCTCGTGCCCCGCAGCCAGGCATTCCACTGCGGTATGTGTACCGATATAGCCTGCCCCGCCCGTCAACAATACCTTCACTGCAATCTCCTCTGATTGAAACGCAGAGCAGGTGGGCTCTGGAAAAACAGGCGCAAGCGATTCATCCCTTGCTGGCGGTGAAATCCGCATATGCGGCTGCCAGCCCGCGCTCCATGGGCGTGCTGGCGCGCCATCCCATGCCATTCAACCTGCCCACGTCCATCAACTTCCTTGGGGTGCCATCGGGCTTGCTGGTGTCGAATACGATCTCGCCTTCGTAGCCCACCACGTTTTTCACGGCTTCGGCCAGTTCACGGATGCTGAGGTCGTGGCCGACGCCGATGTTCATCAAGGGCGGCAGGCCGTCGTTGCGGTCCTGCCCCAGCAGCGGGACGAACTGTTCGTCCGGCAGGTCCATGAGATACACGCAGGCATCGGCCATGTCTTCGCTGTAGAGGAATTCACGTTTAGGCGTGCCTGTTCCCCACACGGTGACGCTCGGCGCGTTGGCGAGTCGGGCTTCGTGAAAGCGGCGGATCAGCGCGGGGATGACGTGCGAGTTCTCCGGATGGTAGTTGTCGCCGGGGCCGTAGAGGTTGGTGGGCATGACGGCCAGGTACTGGGTCTTGTACTGCCGGTTGTAGCTCCAGCACATCTCGATGCCGGCGATCTTGGCCAGGGCATAGGGCCGGTTGGTCGGTTCCAGCGGGCCGGTCAGCAGGTGCTCTTCCTTCATCGGCTGCGGCGCGAGCTTGGGATAGATGCAGCTGGAACCGAGGAACAGCAGGCGCCTGACCTTGTTCTTGTACGCGGCATGGATGATGTGGGTCTGGATGGCGAGGTTGTCGCGGATGAATTCGGCCGGGTATTCGTTGTTGGCGTGGATGCCGCCGACTTTGGCCGCGGCCAGGAAGACGTAGTCGGGCGTCTCCGCCGCGAAGAAGGCCTCGACCGCAGCCTGATCGGTGAGGTCGAGTTCGGCGTGGGTGCGCGTGATGAAGTGGGTGTAGCCCTTGTCGCGCAGGTTGCGCATCAAGGCGGAGCCGACCAGGCCGCGGTGGCCGGCGATGTAGATTTTTGCGTTGGGTTCCATGAACTTACTCGTGATAGTCCATGGTCTTGTAGCCGTGCTTCTTCACCAGCTCGTCGCGCTCGGCGGCCTTGAGGTCTTCGCGCACCATTTCGGCCACCAGTTCGGCAAAGCTGATTTGCGGCGTCCAGCCAAGCTTGTTCCTGGCCTTGCTGGCGTCGCCCAGCAGGGTTTCGACTTCGGTGGGGCGGAAGTAGCGCGGGTCGACGGCGACGATGCACTTGCCGTGGGCATCAAACCCCTTTTCGTCGACGCCCTGCCCTTCCCAGCGGATTTCCATGCCCAATTCTTTTGCCGCGGCGTTGACGAAGTCGCGCACGCTGTACTGCACGCCGGTGGCGATGACGAAATCTTCAGCCTGGTCCTGTTGCAGCATCAGCCACTGCATCTCCACGTAGTCCTTGGCGTGGCCCCAGTCACGCTTGGCATCCATGTTGCCGAGGAACAGGCAGTCCTGCAGACCGAGCTTGATGCGGGCGAGCGCACGGGTGATCTTGCGGGTGACGAAGGTTTCGCCGCGCACGGGGGATTCATGGTTGAACAGGATGCCGTTGCAGGCATACATGCCGTAGGCTTCGCGGTAGTTGACGGTGATCCAGTAGGCGTAGAGCTTGGCGACAGCGTAGGGGCTCCGCGGGTAGAAGGGCGTGGTTTCCTTCTGCGGGGTTTCCTGCACCAGGCCGAAGAGTTCGCTGGTGGACGCCTGGTAGAAGCGGGTCTTCTTTTCCAGGCCGAGGATGCGGATGGCTTCGAGGATGCGCAGGGCACCCAAAGCGTCCGAGTTGGCGGTGTATTCGGGTTCCTCGAAGCTCACCGCGACGTGGCTTTGCGCGGCAAGGTTGTAGATTTCGTCGGGCTGCACCTGCTGGATGATGCGGATGAGGCTCGACGAATCGGTGAGGTCGCCATGGTGCAGGATGAACTTGCGGCCGGTCTCGTGCGGGTCCTGGTACAGGTGATCGATGCGGTCGGTGTTGAACAGCGAGGTGCGGCGCTTGATGCCGTGGACTTCGTAGCCTTTGCCGAGCAGGAATTCGGCGAGGTAGGCGCCGTCCTGGCCGGTGACGCCGGTGATGAGGGCTTTTTTGGTCATGGTTGTCCCGTCTGTTTCGG
>Ga0209078_1000268_pt1 | contig 10216 bp, 9 predicted proteins | sample PPLLak21cMay2015_2_FD_187257 | JGI IMG/M metagenome (GOLD analysis project Ga0209078, IMG submission 187257) | Freshwater sediment microbial communities from Prairie Pothole Lake near Jamestown, North Dakota, USA - PPLs Lake P8 Core (1) Depth... | ecosystem: Environmental > Aquatic > Freshwater >...
GGGCTTTCTCAAAAATTTCTTGGAGGAGGTTTGATGATGGAAAAGTGGATGGGAGGCGACATGCATCCGAGTTACCGGATACTGATGGGCCCCGGGCCGAGCAACGTGCATTACCGGGTCTATCAGGCGATGTCCAATCCGGTGATCGGCTATCTCGATCCCCAAATTCTGGCCTGCATGGACGAGATCAGTGAGATGTTAAGAGGCGTTTTCCAGACGAAAAACAAGGTCACCCTGGCGATCTCCGCTACAGGCAGTTCGGGGATGGAGACTTCCTATGTCAATTTCGTCGAGCCAGGAGACGTGGTTGTCATTGGAGTGAACGGCTTCTTTGCGGACAGAATGACTGAGGTCGCTTCCCGCTGTGGCGCGAAGGTCATTCGGGTTGAGGGGGAATGGGGAAAAATCATTGAACCGGAAAAGATGATCAAAGCTTTAAAAGAACATCCAGAAGCCAAGATCTGTGGCGTCGTTCATGGAGAGACCTCCACCGGGGTGAGGCAACCCCTTGAGGAAATAGGAGCCTACTGCAAAAAGGGGGGTACACTCCTGGTCGTGGATGCTGTCACTACGTTGGGAGGATATGATGTAAAGGTTGACGGTTGGGGAGTCGATGTTTGCTACGGCAGTTCCCAGAAGTGTCTCAGCGTTCCGCCAGGGCTTTCTCCCATAACGGTGAGCGCTAAGGCTATGGACCTCCTCCGGGCTCGCAAGACAAATGTTCAAAGTTTTTATCTTGATTTATTATTGCTCGAAAAGTATTGGGGAGAGGAAAGGGTGTATCATCATACGGCGCCCGTTTCCATGTTCTATGCCTTGAGAGAAGGGTTGAAAATCGTTTTTGAGGAGGGCCTTGAGAATAGATTCCGGCGTCACGAGATGCTGGGTGACCGGTTGAAGATGGAACTGGAGGGCTTGGGATTCAAGCTTTTTGCACAGGAAGGACACCGCTTGCCCATGTTAACTTCGGTGGGTCTTCCTGCCGGGATGGATGATGCCAAGACACGGTCAAGGCTTCTGAATGAGTACAACATCGAAGTAGGAGCAGGTTTGGGCTGGCTGAAAGGGAAAATATGGAGAGTCGGCCTCATGGGAGAGACCTGCAAACTCAGGTATATCCATTGCTTACTTGGGGCGTTGAAAGAGATACTGGCGTAATGGCAAATTACGAGGTCCCGTTGCTTGGCCGAATGGTGTGAAGTATTGACCCTGGCCTGAACCTTTCACTTTGCTCTTGACCTCGGCAGGTTTTTCCGTCAGGTTTTAGCTCTCTTTTCGAGACCCCGTCGCATAATCCAACATACCTTGAAAGTCAACGACCACCACGGGCTCATCTCCGACGACCCAACCGTCATGTCCTGCCTTGAGGTAGGAGACATCCCCTGCCTTAAAATCCTTTTCCGTCCCATCGTCCATTTTTACTCTTAACGTTCCGGATACGTGATATTGGAAATGGGCAGCCTCGCAGCTTTTGGTATTTACCAAAGGTTTGAGGGATTGAGACCATCTCCATCCTGGTTGAAATGTGGCGCGTCCCACCGTTCTCCCGCCAATAGTCACGAGTTCCAATTTCCCCTTGTCAAAGGTCCTCACCTCGTCCGGCCTATTAAGGCTTTTTCCTTCCATTTCTTCCATCTTCGTCACCTCCCCAGGCTGTCGGTTTGTTTTCTCTTCCCGATTAAAAGATGCTTATTGGAAATCCGAGTGTCAAGCAAGATCCTCGCCCAAAGTCAAATCGAAAGCTCAAACATATCCGGCAGGTGAGGGGGTCGCATGGAGGAATTTAAAACTTCCAGAAAACAATCATGTTGACACGGCCAAACCCTTCATTATAGAAAAGAAGAAGGGGCCGTGAAGAATGAAGAAACATCGTTCTATCTTTCTGATATCCTGCCTTCTCTTGTTTACAGGCTGTGCTTCGTGGACGGCGCAACGGGTTTCGCGGTCTTTTGAGAGGCCGGACGACTGTCAGTCATTCCTTGCGGCATTGGATGATCGAGTCAACCGGTCCGGTGTAAGGGATGCTTCAAGCTACCCCGTTCCAGGGTTCCCATACCTTCGGGCCGATCGTTTTCTTTCATTCATAAAAGGCAAGATCGATGTTCAAGGAGGGAGGGAGCAATGGAGCCGCTGGATGCAGAAGCTGGATCTTGAAGCCAGGGAAAAGGAGATCCGCAACCTGCCGGAGGATGTTGTCTCTTCCTTTGCGCCTAAACAGGGGACGGAGTCCACCCGGGCGGAGTTGTACGATCGGATGAAATCCTGCTCTGACAGGCTCTTCCAGCACGACCAAACCCGGCCGGATTTCTATGGAACCCTGAATCCACTGGTTGAGGTGCCGGATGAGTATTCGTTTGCGATGAGAGCGTTCGGCCTCTATCCTCTCGTGGCCATCCCTGTGGCGATACTGACGGTTGCTTCACGAAAAAAAATTCGATCTTGGTATGATACGAATCTGGAAGAGCTTCCTGTCGACGGGCGGCTGAGAAGCTTCACCCCTGCGAACCCCTTTTCTCTAAGCGAAGAAGAAATTCAGACAATCATCGACTCCTCCAGGAAAAACCCCCTGGGGGTTCCCCTGCCGGACGAGAACCAGGGCAAGAAGATCGTTGAGCACTTTGCGCCTGTTTTCGTTCAGGACGTTGCGGCTCCGTATGATCGGATAGGCCGGTTGGTGTGGAACGGAGATTGTCCGGATGTGGACCAGGAAAAGCCGGCGGTGTATTATTATTTTTCCAACGCTTTCCTGAAGGGCAGACCCATCCTGCAGATTAATTACGTCCTCTGGTTTTCGGAGCGCGCCGGGGAGAGGGCACCCGGCATCGAACGAGGTCGTCTGGATGGTTTGACCTTACGAGTCTCGCTGGACGATCGCGGACGGCTCTTCATGGTGGATGTCGTGAATGATTGCGGATGCTATCATTTATTTGCCCCTGAGAAAGAGCGTGTCGATCGAATCATTTCAAAACCGTTGAAGTTTGATCCCTTTGTCCCCCAGGGATTGCCGGATCTTCTCCCAGGCCAACGCCTCGGGGTACGGTTGAATTCCGGGTGGCACCAGGTCCAGCGTCTGATTGCGGGAGGGGACTTTCCCGAGCCGATTCCATATGAACTGGTGCCTTATGATATCCTGGAGGCACTTCCTCGCGAAGGCGGCCGAACGGAAAGTATCTTTAACTCCAGAGGGATTGCAAAGTGCTCCGAAAGGATTGAACGATTCATCCTCTTTTCCATGGGAATCCCCAAGATCGGAAGCATGCGCCAGAGGGGCCATCACGCCATTGAGTTGATCGGCCGAACCCAATTCGATGACCCGATCCTCTTCGATGAAAGTTTCGCTTTCAAATGATGCGGAAAGCCGTTTTGACACTGCTTGCACTCGCCTGTCTGCTTCTCGACTTTGAGAACCTCGAAGCGACTGCCGGAAACGAAGATCGGATTCTCGTCGTTGCCCAAAAGATGGAGGCTGCGTTTAGGAAATTAGAAGATTACACCTGCGACGTAGACCAGATATTTTATCAGGATGGGGCCGAGAATCAGCGATACCTTTTTAAGTTTTATTTTAAGAAAGAGAAAAAAATCCGTGTTGATTTTTATCAGCCCCACTCCGGGTTGATCATTTTTTATAATGACGAGGAAAAAGAAGCGACGGTGGTGCCGCTTCGGTTGCTGTCTGGCCTGAAATTCCGGCTTTCCGTCGACAACTCGCTGATGAAAACTCTGGCCGGACAACGGATAAACCAGACCGATATGGGGTACTTTATCAAGTTCATGTTTAAGAATCTCAGGACGGTTGAACAGAAAGAGACCGAATTTAGGGAAGATAACGAACGGGTAGAGTTCCTGTTTTGGGCCTGGGATTACGTCGAAGAGAAGTCTGCAGAAAAATATCGGATTTCCATCTCGAAGAAACATTGGCTTCCCATCCGTATTGAGAGATACAACTTGGAGGACAGACGGCTTGAGGTTACCGACATTAGAAATTACGTCCTTAATGCCCATCTGGAAGATAAGCTTTTTGTACCGTAGAGGTATCAACAGCCGTAGGGGGGCACATCTCCAGGTGTCATGAATTTATGCAGCGGTTTCCGCCGCTTACATGCCTTCGGAGACTCCCTGGTTCGCAGAAAACACTCTTCAGATTTCTGTGCCCGAGCTAAGTTTCCAGGGAGCCAAATCCGGAATGCTTTCGCAGCTTTTTATTTCCCTTCTCGTCACTCGAGATGCTAGGATCGCGGAGGTCTTCATCCGGTGCAAGGAAGTGCCGCAAAACGGCACTCCGGGCGAGAGAGGCTTCTTATTAAAGAGTGTGAAGGCAAATCATAATGGCGTATCGGAGTCTCTTGTTTATTAGACAATTAAACCGGGCTATTCTCTGGATATTCAGCTTGTAAGGCCTTGTTTTTTCAATGTTTCCACCTCCCTAAGGCGATCTCGTTTAGTTAGTCTTCCCGGCATTCGTCTTCATTGAAATAGCGAGATATACGAAGAAATCCGGCAATGGCATATATCTTGCTAATCTTCTTCTTCAGAGTGACAGAAAGACAAAACAGGCCTTAGGATTCTACGTAAAATTGAGGTGAGGATATGCGGTACATCAACTTGATAAACACTTATTTGATCCGTGGCCAGTCAAAGAATCGTGTCAGGGGCATGACCTTGATCGAGCTACTGATTGTAGTGGCGATCATCGGGACGTTAGGCGGCATCGCAGTGCCTACCTATCAAAGTCGCGTCGACGAAGGGAAAGTTTCAACAGCCATCGCCGACATAAAATTGATAGAAGCATGGGTTACAAGGTTTTATGCCGAGCGTGGAAGACCGCCCGATACCCTTGCCGAAACTGGACTCCCGGCAAAACTCGACCCCTGGGGGCGTCCGTACAGTTATACGAGACTGGCAGGTTTGACAAAGGCCCAGCAGGATGCCGCGTGCCGGTGGGATAAGAACGAAAAGCCATTAAATGCCGATTTCGATCTCTTTAGCGTGGGTAAAGACGGGGCGAGTATGCCAAAAATTACGCTCGGACCCAGCTTTGATGACGTCATCCGCGCCAATGGTGGGGCCTATGTAGGGCTGGCTTGTGAATATTAACCTGGGCTGTGAACCATGAAATTCGAAACTACATTTCTCCGGAGCAGGGTTGCCATCCGGATTTTTGTGCTCTTTGTCTGTTGTGCGCTTCTTCCCATCGCAGTCCTCGGCATTCTCTCTTACAGCCACGTCACCAAACAGCTCAATGAGCAAACCGAAAAGAGACTGCAGCAAGCGAGCAAGGATGCGGGAAGGGCCATAGCGGAGAGGCTGTACTTTCTTGCAAATGAGATGAAGGCGTCTGCGTTCAAATTGAGTGCCGAGCCGAACCCTAAGTTCCACTCTTCTGACAATGGAGGGAGTGGACACCTGAAAGCGAGATTCAAAAACTTCGCCATTATCACCGAGGAGGGAGCGAATATTCCCCTCTTCGGCCATTTCCAAAATGTGCCTCAGTTCACTCCGGAGCAGAAGCAGCATATGCGATCCGGCGGTCCCGTCGTGTCGAGTGAGCATGATTCAGACGCCACAGCACACATATTTATGAGCGTGGCGGTCGATCCCAGAGCATCGGGGCGGGAGATCCTTCTGGGGGAGATTGATCCGTCGTATTTGTGGGGTCCGACCAACGATCTTCCGTTGCCGCCCATGGTCGAAGTTTGTATTTTAGATCAACGGAATAATGTCCTCTTTTCGTCATTCCCGGGACCGGTCACGTTCCCCGAGCGGATAGCGCTCCAGATGACTCAAACCGCGATGGGCCAGTTCCAGTGGGTCAACGAAAAGAAGGAATACCTGGCCAGCTACCGGTGTCTCTATCTGCGACCTTCCTTCTTCGCACGGCAATGGACGGTGGTGCTGGGCGAATCGAAATCAGATGTGCTGGCCCCTGCGGCCAAATTCAAAAAGATTTTTCCTCTTGTCCTTCTCATGTCTCTGTGGGTGGTATTACTCCTCAGTATTGTACAGATCCGAAGGAGCCTGGTCCCCCTCGAAAAGCTTCAGGAAGGAACGAGACGGATTGCCGAACAAGACTTCAATAGCCCGGTCATCATCAAGAGCGGTGATGAGTTTGAGGAGCTTGCCGCATCCTTTAATTCCATGGCGAGTCGACTGGGCAAACAATTCAACACCCTGATCACCTTGAATGAGATCGATCGGGCCATTCTTTCATCCTTAGAAACAGAAAAAATCGTAGAAGTGATGCTCACCTACATGCACGACATCACCCCTTGCGACCATGTGAGCGTGACCTTACTCGATTCCAGTACGAAGAGGACGGGGCGAACGTATATGGGGGACGGCAAGAGTAAGGAAGGGACGATTGAAGCGGTTGTTCTCGAGCCCGAAGAGCTTCAGGTACTCAGCGATCATCCGGAATGCCTATTCGTCGAATTGGGCGGGACGACTCCGAACTATCTCGCTCCCATGGTTCGGAACGGCATCAAGACGTTTTGGGTCCTGCCGATTATCCTCAAAGAGAGTCTGTCAGGCTTCATTACCCTGGGGTGGTCCCTCAAATCAACTGTTCCGAGTCGGGAAGATTTGGGTCGAGCCCGCCAATTGGCCGATCAGATGGGAGTGGCCCTGACCCACGCCAACCTCGTTAGGGAATTGAATGAACTCAACTGGGGTACCCTTGAAGCCTTAGCTCGTGCCATCGATGCAAAATCTCACTGGACGGCAGGCCACTCTGAACGGGTGACAAAAATGGGACTGAAAATCGGCCGGGCTTTAAGACTTCCTCAAAAGGAGATGGATGTCATTCATCGAGCAGGGTTATTGCACGACATTGGAAAGCTGGGCACCCCGAGGGATATTCTCGACAAGAAGGAAAAACTGACCAACAAGGAAGAAAAAATCATGCGCGAGCACACCCACATGGGGGTCCGGATCCTGGAACCCATTGCTGCTTACGCCGATGTCATCCCGATTGTATTGCACCATCATGAGCATTTCAACGGGGAAGGTTACCCGGAAGGTCTCGCAGGGAAGGCCATCAGTTTGGGTGGACGTATTTTCGCTGTGGCTGATTCTTTTGATGCGTTGACCTCAGACCGACCGTACAGACAAGCGCTGAATCGCGAGTATGCGATTGAGATGATCAAACAGGGGTCGGGCAAGCAATATGACCCAGAGATTGTGCAGGCATTCCTGGAGGTCATGGCGCAGGAAGAGAGAGGAGGAGAGGCATAGATGAAACTGAAGAAGGTATGGATGATCATAAGCTGTCTCATGGCATTGTCCGCATTTCAATGCGGGAAGGGGACGGTGCCGGAGGATTTAATCGGGGTGTGGGAGACCAAGTCACCTGCTTATGCGGACCGCTTTTTTGAGATCCAGCCGAAGGAAATTATCTTTGGAACCGGGGAAGGAAGGTTCGACGTCTATCCGATCACAAAGATAAGAATAGAAAAAGAAAAAGAAAATCAAAAACAAAAGACCTTATATCTCATCTGCTACAGGAACATCGAAGGGAAAGTATACAAGTTCTTCTTTTACTACGATCCGGCAAATCGGGGCACGATAAGATTCAAGAATCAAAAAGAGATGGTGTGGACTAAAAAATCACTCTCTTCCGCTTCCAACTAATACAAACGCGTTTAGTTTTTTGACAATGGGCCCCCTCGCCCTCCCCTCTCCCCGCTGGGGAGAGGGGTAGGGTGAGGGGCGATACCGACGGATGTAATGAAATCTAATGCGTTTGTATTAATCAGAAGTCTTGAAGAGAATATGTTTGTTCCCCGTATGAGGAATGGGTCCGGGCGGGTCTCTCCCCACGGGGCCATGACGGGCTTCTACTTGAGCGGTTCATCTTATTTGGAGTGTTTGATCGGGCTCAGGATCGTCCGTGCAATGTCTTTGGATTCCACTCCAGGGGATTCAATCTCTTTCCCTTCGTAGAAAGTTTCCACGGTTTCGGCGATTTTCTCTTCTTCCAAGGGAACCTTTTCCAATGATTCCTCTAATCCGATAAGTTGTTCCTTGGGAAAGAACGTAAAATCTCCTGAGAGTGTGATGTCTTCGATCCTTTCTTCCGAAACTGCTTCAGTGGCCCGTATGAGGCCTCCTCTCGCCTTGTGAAGGCCGTAAACCACCTCAACCCCCTCTTTAATTTTCACGCCGGTGGGGATTCTGGGAGTTTTTTTCAGGAGAAACTCCTCCGAAGTCATCCAGGCTTCTATTTGCCCCATCTTCCCAAGAATTTCGGAGTTCAATGAAGCAGGCGTCGTCTTTCCCACCCTTTGTTCAAATTTCTCCTTGAGGACCGCAACCACTTCCTCCCGCGATGGGATCATTCCTAATTCTCTCTTCATCGTCGTCAGGTTGTCTCCCATGGTTCTGTAAACCTTGTCTCTGAATTTCTCGTCGGGCACTTTCAGGATTCTGCTCATCGCCTGACAATCAAAATCGACGAGGATGCCTCCCACAAAAACCATGCAATCTCCGATATTCCCCCCGCCTTCTCCGGCAATCTTTTTCCCCTCCCGAGTGATGATATCGTTCACGACTCGAAAGTTGGTTTCAATTCCGAAGGCCCTGTAAGTTTCTATCGGGGCTTGAGAGAACCACGGGTAAATCTCGTCGATCGCTTTGGGAAACTTCGGGTTGTCCTTTTTCCAGATGAGTTGATAGAAAATCTGATTCTCATCTAGATAGGTGGCTCCCCCTCCCACCTCTCTTCTCATAAAGGGGATTCGGGATTCTCTACAATATTTCAGATCCACTTCCTGCGCCGCGTCCTGGAAGTATCCTATGCTGACGAGGGGAATTTTGGGGGAGACGATGACAAGGGCCTCAATGCCCATCCGGGCAAGGGTGTGGAAAATGAGCATGGATTGCTGGCCAGGGAGTTTCCCCAGATCGAAAAGGTACATGAATTCCTCACTTTCTCCGCCCCCTCATTTCTCCTTTTCCTGTATGGGGAGAGGGAGGGCAAAAAAATACCGCCATCTTAATCAATCTGTTAACATGTTCGGGAGGATTTTTCAAAACGAAAGAAGGGGGGACCAAATAGGAGGGAAGAAGAAAATGGAATGTGTCCCCATTATTTGAGATGTTTGGCGAGAAAGGCTTTGACCTGGATGATTGAATCGGCCGCAGCCGTCGGATTGGACCGGTACCGACGGTCCAGGTAACCTGTGTCGATGCCCTCTATATCAAAACCATGGTACGTGCGGGGATAGACTTTTAAGATCACCTCGTTTTCCGCCCTTTTATGGGGCATCCTTTCTATACATAGGGAGACCGGGCACCTGTCGTCCAATTCACCGATCAGAATCAGGAGGGGAAAATCGAGATCGGCAAGAGCCCTGAAGCAATAGGGATAAAAAGTGACGACGGCCCGAAGAGGATGTTCCTTTTGAAGCGATGGGAACCTGACGCAAAGGGTTGCGAGAGCGGAGGACCCTCTCTGGGACCATCCGATAACCCCGATGCGCCAGGGATCTACAAATGGAAGTGAGCCAAGATAAGACTTGGCATAACAGATATCCTGAGCCAGTGTTGAAGGAGGCGCAGAGAAGGACGATTGGCCCCCCGGTCCAAAACCATTTAATAATAAAGCGACATAGCCCCAGCTTGCGAGCCTTGCTGCCCAGTCGTCATAATGTTGGTCAAATCCGATGGAGCCGTGGAGCAGTATGATGGCCGGGAAGATGCCCTTGCCATCTGGTTTCGTCAACCTTGCGATCACGGTATCCCCTCTGGAACCTTTGATGGTGACCATCTCTGAAGAGAATGCAGGTGCCGCGACAAGGATACCCATGAGTGCAGCCATAACAATTCGAACGGACATCGCATTCCCCCTCTTGCTCAAATTCATTTCCTCCATAAAATGGAGAAAATTGTAAAAGGCCGGCTCGCAATCGCTTGAGCACAGGAAAGCCTAGAGGTTCCTCCGAGGAGCGGCAACCCCTCAGAGGTTTCGTATGAGTAGTTTCAGGACGGTCTCCTTCATAAGGTGTTTGGGTTATCTTACTGTGACTGCATTTTATGAAATCTATTCGAAGGAGTCAATGATAATCGAATCGTTGGAGTGCTCGCTAATATTGTATTGTAAGAGCTTTTTGGCGGTCGGCCATAACGGTCATGGAAGAGGTAAATATGTGAAGCAACTTGCTGTGGGGAATATAGATGATCCAGATGAGGCTCGGGACAACATGAAAGTACCAGAGAAAAT
>Ga0209078_1000270_pt1 | contig 10199 bp, 8 predicted proteins | sample PPLLak21cMay2015_2_FD_187257 | JGI IMG/M metagenome (GOLD analysis project Ga0209078, IMG submission 187257) | Freshwater sediment microbial communities from Prairie Pothole Lake near Jamestown, North Dakota, USA - PPLs Lake P8 Core (1) Depth... | ecosystem: Environmental > Aquatic > Freshwater >...
CGCCTGTGCCTTTGACAACGGAAAAGTGGGCATATTTCTGCGGACGGGCAGCTTTCAACATGAAGATCAACAGCAGGTCAGAGTATCTCTTACGGATAAGAGGCTGTTGGCCGCCGTTGCCGTCATCGACCATAACCGGCTTGCCCTGGTACAATACCAGTTCCTCGACACCGTCTTTGGCCCGGCGGATAGCCTCTGCCTCCAGATCGTCGATAGCTTCGTCTATGGCGTCCTGAACGGCTTTAGCGTAGTCCGTGTCTGATTTCAGCCAGTCATAGTGAGTAGTTCGACCGATTTTTGCTGCCGTTGCTGCTGCACGCACATTACCGGTTATACGCAGGCAGGACAAAAATATCTGTTTCCTGGACTGCTGACTTTTACTTTTTTCATCAGTCATCATACCCACATTATACCTCAAATTTTATGTTCGCCATAACTTTTTGTTTTTCAAAACAGAAGGGCCTGTGTGCGCGTGTTCCTATATTTCCCTCATATTTTCCGGTTCAGCCTGATCTTTTATAGGTGTTCGGTACGGTTCCATTTTTCATAGTTTTGGCCGTTTTGTCCTATAGGATATAGAATCACCTCTCCCCATTCAATCTTCCTCTCAAGGGCTTTCAGTCTTCGCACTTTTTTTGTCGGGCAGCCTCTCCAAGTCCAGCGTTTTATCTGCTTGTGGAGTTCTTTGTACTGTCTTGTGACTTTTAATAGATACCCCAGTTGGCCGATTCGACCTAATAAGTGGCTTTCATTTCGGCTTACATAGGACAGATTATAACAGTGCCGACAACCGAAATAATGTCCACCCGAAGCAAGGTAAAGCATCCCTGTCCTGCGTCCGCAGTACACGCCATTCACAGACAACGGACAAATAAACCAATACCGAACACCCCCGAAATTACAAGGTGTTGTCGTAAGGCTGATTTTGTAGTCATAGTGAGTTTTTTCGCCTGAGTGTCGGTCTGTGATAGTGTAATTGACTTTTGCATATAGCTTTTCAGTATCAACTAATATGCCGATAGAGTTTTTATGCTCGGACAAATTGCTTTTCCAAGTCAAAGTCATAGCGGCATAGTCACACAGCAAACCAAACTCTTTCAGCCTAAATATGCTAAGTTTGGTTGTATTTTCGACGATTTCTTTTGCGTTTGAATAATATCTGCCCATATTTCCGTCCTTGCTTCTTGCCGAAATCATTAAGGATTCTACCTTTTTTGTTACTCTCCAGCAACCTCGATTAGAGCCATAATTGATTGTTTGATATAGTCTTGTTTTTCGCCTTACCTATATAAGAATCCTCTCCGTCGTACTATTTGCATGATAACCGACTTCCGCAAAATTTGTTTGTGAAACTGAGTGAGGTTGTGTGTACGTGTTCCTGATTTTCCCATCTTTTCGCCCCGGCAATCTTGACTTCTTACTCCTTTTGAGAGCGTCCCTTTTTGCCCCACTATGACATCATGTCAACAGCCAATTTGTGGAATTGTATCTTAATAGCAAACTGCCTATCGTGGATAATTTACTGACACATCAACAGATGGAATCCGGTTTCGGACATCCGCGACATACAGCCACGGACCGGGAAAGCATGGCAACGGCAGGATTAACAGACACCCGCGGGGAAATGGCAATACTGGGGATTTGAAGATTTACTCAACGTTTTACTCAACGCTGGCACTTTTTAGGCAAACACAGAAAAAAGCCAATGGTCATAACTGCTTGGGAAATAAAGACTTATGGCAACGCGCCCGGCAGGACTCGAACCTGCAACCTTCGGATTCGAAGTCCGCGACTCTATCCAATTGAGCTACGGGCGCAGTTTTCTTTAGTATAAGATATTATGTACTCATAACGATTCATTATCCATGTTCACTTTTAAAGACGGCAATGGTTTGTCGTTTATTTCCTTTTGGAAAGCACCTTGTTCTCATAATCTTTAACTTCATTGAGCCATTCGTCAGAGGCTGGAACGTTATGCTTAAGGCAATAATAATCCCAGGCTGCTCCAAAAGGCATTGTCTTGAGTTCCTCCAACTTTGCCAGGCGAGAGGTATAATCACCGTCCAGTTCAAACTTCCACAGTAACCGTGTCGGTTCCAGCATAGCGATAAGCAGTGCTTTCATCATGCAACGCGTACCGATAACCCAGGCCGCTACACGATTAATGCTGGCATCGAAAAAATCCAGGCCAATATGAACGCGTTCGAGAAAATCACCCCTGACAAGCTCTTCGGCAATAGCTCGAAGCTCGTCAGAAAGCGTAACGACGTGATCGCTGTCCCAGCGCATGGGTCGGCTGACATGCAAAAGAATCTCATCGAGATATTGCAAAACCGAAGAAATCTTGTCCGAGATTATCTCGGTGGGGTGAAAATGTCCGGTGTCCAGACACAGCAGTATCTCCCGGCTGACGGCATAACCCAGGTAGAACTCGTGCGAGCCGACCACGTAACTTTCCGAACCGATCCCAAACAGCTTGGATTCCACGGCATCGAGATGATGATCGCGATCGGGTTTTTCCGCGAAAATCGTGTCGAGTGACTGTGCCAGCCTTTCACGCGGACCTTTTCGATCCACGGGCGTATCCTTATAACCGTCCGGTATCCACACATTCATCACACAGCAACTGTCCAGTTGCCGTCCCATTTCCGCTGATATTTTTCTACAGGCGATCCCATGCTCGATCCAGAACCGGCGGATCCCCTCATCGGCACTGCTGAGCGTAAAACCATCGTCAGCTTTGGGATGGGAAAAGTAGGTCGGATTGAAATCCAGGCCCAACCCCTTCGATTTGGCCCAGTCGATCCAGCCCTGAAAATGCTCCGGCGTGATTTCGTTCCGCTCGACATATTTACCACCGTTTTCCAGATAGCTCGCATGAAGGTTCAGTCGGCACGTACCCGGGATCAGGCTCAAGACCCGGTCCAGATCGTCACGCAGTTCATCGACCGTCCGTGCTTTACCCGGATAATTACCGGTTGTCATAATGCCGCCGCCGGCCAATTTCGTCATGGGCCTTTCAAAGCCACCCACATCATCACCCTGCCAACACTGAATGGAAACAGCTATTTTAGCCAGCCGCTCCAGCACCTTATCCGTATTCACGCCCATCTGGGAGTACCGTTCGCGGGCAAGCAAATATGCACTTTCAATCTGGTTTTCGGTCGTCATGTTGTTCTCCTGTCAGCCGAATGCCTAAATTTGAGTTTTGCGATAGCTCTCAACTTCCCATTTTTCGATAAAGCCAATCGCCTCATCGGTCATATACCGAATCCCGCCGAACGCCTCGGCCAATTGTTTTATCAAAGCTCCATCCTGGGCCAATTCCAGAGCCAGAGCAGCGATCTTTTGGCTTGTCCCTAGTCCACATACTACACCATCCCAAACAATTACACCAGGGGTATATCCATACCGGACCACGAAATCTCTCATCGCTTCTTGTGTAGGTTCAGCCAAGAGAGGAAACGCCTTGGAATAGACAATATGGTCCGGCGAGATTGGTCCATCCGCTGGATCAAACGCCCCACAAGCAGTGATAAAGGTGGTTTCCTGCTCACAAGAGGCAGATCGCAGGAGTTTTTTGGCCTTGTCGATCTTATCCGTCTCGGGCAGATCGCCAATGTCCAGTCGAGTCGATATATGGGCTTTTTGATACTCCTTCTTGAGGGTCTGGAAAATGTCCGCGTAACTCCGGCGAATCTCATCGGGGGAATTTCCCGCCACAAAAACCCCATGGTTCTTCAGAAAAACCACACTTGGTTCACGGCCATGATGACTTTTATACGCTTCAATTTCCTGACGCACCTTCATGCAAAGTGTATATCCCGGATCCGTATATTCTATCCATAACGCCTCCGGAAACAAACCTCGGCAAACCTCAGCCCCATTGACTGCGCAGGTCATCCCGTTGACGATGGCTGGATGCGTATGCACCACAAAACGCCCGTCAAAGGTATTATGCAGTGGAGCTTCGACCGATGCCCGGCCGGAACTACCCGGCCTTACCGCCGCAGCCATAATATCTTTGACCAGCGATTCTCGAACGCTCGGCTCCGGTGGTGCAGCAACGTGATATAATCGGGCTAGTTTTTTTCGATCCATAGCGACAAATGTCTCGAATGTCAACTCAGCCAGCGATACCCCCGAGGGTTTGACCCATAGAGTCTCATCGTCCTTCGCCGACGTATTGCCCCCACCACCCCTGACATAATCTACCGTCCCGAATTTGTGCGACAGTTCCGAAATTTCCTTGAGAAGTTGCAAAATCCTTCACCACCTATAAAAAATGCCGATTTTCTATTTTGCCATATTACAATAAACCCGGCGATGACACAAGGAAACATGCCGGACAATTCATACGAACTTCTCCACATCAACTCTTGGTATTCGCTACGCGGCCTGTTCTTGCCAATTTCTTTACCAACTTCCAATGGGGCAGAGCAACCTCGATGAAACACTCTCCCACCCTGGCATAGCCCAACTTCTCATAAAATCCCACCGCTGACTCCCGGGCATGGACAATCATTTCCTGATAGCCCAGCTCCATAGCATATTCTTCCGAACACCACACCAGCGACCCACCCAGTCCCCGGCCACGATAGTCCTCCAGGATTGCCACCTGTCTCATCTGAACCTGCGTATCGCTCCGCGGCATCAGCACCAGGCACCCCAATACCCTGTCTCCCTCCTTGCACACCAGGTGATACTGCCCCCGCTCAGCCAACAGTTGTTGCTGAGTAAAGATCAACCCCAGCGGCTTGCGCAATATCTCATAACGAATATCTATAGCCTCGCCATAGTCCTTCGAGCCATATTCGACGGATTTTATTTTAATTTCACCCATATTCTCGACGTTGGAGTCACTCTTATAGTTATTCTTTTTACCCCACTCCTCCACTGTCACCCACTCATCCACTTACGTTACGCTGAGTTCAAATATTGCGTGATAGCTTTAGCAATGGTCTGCCACGTCCATCGCCGTTTCTCATCGTCTGCCTCCAGCAGCGTTATGCGGAACCCCTTTCTGTTGCAGCAAAAACCTGTCAGCGGAACAACGCATACGCCGGTAGAGGCCAGCAAATAATACACAAAACGTTTATCCACTTCGACACGATGTATTTTGTTTTCGATATATCCTTTTACCTTCGGATCGGCGATAGGCAGTTTCTGTTCGTTGTTCAGGGTGTTATCATCAAACAGCACCGCCATATAAAACGCACCTTGCGGTTTGATAACGCTCACTCCGGGCACTTGCGAAAGTATCTCCCACGCCTCATTAGCCCGCTGCTGAAATATTTTTCTCCGACGATTCAGGTGCTCCGCATACCTGTCATCACCCATAACCAGTGGAATCGCATATTGCGGAAGTGCGGTGGAGCACACCTCCAGCATCTTGGCATCCTTGAGACTCTTGATATATCTGCGAAAGGGTGGATATTTGTTCTGATTGAAAACCTCGATCCATCCGCAACGCGAACCGGGCCACGGAAACTCCTTGGATATCCCACGCAGAGCCATCCCAGGCAGATCACCTATTATCTCACTAAGATGCGTACTTTCAGCCCCGTTATAGACAATATTCGCGTAAATTTCATCGCATATTACAAACACCTTATACCGCCGGGCGATATCGATCATTTTCTCCAAAAACGCTCGCGGATACACCGCCCCCGTTGGATTATCCGGATTTATCAGCAGCATACCCGCTATGGCGTCGTTGTACTTTATCTTGTTCTCCAGATCGTCAAGATCGGGCATCCAGTTCTTCTGCGGGTCCAGTTCGTATATCAGATGCTCATATCCCGAATGAGCCGCCTCCGCCGATGAATGCGTAGAATAAGCCGGCGACGGACCTATGATCCTCGCCTCTCTTTTGAGAAAGCCAAATATCTTGGCCACCGCATCGCCCAGCCCGTTAAAGAATATAATATCATCATCCGTAATCTGACAGCCCCCACGCTGATTGACCCGCTCGGCCAGAAACTGCCGAGTCTCATATACACCCGGCGTAGAAACATAGCCATACGTCTTATCTTCGGACACCAGCTTTATAATGATATCCTTGATCCACTGCGGCAGTCGTTCGCCCTTATGGATCGGATCGCCTATGTTCTCCCAGGTAATCTCAACGCCCATCTTCTGCAGATCCATAGCCACCGACACAATCTCTCTGATCTCGTATGTCAGTTGACCGGAACCTTCATGTACAATATCTCTTCGCATACCCGCTGTCTCAATCAAATTGATTGTTTCGTTATTCCGCCCAATTCCTTCCGCATAATCGCGCCGTACCCAGTCTTAACACCTGCATCACTGTCATACTACCTCGTTTACCATGCTAATTCCCTTAAATCTGCAGAAATACGCAAGTTCCCTGGTCACATCACCATAGCACGTCACCCGGTGCAATCCGTGTGACCAGTTTTTCCATAACCTCGTCGCATCCCCATCTACTTTAACGGTAATCTTCGTACGGCACCCCCTGTCCGCCTCCACCGACACCGGGGCGTCAACAATCTCACCAGTAAAGTACGGCAGCAGATCGGTACCAACCAATTTTGCCTGCGTAACCTTTTGCCCGATACGCATCTTCACTTGTGGCACTACTCCTTCCTGACGCTCCATAATAGTGCGCAACTTGTACGGCTCACCAGGCTCATCCGGACCATTCATCTTGGTGGTTCCCAGACAATGAGCCAGAATAATACTGTTGCTCGATTCATCCATCGTCGGATCGCTGATAAAACCGGGCTTCCCGACCAATCCCTGATACAGAATATGCGTCATAGCGCACTGCAAATCCGACTCACAAATACCGCCCAGACCTATATTATTCAGCCTGACAAAACCCAGACAGGGAAAAGCATAGTCCTGACAAAGTGGCTTGTACATGGAGCCGTAACAATCAACAGTCATTACGGTGGCGTCCTCTTGAGCCAATAACTCTTCCAACGCCAGCGCCAGTTTGCACGACTTGAATATCTCATCCCGCGGCGGCTCTACAACTTTAACAGCTCCTTTAACCCATTGGTCAGCCAACGTCCGGGCCTGGCCGTCATCGACCGCATTATACAGATCGATCACCTGTTTGAGTTTGACTTGTTTAATTTCGGTCCCAAATTTATTTCTTACCTCGTGGGCGTATTTAGCAAACGAATCTGTTGCGAGATTGAGTATTTTGGCCTCTCGCAAATGATGAATCGCACGAAACGGCCTGATGGCAACTGCCATCTGCTTGTAATCACTGGTGAGCATACATTCCAGCTTGGCGCCAAGCTCTTCTTTCTGCAAAGCACCGAACCCAACCCATTCATGCCCGGAATACGGAACAGCAAAAACCATCGTCGGTTTACCTGCACCGAGAATCTCATCTAAAATCCCTCTTGTTCCGAGGTTGAGATGTATCGCCAGAATACCGTCAACATCTTGCAACTTGCTTTTGATCCGGGCGACATCATCCCGAGAACTAACCAACTCATCCACGACAAATTCCACATCAGCCAACTCATCCTTCAACTTCGCAAACTCGCGATCGTAAACCTGTATCTCGCTCTTAAGATCCAGTGTTGGTTTAGGCCAAAGACCGTGTGAGGTCCCCATATAAATCCGGGCAACCTTAACTTTTGACCTTCGGCAGCCCGCACTGATAAGCCTCGGACCTTCCATCCCCCTGACCGCGATCGGCCCCTGACAACCAATACCCGCCAGGCAAACAGCGCCGCCGGCCACCGTCAACTGCAAAAAATCTCTTCGATTAACTTTCTTTTTCATCGCCATCGCCCTTTCAATTAGACTCCGAGCTTGCCAAACCGGCCTCTGACTCGGTCTTACAACACGCGGTTTCGATATTACTTACCATCCTACCCATACAAACAGGGGCTTGCTCTTGGCCTATGGCGTTCGCTCGGGCAGATGATCTTGTCCGTGACGACGAGCTTCGCTTTCCATAAGTTTTATCAGTTCTTTTTTGACATCGTTCGGTAACCGAGAAGGCTGATAGTCATTTATCAGTTTTTGCACCTCACGGTTAGTTCGCTGTGCAAGGTTGGGAGAACCCTGTGCCTGCCAGCGGGCTCGATTGGCCCGGTCGATAGCAGGGCCTGGTAAAAAGAATTCCCGGTCGCGATAACGTAGCGTGTGATCGGCAATGAGCAGATGTTTTTCACGGAGAAGTTCCTGAAAAATACCCAAAGCGGGAAAATCTTCCTTGGGCGTAATTCCTTCTATCAATCTATAGGTCATACCGCACATTTCATTGTCCAGAACGAGCTTTTCCAGCGATTGACAGCTTTCGTAATCGATCATGCCCGGCCCGGAAATGCTATTGATTCCGGCAAGCGCAGCCAGCGTAGCGCCCATGCCGCTTTCCATCCCCGCCTGGGCGTCGAGCTGTTTTGAGTCGCTCATGGCAATATAAGCCTGCGTGGGCAGCTTAAGATATTTGCCGATTTCATTATAAGCGCAATCGATCATCATTGTTTCCACGGCGCCCATGGGCGGGGTTTCGTGGCGAACGTCGAAAATAGCAGGCGAACCGCCATACAGAATCGGACTGCCGGGATTGGCACACTGGCCGATGACGACGCCGCTGAGAGTCTCGGCGGTATGCTGCACCAGGGTTCCGGTAAGAGTAACAGGGGCAATGAACCCTGAAAGAGGCATGGCGATGAATTCCACCGGGATCCAGTAGCGGGCGCAGTCCACCAGGTTTTGCGAGGTAACGTCGCTCCATTTCAGAGGAGAGGTCGGACAGCAGGAAAAGATCGTGAGCGGTTTCTTCTTGAGGGCCGCTTCCGACTTACGAACGGCAAGCTGAATGTCCTTCATAACGTCGAAGGATTCGATGGTAAACGCCCCGGTAACCACCGGCTTTTCACAGTAAAGCAGGTTCAGGAAAAGACGATAACTATCGGAAATATCTTCATGAATGTCTGTCGGTATAAATGCCGTGCTGGCAGAGGTGATATACTTCAATTGACCGATTAGTTTGGCGAAATCGATATAGTCCGATGTGAGGGGCCTGCGCATTCGGCCGGTCTTACAGTCGAGAACGTTCAAAGCCGTGGACCCAGGGGTAAAATACACATTGTATTCGGAAAAATCATGCGTCTCATTTCCCATGACGTCATAAAGCTTAAACGAGGATGGCGTCGTTTTTATCGCCTTCTCGATCATATCGCCAGTGAAAAACACACGCGATTTATCCATATCAACCCTGGCGCCGTGCTCGGCCAGCATCTCCATAACCGGCGGGTTGTTTAGTTCCACCCCCAGTGTACTCAGGAGGCTGATCGCTTCGTCAATAATCTGCTTGATGAGTTCATCCGTTAAAAATCGAACAGTTGGCCGCACGTTACATCTCCTTATAAAAATAGTAATATCATATAGCTACCGCTGCGGCCTTGCGCATAAGCAACACACAAGAAAAAGTGCGAAACGTAGAGCCGCATAAGCGAAATCGCACATTATGGATGCAGGATACATATTTCTCCGTAATACTTCAACCTTTTTTACGAGTCACGAGTCAATAATTTTATCCATTTTTTGCACGTTAAGCCACCTTTGACCGATATTTTTCATTTATACGGTCGTAAGTATCAGCCTTATGCAACAAATCGCAAAGTTTTGTAAAAATAAAACTCGTGCGATGTTTTTGATTGTATTATGCGGCAGGCATGCGCAAAGCAAGAACAAATCGGCTATTGAGGCGGGGGTTGTGAAGAGGAAAATAAAAAAGGCATTGAAAGGCATAAGGCACGAGGGGGAAGAAAAAATAATACGCAGAGCAAGGAAAGCGGGGCGACTGTTGTGGTCGCCCCGCTTTAAAACCTTTCTAATTTTCTAATCAGGTCAATGGTCGCCTGATATTTTTAAATAACTCACCTCATTCAACGGTAATAAGGACATCCGTCGATCCACAGGTTTTCGAAAGGACGGCTGGCCTTTTACAGCCAGCCGTCCGCAATATCAACACTTAATGTTTGTTACGGCTTAATCGCAATACTGATCATGCCTTTAACCGCTGAAGTGGCATGGGTCACAGCCGTGTTGCCATAAGCCCCGGCAGTCGCCTTGACACCTGTCGCAATGCCGAGCGAGCCGCCATTACCTGCAGTTACAGAATTGTCGGTACGTTCGGTCAGACTGGTCAGGTTAGCGTTTGTCCAAGCCGAGAATTGTGCCGTGCTGGAAGCATCCGG
>Ga0209078_1000278_pt1 | contig 10042 bp, 9 predicted proteins | sample PPLLak21cMay2015_2_FD_187257 | JGI IMG/M metagenome (GOLD analysis project Ga0209078, IMG submission 187257) | Freshwater sediment microbial communities from Prairie Pothole Lake near Jamestown, North Dakota, USA - PPLs Lake P8 Core (1) Depth... | ecosystem: Environmental > Aquatic > Freshwater >...
CCCCCGCGCTTTGCATGGATTCTTCCAGGTCCCGGAAAGAGCTGGTGAGATAAACGAAGGCATTGTAAAGGTTGGTCCGCAGGAATCCGGCGCTGTAGTAATCCGACTTCTCTTCGCTCAGGCGCAGGAAGAGACGGGTGTAGGCCAAAAACGCTTCCGACTTGAAGAGCACGGCCTGTTCGGCGTCGCTGATGGTGTCGTTCCGTCCCCTGAAATGGCTGAAGCTGCTCTCGGCGATGTAGGATGCCTGGCGCTCGAGCTCGAGGCCCAGGCTGTAGATCGACTGCCTGCGGTCGTCCGTCGCGGCCAAGGACATGAGGGTGAAGAACGCGCCAAAAACAAAACGAGCCCATCGCCTTATTTTCATGGAATCCTCCGCGGCCAACGTTCTCAGTCTACTCCGGCGGCCGTCGATGTCAATTCGCGGCCGGATCTGACTGGTCCGGCTAACGGCAATACGCCTCGATCACCCGGGCGACCGCCTCCTCGCAAACCCGGCAAAACGGCTTCGCGCCCTTGGAGAACATCAGGCAGTCGACGGCCGGCCGGTAGAGGCCTCGGGCGGAATATCCCGCGCCCTCGAAGGCGCCGACCTTTCCCCAGAATTGGCTGTTCCTCAGGAACCGGTCCACCTTGTCCGCTTGCTCGCGCGACAGACGCTCGGATTCATCCTCGGCTTTAGCCACATCCACGGGGTCCGCTCCGCTCCTTTTCATCGCCGCGATCCTGGCGTTGACCTCGCTGCGGACCTTCTGATAAGCGTTGTCCATCAGGTCGAATTCTTCTTTTTCCCAGGGCGTGGGTATGGCGATTCCCGGGCTGACGAACCCCTTCCATTTGAGCTTCGTGGGATCAAGAAGGGCCGTGATGTTCGCCTCGACCGGCTCCTGTCCCTTGGGATAGAACTCATTGTAGGCCACTTCGGAGGTGTAGTACTCGTCTCCCAGCCCGGCAAAAGAATGCCCGAACTCATGGAGGAACAGATATTCGTACCACTGGTTGTCCACGGTGAACGTGCAGTAGAGGTTGTAGATCCCTCCCCCTCCGTAGCGCTTGTGGTTGACCATGATGAAGAGGGCGTCATAGGGGACGTGGGCGGCGATATCGCGCAAGCTCTTGTTGTCCTCGGTCAGGAGATAGCGCTCGGAGCCCAGGGAGTCAAAGGTCGCCCCGACGGCCGTATTTTTATAGATCCCATGGCTCGGCTCGTCGCAGCCGCTCTCCTGGGATGGCTTGAAGACGGCGGTGAAATTGAAGCGGTCGGGACGGCTCCTATAAGGTTCGAGCTGAAAAAAAACGCTGCGGAACCGCTCGAGGTCGGCCTTGAGCTTGCCCTCCTCGGCGGCCGTGTATCCCTCAGCGATAAACGCCACATCCACTTTTTCATGCGGGTCTCCGCTCTTCAAGACCTCAAACACCTTAACGCCTGCGGCCAAAGGCTCGCGGTTGATGAAGATGTCGGTCGGGTCGATCTGGGCGCTGAAGATCGGCTGAAGGGAGTTCTGTCTATCCCTGGCCTCGACAACGAACTTGACCGTGGCTTTGGGAAAAGGGACAAGGGCAGTCTCATGGTAGGTCCTTTTGACCCCGTCCAGGGCCCAACTGGTGGTCTTGTATTCGGCGAAATAGCTATCAAAACCGCGGGAGAAGAGAAGCATCCCGGAGGCGGCATCATACACTTTATAGCAGTACCGGCCGATGTTGAACGGGTCGATGAGGTTCCGTCTGCTCCCCGCCCAGGTCCCTTGCTCGTAAACCCGGTCCAGTGTGACGGCTTCATCCTTAGCGTTCCCAAAATGGAAATAATCGACCCGCATCGTCCTGTCGATGAAATACTTGTCGAACGGCACATCCTGCCCCGCAGCTATCAACCCGGAAAAAAGAGTAACGATGAAGAGGGTCCAAAACAATCTTTTCATCGGATTCCCTCCGTGCTCAGCGAGCTTTTCTAACCATCATGCCGGCGACTTCCTTGATGATCTTGACGGCGGCGGAGGCGGTGATCCCAGACGGGTCCCGCAAGGGATTAAGCTCCACGACATCGAGACCGACGATCCTGGCCTCGAGGCCGTGTATGAGGTCGATCGCCTGCCGCGTCGTCAGCCCGCCCGCCTCCTGGTGGTTGACGCCGGGGGCGAAGGCCGGGTCGAGAGAATCCAGGTCAAAGGAGATATAAAGAGGATTCTTGAACTTCAAGACCAGCCCGTCTCGAAAATCTTTCATCTCGACCATCCGAACCCCATAGCGCCGGGCGTTGGCCCGCTGGTTGGCGGTAGCGGCCCGGACCCCCACCTGGACGAGCGACTCGGCCAACCCGTCCTCCATGATCCGCGCGAAAGGGCAGGCGTGCGAAAGGCGGTCGCCATAAAGGTCTTCGTAGAGGTCGGGATGGGCGTCGAAATGGAGGATATCGAGGGCCCTGTATGCCCGGGCCATGGCCTTCAGGATCGGGTACGAGACGGAGTGGTCGCCGCCCAGGAGGATCGGTCTGGCCTTTTTCTTGAGGATCGCGGTTACGGCAGTCTCGATTTCGCGGAAAGTCTTGTCCACATCGCCGGACGTATCGACGTCCCCAAGGTCGACTATGACCGTGTCCTGTTCGAGGTCGACTCCCAATTCCGTCTCGGGATTCCGGGCTCTACCCGTCGAGGAAGCCCGGATGGCGTCCGGTCCACCCGCCGTGCCCCTGAGGTAGCTGGACTTCTCATCGAACGGGATCCCGAGGATCGCCAGTTCATAGCTTGGACTCCGCTTGATCGCGCCTCCGAAATCCGTCATCGGTAACCTCCTTCTATGACTCTGCGACAAGGACGATGGCGGCAAAGCTGACCGCCGACTGAGTCGTCTCCTCGTTCCAGAATTCGTAATTGACGAGCCGGCCTCTGACCTCCGGGAATGCGTCAAGAAGTGAAGCCAAGGTCGAAAACCCGCAGACGTTGTACCGGTCTCTGGCTTTTTGGGATTCGGCCCAAAACGCCCGGCTGTTGGCCGCGGCCAAAGCGGCGATCAGGGCGTAATCGTGCTTTTGGGCCTCCGGGAGCAGGGAAGCGGCGCGCTCCCGGTGGCCGAATTTCGGGCCGATATGGGAGAAATCCACGGCGGCGATCAACATTGTGTGAGCCGGGTCAGCCTGCCATAAAGCCCGAAGGGCGGCCAAAAAACCGGCCACATCCGGGATGTCAGAGGGGCGGGAGACCCTGGCCAGGTCGCGGCCGAACGAACCACAGAGGATGGGGACAGCGGTGAATGAGGGCCCGAAGAGGTGTTGGAGAAAAACGAGCTGGAACTCCAGAGAATGCTCCTGGCGGTGCGCAATATCATACGGAGAAACCGCCTTGCCGCCGGCTCTTTTCAGAGCCCGAACCGCCTTCCGGTCGGTCTTCACCAGGCCCAGCGGCGTCTGGAGGTCTTTTTCCGTCAGCCCGAAATAGGCGTCATCGAGGCTGTGCCCGGTGCCCATGAGCAGAATCCGCCGCGGCCGGGCGGAGCGGATGGACCGGTAGGCGCTCGCATAGACATTTTTTCCGGCCTCCAGGTCGATATGAGGGGCCACCAGACCCATGACTCCGTCGCCGGCTTCGCCCGGGACGTCCGTTCCGCAGTTCGCCAAAATGGAATCGAGCAACGCCCGCAGCTCTTTCGGCTGCTTCGGGTAGGAGACGCCGGCATGCGAGGGAGGCCGGACCTCCAGCTTGAGGTAATCGGTCAGGGTCTTCCTCTTGGCCGAAAGAAAACGGGCGCTCTGGAGGACGTAGGAGGTCTCAAGATCCAGCACGACCCGGCCGACGGCCTCGGCGTCGACTAGGACCCCGCCCTTCGTCCGGACGAGCTCGAGCTGGATATCGCGGACCGTCCTTTTCCCGTCGATCAGTCCCACGATCCAAAGCGCATCACCTTGAAGAATGACCGGGTCGCGGATAAGGCCCAGGAAGTCGCGCACCAGGACCGCCTTCTCCCCTTCGTAGGACGTGGGGATGATCTCAAGGTCCTCCCTGACCGGGGGGATCGGCTCTTCGTATCTCATCGGTGACACTTCCCTGATAGAACTACAATTTTTGCCGGAAAAATGCAAACAGCCGCCGCTGAAAAGACTCCCTGATCTCGTGATCAAGGGAGCTGAAAGGAGGGTGGGGGGTGGAGAGAGGGATCTTAGCCCTCTCTCCCTTTTTCACAACCTCGGCTTCGCCTTGGATGAGAGTGAACTCGAGCCATAGAGGCTGCGATGGACCCATCTTTTCATGCGGATTCCCGGCTGGCAATCCCCCATGGGGGTGGTTTTGGAGGTGATATTTCCGCCCCTTCCATCACCCCTGTTTTATGCTATAATGCCCGGGCTCGATTCTGAGAGGAGGTCCCGTGGAAAAGATCCGTCAGATCAAAACCGAAGAGGACGTCATCCACCTTCTCCAGGTGGCCCTGGAGCACGAGTGGGCCGTCAGCTTCGAGTACATCATCCACGCCTATTCCATGCCCAAAGGGCGGTTCTTCTATGAGGATCCGATCATGAAGCTGCGGACAGACGCCCGCGCCCAGACGATCCAGATCAGCATCGATGAGATGTACCACAGCCTCCAGCTCGGCGTTATCATTCGGCAGCTCGGAGGCGACCCGTCCTTCAAGACGGATGAAGTCATCCGCTTTCCTAAGGTCGTCGACAACTTGAAGCGCGACAAGATGACCGAGGACCTGGTCACCAACCTCTATCAGTCGGCGGAATGGAAGGAGGGCGCTTTTCCCAAGATCCAGAACATGATCCTCAACATTTCCTATGACGAGGTCCGCCACTCCCGCCAGTTCGAGACCATGATCCGCGCCATGGAGAAGGAAGGCGCGGCGGCAATGCTCTGCTTCCGGGAGAGCCCGGAGGCCGCGGCCAAGCCGGAGGTCCAGCTCCTCCACGAGATCACCCGGATGGAGAACGAGCTGATGCACCGCTACCTCCGCTACGTCCTGCTCTTCAGCGAGCACCAGGACCTCGCCCAGAGGCTGTACAAGAACTCCATCAACCACATGCGGCACTGGGACAAGAATTCGGGTCTCCTGGCCCGGTTGGGAAGCGTCATCCGTATCGAAAACGCGCAGCGAGAACCCGACGGGAAGGAGGTCAGCCGGAGCCCCATGCCCGCCCTCTACAGCGGCCATGACCGTCTCTCTGCGCTCCAGGCCTTGATCCCCGACGAGCGGGAGCTCATCGCCAAGTACGAAAAGCTCCTCGCCGTCGTTCCGGAAGGCGACGATCGCAACCAGCTCCTCCTGCAGCTTGGGCTCAAGAGAGAACACCTGTTCACTCAAGAATGGCTGCTCAAGAACGCGGGGCGCATCAAAGGTCTGGCCTAAGCCATGAAGTCCGCAAAGACGCATTTTAAGAAGTTCCAGTATTTCTACCCCTACACCGTTGCCCTGGTCGGGGCCCGGGCGGGAAAGCGGGTGAACTTCATGAGCTGCGCCTGGCACACCGCCCTTTCCTTCGAGCCTCCCCTCTTCGGCATCCTCGTCTCCAAGAAACGATACACCCACGGGATCATCACCGAGGCCCGGGAATTCACCGTCAACTTCCTGAGTTTTGACGGCATCAAGCTCTCGGCTCAGATGGGCCGCAAATCCGGCCGCGACATCGACAAGGTCAAGGAATTGGGCGTCCGTCTGCGACCGGGCAAGGTGCTCAAATCCCCCCTCATCGAGGAAGCCTATGTGGCCTTCGAATGCCGGCTGGCTGAGATCCGGCCGTTCGGGGACCACGACCTTTTCGTCGGCGAGGTTCTGGTCGTGCACGAGGAGGCCCACACCTTCAATTCCGATGAGATCCTCAATCCGATGAAGGTTCGCCCTCTGCTCTATCTGGGCAGCGATTTCTACATCACCATCGACCCTGACACCTTCAAGCACGTCCTCCCGGACTGAACCGGGGCTTCATTATGGCCACCAGCCTTTCGGGAAAGGAGAAGCGACCTCGAAGGTTCCGCCTTCCCAAGGATTCCCGAATGGCTGGTTTTCGGCCCCCATTTTAAATATAATAGGCCTGAATCCGATGGCCGCAGTCCTGGAAATCGACAACCTCTATAAAGCGTTCAAAGTCGGCTTCATCCCCAAGAAGCGGGAAATCCTCAAGGGAGTTTCCATGTCGGTGGCCGCCGGAGAGATCTTCGGCTACCTCGGGCCGAACGGCGCCGGAAAGACGACAACCTTGAAATGCGTCCTCGGCCTGATCTTCCCCGACCGGGGAAAGATCGAGATCTTCGGCCATCCTCCTCTTTCCGCAAGGGGAAGAGAGCACCTCGGCTACCTGCCGGAGAACCCCTATTTTTATGATTATCTCACGGCCGCGGAGTTTCTCGATTTCTATGCCCAGCTGTTCGGCTTGAGGAAAAGGGACAAGGAGGAAAAGATCGCGTCTCTTCTCCGCCTCGTCGGTTTGGAGAAGGCCCGCGACCTCCAACTGCGCAAGTTCTCCCGGGGAATGCTGCAACGGGTCGGGCTGGCCCAGGCGTTGATCAACGAACCGGCCCTCCTCTTCCTGGACGAGCCGCTCGGCGGCCTGGACCCGCTGGGCCGCAAGGAGCTCCGGGACGTCATCGTCCGGCTGAAGCAGGAGGGCAAGACGATCTTCCTCTGCAGCCACATCCTCCAGGACATCGAGATGATCTGCGATCGCGTGGCCATAATCGTCGGCGGCCGGATCATCAGCCAGGGCGCCCTGCAGAGCCTGATCTCGGAGAAGGTCCTTTTCACGGAGGTCACGCTGTCTGGGATCGACGCCGCGGACCTCATCGACCTGGGCGAGCCGGTTTCGACGCTCGGCGACAGGATCCTTCTCAAGGTCGTTCAGGAGGACAATATCGAGAACTTGATGGAGCTTGTCCACGAGCGGAAAGGGAAGATCCATTCCCTGATCCCGCGGACGGAGACCCTTGAAGACATTTTTGTGGAGATGGTCAGACAGGGATGAAGATCAAGACGATCGCCCTGAACACGTTCAAGGAGGCCATCCGGGACCGGATCCTCTACCTGCTCTTCTTTTTCGCCGCCATCGCCCTCGCCTTCTCGCGACTTCTGGCCGTACTCACCGTCGGCGACCGGGTGAAGATCATCAAGGACGTCGGCCTGGCTTCGATCTCCATCTTCGGCGTGCTCATGGCCATCCTGATAGGCACCGGCCTGGTCTATAAAGAAATCGACAAGAAGACCATCTATACCCTGCTTTCCAAGCCCATCCAGCGCTGGCAGTTCCTGCTCGGCAAATTCTTCGGGCTGGTCCTGACCCTTTTCATCATGATCCTGGCCATGGGCTTGATCTTCCTCATCATCGTCCTCCTCCACACAGGGAAGCTGGAGGCCCGCCTTCTCCTGGCCATCCTGTTCATTTTCCTTGAGCTCGTCCTGATCACCGCGGTGGCCATCCTCTTTTCTTCTTTTTCGACACCCATCTTGAGCTCGATCTTTTCATTGTCCTTTTATCTCATCGGGCACCTCTCCTGGGGGTTGGAAACGCTCCTCCATAAGACCCGCTCCGGCGCGGGCCGGATCGCGATCCGGGCGCTCTCGGCGGTCCTTCCCGACCTGGAGAACTTCAACTTCAAGACGGAGATCGTCTACGGGCTGGCCGTCGACCCGAGATTCTACCTCTTCTCCGCCCTGTACGGGCTGGTCTACACGCTCCTCATCCTGTCCCTGGCGGTCCTGGTCTTCAATAAGAGGGATTTCATCTGAACATGCTAAAGACCGCGGCTTTCCGGCGAAAGGGATCGGCCACCCTGCTCCTCGTCCTTCTCCTCTTCCTCTCGTGCGCCGGAATCGTCTCGCTCAAGTCGGCGGCCGAACGGATCCCCAGGAAAAAGATCCCGGGCGCTTCGATCATCTACATCCCCTCGGGCAAGTACCTGAAATACGCCACCTTCGGCTACTCCTCTCTCGCGGCCGATCTCATCTACATCTGGGCCATCCAGTACTACACGACGTATACCATCGTGGACCGCTTCCAAAACCTGGAGCACATCTTTTCGATCATCGCCGAGCTTGACCCTCGTTATGCCGACCCCTACGAAATCGGCGCCTTGATCGCCGTCAACGAAGCCAAGGATCTCAAGCTCGCCCTCAAGATCCTGGACCTGGGTCTGGCCAAGAACCCAGACCAGTGGATCTTCCCCTTCGAGGCCGGGCATCATGCCCAGCGAGCCGGGGATTATGAGACGGCGCGGAAATACTACGAAAAGACGACCAAGATCCCGGGCGCGCCGGAGATCGCCAAAAGACTCTACGCCGCGTCCGTTTTCCGCACGATGGACCTCAAAGAATCCTGGGAAACCTGGATGGAAGTGTACAAGACGGCCCAGGATGAGCGCACCAGGAAGATCGCCGGCAAGCACCTCTATCAGGTCAAGGCCGCAGCGGATACAAACCTTCTCCAAGAGGCCGTCCGGAAGTTCAGAGACAGATACGAGCGGCCTCCTGCCGGCCTCGAAGAACTCATCAGCCACGGGATTCTCTCATCGCTCCCCAAGGACCTGGACGGCAAAGACTACATCTATGATCCCAAGACGGGAGAAATCCAAGCTCCGAGCGTCTGGTGGAAAAGATAATCATCGCCCTTTTCGGCCTGGCCTGGGGGAGCTTTCTTAACGTCGTCATCTACCGCCTTCCCCGAGGTCAGAGCCTGGCCTGGCCTCCCTCATCCTGTCCGCAGTGCCGGACGCGGATCAAACCCCACGACAATATCCCCATCCTCTCCTACCTTCTCCTCCGGGGAAAATGCCGCTCCTGCGGCTCGAAGATCTCTCTCCTTTATCCGTTTGTCGAGGCGATCACTGCGGTCTGCTTTCTGCTTCTCCATGGCCAGTTCGCCTTGAGCCTCCATTTCTTCACGTCCTGCTTTTTTGCCAGCGCCCTCATCGCCCTCTGCTTCATCGATCTCACCCATCAGATCCTCCCCGATGAGATCACCCTGCCCGGCCTGGCCCTGGCCCTTGTCTATTCCTGGTTCCGCCCGGACCTGAGCCTGCGTCAGGCCTTGGTCGGCGCGGTCGCCGGTGCCGGCTTCCTTCTGGCCATCTATGGCGTGTACTGGCTCTTGAGGAAAAAGGAAGGCCTGGGCATGGGCGATGTGACCATGATGCTTCTTGTCGGCGCCTATTTGGGCTGGCAGAAGGCTTTCTTTACGCTCCTGGTGGCGTCCCTCGCCGGGGCCCTGGTGGGAGTTTTTCTGCTGTCTTTCCGGAAAAAGGACCTCCAGTTCTCCTTGCCATTTGGGAGCTTCCTGGCGCCGGCCGCCTTCATCGCTCTCATCTGGGGCGACCGCATCATCGGCGCCTACCTCAGCCTCTACCGAAGATAACGTTACCCTAGTTCTGGCATCTACGAAAGCCCTCCGCAGTGGAGCGGGCACGGTTCCTCTCGGCTCGGCGAGAGGAGAGCGGAGCGAGGACGGGGAGCGGATTTTTCTCGCTGGGAAAAATTCGCGTCTTTCGGAGGGACTCCCCCGAGCCTCGTTGAATTTTGGTCTTGACTGTGATATCTCATTAGGGACAGGTCAAACCTGATGCCCGCGGACACCGCCCAGCCAAGAAAGGGGGCCTATACCGCGATCTTCCTGGTTTTTATCTTCGCCCTCGGGTTCTCTCTGTCCATCAACCTCCCGGTCATCAGCCAGGGTTTCCTGTCCGCCGACCAGGCCGTCTACTTTGCCCTGACCCAGAGCATCGCCCACGACCTCGATCTGGAGTACACCAAAAAGGACCTGGTCCGTTATTACCAGGACTTCGACGCAGGGCCGCAGGGCATCTTTCTAAAAAAGGCCCGCAACGGCCGGATATTCTTCGCCAAGTCCTGGGCCTATTCGTTGTTCGCCGCGCCCTTTGTCCGGGTTTTCGGCTATAACGGCTTTCTTGTTTTCCATGCTTTCCTGCTGCTCATCGTCATGCTTCTGGGATTCGCCTATCTCTCCCGGGCCAACCTGCCCCTCCCTTCGATAGCTTACGTTCTGAGCTTTCTCTTCGCCACTGTGACCGGGGTGTATTATCTCTGGATCTCGCCCGACTTTTTCAATTTC
>Ga0209078_1000279_pt1 | contig 10027 bp, 8 predicted proteins | sample PPLLak21cMay2015_2_FD_187257 | JGI IMG/M metagenome (GOLD analysis project Ga0209078, IMG submission 187257) | Freshwater sediment microbial communities from Prairie Pothole Lake near Jamestown, North Dakota, USA - PPLs Lake P8 Core (1) Depth... | ecosystem: Environmental > Aquatic > Freshwater >...
GCACTGCCCAATAGCGGATTCACCTTCAGCGCCATCCCGCCCAAGTTCAAGGGCGTGGGCACATTCCCGGTGCGGGCGATGGCGAAATTGAAATGAAAACGCACTTCGTGTGCACGCAAAGGTTGTCAAAAAAGCGGAGCCTCAGGTAGGATAGGAGTTTCCGACAACGACCCTACACGGAGGCTCCAAGTGGAATATAACATGGAAGTGATAAACACGGCAGCAATCCAACTTGGCGAGATGATCAAAGACAATATCATGCGCCAACAAGAAGCAGGGCAGGGGGGCATCACAATCGCAGGGATTGAAACTCACCTGCGAGAAGTTTTGCGGCAGATAGGATTACAGGCATTGGGTTATTTTCTGAGTGCAATGCAAACGACACCAGCGAAAGAGATGGCATGTGGTTGTGGTGGGAGCTTGCATTACCAACGTAAGCGGGAAGCGACGATCATCAGTGTCTTTGGCAAAACGAGCTATACGCGGGCCTATTATGCAGGCTGTTCTTGTCAGAAAGGCAAAGCACCGTTGGACGAGCAGTTTGGGCTAGAGCCAGGGGCGGTGACGGCGGGGTTGGCTCAGCTCTTAGCCTTGGCCGGGATTGAGTTTTCGTATGACCAGAGCCCGAAATGGTTACAAGCCTATCTGCTTTTTGACGTATCCGAGAACACGGTGCGTTCGGAAACCGAGCAGATGGGGGCCTTGCAGGAACAGCAAGAAGCAGTGCTCCTCCAACGCAGCCAGGATGAAACCTATCTCCAGGAGCGCCAGCGTAACCCCGGCCAAGTGGCCACTCGCTTGTACGGTTCGATCGATGCGGCCAAAGTGCGCATCGAACCTCGCCCGAAGAAGGGCCAGGCACCCGAAGAACACGAAGATTGGCGAGATATGAAAGTGCTGTGTTGGTTTGAAGCGGAAAATGTGCCACCCGCTCAACGTTCGGTTCGTCAACGCAAGCAGGCCGAGCGCGAGCAAGTTGCTTTGCGAGCCAAGAACCTGCGCTATTTCTGCAACATTACCGCAGCGGACGATTTCGGCAAACTTCTATGGGCCACTGGCTGTCATCTCAAAGCCGACCTGAGCCCAGAATTGATCTTCTTGGGAGATGGAGCGGTTTGGATTTGGAACTTGGTCACTAAGTATTACCCCAACGCCATCCAGATTGTGGATTGGTATCATGCCGAAGAACACCTCGAAATTGTCGCCAGTGCAGCCTTTCCACAAGGCCCGGATCGTAGCAACTGGCTGGAAGGAGTAAAACAAGCCTTGTGGGACGGTCAGGTGGAACAGGTCATTTCCGCTTGTGAAGCCTTGGCGGCTTCTTGCGATCTTGCCCGGAAAGCAGTCCACAATTTCTACACCCATGCGGAGCGGATGCGCTATGACCACTTCCGAGCGGCAGGGTATATGATTGGTAGCGGGACGGTCGAGAGCGGCTGTAAACAGATTGTTACTCAGCGGCTCAAACTACCAGGTGCTCAGTGGACGGTTCTCGGAGCCGTCCAGACGGCCAAAGCACGGGCTGCCTGGCTTAGCGGGCATTGGCAGTCTTTGTGCGACCAACGTTCTGCTCTACCATTGGCTATCTGACATCTTTTGCGTGCACACCAGATAATCGTACAGCTTGACAGCTTCTTTCATCTGTGCTATTTTACAGCCTGATCTCATGTGGGTCTTGCGGTAATATCTCCCAGACAAGAGGTAATAACACCTTGAGCAAATCAGTTCGTGCCGTGGATAGGGCTTTGGATGTCCTGTTGTGCTTCAGCAGGCAAACCCCTGAGTTGTCGATGACCCAAATTGCAGAGCACATCGGGATTCATAAGAGCACTGTTCACCGATTGCTGGCTACCTTAGAGAAAAAGCGTTTTGTACAGCGAGATCCTGATACGGGGACCTATCGATTGGGCATCCGTTTGCTTCAAATGGCTTACCTCACACTGGAGCAAAATGATATACGCCGGCTGGCGGTTCCATTCCTGCAGCGATTAAATGATCAGTATCAAGAAAATATTCATTTAGCTGTGCTAGATGATGCGGATGTCGTTTATATATATATTATCGAAAGCCATCAAAGGGTTATCTTGGCGGCTGCCATCGGTCAGCGGCTGCCGGCGTATGCCACAGCCTCAGGTAAAGCGATACTGGCATTTCTCCCGGATGAGGTGGTGCGGCGAATTTTAGATCGTGGCATGCCTCAATGGACCCGCTATACACCTACGTCACCCGATGCGTTTTTTGAGGACCTTCATTCCATCCGGGAAAGCGGCTTTGCCACTTCTGAGCAAGAATATGAAGAGGCGATCAACGCTGTCGCGGCACCGATCTTTGACCTGGAGGGGCAGCCTACCGCTTCAATCGCGGTTGCCGGACCTGCGTACCGGCTTACACGTGAACGGATGAGCGAGATTGGCCCTGTTGTGGTCACCACAGCCAGGGATATTACACGCGAGATCACTATGGCAGCTGTTTCCCGAGCGAGCTCAGCGATCAGCCCACCAGGTGGTAACAGGAAATAGAACATTCTATCCCTTCCTGTTGATATCCACTCGCTTCTTATTCAAATTATTACCCTGCGGAGAACCGGAATGCCATACCAAAGTGTAGTTGTCCCTGCGTTTGGGTCTAAAATCACGATCAGAGACGGTAAATTAATCGTTCCTGACAACCCGATAGTTCCATTTGTTGAGGGTGATGGCACAGGGCGAGATATCTGGAGGGCATCCGTTCGTGTATTCGATGCAGCGGTTGAGAAAGCATATGGCGGCGCCCGTAAGATCCATTGGATGGAGGTTTATGCTGGCGAGAAAGCCTACAATATTTTCCAGAACTGGCTGCCAGACGAGACCACAGAAGTCTTCAGAGAATTTTTGGTGGGTATCAAAGGACCACTGACAACCCCTATCGGTGGTGGTATCCGCTCGTTGAATGTGGCGTTACGCCAATTGCTTGACCTGTATGTTTGTCTGCGCCCTGTGCGCTACTATAAGGGCGTACCGTCACCGATGAAACATCCCGAATACGTGGACATGGTCATCTTCCGCGAGAACACTGAGGACATTTACACCGGTATTGAATTCCAGTACGGCACGCTAGAGCACCAGAAATTCATGGAACTATTTAAAAAAGGCTTTTATACGGAGTATGGTGCAATGCGCTTTCCAGAGACCTCAGGATTGAGCATTAAGCCGATTTCGATTGAGGGCACTGAACGACTCGTGCGTGCGGCGATCCAGTGGTCACTGGACAATAACCGTAAGAGTGTCACCTTTGTTCACAAAGGCAATATCATGACACACACCGAAGGAGCTTTTCTGGATTGGGGGTATGCCCTGGTGAAACGTGAGTTCCGCGACCAGATCGTTACCGAGCGCGAAACATGGATTCTGGGTAACAAAGAAGCGAGTCCGGAATTATCGATCGAAGCGAATGTAAAAATGGTAAACTCGGGCTATTCATGGATGTCGGATGATCAGAAGAATGATGCCAGGCATGAAGTCGAGGATGCATTAAAGTTGTGGAATACGCATGGAAATGGTCAGTGGAAGAATAAACTGCTTATCAAGGACCGCCTGGCCGATGTAACGATTAATTCCGTGATTACCAACGCTTCTGATTTCGATGTCATTGCCACCATGAATCTGAACGGCGATTATATTTCTGATGAGATTGCCGCTCTGGTGGGCGGGATCGGTATAGCGCCGGGCGCTAATATAAACTATGTCACCGGACACGCAATCTTCGAAGCCACGCACGGCACAGCACCCAAATATACCGACCTGGACATGGTCAATCCTGGTTCGGTTGTCCTGTCCGGCGAGATGATGTTCCGCTATATGGGGTGGACAGAAGCCGCCGACCTGATTGTCAAAGGAATGGAAGGCGCCATCGGCGCTAAGACCGTAACGTATGACTTCGAACGCCTGATGGAGGGCGGGATGCTTCTCAGCTGCTCGCAGTTTGGTGACGCGATTATCAAAAATATGGATTAAACCCAGGCTGCTACCTCGTAGGATGAATGCAGGATCTCGAGCATGCCTTGAAGCGGCGTTGGTAGGAGTGCGCGCCGGATAAGCAGATAGGCATTTTGAAAAGCACGGTACATCGCGTGCTAATTACATTAGGATTAGGTAGTTTGTACGGGGAAACATAACCACAAGGCTATATGGATACGATACTCCTCTGCTCTAAATGACATAAATTCCCTGATTTTTGGGAACTATTTCAGGTGTTTATCCAAGAAATTGAAGACTCTATTCATGTTTGCTTCAGTCTCAAATAAGGGGTCACCATGACCAGCCCCTTCTAATATATCAAACTCAAAAAGATCATTACTTACATATTTTTCCAATTTTTCCACGAACATAATGGATTGTTGCACTGGCACCATCGTGTCCAAGCGTCCGTGCTGGATCAATAGGGGAGGCATGCGTTCATGGATATACGTCATCGGATTTGCAAGCTCAACTTTTAGCTGTACACTGGATAGTTTTGCACCAAGATACCTGGATTCAGGCGAATCTTCTTCGCCATGATCCGAAGGGCCAAATCCGCTTTCTTCGAGCTGTTCATCCATTTTCAGGAAATCCGTCGGTCCAAACCAGTCTAAGGCTGCCTGGACAGTGCATGGGTACTCCGGGTTACCAAGGCTAAGATCTTCTAGCTCGGTCACATGGTCTGTCAGACAGATCATGGCTGCATAATTTCCACCTGACGATCCGCCACAAGCCGCAATCCGGTTCCCATCAAGATGGTAATGCTCACTGTTTGCCCTCAGCCAGCGGATGGCTGCTTTGATGTCCTGCAACCCCGCTGGGAAGATTGCCTCACCGCTCAAGCGATAATTAACACTGACCACAGCATAACCAAGGTTTAAACCCTTCAAGAAAGCCAGAACATGAATATCGCGTTTATCTCCGATGGCAAAGCCTCCACCGTGAATGTGCAAAATGACCGGGAAGGGCCCGTTCCCTTCATCTGGCAAGTAAATATCAAGCTTTTGGGAAGGTGAGAGACTTGCATAAGGCAAATCGAGCCATTTCCGAGGGAGGTGCGAAACATCTGCTTTTGGAATCTGAAATAAGGATTCATTCATAGGTTCATGTTTTTTATGGATATCCACTGAATTTTCCTTCCGGCGGGAAAGCTTACGTTTTCCTGCAACTCTCCACCCTCGCTTATCCCTTTATCTTTATTTTACTTTTTGCGTTTCTTTGGTATTCGTCAAACGCCACTGCTCCAAGAAGAATCATCCCTCTGACAATAAATTGAGCATAAGTTCCCCAACCCGCCAGTTGCATCCCGTTGCCCAATACCGCCAGGAGCAATACGCCAGCGATGAGGGATGGGATGCTGCCTTCCCCGCCCATAAAGCTGACCCCACCTACAATTGCTGCTGTTAACGCTATGAACTCTGTCCCGGGTCCAAAGGATGAGTTGGTTGTGTTTGCTTTGGAGATCATCACCATGGTGGCTATCGCAGTAAAGAAGCCACAAATCGTATAAATTGCGATTTTCATCCTCCTCGTGTTGATGCCGGCTAATCTGGTAGCCTCCTCATTTCCGCCCAGGGCAAGTAACCTGAAGCCAAAAACAGTTTCCGTGTAAAAGAAACTCACAACGAGAGCGATCACGATCGTAAGAATGATATCGAATGGGATTCCGAAGATTTTGCCTTTAGTAAGAAAAAGAAATTCTTCTGGGTAACCTCGAAAAGTATTTGCTTTAGAAATAATATATGAAAGCCCTTGAAAAACGGTAGCCGTTGCAAGTGTTGCGATCAATGGAAAGATTTTGATACTGGTGACAATCAACCCGTTGATCAATCCCAATATGATGCCCAGCAGCAGTCCAATGAGAGCTGCCAACCACACAGGCAGGTGATATACCATCATAGCCATCGCAGTGACAACCCCAACCAGTGACATCTGATATCCAACCGAGAGGTCGATCCCACCCCCAATCATCACAAACGACAAACCGATGGCAACGATGATAAAGTAGGTGTTCTGGATGAAAATATTGGTCAAGTTTCGCCAAGTGAGAAAGTAGGGACTCACCATAGAAAAAATTAACATAAGGGCGAGAAGGACAATTATGACAGTATATTTTCTCAGACCACTCAAATCAATCTGCGACATTTTTTCTCTGACTGCTAAAGTACGCCGATTCAGGTCCACGATCTCAACCTCAGGATTTTGTTGATGTGGGAACACTCTTGTAGTTATCCAAAAGATTTGTACTCAATTTCATGGGCTTGATTCTCGTTACGATCTTTACCCTTAACGATCATCGTCACAACATCATCGAGAGTAATTTTACTGACTTCCAGGATATCTTGCCTCTGCCCACCTTTCATGACAAACACACGATCGGCAATAGCCAGGATATCCGGGAGGCGCTGCGTGATCAGCAAGATCGAAAGCCCCATATCTTTCAGATTACGGATCAAGCCAAGTAATTTGTTGGCTTCTGTAACCCCCAGGGCGGCCGTTGGCTCATCCATGATCAAGACTTTTGATTGGAAAGCAATCGCACGCGCACAGGCAACCATCTGACGCTGACCGCCGGACATGCGAGCCACATTCATCTTCGGTGATTTGATATCGACGCGTAACTCACGGATAACATCCTCAGCTCTCTTATACATTCTTTTTTTGTCCATCAATAAATTGAAGGGTCCGCGGACAAGCTCCCTGCCGATGAAGATATTCCTGGCAACATCCAGATTATTAAACAAGGCTAGATCCTGGTAAATCATCCCGATTCCCAGGTTAAAAGCATCTTGGGGATTGTGGATGCGCGCTTTTTGTCCGCTGATATAAATTTCTCCCTCATCCGCCAGATATGCGCCTGAGAGGATTTTCATCAGTGTGGATTTTCCTGCGCCATTATCGCCAACCAATCCCATGATTTCACCGCGCTTGAGTTCCAGGTCAACGCTTCTGAGAGCCTGGATACCACCGAAACTCTTGCATATCCCCTTCATCTCAACGATATATTCCGCATTCATACAGCCTCATCGATTCCACAGTCTGTGGGAACATCTTTCAACTGTAATTATAGGGCTGGGGAGTCCACAATTAGACTGACATCCCCAGCCCATTATCACTAAATAGAATTTATGTCATTGACCGATTTACCGACCAAACGTATTTCGGCAAATATGCCGGCAGTCCTGCTCAGTGCAAGCGTCGGTCATCAAGCTAAGGGCCAGGAGGTAGCTGCAAAGGCTGTGGCTCCGTGGATGGGAGGGTAAGTACGGTAGCACTTTCAACCGGAACGTACATGAGCTGCCCATCAACTGCAGTGACCAGATCGAGGGCATCCCAGATAATCTTCGGGTATTCTTCGCCTCTCAGCATGATCCCGGCATATTCCATTGTTCTTCCGATCAAATCGCCGCCAAAACGAACCGTGCCACGAAAGACACCTTTTCCTTTGGATGAATCTGCCACTGCAGGTCCTTCAGCACCGATCATACCCACACTGAAGACTGCAACCTTATCAATATCCTCGATAGCACTGACACCAGGGCCTTTGCCATACTCATCCATGATTGCCTGCGAGGCGCCCATACCGCCATCTCCCGCATAAGCGATGACAAGCTTCACATTGGGATTGGTGGTTAACACGTTCTGCATCGCGGTTTGACCAGCCTGGAACATTTCTGCTTGAACAACTTGAACAACATTTACTGCTGGACTGTAGGCAGGGTTATCGATTTTATTTGCCTCATCGACCACTGCGCCGGTGGCGTCGACGTAATCACCCAGCTCATTTTTCAAGTAGGGTTCACTGATCAGCCTGAGCCCCTGAGAGCGTGCGACTGCTTCAGGGTTGAGCGTTGATTCGAATATGGCTGTTTCAATTGAGCCTGGTGCAGCATCCGGATAGGTAGCATTAACCCATTGCTTGGCCATCAGAGCTGCATATGCACCTGAGAGGAACTGATTCATTTTCATGACGGCATCGTAGGCATTCTCACTGCCAGGATCACCACCAGCTACCAGCACGGTCACACCAGCTTCTCGAGCTGCCTCGAGCTTGGGAATGATGCTTGTGGCTTCAACTGCCATAACAAACAAATAATTGGCCCTCATTGCAGTGTAATTCTCGATCTGCGTCGCCTGAGTATTAGCATTGCCATCGGCGCTGGAGACCTGAACATCGTATTCGGCGCCAAATGTGTTCTTAAATGCGTCCTGGAATGCCAGCATCAATGGATTGTCTAAGGCTGGCAGGCATACCGCAATAATTTTCTTCACTTCCGGCGCAGTTGTTGCCGGAGCAACCACTTCGGGCTCAGTGGTTGCCTGTTCAGGCGTCTGCGCTGAAGTAGAACAGGCAGACAGCAACACCATCAACCCGATCAGCAAGAAAATGGCAAGTTTCTTCATGCGGTTTCTCCTTTTAACTCGGATTTATTCCGTGATATTTCGCACAGATTACTTTATAAAGAATACTCTTATCTTCATGACACAGCAATTCATTCCATGATACAATCTATTCCATATCGGAATAGATAAGAAATATCTTATGGAAATTCGCCAGATCCAGTATTTCCTTTCCATTGTAGAGACCGGTAGCTTTTCAGCGGCTGCCGATGAGTACTACATTTCCCAATCTTCACTATCAAAAAAGATCATTGCACTGGAGAGAGAGTTAGGCATCCCCCTGTTCGATCGCAGCAAACGCAAGGTGTTCTTGACAGACGCTGGTGAGGTGTTTCTTGTACATGCGAGAAAGATCAATGTAGCATATAAGGCTATGATTGTTGATCTCAATGGATATAAACCCGATTCGGATTCCTTTTCAATCGCTGCTATACCAGTCATAGCCCAGTACGGAATAACAACTTATATTGCTCAATTCAAGGAGGTGTATCCAAACATCCATTTCACTTTAGAGGAAATTGATGGCTTAAATATCTTACCAGCGTTGGAGGAGCACCGTTTTGATCTGGCGTTTACTCGTCACAATTTTCTAGATGCTGAAAAATTCACAAGCATGGAAATCCGCAAAGATAAGCTGCTGGTTGTAGTATCCAAAAAGAATCGATATGCGTCAAGATCCTGTATATCTTTAAAAGATCTTTCTGATGACAACTTTATCGTGTTTGATAAAGTTACGGAACTGTATAAATTGATTATGGAGGAATGCAAGAAGGCTGGATTTGATCCGGTAATTTTCTATTCGAGTCACCGTAAGGTAAGTGTTTTCGGCCTGGTGGGAGCAAATATAGGACTGGCTTTAATGCCGTCCCAAATTTATGATTACCACAAACATCCAGACGTATTTGCCATCCCCCTCAAAGAAAACATCGAATGCAACATAGTTCTTGCCCACCTGAAAAACAGAAAACTTCCCAAAGCCGCCAACACCTTTATTGATTTTGTTGAGAAAATGGTGGCTGACAGCCAGGGTTGACGCATGCTATGTCTTGTTGCATAGTCTGTATTGTCTTCCTTGAGAAGCCTCTTACACCATCCAAATGAACCCCAATTTCTCTCCTAATACGCGGACTTCACTCAGACCTCTTTTCCAGTTTCGGGGATATTGTGAATAGTCTGTGCGATGCCGTCTCGCATTTCCTTAATATCCACCGAGAGGGATATATAGCCCGTTTCAAAGCGGCTGCTAAAGGTTTCCTTCAACACATCTACCACCCGCTGAGCGGCATCCGTTTGGACTTCAAACGGACGGCCTTCGCGGATCATAAGATTTACATGCACAAATGAATATTCCTCATTACCATCCGCGATGCGGTACTGCGTATGTTTGATAACCCGGCTCTTGATTCCTTTTAGATTAATGGCGCCCGTGGCTACCAGCTCGGCATGCAGGCGTGCGAGCAGCGGCTGAACATCAAACTCCAGGTTGTCGGTATATTCGAGTGTTAGATGGGGCATAAAGCACTCCTTTACAATCTCGACTATTCCACCGGCGGCGTGCCGTGCGTATGAAATGACTCGATGGTCTTCAAACCCCAGGCTTGGCCTTTCTTCCTCTCTGCCTCGCTCCAGAT
>Ga0209078_1000282_pt1 | contig 9958 bp, 9 predicted proteins | sample PPLLak21cMay2015_2_FD_187257 | JGI IMG/M metagenome (GOLD analysis project Ga0209078, IMG submission 187257) | Freshwater sediment microbial communities from Prairie Pothole Lake near Jamestown, North Dakota, USA - PPLs Lake P8 Core (1) Depth... | ecosystem: Environmental > Aquatic > Freshwater >...
CAAACCACATCCCTGAAAAGCCAAAGGTGTAAACCACTCCTGTACTCCCGCAGAAAGCCCAGCCCGAGAGGTACGAAGCCGCAAGCGCGCAACCCGTAATAATAGGGCCAATATCTCTTCTACCCACAAGGTACTCATCAAAGGTTTTCCATTTTTTCTTTCCCAAGTAACCAAGATAAACGGAGATCAACAGCAAGACTGCGATTCCAATAATTGAACCAACGGCCATTCCGGTTGTGTGTCCAGGCACCGGCAAATATTGTGGATTCATTGTTCCCACCTCCTTGTGATGAGCCATGTCCCGATAAAGGTCATCAGCGTCAGGCCGATGATCAACACCCACCAAACATACCATGGGTACATGAAAATAGATGGATCAACCTGGGGTTGCATAAGATACCTCCTTTCAGATCAGTTTTTTTCCTTTTAAATGGAACTATTGCGTTCTTCTCTCACCCCCCTTCCGACTGTTTTCCGACAAAAAAAGCCCGGCTCCGCCATTGTCCGCGCCAGGCTTTTCTCGGGTTCCTCCACCACTCCCTCCTCTGAAAAGGTGAAAATCTGAACTGCCAAATGGTGTAAAAAATAGAAAAACTCAATCTACTGAGTCACTTCAACATGGGGAAGGGATAATGCTGCCGACCATTAGATACATAAAAATAGATTTTGTCAAGAAATTTTTGGCAGTTGAATTAGAAGAGGAAAGACCCCCATTATGATGACCGTTTGCAAAATCCGACAGAAGTGTCATTGGGAACAGAGCCCTCCACGTCCCGAGAGCCGGGAGTGCGCGCAGGCAGGCGCTGTGGCGCGCGGGCACGTCGCCCCGCCAAAGCGGGACCCCTCGCAATGACCCCCTCTTTTGCATCCCCTGGGGAACCACCGAAAAGGTTCCTTTAGGGTTTAAAAAGATAGAGAAATATTGCACTGGATATCGGGATTTGGTATAAACTCCCTTAGGAAGGAGGATTGATTATGACGAGCCCGTATGTACACATAGGAGAAATACTGGCAAGAAACGCGCGGTTGTATCCGGACAGTGTGGCTCTCATTGAGAGAACACCCGCCGAGAAGAAGAGGAGCGAGATCACCTGGAAGCAGTTTGATGATCAGGTGAATCGATTTGCCAATGTTCTGATCCATAAGGGGATAAAAAAGGGAGACAAGGTGGTTCATCTCATGATGAACTCCATCGACTGGCTGATTGCCTATTTCGGAATCATCCGTACGGGCGCGTGGGCGGTTCCCCTGAACTTTCGTTTTACAGGCACTGAGATCGAGTACTGCAGTAGTGTTGCAGAACCTAAATGCTTTGTTTTTAGCCAAGAATTTATCGATCGAATCGATGGAATAAGGAATGATCTTCCTACCGTAAAAGACTTCATAGCGGTAGGGAGGGAAATTCCAAAGTATGCAGAGTCCTTTGAGAAATTGCTTGAAAAAGCCTCTGTCCATCCTCCCCCAATTGAGATCACTTATGATGACCCCTGTGGTCTCTATTTTACGTCTGGCACGACGGGGCAACCCAAACCCATTCTGTTGACCCACAGGAATATGGTCTCTGCCTGCATCACAGAAAATGCCCATCACCATCAGACGAGGGAGGACAATTTCATCCTCATCCCTCCGCTCTATCATACCGGTGCAAAGATGCACTGGTTTGGAAGCTTTATCGTGGGAGGACGGGCTGTCATTCTGAAGGGGGTTGCACCAGAATGGATTCTCGAGGCCATCAGCGAAGAGAAAGGGACACTCATCTTTCTTCTGGTTCCCTGGGCGAACGATATCCTTTTGAAAATCGATAGTGGAGAAATTAAACTTAAGGATTACGATATCAAACAGTGGAGGCTCATGCACATCGGTGCTCAACCCGTGCCTCCGTCTCTGGTCAGGCATTGGAAAGAGCGCTTTCCCACGATGTCGTATGATACGAACTACGGTTTAAGCGAATCGACCGGGCCGGGTTGTGTTCATCTTGGAATTGAAAATGAGCATAAGGTGGGGGCCATCGGACTTCCCGGATTCAACTGGGAGACCGATATTATGGATGAGACAGGGGACCCCGTTAAAAAGGGAGAGGTGGGGGAACTGGTCGTTCGTGGCGACGGCGTGATGCGGGAGTATTATAAAAACCCTGAAGCCACTGCAAAGGCATTAAGAAACGGCTGGCTCTTCACCGGGGATATGGCAAAGCAGGACGAAGAGGGCTTTATCTATCTGGTGGATCGGAAAAAAGACCTGATCATCAGCGGAGGGGAAAATGTTTTTCCGGTGGAGGTGGAGGATTTCCTTCATGCCCACCCGAACATCAAAGATGTTGCTGTCATCGGTTGTCCTGATGAACGTTTAGGTGAGACAGTGGCCGTCATCATAGAAGTCAAGCCGGGAAAGTCACTGACGGAGGAAGAGGTCATAAAATACTGCGGGCAATTAGCCAAATACAAACGGCCCAGGAAGATTTTCTTTGACGCGGTTCCCCGAAACCCCACGGGAAAAATAGAAAAGCCAAAGCTGAGAAAAAAATATGCGGGGATGGAAGAATCCTTTAAAGTTAAGTAATCTCCTTTCCGCCTCCGGACCCTGATCGCTCGTAAGAAAAAGAGAGGATCAGGGAGAGGCTTCCAGGGTGGAGAGTTTCTTTCGTTGCGTGATGATGGGAACGACCAAAAGCAAAAAGGCAACGATCAGGAAACCCAGTGTGATCGGCCGGGTGACGAAGATAGAAAAGTCCCCACGGGATAACATCAGTGACTGTCGCAGGGATGATTCCAGCTCCCCTCCGAGGACCAATGCCAGAACCAATGGGGGAGCATCATAGCGGAATTTCCTCAGCAGATAGCCTACGATCCCAAAAATCAACATGATGATTACATCTGCAGTGTTATTCCCAATGCTGTAAGCTCCGATCATACAGAATAAAAGGATCAAGGGATAGAGAAGATAATAAGGGACTCTGAGAACCATCACCCACAAGGGGATGAGAGGGAGGTTGAGAACCAGAAGCATCCCGTTGCCGATATACATACTCACGATGGTTCCCCAAAAAATGTCCGGAGCTCTGGTCATCAACAAAGGCCCCGGCTGCAATCCGTGAATCATCAGGGCCCCCAAAAAGATGGCCATCACTGCATTGGATGGAATTCCAAGGGTAAGGAGGGGGATGAAGGAAGAACCGGCTGCGGCGTTGTTTGCTGCCTCAGGACCTGCCACTCCTGCAATGGCGCCCTTTCCGAATTCCTCGGGATGTTTGGACACCTTCTTCTCAATCGCATAGGAGGCGAAAGAAGCCACGATGGCACCACCTCCGGGAATAATTCCGAGAAAGAAACCGAGGATCGTGCCCCGAATAATAGCCCATATGGATTCGGCCCAATCTTTTAGGTTGGGGAGAAGGTTCTTAATCTTAGCTGTAAGGATCTCTCGCTTGATTTCGGTTTCAAGATTCTCGATCACTTCGGCGATACCGAAGAGACCCATCACCGTGGGGACGAGCCCGACCCCATCCAGCAGGGCCTGAATGTTGAACGTAAACCGGTATTTTCCACTGATGGAGTCCATTCCGGCCCCGCCGAGGGTCAAACCCACGGCCGCCATCATCAGGGCCTTGAGCATGGAACCGCTGCTCAGGAAGGTCAGGACCATAATCCCCACAAGCATCAAAGCGAAAAATTCCGGCGGTCCGAAGCGAAGTGCAATGCCGGCCAGAAGAGGCCCCACTAGCGTGAGGGCAAAGACGGCTATCGTCCCGGCAATGAATGACCCGAAGGCCGAAATCCCCAGAGCAGGGCCTGCCCTTCCTCTTCGCGCCATTTGATATCCGTCGATACAGGTCACGACGGAGGCTGCCTCGCCAGGAATATTGACTAAGATGGAGGTCGTCGATCCCCCATACATGGCTCCGTAGTAAATCCCAGCCAGCATGATCACCCCTGAAACCGGCGTCGCTTTGAAAGTCGTGGGAAGAAGCAGGGCAATCGCAGCCGCCGGTCCAAGACCCGGCAAAACACCTACCAATGTTCCGATGAGCACCCCGAAGAAGCAGTAAACTAGATTAAGAGGCTGCAACGCCACCTGGAATCCGTAGAGCACACTCTGGAAGATATCCATACGTTCCCCCGACCTTCTTTAGAATCTCAAAAAATCCAACAACCCCTTCGGTAACTGAGACTGGAGCCAGACCTCAAAGATCAAATAAGAAATCACCGTCACCACAATACTCACAAAGGCCGTAAAATACCATTTCTTCTTCTCGATGATCCCCAGGAGAAAAATGAAGAGCAGCAATGTCACCGGAATGAAACCAACGGTTTCCATGAGGAGGGCGTAGAGGAAGAGGGAGATCAAGACAAAAATGATCTTTGGAATATTCTGACGGCCGAAGATGGCGCGTTGAGGCTCCTCTCCCTTCTTGCCCACCCATGCCCGGATGAGGACGACCAGAGACATGATTCCCAGGGCGATGTTGACCCAGAAGAAGAGAAAACCCGGGCCGGGTTTGTGCAGGGTTCCCAGACCCAGGCGGTACGATTGAATAATCATCAGGACTGCAAAGCACAACCAGAAGATTCCGCTGATTCGATCCACTTTGCCCATCCGAAGACCTCCCCTGATATTCTCTTATCTGCCTTCGTTATTTCTGCAGTCCCATTTTCATGGCTAAGGCATTGGCGATTTCATACTCTTCTTTTTTCAGCCTGTTCAATTCTGCCGGAGACTTATAATCAACCAGATATCCCATTTTGTCAACCTTCGCTTTCAATTCCGGATTCTTAACCGCCTTTTCGATGGCGGTGACCAAAGTTTTCTTGATATCCTCCGGCAACCCGGATGGACCGTAAAAAGCGAACCACGTAGAGAGAAGCCCTTGTTTGTATCCCAACTCAGCCGCGGTTGGAATATGGGGATATCCAGGCATCTTCTTACTGACCAAGAGGATTCTCAACTGTCCTGAATCGACATGGGGTATGATTTTGCCGAAGGCATCGAACGTGACTTCCACATGGCCTCCCAGGAGAGCAGTAATGACAGCCTCCCCTCCTTTGAAGGGAATCATCGTGAACTGAGCACCGGTCATCGCCTGCATCACCTCCAGGTTGAAATGATCGATCGCTCCCACTCCGATAGTACTGACGCGGAGCTTTCCGGGATTCTTCCTGGCATAGTCGATCAATTCATCAAAGGTTTTCCAAGGGGAAGTCGCTTTCACCGCAGCGGTCAACGGAACGAAAAGATGCAAACCCAGAGGCTCCAGATCCTTGTCCGGGTCATACGGAAACGTCTCCGGGTGAGTGATCCGGGTATAGATGAGACCGGAGGCGCTGACATATCCGAGGGTATAACCATCTTTCTTGCTCTTCGCTACAAAATCGGTTCCAAAGATCGATGCCCCTCCGGGTTTCGTTACGACAACAATTTGAGTGCCAAGAAGTTTTCCCAACTCATCGGACAAAACCCTTGCATTGATATCCATGATCGAACCGGGGACGTTGGGGATGATCAGCTGAATGGGACGATTCGGATAGGGCTGTGCCTGGACCAGATTGGCTCCGAGGGCAAGACCCAAAATGGTTAGGGGGAGCATTGCGTCAAAAATCAAATGTTTCATCCCTTCCTCCTTTGCGGACGAACGCTGACTGCAACCGTTTTAAGTTTTTTAAAGTCTATATCATCCTGTTTATTTTCTCAAGCCTAATTTAATACAAGAATATGGGGCATTCATGATTTGATCTGGTCTTAAGAAATCAAAAAATCCGCTGGGCATCTGGTGTCTATGGGAAACAGGAGCGGCCGATAGCGATTCCCTTCACTTCGTTCGATCATCCCCAGAGAGAATTCGTTTTCAGAGGAGGCAGTTTTTCTTGACTTTTCATCAGCAGACTGAATAGAATGCTTTCTAAGAGGAAAGCATGAATGTTCGGAAGCTTGAAGACCTTCTGAAAAAAGTGAAATCGGGAAAGACGACGCTTCATGAGGCCATGGCGGCGTTGAAGTCGCTTCCGTTTGAAGACTTGGGGTTTGCTAGGATTGATCATCACCGCAGCCTTCGAAAAGGCTTTCCGGAGGTGATCTGGGGACAAGGAAAGACCTCCGGACAAATTCTCTCGATCATGAAGCAGCTGAAGAGGAAAGGCCAAAACATACTCATCACACGGTTGGAAGAGAAAAAAGCCAAAGCCATACAAAAGGGTTTCCCAAAGAGCCGATACTACCCAACCTCCCAGGTTCTCACCTATCTCAGCCATCCCGTCAAGGCTGAAGGGAAGGGAACGATTCTGGTCATTACAGCAGGGACGACCGACATCCCGGTCGCTGAGGAAGCGGCGGTGACGGCTCAATTCATGGGGAATCGTGCGGAAACCCTTTATGATGTGGGTGTGGCGGGAATTCACCGGCTCCTTTCTGAGCGGCAGAGATTGGAAGCAGCGCGTGTCCTCATCGTCGTCGCCGGCATGGAAGGAGCGTTGCCGAGCGTTGTCGGTGGATTGGTGGACCGGCCAGTCATTGCTGTTCCTACGAGTGTCGGATATGGGACAAGTTTTGGAGGAATCACTGCACTGCTGGCCATGTTGAATTCTTGCGCCTCAGGTGTGGCCGTGGTCAACATTGATAACGGGTTTGGAGCTGGCTATCTGGCCAGCCTGATCAATCGAATATGAACCTTGTTCCCTCACTCATTCCTCACTCCCCCGAGGGAAGAGGGGAACAGGGAGAGGTCTCACAGGTAAAGAAGGGCGGATGTTGTGAATTGGCTCAAAATCGTCAATGAAGGAATCCCTTTTATTCTCCAGATCGGCATAGGCTTTGTCCTGTATCGAGGACTTAAAATAAACCAGGGGCTTCTCTCGGAAAGAGAGGAGTTGCTAAAGCGTTATCTTCTTTTTCGAGGTGACAGACAGGTCCGTTTGAAAATTTACGGAGGAGACGAAAAGGTGTACCTGGATCTCCTCAAGAACATTTCCAGCAGTTGGAAAAACTTCAAGAAAGCCTATGATCAATGCCTTCTTTCCTTGGCTCGGAACACCACGAGGACCAAGCGTTTCTTGCAACTCATCACCCTGGGTCTTTTGATCAACACGGCGAGGCTTTTTGCGGAAGATTACTACTTTTTTGGTTTGGACGCCCACTTCTTTTATACGACGGCAAGAGAACTCTCCAGCTATGTTCTGGTAGTCCTCAGTTTCTTTTTGTTGAGAAACCAGACTCAGACTTTCCTTACCCTGAAGGGGGAGGTGGTCAAGATGGACCGGGAGATCCTTTTCTTTCCAAACAATATAGAGAGTCAGGAAGAACATGAGGGTCTTTTTAATGAATTTGATCCTCTTGAGACAAAAGGAATGGAAGATGGGAAAGAAAATCAGAATCCTCGCGAGTGAACTAAAGGTCGAAGCCGAACTGAATGAATCGAAGACAGCCCAACTGATCTGGGAAGCTCTCCCCATCGAGGCCAAGGCCAATCTCTGGGGCGAAGAAATTTACTTCGCCATTCCGGTAAAGACGGGACTGGAGACGGGGTCCAGAGAGGTCGTCTCAGCGGGAGAACTGGGATATTGGCCGACCGGACATGCCTTCTGCATCTTTTTCGGACCCACCCCGGCAAGCCGGGGTGAAGAGATTCGAGCGGCCAGCGCAGTCAATATCATCGGAAAGGTCCTCTCCGACCCCAAAGTTTTTTTGAAGGCGAAAGACGGAGCGAAGGTCACGCTTGAAAGGGCGTGACCTAAAATTACAAATCTCAAATTCCAAACTTCCAAATAAGCTCCAAGCCCCAATCTCAAATGATCTAAACATTATTGTTTGAGATTTTGAATTTTGAATATTGGAATTTGTTTGGGATTTGGTGCTTGGAAATTGGTGCTTGCACACGATCCTTCCCCTCGTATTTCTTTCTTTGAAAAATCTGCTCCTTATTACGACACGATTCTCGATCTCCTCACCTTCAAACAGTATGCTGTTTTTCAGAAGGAGGCAGTGAAAATTCTCGCTCCTCAAAAAGGGGAAAAGATTCTGGACCTCTGCTCAGGAACGGGGAGAATAGTCTCATGGATGCAGCAGACGGTCGGAGAGGAAGGTGAGATCGTAGGAATGGATTTATCCAAGAGTATGGTAGAGGTTGCGAAGCGACGGTATGGAGGATTCGAGAAGGTGATCTTTCTCCATCAGGATGTGACGAAACCGCTTGGATATCAAAATTATTTTGATGGGATTTTTACATCCTATGCTTTTCATGAGCTTCCTGAAAAAAAACGTTTGGCCGCACTTGAACATTGCTACCTCGCGTTAAAGGAGAAAGGAAGAATGGTGGTTGCAGACTTCAACCCGCAGGTTTCCGGGAAAGCGAGAGTCATCTCCCTTATTTTTTTCAATCTTTTTGAGAGAGGGAATCTCAACTTTTTCTCGTATGATCAAAGGGAGATGTTAACAGCGGTCGGGTTTAAAAGAATTCAATCCTTTCCGGTATTAGGGGGTATCTTTCAGATCACGCTTGCTCACCGCGATATCGATGGATGATTGCTTTCGGTGCTGATCTCTAATCCCTGATCCATCAAGATCCTCAAACGACGAACCGTCTGCGGAAAATGACCGGATCGAGTAAGATTTATTTTTTCCGCAATTCAAATAATCTTTGTCCATCCCTATTTCGTTTCCTAAACGCGTTCTTATCCAGCCTTTTCTTGAGCTCTTTAAAATGCTCCTTAAGCCATGAGGACGTTTCGGGATAATATTTTCTTATTCCACGCCAACCGTCAGCCTCCTTGCCAAGGATGATGTGTAATGCCAAGTACTTCAATGCGTTCCCTCTGAAATCGATTCCAGAATCCCTTTCATTCAACGTTTTTTCTATTTCTTGCTCAATGATCTTTGGGAATTTTGCGGTACAGTCTATAAATGATTTATTTCGATACGTCATGATAAGAGGCAAAGATGGAGAGCAGGCAAAACAAAGACCGCCAAAATATGCCAGTCTACTATCGAGAGCTATCACTTCCATGACACCATCGTTGTCCATATCTTTAAATACGGGTTCACTGGAGTCTCCAAGATAGAACCTTCCGATGAGTTTTAAATGGGTTCTTGCCTTACTGTAAATGAGATAGGTATAACAACAGTGTGCTCCTCCAGAACGGTACTCTACCACTGCCTCTAATTGACCGTCGTGATCAATGTCCACGCACCCGTAAAGATCTAACGATGAAAGGTGAGGATTCCAAGAAGTCTCAGAGAGATCCAAAAGTATCGAATGATCGTTCCTATCTCTGAGGGTCCATTTGCTGCCAACCGAAGCGTCTTTTCCTGTTTCATGTGATATTAACGAGTAAGACCCCGTACAGGATTTTTTGTAAGCACCTGGATCAGAATCGATAAAGACATTCTGAGAGAAAGCCGGAATAACAAAGAAAAAGAGTAAAGTAAGAGAGCCTGCGAAAATTCTATGCTTGTGCTTTGTGGTCATCATTTGCAATTAACGGATATATCCTTCAGGAAGTAAATTATTCTAAGGGAGATTTGGATCTATAACGCTCCAATTTTGCTCCTTTGATCAGAACCTCGCGCAAACTCTTCTTTACCTCTTGATCGCCAATTTTTTGGAGAAGACTTTCAATTCGGTCCAAGGTCTCCTGATCAAGGGGCTCGTCTTCCGTCAAAAGAGTTTTTGGGGGAGCCGGGGGGGGTGCGGAGACCTTTCCCAATTTGAACCGAATATCCTGAATCTGGGGTCCCCCTAGGAAGGCGTTTATCTGGTCCAGGAGGGTGGGTTTAAGAAACTGAAGTTGTTGCATCCAGGTTGGATGGTCGACATCGATGAAGAGGATTTGGTTTCGAATGGAACGAGGTTGAGAATGTTCTGCCACGGACTCGCCTACGATTTCGTTCCACGCTCCCACGATGGAATAGGTCTTCAACGGGACATCGATCTCCAGAGACTTCAAGGTTCTCTCGAGAATGGAATGGATGGATT
>Ga0209078_1000284_pt1 | contig 9941 bp, 6 predicted proteins | sample PPLLak21cMay2015_2_FD_187257 | JGI IMG/M metagenome (GOLD analysis project Ga0209078, IMG submission 187257) | Freshwater sediment microbial communities from Prairie Pothole Lake near Jamestown, North Dakota, USA - PPLs Lake P8 Core (1) Depth... | ecosystem: Environmental > Aquatic > Freshwater >...
TTGAAGACGAGGGCTAGTGCCTGCATATCGAAATAAGCCCTTTCGATGGAGGGCGTGTAGAGGAACATCAGGAGGATACCGGTAACGGTGAGAATGATGAAGAGAAGGCAGGAGATTCCGCCGAGGCAGAAGGTATAGGAGAATCGAAGGCCATGGCGCTTCATCTTCGCGGGGAAGATATGGAGGAAAAAGTTGTGATACATCACCATGGATCGCTTCAGGTCCGTATCCGGTATTCCGGTTCTGAAGATAGATCGCCAGATCGCCGACTCTGCGATACGCTGGATTAGCCCTTTTTTCAACGATGCCCCTTCCTCCATAATCCCCCTGTATCCCCCTCGGTTTCGAGTCGTGCCGACTTTACAAAAGGGGGAATGATTTATAACCCCCCTTTGTTAAAGGGGGGGGTGGGGGGATTAAGGTCATCAATTATTTGTCCCTCCGCATCCTGTGTTTCTTCTCGGTAGAACGATGATTCTCTATGGTACATCTCCATAGTGATGGCACCCGTTGGACACCGCTTGGCACAGAGGCCACACTGGATGCACCGGGATTCGTCTTTGATCATCACGGTGGCAAGATTGAGCCTTTCGGCTTCTTCAAAGGATACTCCGTAAAGAGAGCTTACCAGTACTGAGAGTCTCTCGTCACCCCGAATCTGATCGAGCCTTGCCATCCGGAAACATGATTTTGGACAGATGTCGACGCACCCACCACAGAGGATGCATTTGGTTCGATCGAATATGGTAAAGATGTGACATTGGAGACAACGTTGAGCCTCCTTGACTGCCACTTCCTTCAAAAAACCCAGCTCCACTTCGGTCTCGAGGGACGTTCGTTCACGAACAGGAAGCGTGTCCATTTCCTGGCGAGGTATGTTTTCGAGGTTGGGTTCAATCTCAACCTCTGGAACAGAGGTGAAGTAGGCCGGTCTCTTTTCAAACTTTTCCCCACTGAGGTGGGTATGGATAGAGAGGGCAGCTTTTCTCCCATCGGCGATCACCCGGATCACGTCCCTAGGACCTGTCACAAAGTCTCCACCGGCGAAGATCCCGGGGACATTGGTCTCGAAAGTCTCTGAATTGATGGCTAAGCGGTCCCATCGAGAGATTTCGAGGCCGATCTCTTCGGGGAGAAAAGAGATGTCCGGAGATTGGCTGACTGCCGGAATGAGGAGGTCGATATCGATATCGAATTCAGATCCATCGATTGGGATGGGCCTTCGGCGGCCATCCTTGTCGGGCTCTCCCAATCGATTACGAATACATCTGACGCCGGAGACCTTAACTCCATCTTTAGAGAGGACCTGAATGGGGGAGGTAAGATAATGGATTCTGATTCCCTCCTCCTCCACCTGATCTAACTCTCTATGATCCACAGGCATCTCCTCTCTGGTCCTCCGGTAGAGGATGGAAACCTCCTTCGCCCCCAGTCGGAGAGACGACCGTGCCGTATCCATCGCTGTATTTCCTCCTCCCACCACAGCGACCCTCTGGCCGACTTTCAGGCCCCCTTCCAGATTGACCATCCGCATAAAGGTCACGCCGTGAATGACACCCTTGAGGTCCTCTCCGGGAATTCCCAGTTTTTCAGCCTTATGGGCTCCGGCAGCAATGTAGACGGCCTCATACTTTCTTCTCAGACCTTCTAAATTAAGCTCTTTTCCGATAGGCGTCTCAGTGATGATCTCTACTCCCAGCCGTCTCACCTCCTCAATGGCCCGCTTCACAACCTGACGTGGAAGACGGTAGGGAGGAATTCCTACATTGAGCATGCCCCCGGGGATGGGGAAAGATTCATAAATCGTTACGGTATACCCTAATTTTGCGAGATCATTCGCTGCAGAGAGTCCCGAGGGGCCAGCACCGATGACCACAACCTTCTTCCCCCTCTTTCTATACGGCTTTTGGGTTTGAGGAAAGCGAGTCCTGTGATCCGCAGAGGCCCGCTTTAGCGAACAGATGGAGATGGGCTGGTCGATGAGGAGTCCTCTTCGACACTTCTCTTCGCAGGGATGGACACAGATCCGACCTAATATAGCAGGGAAGAGATTGTCCCCCCTGTTGAGCTCGAAAGCCAGACTGTAATCTTCTCTAATAATCGCTGCAATGTATTGGGGGGCACGGGTGTTAACAGGGCAGGCATTCTCACACCCGATATTTTCTTCAAACCATTTCTGGTCGGGGATCTGGACGCGAAAGCGATTGGAAGAAGTTTGGTTCATGGCATCTTAAATTTAAAAGTTTTCATGAGATTGAAAACTCCAGAACGCAAGTCGTTAAGTCTGTTGAAATAGATGGAGGCCAACTTCTTCATCACCTCCATCCCCATTTTTGGATCCTCCTCCATCTTTACCTTGATATGCTTGGCATCGAGAACTAACACCTTCGAGGGCTTCAGGCAGATAGCCGATACATTATATCGGAAGGGGTCCATCAGAGAGGGGCTTCCAAAAACAGCTCCCTCCTTTTCAACCCTGGAAGTCATGAAGTCGATCTTTTCTCCGGCCTTCACCATCAGTTCCACCGAGCCTTGGATTAAAACATAAAGATGAAGGGCTTCCTCTCCCTGATGAAAGATGATCTTCCCTTCGGGACAGTCTTCTACATGAGATTGAGAGAGCAGGGTATTGAGTTGAGAATTATTGAGGACTCCAAACAACTCAGCCTTTTTCAACCACTCTGCTGAGACCATTCATTTCCTCCCCACCCCCCGTTGCTGAAAAGCAAATACGAAATTCGAATATCTAATTTCGAAACAAATCCGAAATTCAAATTCTCAAAATCCCAAACAATCCTCATCTGTTTTGATCATTTTGCAAATTTGAACATTCGTGCTTGTTTCGAGCTTCGTGTTTCGGATTTCGAAATTATAGCAAAATGAATTTTTGCAATGCTACGGTGTTCCTCGATTGAGATACTCCATGAGGTCCACCATTTCCTGTCCTTCAATTTTCTGCCAGGTGACCCTGGCCTTCCTCATTCTTTCTAACATCTCCGGGCCGTGATTCCACATCGTCTGGGCCATATAGATGGGAGAGATCTTCCCCTTCAAATTAGCCAGGCTTACCATTTTTGCTCCTCTCCCGTGGCAGCTCTGACACTGCTTCTTGACAAAGACGTTTTTCCCCTTTTCCGGGTCCCCAGGCTCGTCGAAGTAATGAGTTGAAAAGAGGTAGGCCGTCATATCGGACATCTCTTGCGGAGAAAGGGAGGGCAGATTGATCCCTTTCTCTTTCATCCCTCTCCACATCTGGTGGGAATGGTTCCACATCATCCCGGCTAGCTGGGCTAATGTTCTTGGAAAATCCTTTTTTTTCGTCAGATCTAAATTACCTCCGGCAGAATGGCACTGAACGCATCCCTTTCGAATGAAGAGTCTTTCTCCGGTCTGAGGATCGCCTGGCGAGAGATAAACCTTTTCAACTTTGGCGCTGAGGCTCCGGATGTAGGCAATGAGATCCACCATCTCGTTCCCTTTAAATTCAACCACGGGAATCCCTATTTTTTTCATTTCCGCTTCCATCTGAGGACCATGGTTCCACATCATCTGAGCCCACAGAATGGGATTCACGTACATCCCCCAGCGGCTGAGATCCCCTCTCGCCCCTTCTTTTAGAGCGTGGCACTTCATGCAGCCCTTCGTTTCCATCAGAGCTCTTCCCTTCCGTGGGTCCCCTGGTTCGTCCATATAACGAATGAAGTATAGGAAAGCGAAGAGGTCTGCCATCTCATTCTTTTCCATCTTCTGGAATGGGATCTTCTTGGCTGCCATTCTTCCCCACATCTCTGGCCCGTGGTTCCACATCAGGGCAACCAATTGAGCCTGGCTGACATAGGATTCAGGAAGGGTTCCAAGATCCGGGCCTCCCTTTCCTCCCTCTCCCCAGATGGAGTGGCAGAGGTTGCATTTTTTCGCTGCAAAGACCTTCCATCCTTCTTTAACATTTCCGGGAAGAAGGTAGTCCCCTTTCTTTTCAGCTCCCGATAGTTGGCTACCAATAAGGAGACCCCCTAAAAGAAGAGTGAAAACGAAAAGGCAAGAAGCGAAAACCTTCTTCATGTTTTATTCCCTTTCTATTTTTTCTTACGAGTACGGATATATTCGAGGAGGTCGGCCATCTCCCCTTTTTTGAGTCGGGGCCAGGTGAGGCCTTTCTCCTTGATGGCCTTATCAATCTCACCACTGTGGTTCCAGATGCCAGCCACAATGTCCATGGGATTAGAAGCTTTCTGATATTTGGAGAGATCGATATCCATCAACTCTCCCTTCTTTTCATCGAGGCCATGACAACGAGAGCATCCCACATCTGTAAAAAGCCTTTTTCCATTGCCTGAATTCCCAGGTTCATCGGTGAAATGGAGGAAGTAAAGATAGGCCAAGAGGTCGGCCATCTCTTTCGGTGTAAACTTCGGAATTCCGGATTGGGTCTGAGACATCCTGGCCAGGACCGTGGGTCCTTTATTCCACATGCTGGAGGCAATCTGGGTCAAGCTTTTATAAAAGTCCTTTGCTTTCTTCCTCAGGTCTCCACCTTCTTTTCCTCCCTCACCCTTGATGGCATGACATTTGACACATCCCTTGGAGGCGAAGACCTGCTTCCCCTCCCTGGAATTTCCTGGAGTGATGAAAGCAGCTTCTTTGGATCCTCCTTTCGCATTCGTCTTGATATATTCCAGGAGATCCATCATTTCCGTATCTTTAAACTCCGGCCACTTGATACCAAGCTTGACCATCTGGGCAATCATATCCGGGCCATGGTTCCAGATTGCTTGGCTTAAAAAGATTGGCGAGATATTCTGCGGAAATTCGTTCAGACCTGGTTCCCCCGACTTGCCCTTTCCTGAGAGAGGGTGACAGAGGTTACAGCCTTTTTCATTAAAGACATATCTTCCCTTTGTGGGATTTCCGGGCTCATCGAAGAATTTAATAAAGTAGAGATAGGCCGAAAGGTCGGTGAATTCTTTTCCCGTGAGGTTGGGTTTGAGCATCTTCACCCGTTCCATTCCCATGATCATGGAGGGGATATGGTTCCACATTTTTCCGGCAAGATCCAATTGGGTATCACCGAGATCGATCCTTCCGAAATCGGGTCCGATCTTCCCGCCTTCCCCTTTGAGCGCGTGGCACTTGATACACCCTTTGCTGACAAACAGGCGAGCTCCCTTGGCCGGGTCCTCAGGGAGAAGCTGACCAAAGGCAAAAGAACCCATGACCGTGAGAAGGAGGACTAGCCCACTTAAGATGACTTTATTTCTTCTAATTTTCAAAGTTCCTCCTCCCCCCAAAAGGGTTCAGCGTTCCAGTTATAATTTATTCTTAAACGTTTTCCTCGGTCCCTTGACCCCTGGACCCCTTTATCATTAATTATTCAACCCCAATTCCAGGAAGGTAGGTTCTAATTCGTTCTCGAACCTCGGCCATGGACTTCTCCCTTCCTTCTCTCACTTCCCAGATAGAGACAATGGGAAAGACTTTGGTGAAAACCATATAGAGAAGGATGAAGAACGAAACGCAGCCAGCCAGAATCGACCACTCCACCCAAGTGGGGAAGTAGGCGAGCTCTTCACTGGGAACCCTTGGATTGGTCAGCGTTGGCACGACGATCACATATCGCTCCAGCCACATACCGATAATGACAGATAGCGAAGCGATCAGGGTACCTTTGGGCGTGCGGGTTTTTGCGAAACTGAGAATGGGCAAGGGGATGATGAAACAGAAAAGGAACATTCCCCAAAAATAGGGGGCGAACCTTCCCGTAAATTTAGACCAGAAGATGGCCATGTGGAGAGGCTCCGCACCATAATAGACGGTGAGATATTCGGTAAACGTGAAATAGAACCAGAGAAGGGTCATCACCAGTAGAAGAATACCCAGGTTGTTGAAATGAACCGGTCTCAGGTAGTCTTCCAGGTGGTAAACTTTCCGAATGAGATTCATGGCCACGATCAAGGCGGCAATCCCCGAGAAAATGGCACCGGCAACGAAGTAAGGACCGAAGATGGCGCTGTGCCACATCGGTTGGATGGTCATGGCAAATACAAACGAGACTACGGTATGGACAGAGACAGCGACAGGGATGACGAGAATAGCCATGAAAGCAATCCCTTTTTCCAACAGATGATGCTGCCTTTCCGTCCCATTCCAACCCAATGCGAAGATACGGTAAAACCACTGCCATTTCCCACCATGATCTCTAAGAAGAGCGATATCGGGTATCAACGGGAGGTAAAGATAAATAGAGCTGGCGGTGAGATAGACACTGATACTGGAGACATCCCAGAGCAGGGGAGATTTAAATTGAGCATATTGGATGATGTTGAACATCCGGTCAGGCCTTCCCAGATCCATCAATATATTTCCCACACCGAAGAAGAGGACAAGCACGGTGATGACTTCTGCGGATCGGGTGATCGACCTCCGCCATTCTGCTTTGGCAAGGCGAAGGATGGCTGAGATGAGGGTCCCGGCATGACTGATTCCAATGAAAAAGACAAAATTGGTGATGTAGACTCCCCAAAAGATGGGTCTTGCCAGTCCTGTGATGCCAAGCCCTTGACGATATTGGTTGAGGTAGGCATACACGCCCCAAAGGATGATCGCCACGAGGATGGAAAGGGTGATATAAAAAGTTTTCCCCGTTTTTCTGATTGGGTCGAAGAGGATGGCATCCTCTTCCACATTGAAATGTTTTTCTTCCATCACATCCCTTCTGATAGGTAGTAGACTTTAGGCTCCGTTCCCAAATCCTCCAGCAAGCGGAAAGCCCTCTTCTCCCGAGAGAGCCTGGATACAGAACTAAAGGGGTCGTCGAGGTCGCCAAAATACATGGCGCCGCTGGGACAGGCCTGAACGCAAGCCGGGATATAGTCTTCGGGCAGAAGCTCCCTTCCTTCAGCCTTTGCTTTTTCTCTCGCTTTGACGAGCCGGTGATGGCAGAAAGTGCATTTCTCCACCACTCCCTTCGTCCGGAGAGAGACATCCCGATTGAGAGAACCTTTCATCTCCTTCGGCCATTGAGGTACAAACCAGTTGAAGTACTTTACCGTGTAAGGGCAAGCCGTCGTACAGTATCGGCAGCCGATGCAACGGTAATTGATCTGTGCCACCAATCCCTCTTCATTGATATAAGTAGCGTAGACCGGACAGACCTTCACACAGGGGGGATGATCGCAATGCATACAGGGCCTTGGGAGAAGTCTTGCCTTGATGTTTGGATATTCCCCTTCGATGTAAGGGACCAGCTCGATCCAGTGGATGGTTCTGCCTTTTGCTGATTCCTCCGGTCCGATGAGGGCAACATTGTTTTCTGCATGGCATGCTACCACACAGGCCTGGCATCCAGAACATCTGTCCAGATCAATGACCATTCCCCAACGAGGCATCAATAACCCCCTAACTAATATCAAATCCGAAATCCGAATATCGAAGCTCGAAACAAATCCAAAATTCGAACTTCCAAAATCCTAAACTCTTTTGTTTGGAACATTTGTATTTCGAACATTCGCGCTTGTTTCGAATTTCGTGCTTCGGATTTAGGATTTCTTATTCCAATTAGGCTTTATATATTTTTACCCGCGTGGACCCATTGATGGGTTGACCGGTCAAGGGATCCAAATCGTCTTGGAGGAGCCGGTATGGGTTTTCCCCAAGACCCGAAGCCCAGCGCCCACCGGAACCATGGCCCGATCCAAAAGGGATATTGACAACGTCAGGCATGGCTCCCTTATAGATTCTGGCCTTGACCTTTATCTTCCCCGCTTTCGATTGGACCCAAACCCAGTCTCCATCAAAGATCGCAAGACGCTTCGCGGTCTCGGGATTGAGTTCCACCCATGTTTCCCATCTCTCAAAGAGGTGAGGGCCAAAGATTCCCTGAAGCCAGGGTTGGTTGGCATTCCTTCCCCCTGTCAGGGCCATGGTTTTAAAGATATGGAGGTGGAAAGGATATTCCTTTTCCTCCTCCTCTTTCTTCTTTGAATCTTCCCAGCGAGGGAGGAGAGATGAATCTTTATCTTTCGAGGTTAAGGAAGATAAGATCGGTTTCAATCCCTGAGCGTAAAACTGAAACTTTCTGGAGGGTGTCTGGAAAACTCTTCCCCATTCTTTAAAATCATACATGGGATCCCACCATCCACCTTTCTCCTGAAGGAGCTTCCAGAATTCTTCAAAGTTCTTATAGGAAGGGGCCCACCAACCTCCTTTCTGAAGGAGCCGGGTCCAGGCCTCTTCAAACTGGAAGCCGAAGGCATCCCCTCGTTTCGCTTCAAAAGTCCCCTTGAGACCGTAGATCATGACCTCTCTAAAATCATTCCATGGAAAAGACTTCTGAATCTCTCCTCCAAGAGATTTCGCTAATTGGAGGATGACATCACCAGTGGCCTTGGTCTGGTAAAGCGGTTGGACGACCGGCTGACGGATTCCAAGAATCGGGAAGCCACTGTTTAGAAACAGGGGGTCATCCTGCCATCTCTCAAACGGGGTGTGGTCCGGTAAGACGAGGTCTGCCATCTGAGTTGTATCATCCATGTAGGGCGAAAAGCTGACGATCGGCGAAATGTCAGCAAAGGCTTTTGAGAAGAGATCCGGGTTCGGATTCGAAAAGAGAGGATTGGTGTAGTAAAGAAATAACACTTTTGGTTTATAGGGCTTTCCAGAGATCACATTCCTGGCAAAGAGGTGGGGCCGATGCACGACGGTAAAGCCCCCCCTGCCTCCATCCATTCTCTCTCTCTCAAGACCCTTTTTGGCGATATTGTCTTTTATGAAAGGGGGGAGAGATTGATAGGGGGCTGTCCTTGGAATGAGTATTCCTCCCGGAGCATCAATATTTCCAGTTAACCCATTCAATACGGCGACAGCCATCTGATGAAAGGGTCGGTCTCGATAACCGATGGCCAGGGAAGGCTGGTTTGAGGTGAACTCCCGGGCCAGGCGGATAATGGTATCGATGGGAACCCCCGTTTTCTTCGATGCTCTCTCGGGTTCATATTCGGAAAGGATGTAATCCTTGAAGCCAATCTGTTCCCGCCCGTTTTCGTCTTTCCAATTTTCGAATCCAAAGGTCAGGTTCGAAACAAACTCTTTATTATAGAGGCCCTCCTTAATCATCATATGGGCGATGCTGAGGGCTAGGATTCCTTCCGTCCCGGGCTGAATGGGAATCCATTCATCAGCTTTAATTCCTGTGACGGAAAGGCGTGGTTCAATCTGAATAAGTTTCCCTCTCTCTCCGGGCCTTCCTCTTCGAAAATGGCCATAAGCCATCAGAGCCTGGATAGGAGACCAATATGACTCCAGTAGCCCAGAGCCGAAAGAGAGCAAGTATCGGACATTTTCGAAGTCATAAGCGGGCTGGGATAAAATGCCTTGGGTAAGATAGAGACCTTCGACAGGACTCCCTTCCCATTGAAACTGGTTGTCAATATAGTTGGGAGATCCGTAAGCCTCCAGGAAACGTTCCCAGAGCGTCCTCATCATTCCCCGATACTTTCCACCTAGGACCGCCAATTGGTGAGGCTCTCCTTTCAGCCTCAGGTCCTTCAATGAAGCTGTGACGAATTGAAGGGCCTCGTCCCAGGAGATGGGTTGCCATTTGCCTTCGCCTCTTTTTCCAGCTCTTTTGAGAGGGGTACGAATACGATCTGGATCATAGAGGCCCTGAAGTCCAGCAATCCCTTTCGGGCAGAGGGCTCCTCGATTCACGGGGTGGAGGGGATTTCCAGCGATATTAACTGCCCATCCATCAATCACCCTCACCAGAGTGCCACATCCACCCATGCACTGGCCACAGACCGTAGGAATCCAGCGCTCCACTCCGGGAGCATTGGGTTTTTGGACAGGAGGGAATTGAGACCATTTCCAGAACCCACCGCCCAAGGCAATGGCCACCCCAGCTCCCCCACCCACCTTCAAGAAATCGCGGCGATTAAATTTCATAT
>Ga0209078_1000286_pt1 | contig 9891 bp, 11 predicted proteins | sample PPLLak21cMay2015_2_FD_187257 | JGI IMG/M metagenome (GOLD analysis project Ga0209078, IMG submission 187257) | Freshwater sediment microbial communities from Prairie Pothole Lake near Jamestown, North Dakota, USA - PPLs Lake P8 Core (1) Depth... | ecosystem: Environmental > Aquatic > Freshwater >...
GTACGGTCGCGTCGGGTTGGTGGACGACGGCAGCACGTTGGCCTCGCCGCACACCTTGATGATGTCCGGCGCGTGCCCGCCGCCGGCGCCCTCGGTGTGATAGGTGTGGATCGCGCGCCCCTTGAAGGCCGCAACCGTGTCCTCGACGAAGCCGGACTCGTTGAGCGTGTCGGTGTGGATCGCGACCTGCACGTCGTAACGCTCGGCGACGGACAAACAGTTGTCGATCGCCGCCGGCGTCGTGCCCCAGTCCTCGTGCAGTTTGAGGCCCATCGCTCCGGCTTCGATCTGCTCGTCCAACGGCTGTGGCAGACTGGCGTTGCCCTTGCCGAGAAAGCCGAGGTTCATCGAGAATGCCTCGGCCGCCTGCAGCATGCGTGCGATATACCACGGCCCGGGCGTGCAGGTGGTGGCGTTGGTGCCGGCCGCCGGACCGGTACCGCCACCAAACATGGTGGTGACACCCGACATAAGTGCGTCTTCGATCTGCTGCGGGCAGATGAAATGGATGTGCGAGTCAATCGCACCGGCGGTGACAATCTGGCCTTCGCCGGCAATGACCTCGGTACCGGGGCCAATGACAATGTCGACCCCCGGCTGAATATCGGGATTGCCGGCCTTACCGATGCCGGCGATGCGCCCGTTCTTGATACCGATATCGGCCTTGATAATCCCCCAGTGATCGAGAATCAGTGCATTGGTGATGACGGTATCGACAACCTCGTTCGCAACGCGCTGGCTCTGGCCCATGCCGTCGCGGATTACTTTGCCGCCGCCAAATTTTACTTCGTCGCCGTAGATGGTGCGGTCGGCCTCGACCTCGATCCACAGTTCGGTATCTCCGAGCCGCACCCGGTCGCCGGTGGTTGGACCGTACATCTCGGCATAGGCCGTGCGGGAAATCTTCGCCATCAGCGTTTCTCCAGCGCGCCCATGACGCGCGCATTGAATCCGTACACCACACGCGCGCCGGCGTACTCGACCAGCTCGACCTCGCGCGTCTGCCCCGGCTCGAAACGCACCGCCGTGCCGGCCGCAATATTCAGGCGACAGCCGCGTGACTTGTCGCGCTCGAACTGGAGCGCCTTGTTGGTTTCGAAAAAGTGATAATGCGAACCCACCTGGATCGGCCGATCGCCGCTGTTCGCCACCTTCAGCTTGAACGTGCGACGCCCGACATTGATCTCGATGTCGCCGGCCACGGTTTCGATTTCACCTGGAATCATCGGTAGACCTCCAAATACTATTTTTTTGAACCGCCAAGACGCCAAGAGCGCAAAGAAAACAATTCAATAGTAAAACTACAGACGAAGATTCATCCTGTGAAAAAGCCGTTAGCCATATTTCCTTCTTGGCGTCCTTGGCGTCTTGGCGGTTCAAATTCATACTATCGGGTTGTGTACGGTCACGAGCTTGGTGCCGTCCGGAAAGGTCGCCTCGACCTGCACCTCCGGAATCATCTCGGCGATTCCGTCCATGACCTCGGCGCGCGTCAGCAGCGTAGCGCCATAGCTCATCAGCTCCGCCACGGTCTTGCCGTCGCGCGCGCCTTCTAGTATCGCGGCCGAAATGTAGGCCACCGCCTCCGGGTAATTGAGCTTGAGGCCGCGCGCCTTGCGCCGCTCGGCGAGCAGCGCGGCGGTGAACAACATCAACTTGTCTTTTTCGCGCGGACTGAGTTCCATGCCTTACCTCGTTATGAAATATTTTTTAGCCGCAGATGAACGCGGATAAAAGGTACTGTTTATGCGATCCATATTTTTCAATCTGTGTTTATCTGCGTTCATCTGTAGCTGCTTTGTCTTTTTTTGAACGGTCCCATCACGTCGCCCAGATGCGCGGCGGCGAGGCCTCGATGCCCCACAACGCCGGGCGCAACAACCGCCAGGCAGCGATGAAGCCGGCGCGTGCCTGCTCGGCCGAGTTGCCCAGATAGCGACACACCAGTACATCGCGCAACTGACTTACGGCAAACTCGCCGTCGTCGTGCTCCGCGTTCAGGAGTTCGCGCAAGGCCGGCAGCGCACTGGGCGCGCGGCCGACCGCGACCAGCGTCGCCACCACGCTCCTGCCGGCCAGGCCCCAGGGCGCGTGCAACGCCGGCGCCCCGCCCGCCAGGGCATTGCGCTCCCACCACAGCGGCACACCATCGCGCCAGATTTCGAAACGTTGCACGAACTCACCGTGCGCGTAAGTCTCGCCGGCCGCCGGCCGGCCGAGGCAAAGAATTTCCCAGCCGATGAAACCGGCCGTGCCGGTGAGTGTGACGCGCGTTGCGCTGGCGGCGCGCGCGCCATCGAAGGCGATGGTCTCCTGCGGCAGCCACTCGAGCCAGGCGCCGTCGGCGACATTCAATTCCTGCGACAGCTGCGCGGTCGCACCAGCGCTGCGATAAAGCTTGCCAGCCGCCGGCGTGGTCAGCAGCGCGTGTGCACCGCTTTCTATTTCGGCGTTGATCGAAAGGGAATCGCCGCCTACCACACCACCCGGCGGGTGCAGAATGTACACATGACAGGCCCGTTCTCCATCCGGGTAAAACGGACGCTGCACCTGCAACGGCCCGACGTGCTGCCGGTGCGCAAGAATGGTTTGCGTGCCGCGCGCGCGAAACCCGAGTTCGAGTCGCGCTACCCAGCCTGCATCAGCACGACGCGGCGGAGCAGCCGGTACAACGCTCAATTGAGCCAACGCATCCACGGGCTACCGCCGACGCGCACGCTGCCGAGCTTGTGTGACACGCCGGCCGACTGCCCACAGTCCGTAACCGACGCCAATCGCGAGCAGCAACCAAGCGGGACCCATGCTCATGAATAGATGAACGATGCTGGCCAGCAAGCCGCCATCGTGCTGATGACCGGGGTGCGCCTGTGCCATCGGCGCAACCAGCAGCGAACCGAGCAGAAAAAGACGCCAGCGAGATTTGCTCATCGATATTTTCCTCCGTTGAGACATGCGCCACGCACACCCTCGCGCGCGCAAGTCCGGTTGATGGGTTGCGGAAACTCTACCTGCTCGCTACCAACAGGGCAAACGGTCTCTCATGGTTAGATCGAAAATACGGCGCGCCCGTTTGAATACGCGTGGGGTATCTCTGTCTGTTCCGGCCGTCCCTCGTGCATTTCGGATATCGACCAATAATTGCACGCCGGTTTTGCGGACAGCGCGGCCAGCCTGGGAGATCAGTATCCGCACATGATTGATCGCCTGACGGCGCCCAAGACCTGGCGGGTCCTTCAGCGTGCCCGCCAATTGCTGGGGTACAACCTGCGCAGCTGCGCTTGCTCCGCGCCCGTCAGCGAGAAGAACCGCTCGGTGTCGGACGCGAACATATCCGGCCGACAGCGAGCCGGGCGGCCGCACATCAGGGCCGTCGGATCGCCGTTGTGGTCAAGCCCGAGCACATGGCCCAGCTCGTGGGCGATGACGTTGCGCGTCACGTTGGGCAGCGAGAGCGGATAGTGCCGCTGCGTCCTGATCCCCACCAGGGCCTTGCGGTGCGCCGGCCAACGGAGCGTGAACGAAACGATGTCCCCGTCCGACAGGGCGATGACGATATCGCCCGGAAAATGTTCGAGGCTCGGCGGATAGTCCGCCGACCCGTTCGCGTTCAGCGCGTTCAGCTCGTCAACCGCCATCAACCCCGCTATGCGCCGGACCGCTCCGAGGCGAAACGGTGTGCCGATCTCGGCGAAGCGACGGTTCCAGTAGCCGATCGCCGCGCTTGCGGTCTCAACGCGCGGATCGTCGGCGCGCGCGACCAGCGTGATCGACGGGACCTTGGTCCATGCGGAGGTCCAGGTCGGCGCGGCGGCGGCCGCAAACCCGCCCTGTCCCGCACTCGCCGCGGCCAGGATCAACACCAGGCACGTCAGCACTTGCCGCGAATTCATAACTGGCCTCCTTGTTGTGTGCGCTTCACGTGAAGTTAACCTGGCGCATACCGGGCCGCCTCCAGTTTATTAGACCAGCCGCGTCGGCAGAGGTGGCGCAGGGGAAGTCAAATTATTGGTCGAATTTTGCTCGATCCCGGCCTGTCGGCCGACATGCACAAGCTGATCCTGAAGCTGTGGGAACGCCACAAGATGAACATCTTCATGATCACCCACGACCTCAAGGAAGGCTTCGAGCTCGGCACCCGCCTGCTGGTGTTCGACAAGGTGCGCCTCGACCCGCAGGCCCCGGGGCGCTTCGGCGCCACCATCACCTACGACATCCCGCTTGGCGTGACCGGCAAGAAACTGTTCGACGAGCTGACCACCACCACGCAACGCACCGAGCGCTTTGTCGATCATCTGGCGCCGGCTTGAACCCTACAGGCCTGCCGCGGCGAGGAGTGGAACGTGCTTCGGCGCCGTCGATTTATGTCTTTCTCCCAATTGAAGACCTGACTGCATCCGAGACCCGGTCTTTTTCGGGCGCCAATGTCTGCTCTTCGGCAGAGCAATCGGCAGATCACCGGCCACTGTAGACAGTAAATCACACTCAAAATCAAGAAGGGGATAGGAAGCAAGGAATTGCCTCATCGCTCTTCCAACAAAGTCGCGCATGCGTGATGATATGGGCCAATGAAATTCGACTACGAAGATCTTGGCGATGAGCAATTCGAGAGCTTGATTGTGTTCTTGTGCCAACGCCTGCTCGGCATCTCCGTACAGGGTTTTTCTAAAGGGCCTGACGGGGGCAGAGACGCAAAGTTTGTCGGTACAGCCGAGCTTCATCCGAGCAAGGCCGCCCCCTGGGTTGGCACAACCATCATTCAGGCCAAACACACCAACGGATACAACCGGAATTTCTCGGAATCCGATTTCTTCAGTACTACGGGGAAGAACACCGTACTGGGTATGGAGATTCCACGTATCAAGAACCTACGAAAGAACAAACAGCTGGATCATTACATGCTGTTTGCAAACAGACGTTTGGCCGGCAACGCCGAGAGCGAGATACGTGCCTATATTGCGGCACAGTGCGATACCCCGACGTCTTCAATTTACCTATGCGGGGTGGAGCAGCTGGAAGTCTTGCTAAGAACTTTCCCGGAGGTACCAGGGCTTGCTGGACTCGATCCGGTTGACTCGCCGCTGATCATTGCCCCGGACGATCTGGCGGAGGTCGTTCAGGCGTTAGCCCGGCAGAAGACCGATGTTCAGGCTGTGCTTGACGATCCGCCGACGACGCGTGTGAAGTATGAACAGAAAAATACTCTGAACAACATGACCGCCGACTATGCCAAAGCCCAGCGCAAGCGGTACCTGAAAGAAACTGCGCAGATTCGCTCATTCTTGGCCGAACCAGGAAACATTGAGCTGCTGCGTCTATATGAATCAGTAGTCGATGAATTCCAGCTCAAGATCATCGCAAAACGCAAGGACTACCAAACCTTCGATGCGGTTATGGAATACCTTGTTGATTTGTTGTTCAACCGTGATCCCATTTTGCGCCAGCGTGCCCACAAACGCCTGACCCGAGCCATACTGTTCTATATGTACTGGAATTGCGATATTGGAGAAGTGGGCGATGCTGAGACCGACTAAACATTCGCACCCGGACAGGACAGTTATCAGCATGTCGTTGTTGCTGATGGCACGTTTGAAGATACGTCGGCTAGACGACTACGACTCGCTGCGCAAGTACGCTAAGAAGGCCGTCGTCGGTGGTGACGCACTTCTCCTGCCAGCATTAAATTTTCTCTATTTGGTAGGACTCATCGAATATCGCCCAAAGACAGACGCCGTGGAATACGTGGGGCCCAATGAAGCTGTCTAGGCTGTATTCCAACAAGTCAGGCCAGTTCGAACCGGTGGATTTCATCTCCGGATTGAATGTTGTAATGGCCGAAATTCGGCTTCCCCAGAACCGGGATAAGGATACACACAACCTCGGCAAGACCACGCTGGGGCGTTTGCTCGACTTCGGGTTTCTCGCGGAGCGCAATGCCAAATTCTTTTTGTTCAAGCACCTAGACCTGTTCAAGGATTTCATCTTCTTCCTTGAGATAGAGTTGATAGATGCCTCATTCGTGACGGTGCGTCGCGGAGTTGAGGAGGCCACCAAGATCAGCTTCAAGAAGCACCAAGCAGGTCATCAGAATTTCTCGACGCTACCTGCCTCAGAGTGGGATCACCTTGATGTGCCGTTCGAGCGTGCCCGCGAACTTCTTGACGGCTTACTCGACTGGCGCTCGGTTAAGCCTTGGTCGTACCGTAAAGGATTAGGCTATCTGTTACGCTCGCAGGATGACTTTCGGGATGTTTTTCAGCTGCGCAAGTTTGCCTCTGCACATTCCGATTGGAAGCCGTACCTCGCGCATATATTAGGTTTTGACGCGAAGCTGTTGGCCTTGCACTACGAAAAGGAAGACGAGCTTGCGGAAAAGCAAGCGACGGCACAAACCATTAAAAACGAACTGGGTGGATCGATCGAGGACATCAGTAAAATTGAGGGCATTTTGCTGCTGAAACAGCAGGAGTCCGAGAAGAAGCAAAAGCTTCTCGATGCCTTCGATTTTCGGGCCCAGGATAAGAATCATACCAAACAGCTGGTCGATGACATTGACGAGCGCATCGCCGCACTCAATGCTGAACGGTACTCCCTGAACCATAACCGCAAGAAAATTATCACGTCGCTTGAGGAAGATCAGATTCTGTTTAATCCAGATGAGGCGCAGCGGCTGTTCGACGAGGCAGGCGTTCTTTTCAAAGGTCAGATTAAGAAGGATTTCCAGCAGTTAATCGCCTTTAACAAGGCGATCACAGATGAGCGTCGTGTGTATCTTCAGGAAGAGCGTGATGATGTTGAAGTGGAGTTAAAACGTGTCAACGCTGAACTCAACGAGCTCGGGAAGAAACGATCGAACACATTGTCGTTCCTAAGCGGTACCGATGTATTCAACAAGTACAAGCAAATCTCCGGCGAGATGGTGACGCTCAGGGCCGACATCACCTCGCTTGAGCGGCAGCGCGGATTTCTTCATCGGCTCCAAGAATTACGTACCGATATCCGTGCGCTGCACGAAGAGCGTGCGCAGCTCCAGACACAGATTGAGACGAATGTCGAAGAACAAAACTCAGACAAGACCAGTCTCTTCTCGTCGATCCGACTGTTCTTCAACGAAATCGTTGAAGACGTGATCGGTCGTAAGGCCTTGATCAGCGTGTCACCAAATCATTTAGGTCATCTCGAATTCAAAGCCGAAATTCTCGATGAGTCTGGTAACGCGACCAGTGCGGACTTGGGTCATACTTATCGCAAGCTACTGTGCATTGCCTTCGACATGGCAGTGCTACGCGCTCATCTCGATGATAAGTTTCCACGCTTCGTTTACCACGATGGAGTATTCGAATCGCTAGACGATAGAAAGAAGGAAAAGCTGCTTTCAGTCATCCGCCGCTATGCAGAGTTCGGCATTCAGCCACTTATCACCCTGATCGACTCGGACCTTCCTGCGCGGGATGTGAAGGAGCCCCCCGTGTTTGATGAACACGAAATCGTACTGCGGTTACACGACGAGAACGATCAAGGGCGCTTGTTCAAGATGAGGGCGTGGTAACCAGAATCCGGGGCAGAGAGCAATATCCGCTAATATTAGCAACAATTCCTCACTGACCCGGGTTTCCCGCATGAACGCGCGCGCCGCCAGCCTCAAACTCGCCGAACCTACCGACGCGCTTTACCGCGTGAAGCGCGGACTCAGTGCTTACGTCAGTTACTTGGCTGCGTGCGAAATGAATCAGGCATTCAGTGAGTATGTTTTGTATGAGCCGATACTTCGCATACTTATCTCTCGTGGGTATACCGTCGCGTGTGAGTACGAGTGCCCAGGTATCACTCAACCCAATCGTGGCGACAAGAAACGCATCGACTTCTACGCGACTGGGTACACCATTGAATTTGCCATTGAGGTCAAATGGGCAAAAACCGAGAAACCGGATATCAAGCGCGACATTGAGAAGTTGGAGGCGTTCCAAGCTGCCAAGCCAAAGGCATTGGCACTACTCTGCGTTTTCGGCCGCCAATCGCAACTCGAACAGTTGGAACTGCCTGCTGGCAAGTTTAGGGAGAGGGGGAGTGCTGTATATGCAGACCTACGGAAAACGAAGTATGGCTGCAGGATCTACCAACTGCTCGCACCTAAGGGGAAGAGACGATGAGGAATATAACCGAGAAGAAAACCTGGTCAGATTTATTTCGTCTTAAGTTAAGTCTTTCTCAGTTTTTGTGGTTTGTCTGGAGTACCTAGATGACCGACTGAAAAAGGGGATCGATTTATTTAATTGGACGTACTGTGCCGTGGTTGATTAGAAAATAAATCTGCCCCCTTTTTCCTTGGTTATGCATCTCCATCCAAACTGGCAATCAGAACTGAAGGTTCACCACCAGACTGAAACATTGTCCACAAATCCAAGAGCTTTTCCTTTCTTGAGCTTATCCATTCAATGACAGATCTGTCGTACTGGCAACCAAAAGGGTCAGACTCGATTGAAACCATAGCCATATCCACCGCATTATGCTTAGGCATCAGTACACGAATTGGCTTCAATCGAGTCTGACCCTTTTGGTTACTTTTGGTTATTGGCAGGTGTAGACGACTTTTTAGCCCCCATTGGGGGGCTCAAGGGCGGAAACTGCTATGGGGTGTTATCGAAGAAGGTTGGGTGTTTACTCACCGACAACCTTGTCAACTTCCTTGGTCTTGATCCATTTGATGATCGATTTGGCCACGACATCTTGACGACCATCATAGGAGTGCAGATGGACTCGGCAAGGATCACCCTCCGGGTTCCCCCCGCGCACCGTTACTAGATTCTCGCCAGCATGGTCTTTCACTATTGAATAGGGAGTGTATCTGCAACCATCGTCCTCATGATGAACGTGGAGAATCGGTGTGGTGATGCTCTTATAGGGGAATTTCCAGACAGAGTTGGCGTAGCCATCAGGAGACGCATGATTCATTGAAGCAGAGTGGATGCTGCCGGCAATCTCGTTGCCAAGGTTCTTTGCGAGCCACCTTGAACTTACCGAGCCCATGCTGTGCCCCATCAGGTAGAACTTGGATATGCCATGTTCATCGCTAAGCTTGGTCATGACGCTTCTAACATCATCCGCGTGTTCCTGGGATGAGCGATAGCTGTCATAACAACTGTTCCACTGGTCAGTGGGGCAGTCCATGACCACCATGGCAATGGCGTTAGTCAGGAAAGTGTTGACCTGATACCTTAGTGGTGTGTGAATAAAATGGCCTTTCAAGCCGTCAATTTTTTCTATCCCTGGGTAACCACGGAAAAACAAGAGCGCAGTATCGGTGGGCTCGGTTGGCTTGATCAGTATCGCTCTTTGAAAGACGGGCGATTTTGTAAAGAAACCTTCGGTACGACCACGATCGATTTCAATTAAGACACTGGAAGTTGCCTGTGCATGCGAGCAAATGAACAGGGAGAGGCAACCCAACAGAAAATATTTTTTCATTGCTTAATCTCCAACGAAAATGGCTCCTGCAATGCCGCATTGCAGGAGCCATTTTTCATTTCAAATATTGCGACGTATGTTCTCTAGAATTCCTTGCCGTCGATAATCTTGGTCCAAGTCACGGCAGGGCTGCCGTTTGGCTTTAGTCTTGCATAGTTGCCGCCTCCATTATCACGGATTGCGGCACAGCGCAGACTCGCGGCACTATTGCAATGCTTGTTCCCCTCAACCGACCAGTCGCTGATTTCTCCGTTATCCCTTGCGCTGCTGCCATCAGCTGCAAAGTACTGACGCCATTGTGAGCTGCTGCTCATGCTGACATAGACGGTTTTTCCGCTAATCAGCGCCTTGATCTCGTCCCCGCTGAGTATCTTTTCGGCGTGGCTTACCTGAGAAAACGAAAACAGCAGAGTAAAGCCGGCGAAGGCA
>Ga0209078_1000292_pt1 | contig 9761 bp, 7 predicted proteins | sample PPLLak21cMay2015_2_FD_187257 | JGI IMG/M metagenome (GOLD analysis project Ga0209078, IMG submission 187257) | Freshwater sediment microbial communities from Prairie Pothole Lake near Jamestown, North Dakota, USA - PPLs Lake P8 Core (1) Depth... | ecosystem: Environmental > Aquatic > Freshwater >...
TGCGGATAGGCCATCGCGTTCGGCAGGAAGGCCGCCTTGTGCTGGCCGAGGTTGTAGTTGAACGGGTCGTCCACCATCGTCTCGACCGCACGCCCGCAGTCGCCGCAGGCGGTGCAGTTCTCGTTCACGTAGCGCGGCTTGACCTTGATGGAGGCGGTGTAGTTGCCCGTGCTGCCTTCGATGCCCGTCACTTCGGCCAGCGTCAGCACCCGTACGCGGGGATTGCCCTTGAGGCGGCGCAGGTTGATTTCCAGACCGCAGGTGGGGTGGCACAGCTTGGGGAAGTAGCGATACAGCTGGGAGGTGCGTCCGCCCAGCGCGGGATTTTTCTCAACCAGAACCACGTTCTTGCCGGTTTCGGCCGCTTCAAGCGCGGCGGTCATGCCGGAAATCCCGCCGCCCACCACGAGGATCGTCTCGTTGGTCGCAACATGCTCCGTCATTGTGGTTTCCTCCATCCGATGGATGCAAAATTTTCGAAGCCACCCGGAATGACCTCCCGGGCAGCCGGGTTTTTAGCCCGAAATTCAATCCTTGGAATGGTACTCCGAAGCCCCTGCCCGCCGCCACGAGCAAGTCCGCTATTTCAATCGAAGTTTTCTATGCAGGAATAAAGGAAGTGTTTATGACCGCTCGCATGCCGTAACGGGGCAACCTGGCTTTCCTCACTCCGCCACGTTGACAACCGATGCTTTACAGTTAACAATCCACCATGATCAAATCGTTCAGGCACAAAGGGCTTGAGGCGTTCTTCAAGACCGGTAGCAAGAAAGGCATCCAGCCGCATCATGCGTCCAAGCTGCAGGTGCTGCTGGCCGCGCTGGACAATGCCGCCGGGCCGGAAGACATGAACGCCCCCAATTGGCGCCTGCACGAACTGAACGGCGACCTGGCCGGACACTGGTCCATCTGGGTCAATGGCAACTGGAGATTGACCTTTCGCTTCCACGACACCGATGCCGAACTGGTCGATTACCAGGACTATCACTGAAGGAAAACGACATGACCCGAATGCATAACCCGCCCCACCCCGGCACCGTGCTGCGCGAATGGATCCCGGAAGGCCTGAGCGTGACGCAGGCGGCGGCCGACCTGCACGTCTCCCGCGTATCGCTCAGCAAAATCCTCAACGGCAAGGCCGGCATTTCCGCAGATATGGCGATCCGGCTTTCCCGCTGGCTGGGCACCTCGCCCGATCTGTGGATCGGCATGCAGGCCCAGTACGATCTGTGGCAGGCCCAAAAGCGCAAGCAGCCGAAGATTCTGCCGCTGCTCAAGGAAGCGGCGTGAAAGTAGATGGGCAGGGCGACGACAAGGTGCTTGATTAACCTGTCCGAAATACCCGGGGCAGTTCAAGCTGCCCCCTTTAAGTTTGCTCAGCAAAAAAGCAGGGCATCGATTGATGCCGCGCTGAACAATATACTGCGGCATACCGGCTAATTAATGCGTGAGCGACGAGGCATGGTTGCTCATCAAAAAAATATTCGAAGCTGACCCCTTTAGTCTTGCGCTCAGGCTCCAGCAGCGACTGCATCCGCTGGATGAATGAATCGTCGCCCAGATAGATCTGCTGCCTGAGCGCGGCATCCCACAAACGCACATCCTTGCCCTGCTCGACCAGCTTTTCATAGCGCTGGGCCGCGCGCTTGGCATCACGGCCATTGGCGACGTCGCGCCCGAGCAGGTACCCATGCACGGACGGCGTATCGAGCCATGACGGTGGCGCCTGGCTCCCCACGTGCGCGCGGTAGCTGCTCCAGGGCCAGTCTGCCGGATGCGGCACCATGTTGGCGCGAACGGGATTGAGGTCGACGTAGCGACAGACTTCCAGCAGATACGCGTCCCGGTCGACCAGGATGGCCTTGAAACGGCCCTGGAAAAGATGGCCCACCTTGCGGTGGCGACGGTTGTACGCCTGGGTGTAGACGCCATTGATGCGCCGCAGACGGGGTCGGTCTTGCCTTTTGCCCACCCCCGTCGCTTACCCGCTCTTTAAGATACAGCCCCATGGGCTACTACTTGGTAAGAAACTCATCTAGGCTTGCGGGGGAAGCAACGCGCTTTCCTTCATCGTAACGAACAGTGTTAATTTCTATGTGTTGCGATGCGATCAAATAGCGCAAGACACATAACCGCCGAGCCTGTTCTCCATCTTTGCTATTGCACTTGGCTAGCACCTTGTAACGCTCTGTCAGCCGAGACACATGCTTAATAACGTCAGCCTTGCCTTTCCATTTCCTCTCTAATTCGTCATATGAAGGAATAGAGAACTCGAACAAATATAGGAAGTCGTAGGCCCTGTCCAAGGATGACGTCACCGGGAATCTGAATTCGTCACAAGTATTGTCCGGGCAGAATTCGACGCGCATAAACCCATCTCGCACGGAGAGGGTTAACTGGTAGCCTCCCTCATCCTTGTAAACGTCTACCATATCCACGCTGAATTTCTTCAGGCTATCTCCCTCAGTATTCCTAGCATCCCGCCCTGAGGCTGGCGACATCATAGAAACCATGGAAAGCATTAATACTATTGTTCCCCATTTCTTCATCGAGGCACCTACTTCGTTTTCAGATTAGGGCTAGTCATGTCATAGGGACTAGCTGGTAGCTGATAGGGGTTAGATGGAATCGCAGGAACACCATTGCCCGGATCCAACTGGAAGTGCCAGTGGTCGTTGCCTGGATTATTCGTAAATTGTTCAAATTGGCCCGCATTGAATCCACACTGTTTGGCGCAATCAAACATATCGCCATTATCAATACCTGGATTCCATTTTGGGCTGGAAATATCACAAGCCTCACTCTTCGGATGCTCGCTATTTCTGGAGTGGCCCTTTGCCTCTGACCCACCCGAAACGCGCAGGTTGACATTGCCAGCCGTGCGTGTCCGTAAACATTGCTCCAAACATTCCAAGGATGCTTGTGTTGGCCCAGTTACCGGTTGCGTACGGGGTGGAGGCGCATTGTAGTAATAGAGCCCAAAAGGATCCGTCCAACGCAACGGGTTCCCCAGTACATAGGTGTAGACATTCATTCCCCCCGCCAACCCAATCGGATCACTCTGCACATACCGCCCCGTCCCCGGATCGTAATCCCTGAAGTAGTTGTAATGCAGCCCCGTCTCCTTATCGTAATACTGCCCCGGAAACCGCAGGTTATACCTGAACTTCTGCCCGTCCCCATCCGGGTCGTCGTTCGCCGCATCCGCGCCGAAGTCGGAATCCCAGCGCCACACGACCTTGTTGGTGCCGTCGGTAATCACCCGCGGGGTGTTGAGGTGGTCGGCGTAGACGTAGTAGACGCCGGCGGCGACCGGCGGGGGTGGCGGGTCGGTGACGGTCACGGCGACCGGCGCGGAGTCGGTGGACGCGCCCTGGTTGTCGACGGCGCGGGCACGCAGGCTGTAGCTGCCGGCGGGGACGTTGCTCCATGTGAACGTATAGCTGCCACCGGCGAGGGTGCCGGTGCCGATGAGGGTGGCGCCGTTGTAGAACTCGACGGCGGCGATGCTGCCGTCGCCGTCGGATGCGCTGGCGGCAAGCATGATGCTCGCCGGGGCGGTGTAGCTGCTGCCGGCCGCGGGCGCGGTGAGGCTGACGCTGGGCGGGTCGTTGCTGGTGCTGACCGTGACGGTGCGCGCAGCGGAGGTGGTCACGCCACCCTGCCCGTCATAGGCTTTGGCGGTCAAGGTGTGAACACCGGCTGGCAGGCTCGCCCAGCTGATGCTGTACGGACTGGTGGTATCGGTGCCGATGAGGGTAGCGCCGGCGTAGAACTCGACCTTGGCGACGGTGTCGTTGGTCTCCGGTGCCTTGGCGGTGGCGGAGACGGTGATCGAGGCTGGGGAAACCCAAGTCGAATTGTTGGCAGGCCCGCTCAGCGAAACCGTGGGTGGCAGATTCTCGGCGTACACCGTGACCATGCGTGCCGCCGAGGTGGTGACTCCGCCCTGTCCGTCGTAGGCCTTGGCTGTGAGCGTGTGGACGCCGGCCGGTGGGCTGGCCCAGCTGATGCTGTACGGACTGGTGGTGTCGGTGCCGATGAGGGTGGCACCGGCATAGAACTCAACCTTGGCGACGGTGTCGTTGGTCTCCGGCGCCTTGGCGGTGGCGGAGACGGTGATCGCCGCCGGGGAAACCCAGCTCGATTTGTTGGCCGGCGCGCTCAGGGAAACCGTGGGCGGCAGGTTCGCCGCATTCACCGTGACCGTGCGCACCGCCGAAGTGGTGACCCCGCCCTGTCCGTCATAGGACTTGGCAGTGAGCGTGTGAACGCCGGCCGGCGGGCTGGCCCAGCTGATGCTGTACGGACTGGTGGCATCGGTGCCGATGAGCGTGGCGCCGGCGTAAAACTCGACCTTGGCGATGGTGTCGTTGGTCTCCGGTGCCTTGGCGGTGGCCGAGACGGTGATCGAGGCTGGCGTAACCCAAGTCGAATTGTTGGCGGGCGCGCTCAGTGAAGCGGTGGGCGCGGTGTTGATGGCCGACACGGTGATGGTCCGGACCGCGCTGGTGGTCGCGGCGCCGGTGTTGTCCCAGGCCTTGGCGGTGAGGCTGTGCACGCCCGCCGGCACATTGGTCCAGCTGATGCTGTACGGGCTGGTGGTATCGGTGCCGATGAGGGTGGTGCCGGCGTAGAACTCGACCTTGGTGAGGGTCGTGCCCGAGGAGGCCGTGGCACTGGCCGAGGCCGCGAACGTGGCCGGCTGGAGATAGCTCGCGTTGTTGGCCGGGGCCTTGAGGGACACCGTGGGGGCGGCGGCGGCCGTGGCGGACAGGAACAGGGCGGCGGCGGCGGCAAGGATAAGGGCGCGGAAGTTTTTCATGGTCGCGCTCCTCATTTCACGACGGCAACGGGAATGTCGCCCAGGTACAGGGTTTCCTGCAGCAGGGCGCCGCCGGGGTCGTATTCGCCGAGGAGCTTGCCGCCTTCGTCGTAGACGAAGCGGATGCCTTCGCTGCCGGTCTTGACGGCGCGCTGGCCGAGGCCGTTGATCAGGTAGCTGGTGGTGCCTTGGGCGTTGCTGGCACTGGCGAGCCGGCCGCGGTCGTTGTAGGCGAAGCTGGTGCGGCCATCGTGGATGACGTTGCCGGCGGCGTCGTGCTGGTAGGCCTTGGGCGTGGGGCCAGCCACGCTTTGCAGGCGGTTGGAGCCGGGGGCGACGGTGTGGCTGTAGTTGGCTACGCCATAGCGCGCGCTGGTGCGGTTGCTGCCGGCGTCGTAGCTGTAGCCCTGGTTGTACAGCTGGGTAGCCCAGCCGGTGAGGCGGTCGAGGTCGTCGTACTGGATGCCTTGGCTCAGCGCCGGGTTGCTGTCGCTGATGTAGGTGATGCGGCCGGCGTCGTCAAAGGCGAGGCTGCGCGTACTGGCGCCCAGCGGGTAGCTGACGAGGCGGTTGTCGGCGTCGTAGCCGCGGCTGACCAGCCGGCCGTTGCCGAAGCTCCACTGGCGGGGGCCGCTGAAGGGGTGGTACTGAACGTCGGCAAGAACGGGCTGGCCGTCCAGGCCCAGGCTGTCGAGCTTGCCGGCGCGCCATGCGAGCGTGAGCACCTTGCCGGAGGGATAGGTGAGCTGGTCGAGCCGGCCTTGGGAGTCGTAGCGGTAGCCGATGCTGCGCGGCACGCCGCCCACACTGACGGCTTTGAGGGTGACGCGGCCGTGCAGGTCATATTCCCACTGGGTGGTACCGGACTCGTCGGTCATGCCGGTGAGCCGGCCCACGCCGCCCTGCCCTTGGTCGTAGCTGAAGGCAATGGGGTTGCCACTGGTGAAGCTGATGCCGGTGAGTCGGTTCAGGGCATCGTAGCTGTAAGTGCTCTCTTTGCCGCGGGCATCCGTGCTGGTCTTAAGGTTGCCGGCTTCGTCATAGGTCTTGTTGGTCGTGCCGCTGTCCGGGCTGGCAACGCTGGTCTGGTCACCCAGGGCGTTGACGTCGTAGACGGTGGTGACGTTGCGCGGGTCGCGCACTTCGCGCAACTGGTCCAGCGGGTCGTAGCGATACTGGCTGACGCCGCCCAGTGCGTCGGTGGTCAGGAACAGACGGTTCAGGGCGTCGTACTGGTGATTGGTGGCCGGCTGCCCGGGCGGCTGGACGGTCTTGAGGTTGCCATTGGCATCGTAGCCGTAGGTGGTCACCGGACGGTTGCCGGTGGCGGCGTTGACCGCGCCGATCTCCTGCCACAGACGGTTGAGGGCGTCGAAGACGCGGTTACGGGTGGAAACAGGGGCGCCGTTGGCATCGAACACGTCTTCCTGGATGCGGTTGCCCATGGCGTCCAGGGTGTAGCGGATGCGGTTGTTCTCTTCGTCCCAAATGTCGGTCAGACGATGCGCCGCATCGTAGTCGTAGCGAACGATAGCGCCGGACGGCAGCACGACGCGCGTGAGCTGGCCGACGCCGTCGTAGTCGTACTGGGTGAATTCGCTGCCGACGCTGCGCTGGATGAGCCGCTGTCGGGCATCGTAGGTGAGCGTGGTGACGAGGCCGTTGGGGTCGACGATTTCTTCGAGCTGGCCGTGGGCAGTGTAGCGGGTGATCTGCGTCACGTGGCCGTGCGCATTGGCGATCTGACGCACCTGCGCGCGGCAGCCGTAGAAGCCGCCCAGGCAGTTCTCGTCGGGGAGGTAGTAGTCGGTGGTGGTGATATCCGCCACGTCGATGCGCGGGCCATTCACGATCTTTTGCTCGAGAACACCGGGGATCGCGGGGTGGTAGATGTATGTGGTGGTCCACGTGCGTGTCTTGTTGAGAGCGGTGTCCTTGATGCTGGTGCTGATGACGTTGCCAAGGCTATCGTAGACGAGGGTGGTTTCGCGTCCGGCTTCGGTGACCTTCACCGGCAGGCGGAAGCTGGGGTGCCACTGGGTAAGGATCTTGCGCTCGGCGGTGTTGGCAACTGGGGTATAGGTGGCGAGATTCGTCGGGCAGGCCGTCGCGGATGCCAGGCCTTCGACACGGGTGGTTTCGAGGTTGCGCGTCAGGTCGTAAGCAAAGCAGGTCTTGTGACCGTTGAAGTCGGCGCGGGACGCGACGTTGCCGTTGGCGTCGTAGGTTGTGGCGGAGGATGCGGGGCCACAACCTGAACCACCGGGCTGCGACTGGCCGGTGCTTTTGACGACGCCGAGGATGGTGGTAAAGCTGTGGGCGCGCTGGGTGCCGAGCGGGTCGGTGACGGTGGTGCTATTGGTGCCGAAGTTCAGTGTATGCAGGTCGGCGCCATTGGCGTGGCCGGTAGAGATGGCTTGGCCATCGGCAGCGTACTGATAGGTGGCGTAGCGGTTGCCGTTCTCGTCGGTGATGCCGGTCAGGGCATGCGGCAGGTTGGCGCTGGAAGTGTGCTCAGATTCGTTGTAGTGGTAGGTCTTACTCTTGCCGTCAGGATACTGAACGGAGACGAGATTGCTTTGGGCGTCGTAGCCGTAGGTGATGCTGCCGCCGGCAGGGTCGGTGATGGAGGCGATGCGTCTGTTGGTGTCGTAGCTGAAGCGTAGCTGGCGCCCAGTGTCGTCGGTGACGGCATCAAGCGTTTCGGGGTCGTCGTCGCCTCCGGAGGCAAGAGGCAGATCGTAGGTGAGGGTCTGGGTGCGGCCGGCGCGGTCGGCGATGGACAAAAGGTTGCCAGAGGCGGAGTAGGCCTCGACGGTGTCGTCGACGGCGACAGTGTAGCGCCAGCCAGTGCGGATGCCGTTGGCGTCTTTGAGTTCGATCAGGCGGTCAGGAATGTCGGCGTCGGATTTCCATGTCCCTGCTGTCAAAGAAAATGTATAAGTGCCGCCATTGGATCGCTCAACGATTAGCTTTGACTGAGTAACCGGGTTCAGGGCCAATTTCAGAGAATATGCATGACTGCGCCACCCACCAATCAAGCTGTTGTAGTGCCTTACTATTTTCAATTGGTCATTTACTACATAGTCGACTTCCGTTTGATATTTATTGGCTACCGCGAGGTTAATTGGATTTCCACTTAGTGGCCCACAACCACCCACGTTTTTTCCGATATCGGCGTTTGTTGTTGTACACAAAGCCACTATTTGCTTGTATGTTTTATTTGGTGTACTGGTCTTATCGATACCAATACAAGACGGCCCAAAAACATAGGGCTCGTCGTTGTTTGGCGGCTCGCCTGTCATATCTCCTTGTCCGCCACTGAGTGATATTCGATGCTCATCAAACTCTGGCCACGCAGCCTGGCAAGCCGCAAGTGGGCTAGCTTTTGGCTCTGGTGAGTCGCATGACAAATAACTAGAAAAACCAACTCGATAGAGAACTTGTGATGATGCAGGAACTGGGTGAAAGACCAAAAGCAACAGGCAAGCAAACCATCTCCGGGGGAAATCTTGCAATAACCCACGATTAAGAAAGCCTCGCTTTCGTGGGGCAAGCCCCTCACGTGCGCCTTGCGCGCACGAACGCATCCCATTCGACATGGTTCCCCCTCCCCTTCGCGTGTTGCTTTGAATTGTTTTGTTCTTCCGCAGGGTCGGCTCGCGTGCGTTGCGCGGGCCGTAATGTTGGGCTGACTGTAATCGACAATTTCCGTATTCGTCAGTAGTACAAATGTTGCAGCTCAGGGGACAGCCAAACCTTGCATGCGTTGTTTGGTCCCCTGTGAAGCCCGGCCCCTGGAAATAAACGGAGGCCCTAAATCAACTAGACGTGCGGCGTGACCGGCGGCAGCACCGAAGCCGCCGCCGCCTCGACGGTGACGATCTCGAACTGCATGCTGGCGAGGTCGGCCATGATGTAAGTGGGGGGGTTGCCGACACCGCCGACGGTGCCGGGGTTGATCAGCCAAGTGGTGGTGCCCTTGACGGTGGCGACCTGTGCAACGCTCGACTTGTGGTCGTGGCCACAGCACACGAGGTCGAAGTCACCGGTGCAGGCGAGCGCCTGGGCGTAATGGGGATAGTGGACCAGGAACAGGTTGCGATCGGCCAGGGTGATCGCGGCGTCCTGACCATGGTAGCGGATCACGCTGTTGGGCTCGGCGGCGAGCCGGCCCATGTTGTAGAGGTCGCCGGTGTTGTTGCCGTGGATGACGTGCACCGGCAGTTCGTATTTCTGCAGCACGCGCAGGGTGGTCGGCGCGACCACGTCGCCGCAGTGCAGCACCGCTTCCGCGCCGTGCGCCTTGGCGTGCTCGACGGCGGCGTCCAGCAACCTGCGGTTGTCGTGGGAGTCGGAAACGATGCAGACTTTCATCAGAAGGCGGGCTTGTCCTTGGCGTTGCGGTAGCGCTCCACGCCCGCGAGGATTTCGGCGCGGGCGTCGTCGATGCCGACCCAGCCTTCGACCTTGACCCATTTGCCCTGTTCGAGGTCCTTGTAGTGCTCGAAGAAGTGGGAAATCTGCGCCAGCAGCAGGGCCTGCAGGTCTTCGGGCTTGTGCACGCCCTTGTACAGTCCGCACAGCTTGTCGACCGGCACCGCCAGCAGCTTGGCATCGATGCCGGCTTCGTCGGTCATCTTCAGCATGCCGATGGGACGGCAGCGCACCACCACGCCGGTGATCAGCGGGATCGGGGTGATCACCAGCACGTCGACCGGGTCGCCGTCTTCCGACAGGGTGTGCGGGATGTAGCCGTAGTTGCACGGGTAGTGCATGGCGGTCGACATGAAGCGGTCGACGAACATGGCGCCGGATTCCTTGTCGACTTCGTACTTGATGGGTTCGCCGTGGGCGGGGATTTCGATGATGACGTTGAAATCGTCGGGCAGGTTGCGGCCGGAACTGACGCGATCGAGGCTCATGGGATTCGGGG
>Ga0209078_1000299_pt1 | contig 9718 bp, 8 predicted proteins | sample PPLLak21cMay2015_2_FD_187257 | JGI IMG/M metagenome (GOLD analysis project Ga0209078, IMG submission 187257) | Freshwater sediment microbial communities from Prairie Pothole Lake near Jamestown, North Dakota, USA - PPLs Lake P8 Core (1) Depth... | ecosystem: Environmental > Aquatic > Freshwater >...
GAAACGGCAGCTTCGCGAGGCGCTCGAAAATGTGCTGCCCGCCGCGCGCCAGATCGGCGGCGCGTGCGGTGTCGCCGATAGTGCGGAACTCGGTGACATCCGCGCCGACAATGAAGCTGCTCTTGGCCGAGCGCAGGATCACACCATCCAGCGGTTTGGCGGCGAGCGTGGTGAGCAGCTGGTCGAGCTCGTCGAGCACGGCGTGCGACAGCACGTTGGCGTTCGCACCCTCGACATCCAGCGTCAGGGTGGCGATGTTCAGGTGTTCGTCGGTGCGCCAGTGACGGAAACTCATGCCGCACCTCCTTGTACGCTTCCCGGTACGTCAACCTTTACCAGCATGGCCCCGCCCTGGCCGCCGCCGATGCAGAGCGTGGCAATGCCCAGGCCGCCGCCTTTGCGTTGCAACGCGCGCAGCAGGTGCAGGGCAACGCGCGCGCCGCTCGCGCCGATCGGGTGACCGATGGCGATCGCGCCGCCCTCCGGGTTGAGACGCGCCGGGTCCATTTTGCCGAGCGGTTTTTCCAAGCCGAGCTCGGCGTGCGCGTAGTCGGCGCTCTCCCAGGCCGCCTGGCAGCCGAGCACCTGCGCGGCGAAGGCTTCGTTCAGCTCCATCTGTTTCAGGTCATCCATCTTCAGGTTGAATTGCTTGAGCAGCTTGGCCACGGCATGCACCGGCCCAAGGCCCATCTGGCTTGGCTCTACGCCGGCCCAAGCGTCGCCGAGCAGCTCGCCGAGCACCGGCAGATTGTATTTCTTCACCGCCGCTTCGCTCGCCACCACCAGCATGGCCGCGCCGTCCGTGACTTGCGAGCTGTTGCCGGAAGTCACCAGGCCGTACTTGCGATCGAACACCGGCTTGAGCTTGGCGAGCGCGGTCATGTCGGTGTCGCGCCGCAGGCCGGTGTCCTCGAAATACACCTTGCCGCGCGTGTCGTACAAGTGCACGGCCTCATCGTTCATGTGGCCGGCGTCGAACGCCGCGCTCAGGTTTTTGTGGCTCGCTACCGAGTACTCGTCCATTTGCTCGCGCGTGATGCCGAAGCGGTGCGCGACGATCTCGGCGGTCTGGCCCATGTTGAGCTTGACCAGCGTATCGGTGAGGCCGAGCAGCAGGGTGAACACCGGCCTGAGATGGCCCGGGCGAAAACCGGCGATCGCCTTGAGACGCTGGCCGATATTGCGCGCGCGCATCATGTTGGCCAGCCAGTTCACCATCGCCGCGTTCCATTGGATGGGCGCGCGGCTCATGACCTCGGTGCCGCCGGCCAGGATGAGATGGGCCTGGCCGAGGGCGATGCGCTCGCGCGCATTCGACAGCGCCTGCAGGCCGGAGGCGCAGTTGCGCTGCACCGTATAGGCCGGCACGCTCTTGCCGCAGCCGAGGCGCAGGGCAATGAAGCGTGCGATGTTGGCCTCGTCCGGCGCGGCGATCACGCAGCCGACAATCACCTCGTCGAACGCCGTGGGCGCGAACGGCATGCGCGCCAGCACCGGGCGTGCGGCCGCGACCGCCAGGTCGGTAGCACTGAAATCACCCTGCGACCCGCGCGCCTTGAGAAACGGCGTGCGCGCGCCATCCACCACAAATACCCGCTGCTGGTTCATGCCATTTCCTTTTTAAGAAATTCTCGCCGCAAAGACGCAAAGGACGCAAAGAAAAAACACGAAATTAAAAAAGAAAACTTTGCGTCCTTTGCGTCTTTGCGGCAGATGTTGGTTAAACGTTCAACCGGCCGGAAAGTCGTCGACCATAATCACCGCGCGGCGCGCGCGCTGCGCGGCGCGCAGCACCTCGGCCTCCTGCGCGTTGATCAGCTGGCGCGCCAGCGCCTCGCGCACCTGGCCTTCGTGGTCGCCGTGCAGTATCGGCTGCTCGCTGACCAGCTTGTAAAGCTTGCGCTCCAGTGGTTCGGCGGCGATCACCTTCGGCAAGGCATCTTCGAGGCGGCCGGTGACATCGGCCGGATCGTTACAGATGTATACCCCTTTGGTTAGACGGTCGCGTGCCGCCGAAGGTTCGAGCAACAGCGCCGCCACCGCGTGGCCCAACTTGTCGCTCGGCACCAGGTAGCGCCGCCCGGCCGGAAAGGACAGGCCGCCGAGCAGCCAGCGCAGGAACGCATTCGGCAGGTTCTTGATAATCCCCACCAGGGTCTTCTCGGCCTGATGAATGGCGTAGTCGCATGCCCAGCGCAGCAGCGGAATGTCCTCGGCCGGCCGGCCGTCGTCCTCGAAGCGCTTGATGGCGGCCGAGGCCAGATACATGTAGCTCAAGACATCGGCAAAGCGTCCGGAGATGCGTTCCTTGCGCTTGAGCGAACCACCGAGACTCAGCATGGCGATATCCGACACCAGCGCGAAGGTCGCGGACAGACGCGTCAGCCGGCGCGCGTAACGCCGGCCGGGGCCGTCGATCGGCACGCGCACCAGGCGCTCGCCGCCGAGACCGAACCACAGGGAACGCGCCGTGTTGCTGATGACAAAGCCGATGTGGCCGAAGAACGCGCGGTCGAATTCCGCCAGGCCGGCGGCACGATCCGGATTGCCGACGGCGCGCATTTCCTTGAGCACATACGGGTGACAGCGGATCGCGCCCTGCCCGTAAACAATCAGCGAACGCGTGAGAATGTTGGCGCCTTCAACGGTAATGCTGATCGGCACGGCCTGATACACGCGCCCCATGAAGTTGCGCGGCCCGAGACAAATGCCGGCGCCGCCCTGCACATCCATGGCGTCGATCACCACCCGGCGCATGTGTTCGGTGAGCTGATATTTCACGATGGCCGAAGCGACCGCCGGCTTCTCGCCGAGATCGACGGCGCGCGCGGTGAACACGCGCGCCGCATCCATGAGGTAGGTGTAGCCGCCGATGCGCGACAGCGCTTCCTCGATGGCTTCGAAGCGGCCGATCGGCACCTTGAACTGCTTGCGGATGCGCGCGTACGCGCCGACAAAGCGGGTCGCGTGCTTGCCAGCGGAGGTTGCCTGGGCCGGCAGCGAAATGGAGCGCCCGGCCGCCAGGCAGTCCATCAGCATGCGCCAGCCCTGGCCAATGTAGTCGCGCCCGCCGATGATCCAGTCCATGGGAATGAACACATCCTGTCCCCAGTTCGGACCGTTCATGAACGCCATGTTGAGCGGATTATGGCGGCTGCCGATTTTCACGCCCGGCGTATTAGTAGGAATGAGTCCCAAGGTGATGCCGAGATCCACTTCCTTGCCCAGCAGCTGGTCGGGGTCGTACAACTGGAACGCGAGCCCGAGTACGGTCGCCACCGGGCCAAGGGTGATGTAACGCTTTTCCCAGTTGAGGCGGATGCCGAGCACGTCTTTCTTGCCTTCGAATTCGCCGCGGCACACGACGCCGCGGTCGGGAATGCTGGCGGCATCCGAACCGGCCTCCGGCCCGGTGAGCGCGAAACACGGCACCTCCTGGCCGCGCGCCAGGCGCGGCAGGTAGTAATCCTTCTGCGCATCGGTGCCGTAGTGCAGCAGCAGCTCGGCCGGGCCGAGCGAGTTCGGCACCATGACCGTGACACCGGCCGACACGCTGCGCGAGCTGACCTTCATCACCACAGCCGAGTGAGCAAGCGCGGAAAATTCAAGACCGCCGTACTGCTTCGGGATGATCATGCCGAAGAAGCCATTGTCCTTGATGTACTGCCACACCTCGGGCGGCAGGTCGCGCCGCGTGTGGGTGATATCCCAGTCATCCAGCCGGCGGCACAACTCCTCGACCGGGCCATCCAGAAACGCCTGCTCCGCGGGTGACAGCTGCGCCTTGGTCACGGCGAACAATTTTTCCCAGCGCGGCGCGCCGTTGAACAGCTCCGCCTCCCACCACACGGTGCCGGCCTCGAGCGCCTCGCGTTCGGTATCCGACATGGCCGGTAGAATGCGCCGGAATAGCGCGAACACCGGGCGCGTTAACAATTGGCGCCGCAGCGCGGGAACATTGAGCAGCAGCGCGAGCACCCCGAAGACCGACCATAGAACCACCTGTATGCCGGCAGCCGGTGCGCAGTAGTGCAGGACCAGGCCGAGCGCCAGCGCGGCGAACGCCGACCACAGCCAGAGCGGGGCGCGATGGTAGGCCAGCCCCCAGATCACTGCCAGTGTCACCAAGGTCCATGTGAGGCTCATCGCGCGCATCCCTTATTATTAGATTATTAGGTTTAGGACTTCAGGGTCGACCCCGTCCGCGGCGCTTTTACCACCGCGGACGTACTCTCAGCATAGCAATCACCGCGCACTGGCGCCTGCCGGTGGAGTTATTGATCCGTATGGATATTAAACCTGCCCGCGACGGAAACACACCTGGAACAACACGAACGGGATTACCAGGTGAGGGAACGGCCAAACTGCCGGAGTTGCGCGCGCTGGTGGCGCCAGTCGGGCAGCACGCGGGCCACCTCGGCCCAGAAGCGCGGCGAATGGTTGGGAACGAGCAGGTGGCAGAGTTCGTGCACCACCACGTAGTCGAGAATTTCCGGCGGCGCCTGCATCAGCCGCCAGTTGAGACTGATGGTGCCGCGCGCCGAGCAACTGCCCCAGCGGGTGCGCTGGGCGCGGATCACCAGCTTGCGCGCGGCGCGCCCCACCAGCGGCGCAAAATGCGCGAGGCGCGCGGCCGCGTGGGTCGCCGCCGCGCGCCGGTACCAGGCCTCGATGGCCGGGCGAATCGCCGTGTCATGCGGAACTTTGACAACCAGACTGCCAGACTCACAACGGCAAGCCGCGCGCTGCGCTGGCGCAACGGAAACGTTTAACGCAAGTTCGGTACCGAGATACGGCAGGAGCGCGCCATGCTCGGGCAGAATGCGAAGCGGCGCGGTCGGGACCAGCAGCGCGCGCTTCGCTTCAACCCAGGCGCGGCGGCTCTCGACGAAAGCGCGGATGGTGGCCAGGGACAGGTCACGCGGTGTCGCCACGGTGAGCGAGCCGTCGGCACGCAATTCGAGGCTCAGGGTGCGACGGCGCGCGCTCGCGCGGATGGCATAGGTAAGACTGGCGTCCGGAAACTCCAGGACATCACGTTCCGGCAGTTCGGCGCGGCGTGCAAACAGGCTCGTGAACCGCATTTTATTCCAACACCATTTTATTCAGCGAATAGCCATGTCCCCTCTCCCCGCTTGCGGGGAGAGGGGAATCGTCGGTTAGCATCGTCGTTGATCATTCTGGAGCATATTGGACTCACCGAACACCCTCTCCCCAGCCCTCTCCCGCCGTACGGGAGAGGGGGTAATGAAGCACTAATTTGCAGTTGGATTTAGATCTCCACCATCTCGAAATCGGACTTGGGCGCGCCGCAGTCCGGGCAGGTCCAGTTTTCCGGCACGTCCTTCCACAGGGTTCCGGGCGCGATGCCCTGGTCGGGCACCCCCTTGGCCTCTTCGTAGACGAAACCGCAGATGACACACATGTAAGCTTTCATTTCTTCCCCCGGGATGCGAAACGGCGCGCGGATTTTCGCATGTTTCGCCAATGCGTGAAATGCGACCGCCAGGGATGGCGGAAGTGCGGAGCGCGAAGCCGTCGGTGAATGAGGCTTCCTTCACTGGACAAACGCAGGGGCGGTTTTCCGGTCGCGCACTGACTCAGGTAGAATCCGGGCACTCCTCCGGACATCGCCCTCCATGCAAAACCGCACGGCTGTTGTGCTCTTCAACCTCGGCGGACCGGACTCGCTCGATGCGGTCGAGCCGTTCCTGTTCAACCTGTTCGCCGATCCGGACATCTTCAAGCTGCCGCTCGGCTTTCTCACCCAGAAGCCGTTTGCGCGCTTGCTCGCGCGCCGGCGCGCGCCCGAGGCGCGCCACAACTATGCGGCTATCGGCGGCAAGTCGCCGCTGCTGGAGAACACGCAAAAGCAGGCCCGGGCACTGGAGACCGCGCTGCGCGCGCACGGTGACTACGATGTGTTCGTGTGCATGCGCTACTGGCACCCGCTGACCGATGCCGTGGTGGCCGATCTCAGGCAGCGCGGCTACACGCAGGTGATTTTTCTGCCGCTCTATCCACAATATTCAAATACCACCACCGGCAGCTCGGTGAACGAATTCAACCGCGCCTGCGCGCGCCAGGGTTATCATCCGCGCACCCGGCTGGTGCGCGAGTGGTACGGGCATGCCGATTACCAGCAGGCAATCGTCGACAGCATCCAGACCGAGACCCGCCAGCTGCCTGACCCTGACCCGGCGCACATCGAGCTGCTGTTCTCGGCGCACGGTCTGCCGAGGAAACTGGTCGAGCGCGGCGATCCGTACGAACAACAGATCCGCGCCACCTTCGAGGCGCTGCGCGCAAGGCTCGGCTGGCCGCACGTCACGCTCTGCTACCAGAGCCGCGTCGGGCCGCTCGAATGGCTGCGGCCATATACCGAGGACGTGATCAAACAGAAGGCGGCGGCCGGCTGCCGGCAGATGCTGGTCTACCCGATCGCGTTCGTGTCCGATCACAGCGAAACCCTGTACGAACTCGGCATCCAGTACGCTCTGCTCGCCAAGGAAACCGGAATCGCGCATTATCGGGTCGTGCCTGCGCTCAACGAGCACCCGCTTCTGGTGCGCGCACTCACCGACCTCGTCCTGCACTCGGGTAATCATTCGATATGAAAAGACGAACGCAGTAGGGCTTCACATATAATGGCAAGACGAACAAAGTAGGGCTTCATTAATGACGCAGAACAACCGCCCCGTGGTACTGGTGTTCGCCGGCAACGATCCGACCGGCGGCGCCGGCATTCAGGCCGACATCGAAACCCTCGCCAGCCTCGGCTGCCATCCGGCGCCGGTGATTACGGCGCTCACCGTGCAGGATACGGCCGGCGTCAAACACTACGCGCCGGTCGAGGCCGGCATGGTCATCGCGCAGGCGCGCGCCGTGCTCGAAGACATGCCGGTGGCGGCGTTCAAGGCCGGGATGCTGGCCAGCGCCGAGAACGCCACGGCGCTGGCGGCGATCATGCAGGACTATCCGGACATCCCACTGATCCTCGATCCGATTCTCGCCTCCGGGCGCGGCGATCCGCTCGCCGACGATGCGCTCGCGGACGCGCTGCAGTCATTGCTCATTCCGCAAGCCACGCTCATCACGCCCAATACCCTGGAACTGATGCAGCTCGCGCCGGACGCCGACAACATCGACTCCGCCGCGCAGGAGTTGCTGTCGACCGGTTGCACCTTTGTGCTGGTCACCGGCACCCACGAGAAGACGCCGGAGGTGGTGAACCGCCTGTATGGCAATCGCCGCTTGCTGGAGACCTTCCACTGGGAGCGTCTGCCACACAGCTATCACGGCTCGGGCTGCACCCTCGCAGCGGCCTGTGCCGCGACCTTGGCGCACGGCTTCGATCCGATCGAGGCCGTGGCCGAGGCCCAGGATTTCACCTGGCACGCGCTGCTGCACGCCAACCGCCTCGGCATGGGCCAACACCTGCCCGACCGGCTGTACTGGGCGCGCGACGAAGACGAGGAAGACGGCCCGGCCGACGAGCCGTTGCACTGATGCCATCCGGCAAGCCACGCATCGCCGGCCTGTATGCGATTGCCGACAGCACCTATCTCGCCGCCGACCAGTTCGTTCCAACGGTGCGTGCCGCGCTCGACGGCGGTGCGCGCGTCGTCCAGTACCGGGACAAACAGGCCACTGCGGCGCAACGCGAGGCCATTGCCCATGCCTTGAACGACCTCTGCCGTGGGCACGGCGTGCCGCTCCTTATTAATGACGACGTGGCGCTCGCCGCGGTCGTGGGCGCTTCCGGCGTGCACCTCGGGCGCGACGATCCGGACATCGCGGCGGCCCGCGCCGTGCTCGGCGACGCGGCGCTGATCGGCGTATCCTGCTACAACGAACTGGCGCGCGCCCAGGCGGCGCAAGATGCGGGTGCCGATTACATCGCCTTCGGCCGGTTCTTTCCGTCGCGCACCAAGCCGCGGGCGGTGCCGGCCACACCTGAACTACTGCGCACCGCACGTGCTGCGTTAAGAATTCCGATTGTTGCCATCGGCGGCATCACCCCGGAAAATGGCGCCTCCCTGATCGCGGCCGGGGCCGATGCGCTGGCAGTGATCGAAGGCGTGTTCAACCAACCGGATACCCGCGCGGCCGCTGAGCGCTATGCGCGGCTGTTTGCGGTTTTGTAGGGTGCGTTCCACGCACCGAATAAAATGGTGTGTGGAACGCACCCTACGAGTCTTAGCCTGACACGCGGTAGAATCCAACCAGATAATCGCCAGCTTCTGCCAACAACCGACTCGCCATGAGCTACCAGACCAAGAACTCCCACGAACAGTTTGCCCGCGCCAGAAAATCCATCGCCGGCGGCGTGAACTCGGCGGTGCGCGCCTTCAAGCAGGTCGGCGGCGACCCGGTGTTCTTCGCGCGCGGCGAAGGCGCGTATCTGTTCGATGTCGATGGCAACCGCTACATCGACTATGTCGCCTCCTGGGGCCCGTCGATTCTCGGCCACGCGCACCCGGCCGTGGTGCAAGCGGTGTGCGAGACCGCCGCCACCGGCATGAGCTACGGCGCGCCGACCGTGATCGAATCCGAAATGGCGGAGCTGCTCAAGCAACTGGTGCCGTCCATCGAGAAAGTACGCATGGTGAGCTCCGGTACCGAGGCGACCATGAGCGCAATTCGCCTGGCGCGCGGCTTCACCGGCCGCGACAAGATCATCAAGTTCGAAGGCTGCTACCACGGCAGCGGTGACTCGCTGCTGGTCAAGGCCGGCTCCAGCGCGCTCACCCTCGGCGTGCCCAGCTCGCCGGGCGTGCCGGCGGCGCTTGCGGAACTCACCCTCACCCTCGATTACAACAACATCGAACAGCTGCGCGAAACCTTCGAAAAAATCGGCGCCGAAATCGCCGGCGTCATTATTGAGCCGGTGGCCGGCAACATGAACTGCATCCCGCCGGTGGCGGGCTTCCTCGAAACCCTGCGCGCGCTGTGTACGCAGCACGGCGTGCTGTTGATTTTCGACGAAGTCATGACCGGCTTCCGTGTCGCACTCGGTGGCGCGCAGGCCCTCTATAAGATAAAACCGGATCTCACCACCCTCGGCAAGATCGTGGGCGGCGGCATGCCGGTCGGCGCCTTCGGCGGGCGTGCCGACATCATGGACCGCATCACCCCGGACGGCCCGGTGTTCCACGCCGGCACCCTGTCCGGCAATCCGGTCGCCATGGCCGCCGGGCTTGCCACGCTGAAGGAAGTGATGCAACCCGGCTTCTACGCCCGCCTCGAAGCAAAAACCAGTGCCCTCATGAGTGGCTTGAGCGAACGTGCCAAGAGCGCCGGCATTCCGCTCACCACCGTCGTGGTCGGCGGCATGTTCGGATTCTTCTTCACAAAGGAAGCGCGCGTCACCCGCTATAAGCAGGCAACAGCCTGTGACATTGAACGCTTCCAGAAATTCTTCCACGGCATGCTCGCCGAGGGCGTGTACCTAGCACCGAGCGCCTACGAGGCCGGGTTCGTGTCGAGCGCGCACAGCGATGCCGACATCGCTGCCACACTGGAAGCGGCGAGTCGGGTGTTTGCCGGCCTCAGGTAAAGGCGCTCGCTCAATCCGGATTCCGCTGGGCTTCCGCCGGTGTGGGCAAAACGCAGACAAAAAAGAAGGCCGGGTTGCCCCGGCCTTTTACTTCCACACCCCCCACATCAATCCAGTTTTCAGACTAACTCGTTATCGCGGCTGATTCGCTGATCAACT
>Ga0209078_1000301_pt1 | contig 9707 bp, 7 predicted proteins | sample PPLLak21cMay2015_2_FD_187257 | JGI IMG/M metagenome (GOLD analysis project Ga0209078, IMG submission 187257) | Freshwater sediment microbial communities from Prairie Pothole Lake near Jamestown, North Dakota, USA - PPLs Lake P8 Core (1) Depth... | ecosystem: Environmental > Aquatic > Freshwater >...
ACCTTGGCCGTGACCGCCTGCCGATCCATGCGCTGTTCGCCACCGGCGCGGTGCACCATGCGCTGATCGCCGCGGGCCTGCGCTGCAACGCCAACATCGTGGTGGAAACCGGCACTGTGCGCGACCCGCACCACTACGCCTGCCTGATCGGCTACGGCGCGACGGCGGTCTACCCCTACCTTGCCTATCAGGTCATCGGCGAATTCGTCAAAACCGGCGAGATCAAGCCCGGCCTGGAAAAAGCCCTGTGCAACTTCCGCAAGGGCATGGACAAGGGCCTCTACAAGGTGCTGTCGAAGATGGGCATCTCGCTGGTGGCAAGCTACCGCGGCGCGCAGCTGTTCGAGGGCGTGGGCATGCACGAAAGCGTCGTCGAGCTGTGCCTGAAGGGCACGGTGTCGCGCATCTCCGGCGCCAACTTCGATGACTTCGAATCCGACCAGAAGGCCCTGCACAAGGCTGCTTTCAATCCGCTGCGCCCGCTGTCGGCCGGCGGCCTGCTGAAGTTCATGTTCGGCGAGGAATTCCACGCCTACAATCCGGACGTAGTGCAGCAGCTGCAGAAGGCGGTGAAGTCGGGCGACTACGCCGAATACAAGCAGTATTCGGAGATCGTCAACAGCCGCCCGGTGGCGATGGTGCGCGACCTGATGAAGCTGAAGGCCGGCGCCACGCCGATACCGCTGGAGGAAGTCGAGCCGCTCGAGTCCATCCTCAAGCGCTTCGATTCGGCCGGCATGTCGCTCGGCGCCCTGTCGCCCGAGGCGCACGAGGCCCTGGCTGAAGGCATGAACCGCATCGGCGGCCGCTCCAACTCGGGCGAAGGCGGCGAGGATCCGAAGCGTTACGGCACCATCAAGACCTCCAAGATCAAGCAGGTCGCTTCCGGCCGCTTCGGCGTCACCGCGACCTATCTGGTCAACGCCGAGGTGCTGCAGATCAAGATCGCGCAGGGCGCCAAGCCCGGCGAGGGCGGCCAGCTTCCGGGCGACAAGGTGTCGCCGATGATCGCCTCACTGCGCCACTGCAAGCCCGGCACGCCGCTGATCTCTCCGCCCCCGCACCACGACATCTATTCGATCGAGGACCTGGCGCAGCTGATTTTCGACCTCAAGCAGGTCAACCCCGCTGCGCTGGTGTCGGTGAAGCTGGTCGCCGAGCCCGGCGTCGGCACCATTGCCGCCGGCGTCGCCAAGGCCTACGCGGATCTGATCACCATTTCCGGCTACGACGGCGGCACCGGCGCATCCCCGCTGACATCGGTGAAATATGCCGGCACGCCGTGGGAGCTCGGCCTCTCCGAAGCGCAGCAGGTGCTGCGCGCCAACGGCCTGCGCGGCCGGGTGCGGGTGCAAACCGACGGCGGCCTAAAGACCGGCCTCGACGTCGTCAAGGCAGCGATCCTCGGCGCCGAATCCTTCGGCTTCGGTACCGGCCCGATGGTCGCGCTGGGCTGCAAGTACCTGCGCATCTGCCACCTCAACAACTGCGCCACCGGCGTCGCCACCCAGAACGACAAGCTGAGGAAAGACCACTTCATCGGCCTGCCCGACATGGTGGTGAACTACTTCAAGTTCGTCGCCGAGGAAACGCGCGAGCTGATGGCCTCGCTCGGCGTCAGGAAGCTCACCGACCTGATCGGCCGGACCGACCTCCTCGATCTGTCGTCCGGCGAAACACCCCGCCAGGGCCGGCTCAAGCTCGACGTGCTGCTCTCCCAGGGGGACATCCCCGCCGATGCGCCGCGCTTCTCCCAGCAGGAACGCAACCCCTCCTTCGACAAGGGCGAGCTGGCGGAAAAAATGGTAGCCGACGCACTGGACTCCATCAAGGCCGGCACGCCGATCGAACTGCGTTATGAAGTCCGCAACGTCAACCGCTCCATCGGCGCCCGCCTTTCCGGCGAGATTGCCAAGGCGCACGGCGGCCATGGCCTGCCGGACGACACCATCCGCATCAACCTGAGCGGTTCGGCCGGCCAGAGCTTCGGCGTGTGGAACCACAGGGGCCTGACCCTGACCCTGGAAGGCGACGCCAACGACTACGTCGGCAAGGGCATGGGCGGCGGCCGGCTGGTGATCTACCCGCCGCGCGTGGCCACGTACGAACCTTATCGCAACATCATCATCGGCAATACCTGCCTGTATGGCGCCACCGCCGGCGAACTCTATGCCGCGGGCATGGCAGGCGAGCGCTTCGGCGTGCGCAACTCCGGTGCGCTGGCGGTGGTGGAAGGCATCGGCGACCACGGCTGCGAGTACATGACCGGCGGCACCGTCGTCGTGCTCGGTGACACGGGCCTCAACTTCGGAGCCGGCATGAGCGGCGGCATGGCCTTCGTGGTCGACGAGGCGGGCGATTTCGTTGCCAAGTACAACAAGGAAATGGTCGAGCTGACCCGCATCCTCGACGACGACACCGAGCCCTACCGCATCTTCCTCAAGGCGCAGGTCGAACGCCATCTGGCGCTGACCGGCAGCGCCCGTGCGCGCGCCCTGCTGGCCGACTTCGATGCCACGCTGGCCAGGGTCTGGCTGGTCAAGCCGAAGCGGATTTCGATTGAAGACCTGGTTGAGGACATTCCCGGCCAGACACGTATTGCAGTAGGTGCATAACGATGGGTGACGTATTCCAGTTTCTGAAGCAGGCGCGGCGCGACGGCGACAAGACCGATGCGCAGGTGCGCAAGCACGAGTTCCGCGAAATCTACGCGCTGATGGATACCGGCCACGCGCAGGAGCAGGCCGACCGCTGCCTGGCGTGCGGCAACCCCTATTGCGAGTGGAAGTGCCCGGTGCACAACTACATCCCCAACTGGCTCAAACTGGTGACCGAGGGCCGCCTGTTCGAGGCAGCAGAGTTGAGCCACCAGACCAACAGTCTGCCGGAAGTATGCGGCCGCGTCTGTCCGCAGGACAGATTGTGCGAGGGCGCCTGTACCCTCAACGACGGCTTCGGCGCGGTGACCATCGGCCAGATCGAGAAATACATTTCCGAGGAAGCCTTCAAGGCCGGCTGGCGTCCCGACATGTCGAACGTGGTACCGACCGGAAAGCAGGTCGCGGTGATCGGTGCCGGGCCGGCTGGCCTCGGCTGCGCCGACGTGCTGGCCCGAGCCGGAGTGAAGCCGGTGGTGTTCGACCGTTATGACGAGATCGGCGGCCTGCTGACCTTCGGCATCCCCGAATTCAAGATGGAAAAATGGGTGATGACGCGCCGCCGCGAAGTGCTCGAGGGCATGGGCGTGGAATTCCGCCTCGGCACCGAGATCGGCAAGGACGTGTCGATGCAGACCCTGCTCGACGAATACGACGCCGTCTTCATGGGCATGGGCACCTATACGTATATGAAGGGTGGCTTCCCGGGCGAGGATCTGCCCGGCGTGCTGGAAGCGCTGCCTTTCCTGATTTCCAACGTCCGCAAGTGCCTCGATCTGGCCAAGCCCGACGAGGTCTATCACGACATGAAGGGCCTCAATGTGGTGGTGCTCGGCGGCGGCGACACCGCGATGGACTGCAACCGCACCAGCATCCGCCAGGGTGCCGCGTCGGTGACCTGCGCCTACCGCCGCGACGAGAAGAACATGCCCGGCTCCAAGCGCGAAGTCGCCAACGCGAAGGAAGAAGGCGTGCAATTCCTGTGGAATCGCCAGCCGGTCGAAATCGTCGGCAACGGCAAGGTCGAGGGCGTCAAGCTGGTGACCACCGAACTCGGCCCGCCGGACGCGCGCGGCCGCCGCACCCCGGTGGTCATCCCCGGCTCGGAAGAGATCGTTCCTGCCGACCGCGTCATCGTCGCCTTCGGCTTCCGTCCCAATCCGCAGCCATGGTTCGAGCAGCACCGGATCGCCATCGACCAGGGCGGGCGGGTCATCGCCAAGGGGCAGCAGCATCCCTACCAGACCGTCAACCCGAAGATCTTTGCCGGTGGCGACATGGTCCGCGGCTCCGACCTGGTCGTGACCGCGGTTTGGGAAGGCCGTGAAGCAGCCAAGGGCATCCTCGCCTATCTCAACCTGCTCTAAGCCCGGCGCCCGCTCGCAGACCGCTCTCCGCCTGCGTGCAGCCCGCCGGGGCAGCCTGGTCGTTTGTCGCTGATCCCGCTGCGGATGCTTGCAGGCAAGTATTACCCCCGCTCGTTCACCATCCTGGTCATCGTCGCCATGAGCGTGCTGACCGTGCCGCTCGCCAGCGGCCTGATCAATGCCGTGCACGTGCTGCAGGGCGTGGTCGACACCCAGCGCCAGTTCAACCGCAGCAGCCTCGCCATCACCCGCGAGGTGCGGCAGGTGGTGGAATCGGTCAGCCAGTTGCAGCGGGCGGCGGGCCAGTACCATCTGCTGCAGGACGCCGAGTTCGGCCCCGCCCTGGAGGCCCGCTTCGACGAACTGCAACGGCTTCTGTCCGGGCTCGCCGGACAACTGGTCGACGATCCCGCGCATACGACACTGACCACGCTGCAGCGCCACAGCCGCGAGCTGTATCGTGAATTGAAGCCGGTGGGCTTTCTCGACAGCGCGCGCTTCCAGGAGTTTGACCCGGCCTTCGATGCATTGCATTCCGCCGCACAAACCTTGCTGCTCGAAGCCGATAACGCCGTTCAGCGCGAATTGCAGGACCTGGAGGAGACCGTCCAGTCCACCCGTCAGCGACTCATCCTGCTCGCGCTGGCACTGATTCCGCTTACGCTGCTGTTGGCCACGGTGTTTTCCTGGATGATCAATCGCCCGGTCAAGCAGCTGAAATCCTCGATCCAGCAGCTCGGGCGAGCCGACCTGAGTCCCCTGCCGGCGATCAGCGGGCCGCAGGACATCGTCGAACTCGGGCGTGAGATCGACTGGCTGCGCCAGCGTCTGCAGGCCCTGGAGGAACAGAAGCTGCGCTTCTTGCGCCACGTCTCGCACGAACTGAAAACCCCGCTGGCTTCGCTGCGCGAGGGGGTGTCGCTGCTCGGCGATGAACTGGCCGGCAGCCTCAACGCTCGCCAGCGCCACATCGTCGGCATCATGGACAGCAGCAGCCGCGACCTGCAGAAGCGCATCGAGGACCTGATCCGCTACGGCGGCATGATCCACGAGGCCCCCCTGCCGCCTGCCGTTCCGCAAGCGATCGACGAGGCGCTTGCGGCGGTGCTGGCAAGGCAGCGGCTGGCGCTCGATGCGCACCGCATCGAGGTCGAGTCACAACTGGATGCCGGCGTGCTGCACACCGATCGCAACACGCTGGAAACCGTACTCGACAACCTGTTGTCCAACGCGGTCAAATTCAGCCCCGAGGGCGGACGCATCCTGGTGAGGAGCGAGGCGGGTGAGGGCGTCGTCTCGCTGTGGGTGTGCGACCAGGGGGCCGGCATCCCGCAAGCCGAGCGCAAGCGCATTTTCGAACCTTTTGTCCAGGGCGCACGTCAACCAGCCAGCACCGTCAGGGGCACTGGCCTTGGGCTGTCGATCGTGCGCGAGGCGATGCTGGCCGCCGGCGGCGGTGCCGAAGTCGTCGACTGCCCACCGTGGTCGACCTGTATCCTTTTAACCTGGCCTTCGCCTCGATGACACTGAGATCTTTTTTTCTAGCCGCACTGTTACTGACACTCGGAGCCTGCGCCGCCCTGCCGCTCGAATACCAGGCTGTCCTCAGTCAGGGGGATGCAGGTGCGCCTGCACTGCTCGGCGAACTGGCACGCGTAGATGGGCTGACTCCCGAGCAGCGGCGCCGCGAACTGGCCGAACTGGAAGGCATGCGCCGCCTCGACGCGGCCAGGCGCTTCCAGCTGGCCGCATTGCTCGAGCGTGAGGACAGCACGGAATCCCTCGAGCGCAGCCTGAAGATCCTCAATAACCTGGCTGAACCCGATGTTCGCACCGAGGCCCTGCTCAAGCTGATGAAAGCCTCGCTGAGATCACGCATCGAACTGAAGCAGCAAACTGCCCGCGCGCAGGAACTGCAGGGCAAGCTCGAGCAGATCAAGGCGCTGGAAAAGTCCCTGCAGCAGCGCAACGGAACCTCGAAAACGCCATGAAAAAACCCTCCATCCTGTTGGTCGACGACGATGCCGCACTGCGCGAGCTGATCACGCTGCGCCTGGAAGCGAACGGTTTCAGGGTCGAATCCGTCGACAGCGGCGAGGCGGCGCTGGGGAAGATGGCACTGACGCGGCCCGATGCGGTGCTGACCGACATGCAGATGGCAGGCATGGACGGCATGGCCCTGTTCAACACCATCCATGCGCGCGATCCGGCGCTGCCGGTGATCATGCTGACCGCGCACGGCACCATCCCGGATGCAGTGGCGGCGACGCAGCAGGGCCTGTTCGGCTACCTGACCAAGCCCTACGACGCCGCCACCCTGGTCGACCTGCTGAAGCGTGCCACCCGGCTGACGGGCAGCAGCGCCGAGGTAAGCGACGACAGCTGGCGCAGCGAAATCGTCACCGCAAGCCCGACCATGGAGGCATTGCTGGCGGAAGCCCGGCTGGCCGCGCAAAGCGAAGCGTCGTTGCTGATCCAGGGCGAGTCGGGCACCGGCAAGGAGCTGCTGGCGCGCGCCATCCACCGTGCCAGCCCGCGCCGTGACAAGCCCTTCGTCGCGATCAACTGCGGCGCGATCCCGGCCGAACTGCTCGAATCGGAACTGTTCGGCCACCTCAAGGGCGCGTTTACCGGTGCCGGACGCGACCACCCCGGCCTGTTCCTCAGCGCCGAAGGCGGCACCGTGTTCCTCGACGAGATCGGCGACATGCCGGTGCAATTGCAGGTCAAACTGCTGCGCGTGCTGCAGGAAGGCGAGGTGCGGCCGGTCGGCGCCACCGAAACGCGCAAGGTCGACGTGCGCATTCTCTCGGCCACCCACCGCAACTTGGAGGAGGGGGTCGCCAGCGGCGAATTCCGCGAGGACCTGTATTACCGCCTCAACGTGGTCAGTCTGACGCTGCCGCCGCTGCGCGAGCGGCGCGAGGACATCCCGCTGCTGGCGCAGCACTTTCTCTCGATCTTGACCGAAAAGTACCAGCGCCGCATCCGCGGCTTCGCTCCCGACGCGCTGGAAATGCTGGCGGCGGCGGACTGGCCGGGCAACATCCGCCAGCTGCACAACGTGCTGGAGCAATGCGTCGCGCTCTGCACCACCCCCACCATTCCGGCCACCCTGGTGACGCGCGCACTGCGCGACAAGCCGGCCGAAATCCAGCCGCTGGCCGAAGCGCGCAATGCATTCGAACGCGATTACCTGATCAACCTGCTGAAGCTCACCCGCGGCCATGTCAGCGAAGTGGCGCGCCTGGCCGGACGCAACCGGACCGAGGTCTACCGGCTGCTGCAGCGCCACGGTCTCACTCCCGCGCTGTTCAAGGAGCGCGACGACACCGCCTGATTTGGCGGGCGCAGGTGAAAATCTGTGAATGCCTGAGCCGCGCTCCATTCCTTCCTCCACGCCGGCGTGAATTCGTCGTAGCGCACTCTTCCACTCAAGACTGAATCGTGCGCAGGCGCGCTGTCGCCCACGCCAGACAAAATAGTCCAATCAAATCAGCGGCTTGAAAACCGCTTCCGGCAACTGTCTCCATCCGGCGACAAATTCACCCCGCCGCGACCGTGCTGTTCTCGCAACAGCGCCTCCGAATGCCCCCAAGCAATTGATTTAGCTGGAATAAAAATACCTGGCACGGTCATCGCTACAGGTAGCTTGAGTGCGCCTGCCCTCGATTCAACTGATCAAAAGGAGGTCAACATGAAACCCATCCAGCATCGCTTTGTCAGCCTCGGCCTTGCCGGCGCAATCGCTACCATCAGCGCCACCTCAGCCGTGGCCGCGCCGCTCATGCCCAACTTCAAGAAAACAGACAGCAATGATGACGCCATGATCAGCCTCGAGGAGTTCGTCGCCCAGGGCGGTCACGTCCAGGCTTTCCGCGAAGGCGACAGCAACGCTGACGGACGTCTGGGCAGCGACGAATACATCAAGCCCAGCGCCAACAACGACCGCATCACGGCAGGCAAATTCGTCGACGACGCCTGGATTACCGCCAAGGTCAAAGCCCTGTTGCTGAAACAGGACGGCATGAAGGGCTTGGAGGTCAATGTCGAAACCCACAAGGGAATCGTGCAGCTGGCCGGCTGGGTCGGCAGTGCCGAACAGATCGCTCGGGCCGAAAAAGTCGCTCTGGGCGTCGAGGGTGTGAAAGCTGTCAGGAACGATCTGCAGATCAAGCTCTGAGAGCGGCGACACCATCCGGCAGCCTGCGGCCTTCGCCGCCGCGGGCTGTCCCATGAAACAGAGGAGAAACACGATGCGCAAGCACATACACCATCCCGACGAACATATGGCCCTGTACGAATGGTGCGGGGCCGGTACCGCGGGAACCGGTTTTCCCGCCCCGGCCGAGTCGAAACGCAGTCATCCCTGGCATGCGTCCTACGGCGTGCTGACGGTATTGACCAGCCTGCTGCTCATGTACGGATGCGACAGACAGGGGCCCGCAGGCCAAGCCAGCGAAAGCAGCGAGCGCTCTGTCCAGGAAATGAAAGAACAGGCGAAGCCACTGTACGAAGAGGCGACGGACAAACCGGGCCCGGCCGACGAATCGGGGCAGTTGCGGAGCGAAACCATCAAGCACACCTGAAAATGCATCGTGCGCGTGGGCAAGGACAGGTCGCAGGGCCTATCCCGACCTCTCGAGCCGCGACCCGGATTACCGAGCGCGCAGGGTTACACAGCGTTACACCTCGTTACCCCGCCCACACAGTCTGCTTACATGCCACTCCTACAGTGCATTTGTCCGCTGACGCAACGAGTCGACAGCGGCATCCCTCAACTGCAAAGGAGCCTCATCATGAAAAGCAAACTGAACAAGACACTCATCGCCCTGCTGACATTCGGTACCGTGGGTCTCGCGGCAAGCGGCGCGCAGGCCGGCTGGGATCACCACGGCTACGGACCGGGCCATGCCTTCCACCCCTACAAGCAGAGCCAGCTCTTCGGGCAGCAGATCAACGCCCGTCAGGATCGGCAGATGGAACGCATCCAGGCCGGAATGCGCCAGGGTGAGCTGACCCGCTTCGAATTCCGCAGGCTGATGCAGGAACAGCATGAAATCCGCGCCATGGAACACCATTTCGCCAGCGACGGATTGATCGATGCGCGTGAGTTCCAGCGCCTGGATCGCGCGCTGGACATCGCCAGCCGCAACATCAAGCTGGAAAAGCATGACCGTCAGGATCGGTATGCCTACGGCCGCTAGCCGTGGCACCACTGAAGCGGCACGGCGCGCATCGGGCGCGCCGGCTGCTACAGTTGAACTGCTTCGGGTCGTCAAATCCACTCCCGAACCTCCCGCAAGGAGCATGCAATGAATCTCCCCAAGACTCTGGCTCTCGCGGTATTGCTCGGCAGCACCCCGGCGCTCGCCGACCCGCCCAGCCACGCCCCGGCGCACGGCTACTACAAGAAGGGCAAGCTGCATCAGGGCAGGAGCGGCCCCGTATATGTCAACGACTACGGCATCTATTCCGGGCGCTGCAACCGCGACGAGATCGGCGCGGTGATCGGTGGCGTCACCGGTGCGGTGATCGGCAGCCAGGTCACCCGCCGTGAGGACCGGCTGGTCGGCATGGTGGTCGGCGGCGTGATCGGTGCCGTGCTCGGGCACGCGATCGGCGACAGCATCGACGATCGCGATCGCGCCTGCATGGGCCATGCGCTGGAACTCGGCCGCCC
>Ga0209078_1000307_pt1 | contig 9641 bp, 7 predicted proteins | sample PPLLak21cMay2015_2_FD_187257 | JGI IMG/M metagenome (GOLD analysis project Ga0209078, IMG submission 187257) | Freshwater sediment microbial communities from Prairie Pothole Lake near Jamestown, North Dakota, USA - PPLs Lake P8 Core (1) Depth... | ecosystem: Environmental > Aquatic > Freshwater >...
CGCCACTAGTTCCCGCTGCGGGCTATCGAACATGAGCTTGCTCATGCAGATGGTGCCCAGCGTCATGGCGCCGTGGCAGGAAGGGGCGCTGTTGCTCTGGGCCGCTTCGAAGTTGGGATTGAACATGCTGCCTTCCGGTACGGTCCAATTCATGGACGCGAATATCCCGGCCGATATCGGCAGGTCGTTGAAAGTATAGGACATCAGGTGTATGGCCACATTGGCCGCCAGGGCGTGGGGCATACAATGCTGGGGACTGTCGGTCTCCGGAGAGGTGCCGGTAAAGTCCCAGTGGAGTTCGTCGCCTTTCTTGGTCAGGGTGAGGAAGTTGCGCACCAGCCGGTGCTTTTCGCCGACGATGTCCATAAAGGTGACGGCGCGGTAGGTGCCGTCGTTCCACAGGCGGATGCGGCGGCGGGCGCCGTCCTCCGCTTCGACGATGATGCGGCGGAATAGGCCCCTGACGAAATCGTTGCCCTTCTCCCGGGCCAGCGATACGATTCTTTGTCGCAGGCGGTCGGCGGCGCTCAGCCTGGCTCTCATATCGATCGCCTGCATGCGCGGCGCCCGCGAGATAAGATTAACGCACATCTCCACCAGGTCTTCGCGTAGCCGGAAGTTTTCGCCTATCTTGATTGGAGAAAGTAACATGCCCTCGTCGTGGCGGGTCTTGGCGGTGAGTGGCATTCCGCCGGGCTCGCAGGCCCCCGTCTCCGGCTGGTGGACGGCCGCGTTCGTCCAGGCGATCAGCTCGCCGTCGTTGAAGACCGGCATGACCACGATCTGGTCGCAGTTATGGATGCCGCCGTAAAGCGGATCGGAACAGTAAAAGATATCGCCGTCCTTGCATCCTACCGTCGGGTCTTTGAGCCACGTCTCGGCCACATATTTTATCGGTAGTTGCCCGACGACGGCGTGGAGATAAGTGCCGCACCAGGCGGCCACCATGTCGCCTTTCGGGGTATAAATACCGGTAACGACGTCCCCGGACCGGAGCATGCTGCTCACACCCAGCTTGATAAAGACCTCCTTGGACTCGAGCAGGAAGCTGTTGAGCTTCTCGGTATATATTTCGTAATCGCCGGGTTGCAGCAATTTAAGGCATTCCAGGTCTTTGTCCGTCGCTGGACTGGGCTTTATCCATTCTAGGAGTTTTTGCGGATCAGGTCTCATATCCCTCCCCCTTCTCTAGATCTTTTCCATGATGAAATTCTGGTATTTGTCTACCGAAAGCTTGAATACCGGCGTCAGCACGATAGTGGTGTCCTCGGCTTCGATGATCGCCGGTCCCTTGATGAAATTACCGTGCTTCAGCGCTTTGGCGTCATAAACAGGAGTCGGGCGGAACTCTCCGTATTCAATCCAGTAAGCGTCCCGTTGACCTTTCAATGCTGCGGGGTCAGGGGTCTCTCCGGCTTTCGGATAGGTTGGCAGCTTCGGTTTGGGGTGGTCCACGGTGGCGCGTAATATCAGGTTAAGCATATCCACGCCCCCCTGGGGGTAAGCCGAGATGCGGTTATAAACGCGGCAGTATTCTTCTTCGAAAGATCGATATATTGCCCTGACGTCATCGGCGGCCCCGATTTGCAGTAGCGGCGACGTGAAACGGAGGATGTTGAGCTGGCCTCCGTATTTGGCTTCTATCTCCAGGCCGAACCTGATGGCGTCGGGAGAAAAGCCCTCGTTGGTAATATCCTTGGTGGCTCTTTCCTGCAGGCTTTTTACAGCTTTGTTGAAGACGTCATAGTCTTCGAAAGGCTTCATCGTCACCGGGGCGAGCAAAGGCAGGCGGAGCGATTGCTCGTAGAGATGCAGGATATCCATGGTGCTCGAGCCGAAGGCGCAAAATACCGGCGAGAACGGGAAGACGACGATTTTACTGATCCCGGCATATGGCCCGTACGAGCAGCAGTGGGTCGGCCCGGCCCCGCCGAAGGCAAAAAGTATGAAGTCGCTGGGCTTGAATCCCCGCAGGAACGTCTCCTTGGCAATGGTATCTCCCATGTTGGCGTCGACGATTTTTTTAATCAGCAGCGCCGCCTCCTCCACTTTAGTGCCCAGAGGCCCGGCGATTTTTTCCCTGATGGCCGCTATCGCCTTGCTTTTATCCAGCTTCATACGCCCACCGTGATAGTAATCGGGGTTGATATAGCCCAGCACGATATCGGCGTCCGTTACGGTTGGCTCGGTGCCGCCCAGGTTATAAGAGGCCGGCCCCGGCATGGAACCGGCTCCCCGTGGCCCCACCTCCAATCGATTGCCCATGACCGGGTTCAGGGAGGCGATCGAGCCGCCGCCGGCCCCGATCGACCTTGTCTCCAGGACGGTCATATCCACCCACCAGCGGTCGATGAGGGGATGGTATTGGTAGAACCGGCTGCTGCCGGCGACGATCAAGCCCAGGTCGAAACTGGTGCCGCCCATGTCGCTGACGACGATGTTATCGTACCCCAGCATCCTGCCGACGTTCGCCCCGCCGATGAGTCCGGCTACCGGTCCTCCGTTGAAGGTCTGGATGGCCGCCGTGCGGAAAACCTCGGCCATGCCGCCGCTGTTATGCACCATCATGATGGTCTTTTCGTAGCCGGAGTTACGGAGTTCGTCGCCCGTGCCGGATATCTGTTCCCACATGGAATAGTGCAGATAGGCGTTCAATATGGTGGTCACGGTGCGTGTATATTCGTTCTGCTTCGGCGTCACCTCGGATGAAAGCACCACGGGCATGGCCCCCAGGTAAAAGTCCGGGTACTCTTTGCGGATGATCTCGGCGATGCGCCTTTCATGGCTGGGATTCGCGTATGAGAAGAGCAGGCTGACGACGAATCCCCTGGCGCCCCGGTCCACCATGTGCTGCAGCTTTTCCAGAAAATCCTCCTCGTCCAGGGGCCTGATTATCTCCCCCCGGGAGTTGACCCTTTCCTTGACGCCAACCGTCATTTCCCGGGAGATGAGGGGCTCGGGCTTGCTGATGCGCGCCAGGTTCCTGATTTCCCGGAAAGTCAGCTGGTCGGCCCACGAGGCTCCCTTGCCGATGGGCACGATATCTTCAAAACCTTCCGTGGTGATCAGCGCCAGCCTGGGGCCGGTCCTCTGCAGCAGCGTGTTCATGGCGATGGTCGTGGAATAGCGGACCACCTCGGTGCTGCCCAGGAGTTCCTTGACGGATATGCCGAGTATGGCCGCGGCATCTTTCACCGCCCGCATGAAGCCGACCGACAGGTTATAGCCGGTGGTCGGCGTTTTGGTAAAGACGGTTTTTCCGTCATAGCTCAGGAAAAGGTCGGTAAACGTTCCGCCGATATCTACGTCGAGGGAGACCTTCATTCATGCACCTGCCTGATACTTATTTCTTGACCTGCTTGTCCACTCCAGACGTCAGGTACTTTTCTTTCAGCGCGTCGATATCCAGTTCGATGTCGTGAGTGACCGGGTGGCCCGGTGGCAGCATTTCGTTTTCCACCATGACGCCGCAGCCGGGACAGTAGAACTCCACCAGCATCGCCCACGTGGCTTCCGGGGCAAAACTGAAAGGTCCCTTTACGGGCGAGTTGTATATCGTATCCAGGTCTTTCCTGATATAGACCCGGCAACCTTTCTTGTAATTTTCCCTGGCGGAGATGAGCTCGTATCCGCAGCGGTTACAGCACCAGAGCTCTTTTTCCAGGTCGATGTCCAGGTATTCCGTGATCTGCCTCTTGGTACCCATCGTTCCTCCTTTCAGGCCGACTCTATGACCCCGTTCAAATAATTATCTACGGTGTACTTTTTACCCCGGGGTATCAATATCGTCGTATCGTCGCTCTCGATGATCGCCGGCCCCTTTATGACGTTGCCGCAGGCCAGCTCCGGTTGCTGGTAAATAGCCGTGCGGGTGAGGCCGTCCTTCCAGTAGACGTCCCGGTAGCCCTTCAGGGCTTTCTCCGGGCTCTCGCCGGTAAATTCATGCCTGGCCAGTTCCGGATGGGCGGTGGTGCTGGTTGCCCGCAAACGTAGAAGGTTGATTGTCAGTTCGTCGATACGGCCGGTATTGTTCTGCCCGGCGAAAACATCGAGGATCCGGCTGACGTCCTGCGGCCCCTCAAGCAGAGTCACCGGGGATTCCACCACCGCGGCGGCGCCGTTTGAGGCAGCTTCAAGCTCCAGGGAAAAAGAGACTTTTTCCGGCGGGAACCCCTCCCCCCTCATATCCATCAGCACCGAGTCCATCAAACCTTTGACTACTTTATTAAAACCCTGTATTTGTGATTGGTTGCCTTGGCGCTTGAGGGACAGCCTCACTGGAGATTCGTAGGCATGGAGAACATCGGCGCACGAGGAACCAAAAGCGCTGAAAACCGAGCTGAAGCTGAAGCAATAAATCCTGGGGATGCCCACCTTGTCGGCGATCCCGCAGCAATAGAGACCCCCCGCCCCTCCGAAAGAAAAGAGGACGAAATCGGCCGCATTGGAGCCCCGGTCCTTTATCAGGTTAACCAGGTCCCCGGCGCAAATATCCTCCATGGCCTCCGTGATCAGCCGACCGCATGCCTCCGCGGAGATGCCTAGCGGTTTGGCCAGGTTCCGGTCGATAACCTCCCTGGCAAGCCCCGCATCCAGCTTCCGCTTGCCGCCAAGGAAATAGTCCGGGTCGATGTATCCCTGGACGATACAGGCGTCGGTGGAGGTAGCTTCGGTGCCGCCCAGGCCGTAGCAGGCTGGACCCGGCATGGCCCCGGCGCTGTCAGGTCCCACCTTGATCTGGTGTTCATTTTTAACCCTGGCTATCGAGCCGCCTCCTGCCGCCGTCGGGTAGACCTCGATAACCGGTAATTTCAGCGGTATTCCCTCAAGCATCGCCTCGCGTTTGTAGCCGTGCCGGCCGTTCATCACCAGGCTGATATCGGCGCTGGTCCCGCCGATGTCCATGCTGGCGACGCATGGTAGTCGGTACAATCGGCTCATATAGGTGGTGCCGAGCACGCCGGCTGAAGGTCCGGAGTTATGCGTCATGATGGCCGTTGTCTTGGCCACCCGGGCTACGCCGCCATCGGCATGCATCACCAGGAGCGGTTTGCGGTACCCCAGTTTTCTGACTTCATCTTCGGCCTTGTAAAGGAAACGGGCCATGTCCGGATGGAAATAGGCATTAAGCAGGGCGATATTGGTCCGGGAAGCATCATCGGTAGCGGCGCTGACTTCACTGGAGAGCAGCAGCGGCACGGCGCCCAGGTAGTGCTTCGGGTAGTCGTCATCGGCTATCTCTCTGACCTTCAGTTCGCTGGCCGGGTCCAGGTGAGTGCGGTAAAGGCTTACCACGATGATCCTCGCCCCGCGCCCCAGAAGGTTGCGTATTGCCAGCCTCACTTGCTCTCTATCCACGGGGTCCTTGCCAGCCGCCCCGTCGATGCCGACAACCATCCCGGCGGGAACGATGAAATCCAGCACCGGGCTCCTGGCGGCTGGTGAGTAAAGGCTTTCTTCAAACCCCCTGGTCACGATTAGCCCCAGCCGTGGCCCCGACCTCTGGAGCAGGGTGTTGGTGGCATGAGTCGTGGAAAACCTTATCACCTCCGTTTGATGGAGTAGTTGCGCCATGGTGAGCCCGAACTTCATAGCGCCTTCTTCAATACACTTGAGGAAACATATGGTCAGGTCATGAGGGGTTGTGTCCACCTTGACCCATTCGGTTTGCCCGTCACCCGTAAAGAAGCCGTCAGTAAAGGTCCCGCCGTTATCAATGTCAATTGTGAATTTCATCTGGACCCCCCGTGAAATATCGATGGGAATATTTATATATATAAGGCTTTCGAACGGGGCGTGTCAAATTATGGCTCTTATTACAGGAGGATCGATAATTACCCGCATCGCCTGCTCTTCCCCGGATCCCGGGCGTACAGGATACAAATCTCAAATGATGCTATAATAGTCTGAAAATCTGTTTGGGAAGGAATCTTAAAATGGGTAAATATGATAAGTATATCTGCACCACCCTCCAGAAAAGGCATATGCTCCCCGGCCCCACCCCCGAACAGCGGGATAAGCTCGCCGCCGCGGGCAAACGCATCAGCATGGAGCACCTGCACTGGATTGACGCCGATGTCATCCCCGGCGCCTATTATGGCGAGACCTGCTGGATATGGCCGGCCGATTATCCCAACCAGGTGTCCTGGCAGGAGCTGATCAAACAGGGCATGCAGGTCCCCGGCATGTATCCCCACGTCCACGATTTCCCTGAACTGCTCTCCTGGTGGGGCACCGACCCGGACCATCCGGAAGACACTAACTCCATGGCGATGCTCATGGGCGACGAGGTTATCCCCCTGGAAAAGAGCTGGCTGGCCTATATCCCCGCCAACCTCCCCCACATGCCCACCCGCGCCGGCGGCACTAAAGTAACCAAACGGCCCGTCTGCCACTGGGTCTCCGGCCCGGGCGGTGTCTATACCCGTGAACACAGCGACAAAGCGGAAACACGGGAAGAAAAGAAAAAAGTCGAGCCGAGAGTGATCCAGGATACCGCGGACTCAAAGTACGCCCGTTACATGGTCTACGGCACCCGGCCCGGCCAGAAGCGGCGCGACTTCATGCTGCCCTACGACCCCAAATATGTGCGCCCGATGGCCTATATCGACGCGACGGTCATCCCCGATGGCGAGTTTGGCTGCGAGACTTTATGGTTGCTGCCCGGTGAAAGATCTAAAACCGGCTATAAAATGATGGAAGCCCACCAGGAACCCCACGGTACTTCCATCGTCTTCGCCGCTATGAACTACCCCGATATCACCGACCTCTGTGCCGAGGTGGAGCTCTGGATCGGTGGCGAAAAGCATATCATCAATAAGGGCTTCGGGGCGTATATCCCGCCCGGCGTCGCTCAGGGCCCGATGATTGTCCGCAACGTTACCAGGCAGATTTTCTATATGATGTCTTATCCCATCGGCGCGGGCATCGCCAAATACCGCGGCGGCAAGTGAACTGGTCTCCCTGCTATTATCCCCCTCCTGCAGACAGGAGAGGGGTCAGGTGGGTGAGGTACACCAAAAATCCTAGAGCCTGGAGGTCAGGATGATGACGGCCGTGCCGATGATAAGCGCAGCCCCGATAAGGCCGACTATCAGCATCTTGACGATTCTCTCCAGGTGTTCTATGTGACGTTCCAGGCCGGTGACTTCGGTGCGGACGTGCAGCTCGCCGCGCTCTACCGATCTCACGATGCGTATGATCCGCCTGGGCAGTCCGGCCCCGAAAACGGCCAGGTCGGCCAGCGCCCCCGGGAACCGCCGGACCGTGGCGGATAGGGAGTACCGCCGGCTGTAAATATTTTCCACGTGCGGCTGGAGCTCCTGGAAAAAATCAAAGTTCGGGTCCAGGCCTTTCCCCAGGGCCTGCACCATGGACATCGCTTTAAGGAGCAGGAAGGTGTTAGCCGGGAACTGGACCCCGTTGCGGCGCACCACGTTGAAAAGCTCCCCTAGGTTCGTAGCCAGGTAAAACTCCGCTTCCTGCGGGAAATGCCCCATCACGTGCTTGAGGTCGGCCCGCAGGCTCTCTCTCGTCCCCATCGGGGCTACTGCGCCCATGTCGATGATCGATTCTACCAGCACGTCGACGTCCCGGTCGAAGATGGCTTTGATGGCGGCGCCGAGCTGGTCTCGGATTTCGTCGTCGATAAACCCCACCATTCCGAAGTCGATCAGCCCCAGGTTCCCGTTCGCCTCGACGAACAGGTTGCCCGGATGAGGATCGGCGTGAAATACGTTGTTCTCGAAGACCATCCTCAGCCAGATATTGACCGCCCGTTTAGCCAGGTCTTTTAGATCGTAGCCCGCTTTGTTCAGCGCCGTTATATCGTGGATGCCGATGCCCCTTATGCGTTCCAGGACGATGACCCGCGCCGTCGTATATTGCCAGAGTACTCTGGGGACGTGGACGGTCTTATCGTCCTTGAAAAACTTGGCGAAGTGCTCGGCGCTGTGGCCTTCCCGGATGTAGTCCAGCTCCGCGTTGATTGTATCTGCTATCTCCTCGATTAACGTGTTGAGGTTATACTGGAAGGCGTTCTTCCCGCGCTCCATAGTGCGCGCCGCGATTTGCCTCATGATGTCCAGGTCTTCCGTCACCTGCTCTACCACTCCCGGCTTGCGCACCTTCACCACCACATCTGTACCGTCGTGGAGCGTGGCCGCGTGCGCCTGGCCGATGGACGCCACTCCCAGCGGATTCGGGTCGAAAGTGGCGAATATCTCGCTGACCGGCCGGTGCAGCTCCTCGCTGATTCTCTTTTCGATTATTTCCACGGGCAGCGGCGTTAACGAGTTTTGTAGTTTGACAAGCTCCTGGACGAAGTCGCTCGGCATGACGTCGGTGCGCGTGGAAAGGATTTGCCCCACTTTGATGAACGTGGTCCCCAGCTCTTCCAGGGCCATCCGCGTGCGTTCGGACCGGCTGAAGCCGTCTTTACCCCAGGGGAACTCCGGAGGCACGATATGGAAAGGCATGAACCTCTCCATTCCGAACATCTGGATGAAGTCCCGCAGGCGGTGCTTTATCAGCACCGCGGCGATTTCCCGGTATCTGCCCAGATGACCTTTACGGCGTGTCGTTTGTGTCGTCATCGTCACTATCCCTCCAGACGACATTTACAGCCTTCTAAAGCAGAAGCTGTTATATGTTGTGTTGATAGAGGCGCGGACCCTTTGCCGGCGGTGCCGCTATTTCTCGGTATCGAAGTGCTCCACCAGCGTCTTTCCCAGGCTCTGCGCCGCCTTGCCGGCATCCCGGAATTTAGCTTTGGACTGTTGGCTCCTTAGCTTGCTCTCCACCACCTTCGCCGCCGAATCGATGACGCTCTGGGAAAATTCTTTGGCCTTTTCCCTGATCTCCGGGTCTTCGAATATCTCGGCGATGGTGTTGCCGAAGGACCTGATCATTTTGCCGAGGTTTTCCGCGTCCTTTTTAGCGTCAACTTTTTTAGTGCCTGCCTTTTCTTTCGCTTTTGTGGCCATGTTCGTCTGCCTCCTCTATTTATATGACATTATCATATTGTATCGGCCGTTACAAATAGATAACATCGCCCACTGATTTATGACAAAAATGTTACATTGCTTGTGATAGCTTAGCGGCAGCTCAGGAGCCGGTAGACCTGCACGCGCTCCGTTTTGCCCTTGAACGTCTGCAGCTCCAGGGTGATGCACTCCGCCTGTTCTTTGGCCTGGCGGAAGGTCTCCGGCCCGATCCATATCTCGGTGGCGGGAGTAGCGCTGCAGATGCGCGAGGCCAGGTTCACGGCGTCGCCGATGACGGTATACTCGGTGCGTCCTGAGGAGCCCACGTTGCCGGCGACCACCGACCCCGTGTTGATGCCGATGCCGAACTGCGCCTTGGGCAGCGACGGGTCTTTCTCCTGGAGTTCGGCCAGGCCGTGCTGTATTTCGCAGGCGGCCTTGCAGGCCAATCGGGCGTGCTCTTCCTGCGGCTGGGGCGCGTTCCACACCGCCATGATGTTGTCCCCGGCGAACTTGTTGACCATGCCCCCGTTGGCCAGCACCCTGTCGATGGCAACCCCCAGGTGGGCGTTAAGCATGTCGACGATCTCCTTCGGGGTCATTGTCTCGCTCATCTTGGTAAAGCCCCGTATGTCGGCGAACATGATCGTCGCCTCC
>Ga0209078_1000310_pt1 | contig 9620 bp, 11 predicted proteins | sample PPLLak21cMay2015_2_FD_187257 | JGI IMG/M metagenome (GOLD analysis project Ga0209078, IMG submission 187257) | Freshwater sediment microbial communities from Prairie Pothole Lake near Jamestown, North Dakota, USA - PPLs Lake P8 Core (1) Depth... | ecosystem: Environmental > Aquatic > Freshwater >...
TCTATCCACTAACCCCTCAAAAGTCAATTTGCCAGCAAACTTGCCCCCACAAAAGCGGGTAATGTGGCGAAAAAGATCACAGAAGAGAATCTATGAAATCTTCTCCTTTTGCTCTCCTGTTAGTTTGAAGAGCCTATCGTCAAGGTAGTGAAATTCATCGGCAATGATAGGCAAGTCTTTGTTTAATCCCCTGGATAAGGCCATTACAAAAACCTGCTTCCCCCTTTGCATTACTGTTTTGACAAGAGGGACAAAATCACCGTCACCAGAAATCAGGACAACGCTGTCAAGGTTGTCATTAGCAGTATGTATAAGCATATCAATTGTGAAGTTAACATCAACAGCCTTTGCCTTTTCTTTTTGTGTACGTTTTTTGAAAAGGCGGGGGTTTAGGAATCCGCATAGTTGCTCCGGGTGACCAAGACCACTATATTGATTACCACCACCGCCAGGTTTGTAACGAATTCCAGTGTAATTGTATCTAATCTTGTGGATGTCTTCGCTTAGGGCAAGTATTTTGTCTTCATCGCCAACAGCAGAGGTGTAGTAGCTTATTCGTACTATGTCTGCGATAACACCGTGCATTATATCACCATGCCATACATATACGTTATTCTCATGCTTTATAGCGTTTAGAGGCTCATAACCATTCTTTAGCATATCTTGATAACGAAAGACAAGGTTTTCACCGTCTATGAAAAACATTGTTCTGCCGAATCTTAGGTTTGACATAATACAACGTTCCTTTTCAACCAATCGGCTACGCCGCTAAGATGACTGGTTAGGGGCTTTGGGTTGTGTTTTTTCCTTCATGGCGGTGGAATATTCATAGAGAAACTTGAGGATCATTTCGATGAATGTAATTAACTCTTTTGCATCCTCTGCCTGCATGATTTTAATTTCGTGGTTTGCTTTATTGCCCATGCTTCGGATGTGATCGACCCATGCTTCGCTTTCCGGGGGTACGAAGTGTTTTTCCACAAGATAATTGACATATTGTTGGAAATGCTGTCCTTCGTCTGCGCCTTTGTTAACTGCAATGTGCATAAGTAATGTCCTACAACACATTACTGCTGCGGTATAGCATCCCGCCGCCGTAGCCCCTCTGGCTTCATTATATAAGGCATTTATCGATCGCTCTGGAATATGCTTAACGGAGTTTCCAAAGACAACGCCTGGATATTGCCCACCGTTTGGGTGAAAAAAGGTCGGACAATTACATTTATGGCAAATGTAAACGTAAGCAGCCACTTCTTCTCTAGTTCCGCCACGTGTTGATACGGTTCTACTTCCAAAATATCCTTTCTCTGACGCGACCTGATTTCCACAGTACCCGCAACAGTAACTTTTCGATGCGATTTCCTGAACTTTTTCCCAGTTAATTTCCATGGTATTTCAATATAGTACCCCATGTTTTGCCCGTCAAGAAAAATCTTGAGTAACCAGCTATTTCTGGCTTTGGTCGAGGTTAATTGACTGGCAAGCGGTCAGTTCTGGTCGGATAGGACCTCTTTTACCAGCCGGTCGGGGCTGGAAACGGAGACGCAACTAGTTTTTTTGGAAACATGGGGACACCCACCTGGTTGGTGTGGGCTTTGGCGTCCACCCACTTCCTTCAAAATGTATTCTTGATTCCCTTATGCCTTTAAAAACCTTAATTTACCAAAGGCAAATCAGATAAAAACAGGTGTAAACAATTAAATGCGTTTGTCCAATTCCAACTGAGGCAATACACTTTATAATTATGCCGGTTGCTATAATGCGATAAACTCCAGCCTCGTAAAAGGCTGATCTTGAACTATTTCCTACCAACTTTATTGGATGAGAACCAAAAAGGAAAATTACGAAAAGAACCCGACAAGTTGCTCCAATTTATTCAGCCACTCATTAAAGGGAGCCTCTAAAAATTGCTTTTGTCACGAGAACGAGCGAAATTTTCGTCAGCGAGGCAGAGGTCAAAAATCGCCGCAGGCGTAGTTGTAACTACGTTGAGGACGATTTTTGGCCGATAACGATGCTGACGCAGATATAGTTTTACCCATAGCAACCTTACGATAACCTCTTTTTAGGCATTCCAGTCTTTTTGATGGAGATGTGTCGGGCCCATCGTTAATTTCTTCTGGATTGCCGAATTCATTAAGAATATCTTGCCCTCTCAACAATTTCCGCTTTTCTGGCGGCGGCAAGCCTGGCATCCCGTTGAGCATGGATTATTTCAGCTCAGCCCTGGAGTTTGTCTTTCGGGGTTACACTACCCCAGTCAGTCAACCATGGCGAAGATGATATTGCGAAGGTCGATCTGCCAAAGGGCGTCGTAGGTTTTAACAAGATGATCCCATTTAGTCTGGCGGGTAGGGATGAGTTTCACCGGATCGTCCAGGTTGCGCCCCTGCTGATCGAGAACTTCCAATACTGCCCGGCCGAGACGAGCGAACTCGGGTTCCCCTTCCAACACCGTTCCTTGTTCCACTGAATGCGTTATTATTATGTTCTGTTCAGAGCCAATCTGCACCTGACATGCCCCATCCGGCAGGGTGGTCAGATATAAAAGCAGAGGTTCCATTTCCATCTGCTCAACCAGGGTTATCTGCTGTGGCAATTCAGCCGGCAGAAAGCCTTCCTTCGACCGAAAGTTTACCGCCAGAAGAAAAAACACAAGCAACAGGAACACCACGTCGATCATCGGCACCATGTGCAGTTGCATCCGTGGCTGTACCTGCCGACGCAGGCGCAATGGACGATGCGTCAATCGCTCATGAGTTTGCAACTTTTCTTCTTCGTGACTCATTTAATGTTTTTCAAAATGCAACGCCATTCCACCAGGCCGGCGCCACTGACAAATGTTACGCACTTTGTCTGTTGCCCCTGCGCCTACCAGCGGTCGGTGCGGAACGGCGAGGCAGGCAGCTTCTCTTTGTTTATCAGGTTGGGCTGAGCCATTTCGTCCCAGCCGAACCGTACCGCCACCGGCACGCTAACCTGCTCACTGTGAACAACAACCGTATCGCCGTCGATTTCCGCCTGAGCCTTGACAAACTTCTTGTCGGACCCGGCGATCTCGAACCAGTCCAGTTCCTTACCGTCCAGGCTCGTCAGACCGCTGCCGACGTAGTCAAACCGAACGCGAACCTTCTGGCCTTCCACAGTCATCGACTTGTAGATCGGTCCGGAATACACAAGGTCCTTGCATTGATATGTCTTGGCCAAAGCCCAAAGGGCCAAACGTTTACCGACGTCCTGTTTGTTGATCGGATGAATATCCTGCAGGTTATCGACCGTATCGGTAATTACCGCCATACCGGTATTCGGTATCGACATCGCCGCGACCTGCGCCTCCCATAGCCTGGGCAGTCTTTCCGGTTCGTCGGCTTGGCCATAGCGGAACGGTGCCAACTGCACATAATAAAACGGAAAATCGCCCTGCCCCCAGACCTTCCGCCACCCGCCGATCAGGGCCTTCATCTTCTCATAGTACAGCATACCATCACTGGCATTCGCTTCTCCCTGATACCAGATCACGCCGCGAATCGCCAGCGGAACCAACGGATGTATCATACCATTATAAAGCGATGTAGGACGATTCGGCGATCCGTCGGGGCACAGCGGATGCGCCGGCAGAACCGGCGGCAGCGGAATCGTCTGGCCTTGTTTCAAAGCCCGGTTCGATCTCCGCATCCAGTCTTTGTACTGACCGAACACCATTCCTATTGTCCTGCCATAATCCGCATCGGCCTTCTTAATCGTTTCCGTTATATCGCCAAGCGTATCAACCAGGGTGAATCCTACCGGTGGAGTCCAGCTTTCGATCATGGTTCCGCCCCAGCTCGCATTGATCAGTCCGATCGGCACGTCAAGCTCTTTGTGAAGCTCGCGCCCGAAAAAGTAACCGGTCGCTGAAAAATCTCCCCAGTCGCCGCGACCTATCGTATCAGGCTTACATACCTTCCAACTGCTTTGAGTAATGTCGAAAATCGGCTGGCCGGACGCCTCCTGGCGAACCTGAAACAATCGGATTTGCGGATAGTCAGCCTCGGCTCTCTCCTGTTTACCGTTCTTTACTGTTCCGACGCCCATCTCCATGTTCGATTGACCTGAACATATCCAGACGTCGCCGACCAGGATATTTGTCAACTCGATGCTGTTCTTACCGCTTATCGTAATCTTGTGAGGACCGCCAACCTTCATCGCCGGCAGATTGACCATCCATTTCCCGTAATCGTCGGTTTTGGTGGAAACCTGGTGATCCGCCAGTTTGACGGTGACCGACTCGCCCGGATCGGCCCACCCCCAGATCGGCACCGGCATATCACGCTGCAATACCATCTCAGACCCGACCACGCTCGGCAGTCTGACATCCGACAAAATAGGTGATGCCCACCCAATCAGTAAACCTAAAATTGCTGCAACTACCAAATGTTTGACTCTGTTCATGTCAGCCCCTTTCTAAAAAAATTGTTGATGGGTTCTCGTTTCTGACACCTTAATACTCATAACCTTCTTCCCTTTTCTTTCTTGCTAGTGCTTCGTGCCTCGTGTCCTTCCGTCTTGTTCGCCGCGGAAGGCGGCCAATTGTACTCTCGTTATTTGCGCACCGGCCAGGGCAATCAGCGCCTGCTGAACGTCACCGTAAGTAAGGTCCTTGTCCGCCCGCAAATGTACCAAAGGGACCGTTTTACGGCCGGCCTCGGCGGCGATCCGCTTGGTCATCTCAGCTATCAGCAGGCCCGGATTCTGTTGATACCGCCAATCAGCCGGATCAAACTGATGTGACCGTACCGCATAAAGAACCGACCCTGATGAAACATCAGCGTCAGACCCCCCCGCCAAATCGGCCGGTTGCTCGTCGGCGAAGGGCTTGGGAAAGACCGAAACCGTAATGGCCCCGGAATCAAGCTGCTCGGTCACAATGGCATTGACGCAGTCATCGGGCACAACGAGTTTGTAATTTTCCTGCACGATAAACTGACAGATCAGCATAAAAAAAATAATCAGCAGAAACACCACATCGATCATAGGAGTCATGTTAAACTGTGGCGTACAGGAAAATCGCGATAAAGATTTATTTTTTCTCATAGTCCTGTCGTTCTTCGTGAATTAAGAAGCAGCCTTGGCATCCACATCGCGGAGTAGTTCTTCTGCGGTAACGCTCACTTCCGCGGCCAGCGAATCGATGCGGTTACGCAAAAAACCGTAGGTCGCCAGGGCCGGTATCGCCACAACCAGTCCCCACCAGGTTGTAACCAGGGCGACGGAAATCCCCCCCGCCAGATCGGCCGGTTCCGGCTGACCGCCGGCGTTGACGATACCCTGAAACGCATCGATCATGCCCCATACGGTACCAAAAAGACCGACCATGGGAGCCACATTACCGATAATATTGAGCCATTCTATTCGGCGCAGCAGCGTGGTAGTATCCTGCTCGATCATTTCGGCCATCGTGTTTTCCATTGCTCCGCGACCGTTTTTCAGCTCCGCCAGTCCAACATATAGTGTTCGCGACAGAAAGCTGCCTTCGGTCCGGAGGAACTCTTGCGCCTCGGACAAATCGCCATCGGCCAAAGAGTCATGGACGCGGTTTATCACCGTCGTCGGCAACAGTTTACCGCGACGCAGCAGAAGAAAATACTGGATGATAAGACCGATCGTAACCACCGAAAGCGGCAAAAGCACCACCCAGACCAGCCAACCGCCGGCGACAAAAAACTTATGCAGGCCGCTAACACTATGTTCAGCGGAAGCCACCTGCCCGGCCCATAACGGGCTGGCCGTCACACCAACAAAAAACACAATCACACAACTACACGCTATTAACTTTGCTTGCTTCATTTTGGTAGTTTCCATTATCCTTACCCAAGTTGGTATAGTCAAAAACCTCGATATTCATTTCCGCTGTGGGCCAACTGTTCATCACTGACAAAGCGATACTGTCCGTTATAGGTCTCGGCCAGATTACGCAAAAATTCTTCATTATCCCGATTGCCGCAGGCGATAACATTAATTACCGCCGGATATTTTCGTTTATCCTGCATCCTTTTGACGGCCTGGAGCACTTGTTGATGGTCATATTCTCCATCAGTCAGCAGATAAATCAATTGCACCTCGCTGCCGTCGAACCCCTTAGCGGCGAATGCTTCTTGCAGAGCGCCGACCACTCCCTGCCACGCGGCCGTACTATCGCTGACGCTGGTCAGTCTGACTTCTTTACTGGCGATAAATGACATAGCTTTTTGGCGGCTGGCGGCGCCTGCCCTCAACATCCCTTTGGGGCTGAGCTGTTTAGGATTACCTCCGGCGAAAAAAATCACGTTGAAATACTGACCCGGCCCGAGCTTGCCGATAGCGCCTTTTAATTCGTTTCGGACATAATCGAACGCGATAACCATACTGCCCGAACAGTCCACCACGAAACAGATACGATTAGCACTACCGCGTGTGCCGCAGAAACTGCTCTGATAAGTTTGCTTGCCGACGTATCTGCCTTGCGATTGGCCGGCGTTGGAATAACCTTTCGAGACAACAGCTATACTCTCGGCTGACTGAGACGCCGGCACCGCTTCCTGGGGCACTTGGAGCACTGTGGTCAGATCCGCGATTCCCGCCGCGGGCTTATCGACAAGTTCCTGTTCGAGTTGTTCGTAGCTCATCGGATCCACATCGAGCGGATCGACAATCGGCTGCAATATCGCCTCGGGCGACTCTTTAGCCTTATCCACCGGCCCCGAGGCTGGCCCCCAGCCAACCAAAAACCCCACAATAATCGCACCATGGACCAGAAGGGAAATTCCAAAACCAGCCACGCCGGTCTTATTAAGCTCTCCAGCCATCGCACCGCTGGCGGAGACGTACCGCGACGCCTGCCTTCCCGGAGCGTTTCTCCGAAAAGCCACATGGCACGCAAAAACTTGGCCGAGCTTTTTTATCATCTGCCTGGAATACTGTGCCTTGCCCCCGGCTGCGAGCCTGGGGTACCATCCTTGGTTACAACTTCTCCGATTGAGCCGCTGTAATCCACTGCAAATCAAAAGATTACAAAAATGCAGTCGAAAAAGCGACGCCCAATTGGCCGCGACAACTGTCTGTCAGAAATGGTTCTGGAAACCGGCAAACTGACTCTTAAATGAGGGCGGTGGGACTCGAACCCACGACCCACGGCTTAAAAGGCCGTTGCTCTACCAACTGAGCTACGCCCCCAGAAGAACTCACTTCTGGCATTTTTGGCCAACAACAACAATATCCATCAATCTCCACGCCAATGTACCGTTCAGCCAACGCAATGTCAAGAAAATTGAAAAACGCCCCAACAACCCGATTTTCCCGTTGTTTTTTGCGAAAAGCAATCGGAAACAGTAAGATATGCTGTACCGCTGGCGCCTAGCCTGCATTATGCTGTATCGCTGGCGAAGTCGAATTTATCTAGCGAGGATGAAGAAGTAGTGATTTCTTCTAAAGAATTGATTTATGAGACATTGGCGTTCAGACCGGTACCGCGCGTGCCTTATATGATCGAATTTACAATCCCGGCAAAGCGAAAGCTTCTTTCGTGTCCCGACGGCAGGGAGCTTTATAGTCGCCTTGATAATGACATAATTGCCTCGAAAGTTATAAAGATCGAATACGGTATTCGTAACGAGAAAGGCTTATATACAGATGAGTTTGGCGTCGTTTGGGACAGGAGCATTGATCCTGATATAGGTGTTCCGAAATCGACATCCACCCTGGAAAGTTTGTTGCAATATCCTATGCCGGACCCGGCAAACGAAAACCGATATGACCAACTCGAACAAAACCTGAAAAATCACCCGGATAAGTTCCATATCATGGCTTTCGATTTCGCTTTGTATGAGCGCGCATGGTCTCTCCGTGGTATGCAAAATCTCTTTATCGACCTTATTGACAGGCCCGATCTCGTTGAAGCATTGCTGGACAAAATATTGTGTTTTAATCTTGCTGTCATGGAAATCGGTTTAGAAAAATATCCCAAAGTTGACGGCGTCTACTTTGGCGATGACTTCGGCACCCAGACCGGATTGCAAATGGGAGCAAAACTGTGGACAGCAATTATCAAACCAAAACTTAAAAAACAATATGGTTTTGCCCGCCAGGCCGGGAAAAAAGTCTTTATTCACAGTTGCGGTAAAGTGCAGGAGCTTTTTGACGATTTTGTTGAGATTGGAGTGGATTGTTTTAATCCTTTCCAACCCGAGGTTATGGATGTACAAAGATGCCTTGACGAATATCACGGCCGATTAGCTTTCCACGGCGGGATAAGCACACAAAAACTACTGCCCTACGCCACTGTCATCGAAGTTGAGGCCCAGGTCGATAAATTGTTAAAAAAAGGACGGGATGGCGGCTACATAATATCACCCGCCCACGCCACACCTGGCGACGCGAAAACCCAGAACATCTGCGCAATGCTGCGTAAAATTCTGGGCCAGCCAACGAACCACTCCCTCTAGCGGCAAAATCCCAACCATACGCCGCCGTCTCGCCGGCAATCAATATACGCCAGGGGTGCCATGCCCCCCACGCTCGCATGGGCGTAGCCCCAAAATGCGCAAAATAAAGGCCGGCACAGGGATCTCGTACCCAGTGCCGGCCAGGAGGCTTGTATACTTCCGCAGAAGATTCAGATCCTGCGAAAGCACTTATATTATACCTGATGTACCCGCTTTTGTCAAGTACAAGTAATAATTTTTCTTCCCTATCCTTTTTCCCCCTCTCCAATCCAACGTCCAACCGTCAATTTCCCCCTCGTTTCTCACACCAAACATGACGAAAAAAGCACAAATGACGAAAAAAGCACAAAATTGTCCCGCAATTCACTTGACGCCCTTGGGCCTGCCATACTGCAAAATAGTCAAAGCACCCCCTTTATCATAGACAAGGCTTCCCGCAGTTATCGCAGAACTTCGCGTCAGCATCGTTCAGTTCTCCACAAATCCCGCAAGGCTTTGACTTCGTAATCGCTGCCCCGCACTCTTTACAGAACTTCGCCAAAACTTCGTTATCCGCATTGCACTTATGACATCGCAAAACACGCACTTCCGTCGCCCCGGCTCCACTCCGAAGCCCCTCATCGATCACAGCGGCAACATCACCGATCGCCTCCTTGGTACCATCAGCCATATAGTTGATCGCATCCTTACTAACAGGAGCAACCTCGTTCACCACATACCGTCCGATCGCCCCCATATACCCCAACATGCACATAATCCCGCCAACAGCCAAAAACGGCATACCCAAAGACGCACACCAAAAATAACGAGGCGGCCCAGAACCTCCAAACGCAGAGAAAAAACTCGCCATCCCGACAATGACAAATATCAAACCAACAAAAACAAAACAAGAACCAACAACACGAAGAACACCCCTCGCCCCAGTATGCTCAGAACCAATTTCCTTGGACATAACAAAAATACCTCCAAAAGGTAATAAACCGCGATATCCCAAATAATTCTACATCGCCAAAACAAAAATATCAACGAAACAATCACAACAACGCCGAAAAATTGGTTCCTCATAAGAATCTGTACAGAACACGAGGCTAAGAACTGCTGTATCCTATTGACCTGCAAGGAGATACGTCATTTGTCGCGACATTCGGAAGCAACCCTTGG